>Ga0137394_10000023_pt1 | contig 111430 bp, 102 predicted proteins | sample czobulk116metaG_FD_108278 | JGI IMG/M metagenome (GOLD analysis project Ga0137394, IMG submission 108278) | Vadose zone soil microbial communities from Angelo Coast Range Reserve, California, USA - czobulk1.16 metaG | ecosystem: Environmental > Terrestrial > Soil > Vadose zone | place: USA...
CAGCTTCACTCAGGGACCGAACGGGGTCCTGCTCACCCAACCCAGGATTGGCGATTCGTTGTTTACAAAAAATCGCGCCACGAGACTCTTTGGGCCGCGTGCGGCCCTGGCCTGGGACCCGTTTGGAAAAGGCCAGACGAGCATTCGCGCCGGCTTCGGCATGGCTTACAATCTGCTGGACAACATCGGTTGGTGCTGCATCAATGTTCCTCCCATTGCGGGAGCTTCGCAGATCAACAGTAATGTTCCATTCCCTTTGCAGATCGTGCCCGGAGTAACATCGCTGGCGAGCGCCACGCCGGGCGGAGGCCGCCTCGGAATCCAGGCAGACCCATATACTCCAACCGTATTCAGTTATCATTTTGAAATCGAGCAAGCCTTACCGGGCAACATCGGCCTCCGTGTGGGCTACATCGGATCGCACGGCTACCATGAGGTTCTCCGTGGAGATGCCAACAAGGCGTTCCCTGCCATTTGCCCGGCATCGCCCTGCCCGGCGGGTCTTCCGGCTGGAACCAAGTACTTCCCAAATCCTGTGGTTCGCCGTAATCCACAATTGGGAAGTGCGGGTATTTTCTTTACGTCGGGCATCAACAATTTCAACGGTGGCTTTGTTGACGTGAATCGCCGCTTTCGCGATGGATTGGCTTTGCGAACCAACTATACATACGGACGCAGCCTGGATAATTCCTCCGCGATTACCGGATCTCAAGCCGGCGGACAGATCGGTGTCATCATGGACACGGACGATCGCAAGCGAGACTACGGCCTGTCCGCTTTTGATGTCCGGCATCGGTTTAGCTTGAGTGGCATGTATGAATTGCCGCTTGGGAAAGGGAAGGCATTCTTGAGCGGCGTCCAAGGTGTCGCGGACAAGCTGGTGAGCGGGTGGCAGCTCAACACGATCGTCAATTTGCAGAGCGGCTTCCCCTTCACTCCCACGCTTGGGTTTAATCAGTCGCGCGATGGGGATACCAATCTTCCCGATCGCCCCAACATGGCTCCGGGTAGAACCTTGAAGGACGTCTACCTGCGGACACCGGAACATTGGGTGGATGCTACTGCCTTCGCCCTCCCGCCGGCGGGAACCTATGGCGATGTCGGCCGCAATGTCCTGATCGGCCCCAGTCTGAAGACGGTTGATCTTTCGATGTTCAAAACTACGCGCTTGACGGAACGATCGAACTTGCAGTTTCGGGCGGAGGCTTTCAACCTGCTGAACCGAGTCAACTTCGGTATCCCCAACCTCGTGATGCTGACACCTTCGGGAGCTCCCGCCAGCTCAGCCGGGGCTATCACCACAACCGCCACCACGTCGCGGCAGATTCAACTTGGTTTGAAGCTGAGTTGGTGAGGAACTTCTACTAGAACACCACCTTGGCAGCAAACTGGATCTGACGCTGCGCCCCGGTTTGCGACTGGAACGCTGCGCGCGAAACGGTTGCAAAAGAGCCGCTCGCGGCACTTTGGTTTGGCTGCACGAAATTTGGGTGATTGGTTACATTGAAGAATTCGGACCGGAACTGCAGCGCCACTCGCTCCGTGAAGCGGAACGATCGCGAAAGTCCCACATCGATATTCTTCAAGCCATCACTCCGCAGGATATTCCGGCCTGCATTACCGAATGTGCTGATCGCATTTATCTGCCAGGCCGGAGTATCGCCTGGAAGACAATTTCTCTGGGTACCATTGGCCAGCAGAGTGCACGTGTTGAACCAGCGGTCGGGGCCCGGGTTTGGAATGTTCGGGTTGCCGATAAGGTTCGGGCGATCCTGTGTTGCACCTCCTCCGGTGTTGCTCTCATCGCGGCCCGAAAAAACCGTGAACGGCGGCCCGGTCTGCAGAGTCAATATTCCACTCAGTTGCCAACCTGCGGCGATCGCGTGCAGCGTTCTGTTCTGAGTGTTTCCGAACGGCAAATCATAAACCGTGCTGAATACGAACCGGTGCGCGATGTCGTAATCGGAAACCGAGCGTTCGACACGAAGATTCCTGGCATCCTGTGCAAAGACGCCACTCGCGTCGCTACCGGTGGAAACGCCGGCGTTATCATCGACGGATTTTGACCACGCATATGAACTGATGAAGCTCAGTCCCTTCGTCATGCGCCGCTCGGCACGCACGCTCAGGCTATTGAAATTCGAATTTCCGATCGAAGAAATATAGCCGCCTGTGATGTTCCCATAACCCGGAAATGGCCGCCGGCTGGCGACGGAACCCGGTCCAGGAAGCGCCTGGTTGATATTCCAGGGTATCGGAAGTTTATGGCCTTGTGACCCAAGGTAAGAAATGTCGAGAATCAAATTCGAGGCCAGCTCGCGCTGGATGCCGAAGCTCCACTGATTCACATAAGCCGTCGTAAAGTTCGGATCGATTCCGGGCGCGACGACTGAAGGAATTCCGGAGAAGGCATTCGCGAGGTCCGGACGATCCGTCGCTTGAAATGGTCCCGACGTTTGCCGCAATCGGAACGGCGAGTTACGCGAGAGCGGTGTGAGGCCATTCCCTACGATCTGGTGATTATAGAAAGTCCCGAATCCAGCTCGTACAACGGTGCTCGTTCCTCCGAATGGACGCCAGGCCAGACCGATTCGAGGAGCGAAATTGTTTTTGTCCGTCGACCAGAGTCGCCGGCCGATCTCGGGCCGTGGGCGCGAGCTGAGGCCTGTAGGACTGTTGTTATCGATGTAGTACTCGACGCCGCCGGCGGCTTTGATCGTGTTTCGGGCGGGATCAAACGATGCGATCTTATTGACGCGTTCGGTTTCCGGGAGATCCAGATCGTATCTCACGCCGAGATTGAGCGTCAGCTTCGGCGCAATCTTCCAATCGTCCTGGAAGTAGTATCCCGACGAGAACGTCATCGAGTTGTGAAATGGCGTGCCGAGATTGCGATCGGCTTGCCGCGGCATTCCCAACAACAGGTCGGCGACGGGATTGCCGGTGAAGGTGCCATCGAACTGGAAAGCGCCGCGGCCGAACGAAGTGAAGAAGGAGTTGAACAGAAATCGCCGGATGTCGAAACCAAATTTCATCGAGTGCTGACCGGTGATGAAAGTCATGTTCTCGATGTAGTTATACGTGTTGTCGTGCCGCCCCTGGGGCAGGTTGGTCGGACCGCCGATCGTCGCGTACCCGGTCACCTGAATTTGCGGCGCTCCATTGTTGAACGGCGTCACGCCAGCATCGGTCAGGCCGCCGATTCCGAGCGGCTGAATCACGTTGACGTCGCGGTCCTGTTGCAGGCGGTAGAAGCCGAATCGTGTGTAGCCGATGCGCGCTTCGTTGACAAGGCGTTGGGAAAAAATGTGCGTCCAGACGACGACCGCATGTTGCGTTCGTTGCAACTCGTCACAGCCCCATCCGGGCACATCGCGCGCTGAGCAGAGCGGGTTGGACAGAGCATAGAATTCCGAGGAGTCCGCAAATTCGTATGCTCCATAGACGTTGTCGTTCATGCCCAAACGGTGATCGACTCTTGCAGACCACTGATCGATGCTGAAATGACCTGCGGCGGCAGAATCGAAGTTCGGCGAACCACCACGATTTGGTAAAGGATAAAGCGCAAGAATCCCAGAGCCCTGTTTGCTCCACATTGCTTGAGGAATCCGGTTTCCTGGAAACGGAGTATTTCCATTAAATGGATTGCGGACCGGCGTTGAAATGGAGCTGAAATCGCCATTTCTGAACGCAGATGCAGGAACGGTCGCCAGACTCGCTTCCTGCTGGCCTCGGCGTTGCCCCTCGTAACCGGCGAAGAAAAATGTGCGATCTTTCCTGATCGGCCCGCCGAGCACGCCGCCGAATTGATTTCGCCGGAACGATGGCTTTTGCGTTGCAAAAAAGTTGCGCGCATCCAACACCGAATTGCGGTGAAATTCCCACACGGAGCCGTGAAAAGCGTTCGTTCCCGCTTGAGTCGTTACGATAACCTGGCCACCGGCCTGTCTGCCGTATTCCGCCGAATATGTTCCCGTGAGAACTTTGAATTCGCGTACAGCATCCAGAATCGGCCGGTGCAATGGCTGGTTTGTTGTCTCGTCGTTGTTGTCGACACCGTCAAGGATGTACTGGTTTGCAATTTCGCTGTTTCCCGCGACATTCAACCCGCCGCGGAAACCAAGTGTCGAGTTTGCCGCCGGCGCGAAGACGTTCGGCTGCAGGAATGCGAGCTGAAGATAGTCTCGGCCATTCAGCGGTAACTCAACGATCTTCTTCTGGTCGACGACGTTACCCAATGCCGCATTTTCCGTCGTCACGAGGGGCGCGGCGGCGTTGACATCCACTTCCTCCGAGAGGGTGCCTAGCTTGAGAGCAATATCAATGCGCGCCTGCTGACTCGTTTCCAAAACGATGCCGGAGCGAACAACCTTATTGAAGCCCGCGTACTCGGCCGTCACGGTGTACTGTCCCGGAGCGAGTTGCGGAATTGCGTATTCTCCGCTGTCGTTGACAATCACGCTCCGGCTTTCGTTCGTGCCGACATTGGTGATGGTAATCTTCGCGCCGGGCACGACTGCTCCGGTATCATCGGTGACCCGCCCCACCACTGTGGCGCGAACTCCTTGCGCTGTGACTAGCGACACGAATACCAGGGTCGCCATGAATCCATTTCGGAGAGAACGCATACTTCGCCCCCTTTGGTTTTTTGAGCAGAAGCATATCTAAAATGCGTTTGCACGGACATCTTTGTGAAGTGGCGTAATCGAAGCAGAAAGATCAAGCCCGAAATGTCCAGATCGGCAAAATTTAGTTACAAAATTTGTACAAAGCTCATGGCGAGTGCAATCTTAAGATCTCTAACTTCAATGCGCCCGAGACGACTCGAACGTCCGACCTTTGGTTTCGGAGACCAACGCTCTATCCAATCTGAGCTACGGGCGCGCGGATTCATTCTAGCGCATCAACTTTAGGTCGGGATTGCATTTTCTTTGGGAAAGCAGCGCTAGAACACGAAACTGTAGGGGGGATCCAGCGCGACCTCGAGGCCGGCCGATGCGAGCATGAACTCCCGGATCAAAAACGGGTTTGTCCGGTTCTTGAAAACGGCGTTTCGGAACACTTCGAATCCGTGTTCGATGCCCGTCGATTCGTCGATGTCGATATCTGCCGCGAGCTCACCTGTCGCAATGCTGCGCATGAACGTCACCTGGAGGTTTGCGTGCGCGTCCCTGCTCTTGAAGCTGTCCTCCCGTTGAAAGTTCGCAAGAGGCTTGTGCAGCGTATTCGGCGCCGACTTGAATTTTGCACTTTTCTGGAGCGCGTCACGCATCTTCGGATCGACCGTGGCAAAGAAGCGATCCTGGCGGCAAACCCTCAGCGTTTGGATAAAGCGAAAACACCCTTCTGTTGTTTCCTTGTGAGACGCCTTCGTGAACAGGTTCAGCAGGCAGGCTTTGCGAAGGTGTCCCATGGCATCGTAGAGGGCCGCGCCGGATCTCTCGAGCAGATCCCGATCTTCAGGGAGCGGCGCTTCCATCTGAGCCCTTGTCAGAAGCGATCGAAGCGGCGCCGGCAGGTCTGCAAAATCGGGAGCAGCAATGTTTTGAATCTTCCTGGGATCGGCCCAGAACAATAGCGGCTCACTGGCGGTATTTTCGCGTTTTTCGAAGATCATCTGAAAGAAAGAGAACGGGTTGTAATGCTCGCCGTCCACCATAACTGTGTAGAGGGTGCCTGGGCCGCCGCGGCACTGTATGCCTGTAATGGACACAGTATCCGCGCCCTCCAGCGGGGTCCTGGCGGTCATGGCTGTTCCACCGGCACCCGAAGCGTGGGGAGCGAAATCTACAGTTATCTTGTCTTTGACAGGTTTTCGACGCAGGTCTGTGATCTTTAGAAGAAGACTTCCCCGTGACATGGCCGCGAGAGTAACAGACGCTGATCGGTGTCGAAAAACGAAAAAAGTCGAAAAATTCGCCGAGGGCGCGCGTTTGCTCCGGTTGGATTGCACCGGAGAGACACACGATGTATGTGAATAGCGGTGAAGCTCGGCCGGAGCTTCAGGCTGCCTTTTTGTCCTTTTGCCGCAGGTCACCCGGATCGATAGCGGTCACAATTTTCCAGCCGGCCGGCAGCTTGTGCTTGTGGCACAGCGGGAAAACTGCTCCTTGCACGAGCACAATCTCGGCCCCGCAGCAGGTACTCTTGTAGATGCCGAATTGATTATTTTGGTCGCCAGACTTGGGCACGCCTAAAAAGGTGCAATGTGCATACCAATCACGTTTTCTTCGAAACATACCGATTTACAACCCTGATTCAGGCGAATACTCGGTAATCTGCCGGGTTTTTTTCCTTAGACTTCTCCCACTTTGCCCTGAAGTGGTAATGCAATTCCCCCGGTGTGGCTCTAACTGAGCAGAGTTCGTAGCATCCAGGCTGTCTTTTCGTGAATCTGCATCCTTTCGGTCAGGAGATCCGCCGTGACCTGATCGTGAATGCGCTCGGCCAGCGGGTAAACGCCACGTGCCGTTCGAATTGCCGTCTCCTGGCCCTCCACAAGCTGATGGATCATCTGGTCCGCCGGGGGCACGCCGCGTTCTTCTTGGATGGAACTCCTGGCCGCAAAGTCGCTGTAAGTACCCGGGGCGGGGAATCCGAGCGCCCGAATCCTCTCCGCGATCTCATCCACAGCTCCAGCCAACTCAGTGTACTGTCCCTCGAACATGAGATGCAGAGTCTGGAACATCGGTCCGGTGACGTTCCAGTGAAAGTTATGTGTTTTCAGGTAGAGCGTGTACGTATCTGCCAGAAGCTTCGACAAGCCGTCGGCAATCTGCTTTCGGTTTTCTTCATTGATCCCGATGTTGATGTTCATTGACTGCTCCCTTCCACGACATTCTCCGGCAGTGCAGTGGGATAAATCCAAGCGATTAATGCTATTCAAGTGATAAGATTAGATTATGAACATATCCTGGCTGACGTTGCGTGACCTGGAGTACCTGGTGGCCGTGGCCGACCAGCAGCATTTTGGAAAGGCAGCCGAGTCGTGCAATGTGAGCCAGCCTGCTTTGAGCGCGCAGATACGAAAAATCGAAGACTTTCTGGGGCTGCGGCTTTTCGAGCGGTCCAATCGGACAGTGGTGATAACGCCGGTTGGAGACCGGGTTGCGCGCCAGGCGCGGGTGGTTCTGGAGGAGGCCCGGAAGATCCTGACGCTGGTGCAGGCGACGAACCAGCCTCTTTCGGCCTCCTTTCGGCTCGGTGCAATCGCGACGCTCGGACCCTACCTGATGCCGTATTTTCTGGAAGGCCTGCGAAAACGCTTCCCGAAGGTGGAGTTGTTGATGAAGGAAGGTCTCACCGACGCCCTGATCGCGGATCTTCGAACCGGCGCGCTCGATGCCGTTCTCGCAGCGCCGACGTTCGCGGACGACGGCTTAAGGCTGATACCGCTGTTTTACGAACCATTCCTGCTTGCCGCGCCGAAAGGTCATAAATTGGCGGCGAAGGAACCGCTTCGCGTGAAGGACCTCCATTCCGAAGAGATGGTTCTGCTCGAAGACGGACATTGCCTGCGCGATCAAATAGTGGAAGCATGCCCGACGAACCGGCGGGGAAATTTTCGAGAGTTCCAGGCCACGAGCCTCGAAACGTTGCGGCACCTCGTCGCGTCCGGCTTTGGATACACTTTGATTCCGCGGCTCGCAATCGCAAGCAACGATCGTTTGAAGAACCTCGTCAGCTATCGGCCGTTTGCGGGCAAACCTGTGGGGCGCGAGATAGTGCTGGTTTGCCGCGAACGCTTCGGACGCATGGCGGACATCGATGCGCTCGCCGCTTTCATTCGCGAAAACCTTCCACCGGGCGTGACGCCGCTGTGATCGTTTGCTAGGATACCGGCAATGATCGGTCAGACGGTTTCTCACTATCGCATTCTGGAACAGTTGGGAGCCGGAGGTATGGGCGTCGTCTACAAGGCCGAAGACACCCGCTTGGGCAGGCCCGTCGCCATGAAGTTTCTGCCGGAGGAGTGGTCGAGGGATTCGCAGGCGCTCGAGCGATTCCGTATCGAAGCTCGCGCTGCATCCGCACTCAACCATCCGCAGATTTGCACGATTTACGACATCGGTGATCACAACGGCCGCCCGTTTATCGTCATGGAGTTTCTCGATGGCCAGACGCTGAAGGAGCGAATCAGCGGCCGGCCGATGGACATGAGAGAGGTTCTGGAAATCGGGATCCAGCTTGCTGGCGCGCTGGAGGCCGCGCATGCCAGAGGAATCATTCACCGCGACATCAAGCCGGCCAACATCTTCATCACGAAACACGGGCAGTCCAAGATCCTGGATTTCGGGCTTGCGAAGCTGGCTCCACAGGGATCGGTCGGCACGGACATTTCGTCGACTGCGGGAAACGATGTCACCTCTCCGGGTACGACCGTCGGAACCGTCGCCTACATGTCACCCGAGCAGGCGCGCGCCGAAGAGGTCGATACGAGGACGGATCTTTTCTCCCTCGGCCTGGTGCTGTACGAAATGGCAACCGGCGCTCAAGCCTTTGCGGGTCCCAGCGCCGCACTCGTCTACGATGCGATTCTCAATCGAAAACCGCTGCCGCCCGCAAGGCTGAATCCATCGATGCCTCTCGATCTCGACCGCAGCCTCGGCAAAGCCCTCGAGAAAGAACGCCGCTTTCGATACCAGCAGGCGTCGGAGTTGCGCGCCGATCTCGAGCGGTTGAGACGAGACCTGTCCTCGGGCATTGATGTCGTCGAAGCCCGAGTTGTCCAATCGGAAGAGATCGGACAGAGTAGAGAAGGTGAAATCGGAGGCAGGAGTCCGAAGCTGGCATTTCTGCTTGGCTTGATTCCGGGAGTCGGCGCGATCTACAACGCCGAATATAAAAAGGCCGTCGCTCATGTCGGCATTTTCTTCGCTCTCTCGATTCTCCGAAACATAGGGGCGCTTCTGGCGAATCGCGTTTTGCCTTTCAGCTTAATTTTTCAATTCCTGACATTCATTTTCTTCGTCTATATCGCCTTCGACAGCTACCACACAGCAAAGAAAAGAAGACTGAGAGGCAAGTAAGCAGGAGAGGAACGCGCCCGGAGGGAGTCGAACCCCCGACCTACGGATTCGAAGTCCGGCGCTCTATCCAGCTGAGCTACGGGCGCGTGGTGTTCATTGTAACAGACGTGGTACCTTATGAAGTTCTCAAGCTAACGGAGCGGTATTCATGCGAAACATGGTCATTATTGGATCGGGGCCGGCAGGCCTAACGGCTGCAATTTATGCGGCGCGAGCCAACCTTCAGCCCCTCCTTATAGAAGGAAAGGAACCGGGAGGTCAACTAACGCTGACGACACTGGTTGAAAACTACCCGGGATTTGCAGACGGTATCATGGGCCCGCAACTCATGGAGGATATGAGGAAGCAGGCGCAGCGTTTCGGAACCGACGTTGTGAACGGCTTCGTCCACGCGGTCAAGCTGACCGAAAAGCCTTTTCGGGTTTACTACGGCGAGGAAGAGATTGTCGCAAAGACGGTCGTTATTTCCACCGGCTCCTCCGCCAAGCTCATCGGTATCGAGTCGGAGATCCAATTGATGGGTCATGGCGTATCCACCTGCGCCACATGCGATGGATTCTTCTATCGGGGAAAGGAGATCGCCGTCGTCGGCGGCGGCGATTCCGCGATGGAAGAGGCGACGTTCCTCACGAAGTTCGCCACCAGGGTCTCCGTTATCCACCGGCGTGACGTCCTCCGCGCTTCAAAGATCATGCAGGACCGCGCCCTGCAGAATCCGAAGATTCACTTCATTTGGAACACGGTTGTCGAAGAAGTGCTGGGCAGTCGCGAGACGGGCGTGAGCGGTCTTCAGTTGAAAGACATCAAGACTCAGGATCTCTCCCGGCTGAACGTGGAAGGGCTGTTTGTGGCGATCGGACATAATCCGAATACCGAGATCTTCAGAGGCCAGATCGACCTCGACGACCGTGGTTACATCAAGACCCGTCCGGATTCCACTCGCACGAACATCTCTGGCGTCTTTGCCTGCGGAGATGTCCAGGACCCGGTGTTCCGCCAGGCCGTCACCGCCGCCGGCAGCGGCTGCATGGCCGCGATCGAAGCCGAACGTTGGCTCGAACATTAAGGATTGTGCTTGAGCGGGCGGGTAGGCCCGATGCTAATGAAAATGGAAGAGCGGATTTTCACACTTAATGAAGCGCAGGCGCTGATCCCGCAACTGCGGTCGATTCTCGAGGAAATCAACGAAGAGTGGAACCGGATCCGGGAACTTCATCCGGAGATTCAGAAGGCGCGCGACAATGCGCCATTTGACGGCTTCAGCAAATTCGGTGTGACCTACGTCGAAGCGGTTTCGCACCTGATGCTCATGATGCATCAAATTAAGGATATGGGCGTCCTGCTCAAGGACGTTGACAAGGGCCTGTGCGACTTTCCATATATGCGGCAGGGCCGCGTCGTCTACCTTTGTTGGCAGCTTGGAGAGGACGACATCCAGTACTGGCACGACATTGAAGCCGGCTTTGGCGGCCGTGAACCGCTGGATGAAACGGATAGGTGATGAAAATAAAACGCGGGCTAAAGCCGGCGACTACATTCACAATCGGGACCGCAAATGTAGTCGCCGGCTTTAGCCCGCGTTCATGATGGATAACTCAAAATGGACAAGATTTTTATTTCCGGGATCGACTGTGTAACCGCGATTGGCGTGACTCCGGAAGAACGCACCATGAAGCAGCGGCTTTCGATTGATGTCGAGATCTGGACCGACGGCGCCCGCGCCGCCCAGCACGACTCGCTTAAGGATGCGTTGGATTATTCCAGGATAGCGGCCGTCGCCATGGACGTCTGCCGGAGCCGGGACTTCCATCTGATCGAAACGGTGGCGGAGCTTCTGGCCGGCCGGATCCTATCCGATTTTGCGACTCCCCAGGTGCGAGTGGTCGTCCGGAAACTCTCTCCCGTACTCGAACCGCACGTAAATCACGTCTCGATCGAGATCCTTCGTTCCCGCTAATCCACTCTAAAATTTGGTCTTGTCCCAGATTTCTATTGAAGATCTAAAATTGGTTGCAGTATCCTTACCCCTCGTTTCATCGCGTCTTTCATATTCATGCACAAGTAGTAATCGCGCCATCTCAAAGGAGGTACCTTGTCTAGCCTGGAACAAACAGCCGTCGAGACTCCGCGCGCCGCGTATCTTTCCCGAAACGATTACAAACCAAAGCTGAGAACGCGCATCCTGAAATACGTGGATGCTGCCCTATGCTATGGCGCCGGCATTACCTTCGATACGATCCAGTACTTCAACCGATTCAATCCGGCCCCCTCCTTCACCCCAAAGTGGACCGAGAAGCCCCTGCTGAAATCCTGGCAGAAGACCAAGCCCGTCCTGGGCTGGCCACGGCAAACCGATTCTCTTTGTCCCCAATGCGTCAAGGAGGCCCGCGAGAAGATCCTGAGCGGTACTGATGATTGGACAACGCTTCTCCATGAGAAAGTCGGCGAAGTGAAGGCCGATATCATTGAGCGCAACGGCCAGGTATGGATGGTCAAGGACTGCCCTGAGCATGGCAGGACTGAAGACCTGATGGCTATCGACGTGAAGTTCCTCGAGTGGATCGAGAAGAACTTTCCGGGACGTGATATCTCCGCCCACAACGACACCGATCTGCACAATCACGGCAGCAGCACGATCAAGCACGGCCGGGGTGCCGTCCTTACGGTAGATCTTACAAACCGCTGCAACATGATGTGCGACCCATGCTTCATGGATGCCAACCAGGTGGGCTACGTTCACGAACTGGGCTGGCCGGACATCCAGGAGATCATGGATAATGCCCTCCGTATCAAGCCGCGACGGCAGATGTCGATTCAGTTTTCCGGCGGGGAGCCAACTCTCTCACCGTACTTCCTGGACGCGGTCGCCTACTCCCGCAAGATCGGCTACAGCAGCGTGCAGGCTGCCACCAACGGCATCGAGTTCGCCAAGAGTAAGGAGTTTGCCAAGAAGGCGGCCCAGGCCGGCCTGCGGTTCGTCTATCTCCAGTTCGATGGCATCGGCAACGACGCGAACAGCCACCGGCAGATAGGCAACCTGTTCGATGTGAAGCTGCGCGCCATCAACAACCTTCACGAAGCGGGTGTGGAGATCATCCTGGTTGTAACCCTGGTCAATGGAGTCAATAACGACCAGGTTGGATCCATTATCCGGTTCGCCATGGACAACCCCAAGAAGATCGCTTTCATCGCCTTCCAGCCCGTCTCGTTCACGGGCCGCGACGAAGACATCACCCCCGAACGCCGGCTGCGGCAGCGCTACACCCTCTCGCATCTGGCCAATGATGTGAAGAGCCAGGTCGGTATCACCGAACCCACACGCGACTGGTTCCCGCTTTCATTAATGGGGTCGTTCGCGGATTTCGCGGATCTCGTCCACGGGCCCGGCGCGGACTGGGGCCAGGTGAGCTGCGGTTGTCACCCGAATTGCGGTGTCGGAACGGCTCTGATGATCAACAAAGAGACGAAAGAATTTGCGCCGGTACCCCAGTTCCTGAACATACCCGGCCTCGTGAGCGACATGCAAAAGATCACCGACGCCGGACGCGGAAAGTGGTTATCCAATTCGATGATGGGCCTGGCGCTGCTCAAGAACTACAATCCCTTCAGCGGCCCGCCCAGCCTGACGCTGATCGACATCGTCAGGAAATTCGACAAGTCGTTTGGTCTGTCCGGAAAGAGCTACGGCAAGGTTTCCGGCGACCGGACAATGGATGACATCCAGAAGCGCCGTCAGGATCCGTGGAATTTCCTGTTCGTTGCAGGAATGTGGTTCCAGGACCTGTTCAACTATGATTTCCGCCGCACCGAGATGTGCATCATTCCCTACGCCACGCAGATCGGCGAGATTTCATTCTGCGCGTACAACACGGGAATCGGCTGGAGGAAGATCATCGAGAACATGTACAAGACCGCTACCGTTGCCGAATGGAACAAGAAACACGGCAAGCATAGCGTCTACGCAGGCGGTCACACCGTCCCGCTGGAAAACTTCGACCACGCGCTGGTGCTTAATCCTGCCGACGTCGCGCGCGTCCGCCCTCATGGAGAAGAACCCGAGACGGCAGCAGAGGAAGAGCGGATTGCGCGTCAGAAAGCCCGCGAAGCTCAGAAGATGAAGCAGATGACCGATGAGCTGACGTTCGGGAAGAATCTGGGTTCGAATGAGAAGACCGAACTCGTGAAGATTGAGCTCGCCAACAGAAGATAAGAAAGAAACCACAAGAAGCACAAAAGGCACAGGGGAATGTCACCTCCTGTGCCTTTTGTGCTTCTTGTGGTTTCAGATCCCCAGCGCTTTACGTCCGGCTTCCGATATCCGCTGGGGTGACCATGGCGGTTCCCAGACAATTTCCACTTTGGGATTTGGGAATCCGGCGTCTGCCAGCTTGATCTTCACGTCTTCCGCAATCACCGCTCCCGACGGGCATGCCGCCGACGTCATCGACATTTTGACGTTGACGGCATCGGAAGAGGCCTCAACCCCGTAGACCAGTCCCAGATCCACGACGTTCAGGGGAATCTCCGGGTCGTAGCATTCCTTCAATACCTCGTAAACCAGGTCTTCCTGCGTCATCGAGGCAAGCCGCGGATCCCGGGCCTTGGCGGAAAGGGCCTCAGCCACCGTGGCTTCCAGGGCCTTTGTGGACTCGGCATAGACCTTCGCGTCCTGCGCCTGTTCCTCGGCGGAGAACGAACGGGTAACCCTGGCCTGGCGTCTCACGGCGAAAGCTACGCCGATAACTAAAACAACAAGTACAAGCAGAAGAAGGTAAGTCAGCACGACATAGATTTTCACCGCTAAGGGTCGGTGTTTCAAGACTATAATTTTTATGTATAATGTTCGCTTGCACCAACGGCTGAATTCCGATCATCACCGATCCATAAGGGGTTAAAGAGAATATGGCTTCTGCGTTCGTGAAAGCTCTAGATCAACCCACCGTTGAAGTAGCAACCGGGCCTTACAGAGTGGCCAGCACCCTGGCCAAGGTCCAAACCAACGAACGCGAGGAACTGTGCAATCTGACCAAGATCGTCCGGGATTTCGTCAGATCGGCGGGGATTAAAGCCGGGTCAGTGATCATTTCTTCGCTGCATACAACGAGCGCAATCTTCATCAATGAGTGGCAAGAAGCCTTGATTCACGACGTTAAAGCCTACCTGGCCGCCGCGGTAAGAAAGGACGATTATTACCGCCACAACGATCCGGCCTGGTCGGACTGCGACCGGCACAATGCGGATTCGCACCTCCGGACGCTGCTGCTGGGCATGTCCTTGACTCTCCAGATTGCTGAGGGCGATGTCGTGCTAGGCGAATGGCAAAGTATTATAATGGCGGAGTTTGATGGGCCGCGCGAGCGGTCGATTCGTCTGCAGGCGATGGGAATTGCAGGCGAGTAGATAATAAGGAGGCACTGAAAAATGCCAGTACTGTTAACGAAGAAAGCAGAAGAGAAGGTCAAAGAGATTCTTTCCGAACAGCCCGAGCCCTATGCCGGCCTGAGGATTCAGGTGGTTGGAGGAGGTTGCTCCGGCTTTCAATATCGCATGGGTTTCGATAAGAGCTTCAGCGACCAGAGCGATGCCGTCTTCGAATTCGACGGCCTGAAGGTATTCATCGATAAGGCCAGTCTCCTTTATATGGAGGGTGCTGAGGTTGACTACGTCGAAGGATTGCACGGGGCAGGCTTCAAGTTCAGCAATCCGAACTCGACCGGCTCGTGCGGTTGCGGCAGTTCATTTAGCGTCTAACAACAATTCAACGGGGGAGCATTAAAGTCGCTGAGAGGATCCAACAGGGATCGACCCCTAACACCTGATTCGGATAATGCCGACGAAGGGAGCGTAAGATGAGCACTTCCAAACTCGAGTTCAAAGATTCCGCCTACCTGGATACCGCACTTCCTGCCAGCCAACGCGTTTATGTCGAGGGCCAGATTCACCCGTCAGTACGGGTGCCCCTCCGCGAAATCTCGGTGAAGGACGGCTCGCACCTCCGTGTCTACGACACTCGTGGACCGTGGGGCGATCCGCGCCAGGTCTGCGATGTACGCCACGGACTTCCCGCCCTTCGGCAGCCGTGGATCAACGAACGTGGCGATACGATGGAGTACGAAGGCAGGGAAGTTCGTCCCGAAGACAACGGTTTCCTCAGCTTCACTCACGCGGCTCAGAGCCAGGGCCGAATGCTGCTGGAATCGTTTCCGGGATTGCGGCGCAGGCCGCGGAAAGCCGCTGCGGGCAAGGCTGTAACGCAATTGCATTACGCGCGGCAGGGAATCATCACGCCGGAGATGGAGTTCATTGCCATTCGTGAGAATCTCGGAAGGCAGCAGGCCTACGAGGCGTCTGAAGGCAATCGGTCGGATCTCAATTTCCAGCACAGGGGCGAATCCTTCGGCGCCGCCATTCCGAAATACATCACCGCCGAATTCGTTCGTGATGAAATTGCCCGGGGGCGGGCAATCATTCCGTCGAACATCAATCATCCGGAATCCGAGCCGATGATCATCGGGAGAAACTTCCTCGTCAAGATCAATTCGAACATCGGCAACAGCGCGTTATCCAGCTCGATCGAAGAAGAAGTCGAGAAGATGCGTTGGAGCATCACCTGGGGCGCCGACACGGTGATGGACCTCTCGACGGGCCGCAACATTCACGAGACCCGGGAATGGATTTTGCGAAACTCGCCCGTGCCGATCGGAACTGTGCCCATTTACCAGGCCCTCGAGAAAGCCAACGGCAGGCCGGAGGAACTGACCTGGGAGATGTATCGCGATACGCTCATCGAGCAGGCTGAACAAGGTGTCGACTACTTCACGATTCACGCCGGCGTTTTGCTGCGATACATCCCGTGGACCGTAAAACGAAGAACCGGGATCGTCAGCCGCGGCGGCTCGATTCTGGCCAAGTGGTGCCTGTCGCACCATCAGGAGAACTTCACCTATACGCACTTCGAAGAGATCTGCGAAATCATGCGCGCGTACGATATCTCGTTCAGTCTCGGGGACGGGCTTCGGCCGGGCTCAATCGCGGATGCCAACGATGAAGCGCAGCTCGGAGAGCTGGCCACTCTCGGCGAACTGACGAAGATTGCCTGGAAACACGACTGCCAGGTGATGATCGAAGGCCCCGGCCATGTTCCGATGCATCTGATCAAGGAGAACATGGACCTCCAGCTCAAGCTCACACACGAGGCCCCGTTCTACACGCTGGGTCCGCTCACCACCGACATCGCTCCGGGCTACGATCACATCACGAGCGCGATCGGCGCGGCGATGATCGGCTGGTACGGAACCGCGATGCTCTGCTACGTCACCCCGAAGGAGCATCTCGGCTTGCCGAATCAGAAAGATGTGAAGGACGGCGTCATCGCCTATAAGATCGCCGCCCACGCGGCCGACCTCGCCAAGGGGCATCCGGGCGCGCAGGAGCGTGACAACGCGCTCAGCAAGGCCCGGTTTGAATTCCGCTGGGAAGACCAGTTCAACCTCAGCCTGGATCCCACCACCGCCAAGGATTTTCACGACGAAACGCTTCCTCAGGACGGCGCCAAGCTTGCCCACTTCTGCAGCATGTGCGGCCCCCAGTTCTGCTCCATGAAGATCACCGAAGAGGTGAAGGAAGCTATGGAGAAGAAGAGCGTGGAATTTCTTAACGCCGGCGCCGACATCTACATCAAGCAGTAATTGATTTACAGTGCGCCCATGCTGACGCATGGGCGCAGTGCGCCGCGGAGATGATTGCAGCTCTGGTTGTTTCGGCCGACCGGTTTGCCGCCGGGGCAAAACAGCACGATGACATGACGATCATCGTTGCTACAGCTCAGGGCTGTCGCTGTTTTCCGTGCGCCCGCTCGACGTGAATATCCGTCCACTTGATCTGTTCGTCGATCACGGTTTCAACGGCTTTTAGAAGCTCCTTTTGCGCGTTGGCGAGATGGACTGCGGTCTCGTAGGGAAGAACCCCATAGAACTTTTCGATGAGTTTGTTGGCTGTGTCTCGGATCACATGAACCTCACTTCTGATCGATTACAAGCTCTGGTTCGGAAATAATCACTCGCGTGTAAGGTGGCACGGATCGTGTCAACCACACATTACCGCCTATGACAGAACCGCGGCCGATTACGGTGTTGCCGCCGAGGATCGTCGCACCGGCATAGATCACAACGTCTTCCTCGATAGTAGGGTGACGCTTTTTACCCCGGACCATCCGGCCTTCATCGTCCTTGGCAAAGCTCAGGGCGCCGAGCGTGACCCCCTGATATAGTTTGACGCGGTTTCCGATATTTGTCGTCTCGCCGATTACCACGCCCGTGCCGTGATCGATGAAAAACCCGCTTCCGATGGTCGCTCCGGGGTGGATGTCGATTCCCGTGACGGAATGCGCGTGCTCGGTCATCATGCGAGGCAGCAGAGGTATTCCTTGAAGATTCAATTCGTGAGCCAGGCGGAAAATGGTGATGGCGAAAATCGCCGGGTACGAAAAGATCACTTCATCGATGCTTTTCGCCGCCGGATCCCCATCGTAAGCCGCCTGCACGTCTTCCGATAGCCGTCTTCGCAGGTCCGGCATCTGCCGCAGAAAAGTGAGGGCTTCCTCCTCGGCGATTCCATCACAGTGGTCGCACGTGTCGCCTTTGTTCTGGCATTGGGGACGCACGCTCCTATAGATCTCCTGCGTCAACCGGGCGTAGATCGAATCGATCAAGTCCCCGATGTGGTATTCGATGTTCGAGCTTTCGACGTATTTCCGTCCGAAGTAGCCGGGATAAATTACCTCGAGCAGGTCGTCGAGAATCTGGATGAGCGAAGCCTTGACGGGCAGTGGGGTCGCAGCAAGGTGTTCCAGTTTGGGCTGCAGGTTGCCGAAGGTCCGCAACACCTCTCGCGTGATATCTCGAACCTGGTCTCGCTTTTTGAGATGTTCGTGCATGCTAAAACAGCAGGCCGGCAAAGCCGGCCCCTACACCGGCCAGTTCTCCAGCTCTTTTTGAACTTCAGCCATGAACTGGTCCGCAACCGCGCCGTCGATGACACGGTGATCAAACGATAGTGACAGCATGATCATCGGCCGTATCGCAATGGCGTCATCAATGACGACGGCGCGCTTTTTGATTGCACCCATACCCATTATGGCGACTTGCGGCTGATTGATGATAGGTGTTCCGATCAATGCGCCGTACTGCCCCGGATTGGTAATCGTGAATGTTCCGTCTTTCACATCGTCCGGCGCGAGTTTCTTGTTCCGAGCCCGTTCGCCGACGTCGTTGAGGGCGTGGGCGATTCCGAGCAGATTCTTTTGATCGACGTTCTTGATAACCGGGACGATCAGTCCCGTCTCGAGGCTCACAGCGATTCCGATGTTGACGGGGCGCTTGTAGACAATGGTGTCGCCATCAACCGACGAATTCACGATCGGAAACTTTTTCAGCGCATTTGCCGCTGCCTGGACAAAGAAGGGTGTCACCGTCAGTTTCACACCGGAACGCTCGAATTCGGCGCGCTGGTTTTCCCGCACTTTCATGATGCGTGAGCAATCGACTTCGAAGAATGTGGTCACGTGCGCCGAAGTGCGCCGGCTCATGACCATGTGTTCGGCGATAGCCTTGCGCATCTGCGTCATTTGAACGCGTTCCACGTCTCCGGTGAATTTCGGAGCGGCCGGCGGCGCTGTTGGCGGCGCGGACGCCGACGTGCGCGCAGCCGGCGCTTTGGCGGCGGGCTTTTCCGCTGTTCCGCCCTGCTCGACGTAGCTCAGGATGTCGCGCTTCGTAATTCGGCCGTTGATCCCTGTTCCTTTGCCTGCCAGCGCGGAGAGGTCGACGCCGTGTTCCTTCGCGATCCGCCGTACCAGTGGCGACGATCTGGTACCTTCCTGCCCGCCTTCTTCGGCTTCCTCTTCTTCTTCAGTTTCGGGCAGGGGGCCGTCGATAGGAGCCGTTCCCTTTACTTCTTTGGGCGCTTCCTTCGGGGGTTCTTTCGGGCTTTCCTTTGGTGGTTCTTTTGCCGCTTCCTTCGCAACTTCCTTACGGGTTTCCTTCGCAGGTTCTTTCGGCGCTTCGGCGGGCGCCGACGTTCCATCGCCGATCACGGCGACAACGGTGTTGATCTGCACGGTCTGGCCTTCCTTGACCAGAATGTCTTGAACGACGCCGGAAGCAGGAGATGGAATTTCGGAGTCGATTTTGTCGGTAGAAATCTCGAACAGAGGCTCGTCACGTTGAATTTTGTCACCCTTCTTCTTGAGCCACTTCGTAATCGTGCCTTCAAAAATACTTTCCCCCATCTGGGGCATGATGACTTTTGTGTCGGCCATGAGTGTCCTGTTCAGTAAGCGTACAGCTCACGAGCTACGTTAACGATATCCGAAACTTTCGGCAGGAAGAACTCCTCGAGTGGCGGACTGTAGGGGACCGGTGTATCCGGAGCCGTGATGCGTCGAATCGGCCCATCGAGGTATTCGAAAGCTTCATCTGAAATGATAGCAGCCAATTCGCCTGCAAATCCTCCGATCCGCGTGTCTTCATGAAGCAGGATGACTTTACTTGTCTTCTTCACGGACTCGAGGATGGTTTCTTTGTCGAACGGCAGCAGCGACCGCAGATCGACGACTTCGAGATCGATGCCTTCCCTCTCGAGTTCTTTGGCTGCGTCGAGCGCATTGTAGACCATTGCTCCGTAGGTCAGGACGCTGATGTCGGTGCCGGGTCTCCTGATGGATGCCTTCCCGATGGGCACGACAAAGTCGTCGGTGGGCAGCTCTTCCTTCACACGCCGATAAAGAAACTTGTGCTCGAAATAAATGACGGGATCCGGATCGCGGATCGCAGCCTTGATGAGCCCTTTTGCGTCATAGGCGGTCGATGGACAAACCACCTTGAGGCCCGGCGTATGGACGAAATACATTTCGGGATTCTGCGAGTGGAAAGGGCCGCCATGAACGCCGCCGCCGCTTGGTCCGCGAACAACAATCGGCACGCCGGCGCCCCAGCGGTATCGGCATTTCGCAGCGAAGTTTGTGATCTGGTCGAATGCGCAGGAAATGAAATCGGCGAACTGCATCTCCGCAACCGGCCGCATTCCCATGAGAGCGGCGCCGATTGCGGCGCCGACGATGGCGGACTCGGAAATCGGCGTATCGATGATCCGCCATTCCCCGAACTTTTCAAGCATCCCGGCCGTGACTTTGAAGGCGCCGCCGTAGATGCCGACATCTTCTCCGAGGACGAACACACGCTCGTCCTTTTCCATCTCTTCCCAGATTCCCTGACGGATCGCCTCTACGTAAGTCGTGAGAGCCATGAAATCGTCTTATTCCCCCTCATAGTAGACGTCCTTCAGGCAGTCTTCCGGATCCGGGAATGGGTCTTTCTCGGCGATCTGAATGGCCTCGTCGATTTCCCGGTTGATCCGCTTCTGCAGATCCTCGATGCCGGAAGCGGTAATGATGCCGCGCTCTTTGAGGAAGCGTTCGAACTTGTTGATGGGGTCGCGTTCTTCCCAGAATTCGAACAACTCGGCGGGCACATATCCGGCGTCGTCGTGGGCGGAGTGACCCGTCATGCGGAAGGTTTTGCATTCGATCAATGTTGGCCCCTGGCCGTTGCGTGCTCTCTCGACGGCGCGCGTGCACGCATCCCAGACCGCGAGGACATCGTTGCCATCCACGATTTCGCCCGGCAAACCGTAAGCGTCGGCCCGATCGGCGACGTTCTCGACCGCCATTTGCCGTTCCAACGGTGTCGAGTACGCGTACTGGTTGTTGTTGCAAATGAAAACAACCGGAACCTTGAAGACCGAAGCCATATTGACGCCTTCGTGCCAGTCGCCACGGCTCGTTGCGCCATCGCCGAAGAAGCAAAGTGCCACGCGGTCCTGACCGCGCATTTTGAATGAAAGTCCGATTCCTGCGGCGACGGGAACGTTGTCAGCGAGCATACTTACAAAGGGAATAAGGTGGTGCTTCAAATCCCCCATGTGCATGTTGCCGTCTTTGCCGCGCGTCGCACCGGTTTTCCGAGCCATGTATTGCGCCAGAATCGTCCTCAGCGACATGCCCCGAATAAGGAAAGCGCCCATGTCTCGATGCGAAGGACAGACCACGTCGTCCGGCCGCAGATCAATGCAACTACCAACGGCTATAGCTTCCTGGCCGCGTCCTACATAAACTCCACCGACGATCTTGCCCTGCCGGTAGAGTTTTCGCTCGATCCTGAACTCGAGCTCCCGAGTGAGCTTCATATAATAGAGGAGGTCGAGAAGCGTCTGATCGGGAGGCAACCTGGTGGGCGGAACGACTTGCCGAGTGAGTGTCTCCGGATTGATGTCCTTCACATTCATTGGGATGGGTAGCGTAACAAGTGACGATAACCCATATGTGCAATGTTTTTCAAGACGGTCACCGAACCTCGCGTGGCGTCCGCCCGCCGTATTTTTCCAGCTTTTTCAAGTCGAAGGCCTCATGTTCAGGGTTGCGCCCGAAGCCGCGGTACAGGGCATGACATGAGTAACAGACCGTCACATCGCCAACCAGGAAGTAGACCAGGAAGTCGACCAGGGCAGTCCCAGCCAATGCGGCCATGGCCAGGATCGGTTCCCCCCGGGAGAAGAAGAAGAGACTGGCAGCTATGCCAAGTCCCACAATCACAAGGCCAAGCGAGCGATTGAAATCTTTCTGGACATAAAACCTGTCATGACCGCACGATACACATGTTGTGACTACACTGCGACCGAGGAGCGAGTCGTTAACGAAAATCTCCGCCTCTTGCCTGCAATGCGGGCACGTCAGGCGGCCGGTTTGCGACGGCGTCATCAGGATGGCCCCATCGCAGGCGCGGCAATTGAAATGTATAATTGGAGTCATGAAACCCTTGATCGTAGTTCTACTAATGGCGATCACCGTCCAGGCACAGACACTCGCCGATATTGCGCGCCGGGAGCGGGCTCGCCGGGCCCAGGTCAACAGCCGAGTGGTGACCAGCGTCGTGAGCGTTCCGGTTCCGGAAAGCAAACCTGCTGCTCCCGCAGCCGCGGAAACCAAGCCGGTGGACCCGAAAGCCAACGCCGCGAAGCCTGCAGCCCCGGCGCCGCCTGCTGTGGATCCTGTGAAGGAGTGGACTGAACGCACGGACAAAGTCCGAAAGCGCGTGCAGGAGCTCCAGGATCAGGAGACGGCTCTTCAGCTTCAGATAAACGAGCTCACGAACCAGCTATTCGCGCCGGTCATCGACCAGGACACGAAAAACCAGGTGCAGACGCGGCTCGGCGAAGTTCAAAATCAACTGACAGCCACGCGGGCGGAACTGGACCAAACAAAAAGGACCCTGGATGCAATGAATCAACAGGGTCCACCAAAGCCGTAACACGCGGGCGCCTGTCAGGTGAGCGATGGGGGATCGAACCCACGACCACTGGAGCCACAATCCAGCGCTCTACCAGCTGAGCTACGCTCACGTAAAAGCGTCACATCAATTCCGCCATGATCTCTTTCAGATCATCGGCCGAGGGCTGCACTCTTTCCTGAGGCAGCGTGGCCAGCGGAGCATCCATCATATTCAGAAGTGAAAGGAAGTCCGGCTTCTGTTCGTTGATGTAGATCAGACCCGTCAGAAACTCGTTCGACTCCTGGCACTTTCTCAGCGTATCCAGAGCGTCAGCCTTGCTGGTCGGATCGTAGCCTTTGTCTGTCTTCCTCAGGCGAATATGCGAACCATCGTGCAATTCGACGTCGGTTGCCTCGCCTTCCTTGTAATCGACGTTGATCTGCTCGAAGAAGGGCACGTATGAAATCTCGTGCAGCAGTTCTTCGTGATCCTTCGCGTACTTGTAGCTCTTCGTCGATCCTTCGTGGTTGTTGAACGTGACGCAGGGGCTGATCACGTCGAACATGGACGTGCCTCGATGCCCGAGAGCCGCCTTCAGAAGCGCAACCATCTGCTTCGGATCGCCGGCAAATGACCGGCACACAAAGTTGCAGCCGAGCTCGATGGCCATCGCGCAAACATCGATCGCCGGCAATTCATTGAGTGCACCGCTTTTTGCCTTTGAGCCGTAATCGGCGGTCGCCGAAAACTGACCCTTGGTCAGACCGTACACGCCGTTGTTTTCGATGATGTACATCATCGGAACGTTTCGGCGAAGCAAGTGAACGAACTGTCCCATGCCGATCGACGCGGTGTCCCCATCACCGCTCACTCCAATCGAGATCAACGACCGGTTGGCGAGCATCACTCCCGTTGCAATAGAAGGCATGCGGCCATGAACGGCATTGAATCCATGCGACCGGCTCAGGAAATAAGCCGGTGTCTTGCTCGAGCACCCGATGCCGCTCAGCTTTGCGACCAGATGAGGTTCCACGCCGTATTCATAAAAGGCCTTGATGATCTGAGACGTAATTGCGTCGTGACCGCAACCGGCGCAGAGCGTCGAGTCGGCGCCCTTGTAGTCGGCCACGCTGTAGCCGAGTCTGTTTACGTTCTTCGGCGAAGCCGGTGGTTGCATTGTGGTTGACATTATTTCTTTTCTCCTTTCTCTGCAGCCACTAGTTCATCCGTGACGAAACGTGCGTCGATCGGAAGTCCACTGTAGTGCCGGATATGCCGGATCTTGCCCACCAGTTCTGCAGGCAATTCCAGCTTCACCAGCGCTTCCATTTGCCCGTCCCGATTCTGTTCGACCACATAGACCCGGTCGTATTTTCTGAACAGTTCGACGAGGTCTTTCGTGAAGGGCAATGCGCGGAGCCGGTAGTAGCTGACCGGCAATTTGTATTCGCGGATCAACTGATCGAGCGATTCGATGATGGCCCAGTGCGTCGTACCGAAAGCCAGGAATGCGATCTTTGCACCGTCGGCATGATTGATTTCCGGCCGCGGCGCGTACTCTCGGGCCGTGTCGTACTTCCTGTTGAGGCGGTCCATGTTGTTCTTGTAGTCATCCGGACGCTCGCTGTACACCGCCTTCTCATTGTGGCCGCTTCCTCGAGTAAAGTATGAAGCCGCCGGGTGATTGGTTCCCGGCAGCGTGCGGTAAGGAATGCCGTCTCCATCCACGTCGGCGTAACGCTGGAAGTTTCCAAGTTTCTTGAGGTCCTCAACCGAAAGCACCTTGCCTCGATCGAACTTCTTCGTCGGATATGTGAACGGATCCGACATCCAGTTGTTCATGCCAAGATCGAGATCGCTCATTACGAAGATCGGCGTCTGAAATCTCTCAGCTAGATCGAACGCCTCGTAACCCATATCGAAACACTCCCCGACGCTGGCCGGCAACAGGACGATGTGCTTCGTATCGCCGTGCGAGCAAAAAACCAGCGAGAGGATGTCGGACTGCTGCGTTCGGGTCGGCAAACCTGTACTGGGACCGACGCGAGTAATATCGAAGATGACCGTCGGGATTTCCGCGTAATAACCGAGTCCCACGAATTCCTGCATGAGGGAAATTCCAGGACCCGCAGTGGAAGTCATCGACCGCGCGCCTGCCCAGCCGGCGCCAAGCGCCATACCAACAGCCGCGAGTTCGTCCTCCGCTTGAACGATGGCGAAGGTGGACTTGCCGTTCTCGTCGAGCCGGTAGTCCTTCATGTAATCGGCCAATGCCTCGCAAAGACTCGATGAAGGTGTAATCGGATACCATGTAGCCACAGTGACGCCGGCGAACATACAGCCCAACGCAGCCGCGGAATTTCCATCGATGATGATTTTCCCCTTCGTGGCATTCATTCGCTCACAACGATAGGGAACAAGGCTCTTGTCGAAATTCTCTTTGGCATACTTTCGGCCGACCTCGAGCGCCGTTTTGTTCAGCGCAACCGCCTTCGCCTTTCCTTTGAACTGCTTGGTCAGCGCCAGGTCCATCTCAGTCTGGTCGATCTCGAGCAGGTGGCCCACAACGCCAACGTAAATCATGTTCGCCAGAAGCTTTCGAAGCCGCGAATCAGGCGTGATTTCGGTGGAGAGCTTCGCGAACGGAACAGGGAAGAACGCGAGATCCTTGCGATACTGATTCAGCTTAAGTGTTTCTTCATAGACGACCACGCGATTGGGATCCAGATTCATCACGTCTTCGCGCGCCGTCTCCGGATTCATCGCAATGAGGAAGTCGATCTCTTTGCGCCGCGCGATCCAGCCATCTTTGTTCGCGCGGATCGTAAACCATGTCGGCAGTCCGGCAATATTGGAAGGAAACAGGTTCTTTCCACTGACGGGAATTCCCATCTGAAAAATGGATCGCATTAGGACTGTGTTTGAAGATTGACTGCCTGAACCGTTTATTGTGGCTACCTGGATACTGAAGTCATTAATGATGGGCCCCCCCCTGGCCCGCTGGTCTTCCTCCATTACGACTGTCTGAGGGGATTTCTGTGACACCAATCATTCTCCTTTCCCGCTCTGTAGGGCTTGTGCCGATAGGCCCAATCCCTCATTATAGCAGAAACTTACGGCTGTAAAATAGGCCCGGCAGGACTCGAACCTGCGACCCCCTGCTTAGAAGGCAGATGCTCTATCCACCTGAGCTACGGGCCCGCCTCGCGTGTGCAAGTTTACATCAATCACCCTGCAAATTTTCTATTCCCCGGCGTGGTCCCGTGTAGGGAAAGGACCTCTTTGATTCCTTCGTCTTCATATTGTTAGTCAGGGTTAGACGGCTGGCAGGAAAATTGCAACCACCCCTTTTCGAGGTTCAAAGGGTCTAAACTGGAAGTTATCGAAAACCTTAGGGAGGCATCATGAGGAAACTGACGCAGATCACAACGTTCGTCGCGGTATTGGTATTGTTTGCCGTACCGTTGCTTTCCGACACGTTGGTCCTCAAGTCCGGAGAAAGAGTGTCCGGTTACTTCGAGGGTGGGTCAGCAAGAGTGGTTAAATTTCGGGCAAACGATGGAATAGTCAAGGACTACGACATCCTCTCCGTTCAGCAGCTTATGTTCGGAGACGAGAAGTCCCCTATTTCTTCGTCGTCAAGGTCGGCAACATCGTCTTCCAGCCAGACCACGCCGAGGCTGGTGCCCGGCAATGAGCGCGTAACGCACCCGGCATCGTCGTCGAACGCTGCGAATACGGCATGGACTATTCCGACCGGATCGAAGCTCACGATTCGCATGATCGACAGCATCAACAGCGAATCAAATCAGGTCGGCCAAACATTCGTCGCCGTGCTCGATGAGCCGCTCTATCAGGGCGGCGTGGAAGTCGTTCCCCGCGGTGCCGACGTTCGCGGGCGTATCGCCAACATTAATGAGGCCGGCCGCATCGCTGGAAAGGCTGAACTCGGGCTCGAGTTGACTCAAATTATCGTCAACGGCGTTCCGTATTCGCTTACAACATCTGAATATCAGGAAGCCGCTGAAAGCCGCGGCGGTCAGACTGCCAAGCGCGCCGGAATCGGCGCCGGTATCGGTGCGGCAATCGGTGCGATCGCCGGCGGCGGCAAGGGCGCGGCTATCGGCGCTGGCGTTGGAGCCGGAGGCGCCACCGCAGTTCAAGTGCTGACCAAAGGCGAAAAGCTGAATATTCCATCTGAAACCAAGCTGGATTTCACACTTCGCGCTCCGCTGGTCATCGCTGCCCGGTAACCACCAACGCACAAAAATCTGACCAATGTTCAATTCCCAATTCTCAGCCGATGAGAACTGGGAATTGAACATTGGTCAGATTTTTTGTGTCGTTGTCGTCTAGAAGCCCTGGACCTTCCCGGCCTTTTTATAACACTGAAACACGATGTGCCAGGCGACGATGATCAGGATAAGCCAGAAAACCCAATAGTAGTTGCCGGGAATACCGAGATTGCCGCCGGCAAAGTAGGTCGTGTGCTGCCCGATCATGGCCCACAACAAAGGCAGGGACATATACGTATTGTGTCTGGATCGTAATCCGGCAACCTTCACGAGACCGGCGTCAGGCGCCTCGCCGTTCTTCACCGCTCGAATGATCTTCTTCTGGTTCGGCCAGATCCGGAACCATACGTTGAAGGCCATGATGGTTCCGAACAGCGTCCCGGTGTGAATCAGGGTCCCGCGATAGCTGAACTGAGCGTAGTAAACAAAAAGCGCCACGACGATAGACAGAAGAATGAAAGAAACGATCACGCCCGTACGAAGGTTAGTGGCAATGCCGCTCTTCCACAGCGCGTCGTAAATGAAAGGAGCCAGGAAGGTCACAACAATCATGATGATTGCACCGGCCGACCACTCCGCTCCTGAGGCGAGAGCCTGCTGCCCATGGTAATAAACCAGGAGCAGGAGAAGCACGCCTGTGAACCAGGTGTAAGCCGCTCCCCACCGGAACCAATAGAGCGCCCGCGGCATGAGCTCCGGCACGACGACTTTCTTGGTAGGACCGTCGAGCTTCGCCTGCAGCGGTCCATTGACCCAGTTAAAGAAGTAGAGGTGTCCGATCCAGGTGATACCGGCGAAGACGTGCAGCCATCTGAAGAGTGCCTCCAAAGCTTCCATCGCTCCTCCTCGGTTCGTCGTTGTTTTTGCGGTCAAAGAACGGAGGAGTCTACCATTCGTGTCCATCGATGTCTACAGGGGCACGTTAGGATGCTAGAGCCGGATCTCGGAAGCCCTCCTGAACAACTCGTTCGCAGCAGACCAATTGAAATTTTTCCAGAACGCTTTGATATACGCTTTTCGATCCGCGCCGTAATCCATGAAATACGCGTGCTCGTAGACATCGAGCACAATGACTGGAAGAGCGCCCCACACGCCGCCCTGATTGTGCGCATCAGAGTTGTATATCCACAGACGATGTTCCTTCGTGTTCCAGGCAAGCACTGCCCAGCCGCGGGCCGCCATCGCGCACTCCGAGAAATATTTGATGAATGATTCAACCGACCCATAGCTGTTGCTGAGAGCGTCGATCAGCTCGCGCGCATTTTCGAATTGTCCGTCGCCGCCCAGAACTTCGAAATACCATTCGTGCAGATAGACACCGTTTACGGCGTACGTTTCGTCTTCCTTCAGCGACCTCAGTTCGCTGTACGTAGGATTGCCGGCAGATGTACTTCCGCCCACTATCTGTCGTCCCAGCGCCTCGAGCTGGTTTTCGATTTCGTTCTTCTTGTCGACGTATCCGGCATAAAGCTTGTCGTGATGATTCTGGAGGGTTCGATCGGAAATGCCGTCAAGCGGCAGCCGGAAGGGCAGTGTCTTGGCCCTATACGAATGGGTCGGTGGCGGTTCGTGTTTCTGTTTAAGGTTTCTCATAAGGTCCTCGCTTGAAGATAAAAATATCCCTATGAGCTTTAGACGCCTTATTTCTGCGATAGATAATCGACGGCAAGATTGGCAAGGGCCCGCACTCCCAGCGGCAGCACTCCTTCATCCACTTCGTACAGCGGGGAATGGTTAACCGGCGCCGTGGCCGCGTCCACATCCTTCCTGTTCGATCCAAGGAAAATGAACAATCCTGGAGCCTTCTGAGCGAACAAAGAAAAATCTTCCGCTCCGGTCACCGGGGGTTGCACGGAAACATTGGCCGCGCCTGCGACTCGCTGGAGAGTGGGAAGCATCTGCTCCGTGAGCGCGGGATTGTTGAACGTGATCGGGAGCTGGCGCGTAATTTGAACCGTGGCGGTGGCCCCGGCGCTCTGTGCAATCGACTCGGCTGTCAGCCGGATCCGGCGATGCATTTCGTCCTGAACTTCCGGAGAGAAGGTGCGAATCGTTCCCTCCATCTGGACTTCGTCGGGAATAATGTTGTTTCTTACACCGCCATGGATGCTGCCTATCGTGATGATGGACGGTGTTCTGGTAATGTCGAGCTGCCGGCTCGCGATGGTTTGAAGTCCAAGCACGATCTGCGACGCAACAACGATGGGATCGACGCCGCCCCACGGAATGGCGCCATGCGTCTGTTTTCCCTTGATCGTGACGCGCAATAGATCTGCGCTCGCCATCGTTCCTCCCGGGCGATACGTGATCTGCCCGACACTTCCGGCAATGCCCATCACATGCAGGCCAAATACGGCGTCCGGCTTCGGATTCTCAAACGCGCCTTGCTTGATCATGAGATCCGCGCCGCCTTCTTCGCCCGACGGTGGGCCTTCTTCGGCGGGCTGGAAAATGAACTTGACCGTCCCGGGCAATTGTTCCTTCATTCCTGTAAGAATCTCCGCCACACCCATGAGGATCGCGACATGGTTGTCGTGGCCGCACGCGTGCATCACGCCGACCTCTTGTCCGTTGTAGGTCGTCTTTGCCTTGGACGCGAACGGCACGTTGACCTGTTCGGTTACCGGCAGCGCGTCCATGTCCGCGCGCAGGGCAACGACCTTGCCTGGCCTTCCGCCGCGGAGTACGCCGACTACTCCCGTGTACCCCACGCCGGTCTTGACTTCCATTCCAAGGCTACGCAAATGATCCGCCACGACCTTCGCTGTGCGCACCTCGCGGTTCCCGAGTTCCGGGTTCTGATGGAAATCCCGCCGCCATGCGACAACTTTGCCTTCAAGGGCGGAAGTTCGACGGTCGATGTCGGAAGACATTGGGTTCTGGGCGAGAAGGAAAAACGCGATGAAAACTGGATTCATGCAGCCGATTCTAACAAAACGCGGGCTAAAGCCACGCGACTACATTTAGTGTCAATGTTTCCCAATGTAGTCGCGACCTTTAGCCCGCATTCTGGCTAAGACGCTCTGCGGAGTTTGGCTTCGAACTCACTTACAACGAGATCGACCTCTCTTTCAGCGCGGCGGCGAGCATAACCGTACCGATGTTCGAGAATGACGACGAGGTTGTCACGCTTACCGTCCACCCGATCGAGATCATTCGATGTGAGCTCTGCCCACTGGTCGTTGAGCTCGCTCCTGAAGTGTTTCCATTTCTCCCTGAGAACGTCTTTGTGCATTATCGATTACCTCTCGCTGACCTTATTTGAACTGATTCTGCTGAGAGCATCCGTGAAAGGCCGCACGGTTGGGTTCGGCGGGACTTTTCCCTCCAGGATACTTTCAGCGGATACGGATTCACCGTATACCTTCTTGTTCATGCTCTGGTCGATGTCGAGAACAGCGCCATCCAGCGCAATGCCCGCGAACAAACCCTTGGAGCGGGAATATGCGAAGACTCCTGTCTCGAGATTTGCATTCACGCCGGCTTCAGCAGAGCGGCCAATCGGGCCCGCTGCGACTGAAGCATCGACGCCGAGCTTTAGATCTTTGCCCTTCATAAGAAGGTCCAGGCCCTTCTCATCGGTGAAGACCAGTACCAGATCGGTTGCACTGACTCCGAGCTGTGCTCCGAAGCTGCCGCCTCCAATTTGGATAAAGGCTGGTGCGCTCCATCTGCCATTCGCCAGCCGCTTGGATACCACTCCTTTTCCATATCGGCCGCCGATTCCCAATGCCCCTTTCACGACATGTGGAATAACAGCAACGGCTTTCGCGCGGGCGAGCAGGTCGTCCGGAATCCGCCTGTCTTCGGTGCTTGTCAGAGCTTGCAATACCTCTACCGAATTCTGGATACGCTCGCTGGCGTCTTTGTTGATCTTGTCAGTCGAGTCAGCCTTGGCCGTTGCCTGGTTATTGTCCGTGCGTCCACTGTCATAATTGGAGGCGCTGGAATCGGCCGTTTTTCGCTGGCTATCCGACTGCGTTTCGGCTCCGGCCACTTCGCCGGCTCCTACTTCGACCCCGGGCTTGTAGCGGGCGGCTTCCTGCTGATCGACGCTTTTCTCATCGATTTGAGCCTGCTCCGTATAATCGGGGATGAGTGCGACTATTACTTCTTCCGTAACCACGCCGGTCGGAGGCATCTCATTCAACAACTGGAATTCCTTTACCGCCTGTCTCGTTTCGGGATTCATCACTCCGTTGACATCCCCGTAGTAGTACTCGCGATCGCTGAGAGCCTGCTGGACTTGACGTACCTTCTCCGTACCCAGCCTCGAGGTCGCTGTTGATCGCGTTGCATGAACGCCTAAAGCAGCCTGAGTTTGCTCGTCGAGCTTTCCTGTCGCTGGAAGATTATTTTGCGATTGGAAATTTCGGAGCGCGGCCATGGTCTTTGGACCCATCGCTCCGTCGATTGGTCCCGGATCCATGCCCTGGTTCTTTAGCGCTGTCTGAACTTCGCGGACTGTCTCTTTCGATTGCACTCCGCTGGTTTTCTTTCCGGTCTTGGCCTTCTTGGCCGTTGCCTTCTTTTCAGTCGTCTGAGAGTCGTCCTTTTTCTCAGTTGCCTGCTTGTCAGTTGCTTTCTTATCAGTTGCTTTTTTCTGATCCTGTGTTGCCTGTCCCTGCTGCTGTGTTCCGGTCTGCTTTTCACCCTTTGGATTTTGGGTGTTTTGCGCCGGTGCCGTAGGAGCGGTAGCAAAGATCAGGAAGCTGGAAAACAAAATGAGTCCTAATTTACTCAGAGACATTTTTAGTCCCTCCTTAATCTTTCCGTCCTGAGAATTAAGTTGCAAGTAATGTACCGAGAATTCCACATGGGTTTATGGGTTTCAGGATCAATCGATTACGGTGGTACTTCGGATCAACCCGCGCCGGCCGTGGGTTTCAGCAAGGGAAAATAATCCCGCTTTCAAAGACCTTCTGGGGTCGTCAAAACGTGATGCGACAGGAGGTAACATGAGAAATCCCAAAGTTTTAATTGCAGGTGGATTGATCCTCGCATTTGCGCTCGGAACCATGGCCGATGGCCTATACACGTCAACGGCCCGGGCGTTCAATCCCGACCAGCAAACGGCGCTGGTCAACACACAAACCGCGAGCAGTGCTCCGATCGCACGTACACGGCTGGTCCAGCCGAGAACGGTAGTGGTTTCAAATCCAGAACCGGCCCGCGTCGTTCAGCAACGGAAGCGCTCGCTGGGTCGTGAAGCTTTGATTGTCGGCGGCAGCGCCGGGGCGGGCGCCGCTGTTGGAGCGGTGGCCGGTGGCAAGAAAGGTGCTGCAATCGGTGGTATCTCGGGAGGAATTGCAGGTCTCGTTTATGACCTGGCCACCCGCAACAAAAAGTAGATTCGGAGAATAGACATGATTGTAAAGCGAGTCTCTTACTTGGTCGTCGTCCTGGCAGTGGGGCTTGCGCTGGTAGGTTGTGAGCGCACAAAGATCAGCGATATTACAGCGGATCCCGGACGCTTCATGAATAAAGAAGTAAACGTCGTGGGTCAGGTGACGCAGTCGATCGGGTTCCTTGGCAAAGGCATTTATCAACTCGATGATGGCACGGGAAGGCTTTGGGTTTGGTCCGACGGCAAAGGCGTTCCCAGCAAGGGTGCCCGCGTCGGCGTAAAAGGCCATATCACTCCCACCGTCACGTTCCTGGGTACCAACTACGCGACGGTCATGCGTGAAAGCGACCGCCGTAATGGCGAGTAGAAATTCGGGACAGACGTAAAGATCTGACCAATGCTCAATTCCCAATGCTCAATTCTAAGCCGATGAGCATTGGGAATTGAGCATTGGTCAGATCTTTACGTCTGTCCCGAATTTTTGCCGCCACTCTCATATACTTCCCTTGTGCATAACATCGCGCTGATCGTTCACGGTGGCGCCTGGGATATTCCTCGGACTTTCGTGGAAGCCTGCCGCGACGGGGTTCTGCGGTCACTCGACCGCGGATGGAACATCCTCAAAAGCGGCGGCGCGGCCATCACGGCCTGTGAGCAGGCGATTATCGAACTCGAAGATGAGCCGATATTCGACGCAGGCGTCGGATCTCACCTGAATCGTGACGGCAAGGTTCAATGCGATGCCATTCTCATGGATGGCGCTACGCTGAGTTCCGGCGCTGTGGTGGCGGTCGAGCGCATTCGAAATCCCATCCGGCTGGCGAGACTGGTTCTGGAAAAGAGCGAACACATGCTCCTTGCCGGCTACGGCGCCGAACAGTTTGCACTCGAGCAAGGCATGGGATTTTGCAATCCGCAGGACCTCATCACCGAACGGGAGGCTGAGATCTGGTCGTCGCGTTCCGGGATTGCGAATTTTGGGACCGTCGGAGCCGTTGCGCTCGATGTCGGCGGGAATCTTGCCTCAGGAACATCGACCGGCGGCACACTGTACAAATATCCGGGAAGGGTCGGTGACTCGGCTTTGATCGGCTGCGGCTGTTATGCCGACAATCAATCGAGTGCTGTCTCCTCGACAGGGCATGGCGAATCCATCATGAAAGTCGTGCTGGCAAAAACGGCGAGTGATTTAGTTTCTGCCGGCAGTCCGCCTCAGGACGCAGCGGAGGTAGTGATCGCGCTGATGAGCAAGCGAACTGCGGGCCGCGGCGGGTTGATTCTGCTCGACCGCCACGGCCGTGTCGGCACAGCGTTCTCCACGTCGAACATGGCTTACGCTTACCGCACTGCTACGGCTTCGGGGCTATTCGGTATCGAACCGTGACGCTCGCGTGCACTTCGATCTCACCGGGCGAAACCGGCGTCGCCGTGTCCGCGGCTTGTGCTGCCATTACTCTACCGAGAGCGTATGGTTGCGGCGGCACAAAGGACACACCGCCTTCTGAGACTTCAATTACCTCAATCAGCGCGACACGTAAAGCATCCGCCATCACCTGAGCTTTGCTGCGCGCTTCGGCCACAGCCTGCTTCAACGCCTGTTCCCGCGCGGGCAAATCATTGCGCAGTCCGAACTGAACGCCCTCCAACTGATTCGCTCCGGCTTTGAGTCCGGCGTCGATCACCGGACCGATGAGTGAAAGATTATCCAAGCGCACCGAGACGATGTTCGATGCTGTATAGGCCACAATACGCGGCGCGTCTCGGGTTTCGGGGCTGCGTGGCGCGTAGACAGGATTAAGGACAAGACGCGATGTCTGGATTTGCGGCGCGGGTACGCCTAGCCTGGTAATGGAGTTGAGAATTTCCTGCCCGATGGCATTTGCCTGCTCCTGAGCGACCTGCGCTGCGGTCGCCTGGCGGACAATACCCAATCTCACGGTCGCCTGGTCAGGGGCCGCCATGATCTGCGCGTTTCCGTTGACCATCAGCACAGGCGGCGGAGAGTCGGCGCGCTGGGCAGAAGCATGAGTGGCCGTGGCCGCAGCCAGAAGAGTTGCTAGAGCTATGCGTTTCATGGAACCTCGCTGGAATGTGGTGAAAATTTCCCCATATAACTATACGTTTGAATCGGCATTCTCTTAGACGTTTCAACCACATACTCGTGGCATGGCGATTGCAGCCCTTCTTTTCAGAGGGTAATGCCATGGAAAGACCCAGTATGTGGTTAGCCAGTAGCCTTTTAGGCAGCCGTGTGCGCAACAGTGCCGGCCAGAGTCTCGGAAAAATCGACGACATCGTTATCGATCCTTCCACGGGAACAATTCTTCATGTGGTGCTGTCCTACGGAGGTTTTCTTGGGATAGGCCGGAAGTTGGTTTCGATTCCCTGGTCGTCACCGGCTCTTTCGCCGCGAAATTACGTCGTGCTCGACAGCAACAGAGAAACAATCGCGCGCGCTCCTGCGTTCCACCGTGTCGTGGACCACGCCCCCCGGGAGCCCAGGAAGCCCTTATCGCTGTTTGGGGCAGTAGCGCTGGTTTTGCTTCTCCTGGCCGGCCTGTGGGTGGCTTTCCTGGTTGGAACCCGGGGCTGGGACGAAGCCAGGAACGAAATTGGGAGCACGTTTCAAAGCGTCGCCTATGCGATGAAAGAGAGTTCAAAAGACGCTGCTCTGACTGCCAAGGTCAAAACAGCTCTTTCCCTTTCGAAGCGTGTTCCAGCGGATCAGATCAACGTCGACTCTGAGGACGGTGTTGTTACGTTGCGAGGCGAGGTGCCTTCCGAGGAAATCCGCAGACTGGCGGAAAGCGTCGCACGTGATACGCCTGGCGTGTCTGATGTCCAGAACCATCTGTATGTTGTTGGCCGTTCTCAGTAAAGTTTCGGGCCCCGGCAACCGATTAGTCCCCTATGAAGGAACAGCTGATCGAGCTGGGGCTGCTCGAAGAGAATCAGAATCAACAACATCCATCCGTTGAGCTTGCCTCGTTCGTCGCCAAACTATTGGCCCTGATGGGCGACACGGTTGTCGAAAGCCATACTCTCAACACACTCGAATTCCGATCGAAGCTGGAGCGATACCGGCACCGTCTTGCGAATTGCGTCCACGGCGATCCCAACACGGCCCTGGTTGCGAGTGACTGCCTCCGGCTGTGCCAGGACTATTTGACGCGCGCAAGATCGTACCTGCTCGAGCGCGAGACAGAAATGGCTGAACTGATCGACGTGCTCCGCATCGCCCTCGGTAAACTCGCAGGCGAAGCAAAATCATTCAATGTCCGGTTGATGGGAAGTTCGGAACGGTTCAACCGTTTAACCGACATTCAGGACATCCGCGAGTTGAAGAAGCAGATCTCAGACGAAGTTCGTGAACTTAACCGCGTTGTGGTCGAAAAGCAGAAGCAGGATGAAGCCGGCTATACTCGACTTTCAAAACGCGTCGAAGTCCTTCAAGCAAGCCTGCAGCAGACGAAGCAGGAAGCCCTGCTGGATCCCCTTACCCGCGTCGCCAACCGCGGCAGTTTCGACGAAGCGATCGCAAGGTGGGCGAAGTCGCACAAGGAAACTGGGCAGTCCTTCGTTCTTGCGTTTCTCGATCTGGACAACTTCAAACAAATCAATGATACGCACGGTCATCAAGTCGGTGATCGCGTGTTGATGGTCGCTGCGCAGACGTTCGGCAGATATGTCCGCCCGGATGACTTTCTCGCCCGTTACGGCGGCGAGGAGTTCGTCATTCTACTCACGGATGTTCCAATCCCTCAGGCTGAAGTGAAGTTCACAGAACTTCTGGCCAAGATTGCCGGATGCACCTACGAATACAAAAAGGACGACGAAGATTGTTCCGTGTGTTTTACGGTGAGCTGCGGAGTTGCCGAATTTTTACCGGATGATACTCCCGAAGAACTGATCCGGCGCGCGGACGAAGCCTTGTACGAAGCAAAGCGGACGGGAAAGAACCGCATCGTTCTCGCCAAGAAACAGAAAAGCCTCTGGAAATCACTGTTCCGCGACTAGTCTTGTCAGCCTCGCCTGCGAATTCGCGACTTGCGCGGTCTACCTCCCAGTTTTCCGTTTGCGCGTGATGAAGCGGCTTTTCGCCTCGATTTCACTGCGCCGCGGCACGCCGGGCAAAAACACACCAGATCGATGCGATGAATCGGACACTTCGGCATCGAGCTTTCCCCCTGCTTTAGGTTCAATATGAGATTCGCTGCAATTTGCATACCGTGCGGAGCTTTGCCGGTGGCATTTTTCGTTACTTTCCGTTCTCTCCCTTTGAGTAGCTGCACTTATAATGGACTCGGGAGTTTTTATGGATTATCGAACGGATGAGCCAATCAGGTTGACAAGGGACTGTCAGGTGGTCGCTGTCCCGGCGGGGCATCCGTTAATGCTGCCCCAGGGCACGGATGTGATGATTACCCAATCGCTTGGGGGATCGTACACGTTGCTGGTTCCCAGCTATGGCGGCCTCTTTCGGCTCTCGAATAACGACGCCGACGCGATCGGGCGGGAGCCTCATCCTGCGGAAGCATCCTCAGGCCAAGGCCAGACCCTTTCGGGGGACGCGCTCGAAAAGGAAGTTTGGCAATCGCTCAAGACATGCTTCGATCCTGAGATTCCGGTCAACATCGTCGATCTGGGTCTTATCTATGAAATGCAGATCTCGACGATGTCGGATGGCTCTCGCGTCGATGTCAAGATGACTCTGACCGCTCAAGGCTGCGGCATGGGCAACTCCATCGCAGCCGATGCCAGAAACAAGATTCTCGGTCTTCCGGGTGTAATCGAGGCCGATGTCCAGGTGGTCTGGGATCCACCCTGGACTCCGGAAAAAATTTCTCCTGAAGGACGCACTCTATTGGGAATTCACTAGTGTCGAAAAACACGAAGATTCTTATCGCTGTCGGATTCATTGTGTTTCTCGGACTGATCGTGTACTCGACAACCGGTCTTGCCAGGATCAGTTGCGAAGTATGTATGGAATTTCGCGGCATGACGTCGTGCCGGACCGCTGCCGGCACCAGCCGCGACGAGGCGCAGAAAACCGCTCATTCCCTCGCCTGTACTGAAATTGCCCCGGGCCGTGACCTCAGTATCTCGTGCGACAACACCAGGCCAAAGCGGATAAGCTGCACGGAGTAGAGACTGCTCGCCGGTTCCTGACATATCGATCGGATTACGCGAATTCGGTTTGCGGTGCTAATCTTTTTAGCAGGAACCTTTCTTATGGACGGCGCGCTCAAGGACATCAGCATTCTCGTCGTTGAAGATGATCCGGATACGCGTGAACTCCTCAAGGTCCTCCTCCAAAGCCAGGGCGCTGACGTCACCACGGCGGCTTCCGTGCCCGAAGCCCTCACTGCCTATGACAACTCACCTCCCCACGTGATTGTTGCGGACATCGGGATGCCTGATTACAACGGCTACGCTCTGATCGGGCGCGTCCGGGCTCGCGATCGCGAGCGAGGCGGTGATATCGTCCCGGCAATTGCTCTCACTGCGTATACCACCGCGATCGATCGCGACACCGTGCTTTCGGCGGGATTTCAGGTTCATATGCCCAAGCCGTTCGAGCCCGGCCGGCTGATCTCCGTCATTGCGGATCTCGCGGCTAAATACAAACGGGCCCCTTGACGGGCGGCTGAATCCTTGTATTATTCTCGCGTGTTCATCATCCTGTTGATAGCCACGCTGGTCCTGGGACTGCCGCTCACAGCCGGGGCCCATGACATTCCGGCGGACCTGACGATTCAGGCTTTCGTCAAGCCGGAGGGCCAACAGCTGCACCTGCTCGTGCGCGCTCCGCTGAAGGCGATGGCTGACGTCGAGTTTCCGAGACGTGGGCCGGGCTATCTGGATCTTGCTCGCATCGACAAATCACTGCGCGATGCCGCCACGATCTGGATCTCTCGACAGATAGAGGTCTACGAAGGCGATGACCAGCTTTCGGAGCCGCTGATTGTTGAAGCCCGGGTGTCGCTTCCGTCCGACAAGTCATTCGCTTCCTACGAAGAAGCCGTGGCGCATCTAACGACTTCACCGCTCACGAACGATACGGATCTCGTTTGGGACCAGGCGTTGATAGATGTGTTATTCGACTACCCGATTCGTTCGGACCAGTCGGCGTTTTCGGTTAGATCGGGACTTGCGCGGCTGGGACTGAGAGTTGTTACTGTTCTGCGTTTTCTTCCCCCTACCGGTGTCGTCCGCGCGTTCGAATTCCTCGATGATCCGGGAGTGATCCGCCTCGATCCGCGTTGGCATCAGGCGGCACTGCATTTCGTCAAACTGGGCTTCTTCCATATTCTGGAAGGAACGGACCATCTCTTGTTTCTGTTTTGTCTCGTGATCCCATTCCGTCGATTTCGATCGCTCATCGCGGTCGTAACAGCATTCACGGTCGCTCACTCGTTCACGTTGATCGCGTCGGCTTATGACCTCGGGCCCAGCGCTCTGTGGTTTCCGCCGCTTATCGAGACGCTTATTGCCATGTCCATTGTCTACATGGCGCTCGAGAACATCGTCGGGAGCAATGTGCGCCGCCGTTGGATGATCACCTTCGGCTTCGGCCTGGTCCATGGATTCGGATTTTCGTTCGCATTGCGCGAGACGCTTCAGTTTGCGGGCTCGTATCTCCTGACGTCGTTATTCGCGTTCAATGTCGGCGTGGAACTGGGCCAGCTCCTGGTCCTGGCGATCCTTATTCCGGCGCTGGAAGTCCTGTTCCGTTTTGCTGTCGCCGAGCGGATAGGGACCATTATTCTATCGGCGATAGTGGCGCATACAGGCTGGCACTGGATGATCGAGCGCGGTGAACGCCTTCTTCAATTCCGGATTCAATGGCCGGCGCTCACGGCTGTATTGCTTGCGAGTGTAATGCGTTGGTTGATGGTGGTCATCATTATCGCCGGCCTGGTATGGCTCTGCATTACGGTAATCGGAGGCTACGGACGATTTCCGGATGCGGAATCTCATTCTCGTCGCATGCTTTCGCTCTTTAGACGTACTGCTTCATATCGAAAGCCGCCCCAGTAGGCAAAGCCGCCGCCTTAAGTCCAGGAGGGAAGTGGAATCATGGAAAAGAAGTCACCGGACGAGCGGCGTTCCGATGAACGTACCACGGTATCCTCCAGAAAGCCTGCCTACATTCAGACGCAGCTCAACGGAGCCGATGTAGGTCTTTTCGTCGAAGATCTCAGTGTGAAAGGGGCAGGCCTGATTTGTCCGGAAGACACGGACGCTTTGAACGCCGGCAACCGCCTGGAGGACTGCACTCTCGTGCTGCCGAAGGTCGGCCGCATTCCTGTGCAGGCTGTTGTTCGGTGGCGGCTCTGGCCGAAAGTCGGACTTGAGTTTGACCCACTAAGCGAAGAAGCGCGCCGGCAGATCTCCCGATTTGTCGAAGAAAATCGTTTACGCGCGTAACGCCCTTTTACAGTTTGGATTGCCCCTGCCGATTGAATCGAAGTAACATTCGCCAGCTTTTTAGACAGTAAGGCCGACAACTTGAAGGTGTGTCTGGAATGGGTGTGTCTGGAATCGGAAGGAGGAGGAATGTCTTTCATTGCTCGAAGGCTGATGCTTGCGACTCTGTTTTTGATCCTCGCCGCGAATCTGGGTCTGGCGCAGCGAACCACCGCTACTTTCGCGGGAATCGTTCAGGATTCAACCGGAGCGGTGATGCCTGGAGTGGAGGCGTCGCTGATCAACGAAGGCACGTCTGCAGCGCTCCAGGCGGTGACCAGCGAGACTGGGGAATTTCTATTCGATTTCGTCCCTGCCGGGACCTATACCCTGAAGCTGGCACTGCCGGGCTTCAAGGCGTATGAGAGCCGCGCCATTCCGTTGGGTGCCGCCCAAAGTGTGCGGCGGACTTATACGCTGGAGGTCGGCGCCGTTACGGATAGCGTGACGGTAACCGGTGAGGCGCCACTGGTCAACACGCTCTCGCCCGAGCAGAGGCTGACACTGGATACACTCCAAGTGACGAACCTGCCGATGGTCAACCGCAACGTGACGTCCATTATCGAGTATTCCGGGGCCGGGCTGACGAAAGGCGAAGCTCTGGTTTCAGGCGCGGGCGGCGTGCGTTTCCGCATGAACGGGCTCGGCGGTTCGGCGATGACGGCCACCGCCAATGGAACCAACGCGAGCGGCTTCGCCGCTTCGAACCTGCTGGGCGGGTACGGCGGCTTTACCAAGATCGACATCATGAGCGCCGATGCGGTCGGCGAAGTCCAGGTCGTCAAGGGTGTGATCCCGGCTCAGTACGGCGGCCTGAGCGGCGCTGTGAGCTTCATCACGAAGTCCGGGACCAACGAGTGGCACGGAAGCCTTTTCCACCGCTATGAAGGCTCGGCGCTGTCCGCGCACCAACCGATCCTCAGCACCAAACCTGTCTCGGTGTGGAACCAGTTTGGCGGTTCACTCGGCGGGCCGATCCTGCGAGACAAATTCTTCTTCTTTGTCGCATTCGAAGGCTACCGCCAACGCTCATCGACGACCCTCACCAATGACGTTCCGACTCCTCTGTTTCGCGACACCCTGCGCCGTGCACTTCCGTTCGTCGAGACGGACATCAATTTGAAGTACTACACGCTTCCCAACCAGCCCTACGGCCCTAACGATCTGCTGGCAAAGTGGGTTGGTCCGGGGCTCAGCAATCAGAACGACGACCACGTCGACACGAAACTGGATTACCTGATCGGGGGCGGCAATCTTTCCGTCACGTTCACCGGAGCCCATCCCTCTCAGGACCAGGCGGCTCAACAACCGTTGAACCCCAGGACGTTCAGGGGAAAGATGCTGCGAGGTAATGCGTCCTACGTGATCGGCCGCGGCCGCTGGACCTCCGCAACCTACTTCGGCCTTAATGCCAGCCCGGGAGAGAGAATCGAAAAGTTCTTCAACGAGAGAGACCCCGCGAAGGCAGAAGAGCCCGGGGGCGTTGGCCGCGGCGTTCCGGCGATCATGTATACCGGCATGACTGCTATTGCTCAACGCGAACGCAAGAAGTGGGGCGTGACACCGAGCTACCACATCGAGCAGCAGATGTCGCTCTTCCGCGGCGTGCACTCCTGGAAGTTTGGCGGCAAACTCGATCTTCGACGAGGCGGAGCGCCGGACAGCACCAATTCCGGAGTCACGTACCAGACGCTGGCCGATGTCCTGGCCAATGCGCCGAGTTCGGTCGGCCTGAACATGCAGCAGAGCGAATTCTACAAATGGACCATGAACGGCTGGTCGCTTTACGGACAGGACGACTGGCGCGTCAGCCGCAAGCTGGTCCTGAACCTGGGACTTCGCTACGACCGGTTCGGAGCATTTGTCGCCACAGGGAAGCCTCCGCAGGATCTCACCGCTCTTTACAACTTCAATGGGCTGCTCGATCCCGTCAACTTCACCTGGGCTGCGCTGCGCGATGTCAAACAGCCGTTTGAGAATGACGATTTTAATTTTGCCCCCCGAATCGGCTTCGCTTACACCGCCGACAATAAAGGCGACTTCGCCGTGCGAGGCGGTTTCGGTGTGAATTTTTCGGGATTCGATGGCTCGAGTTTCGAAACCGCTCCCAACCGGCGTCCCGACTTACCAGTCACCGTGACGTTCAGCCGGGCCGAATCCGTCCTATACGGTTTGAAGTTTCCGGCTTACAACGAAGACATGGTGGGAATCGTGCTGGCTCAGAAAAGGTCGGCGCAGATGAGTACCCGCATCAACCCGAATTTCCAATCTCCATACGCGATGAACTATTCGCTCGAAATTCAGCGGGCATTGACTCCGTCGCTGGTGTTGGAGACGGGATACGTGGGCTCTCGCGGGGTCAAGTTCAACCTGGGAAGGACGTTCAATCCGGTGGACCGCGTCACAGGGATTCGTCCGAATCCAGCCGATATCCAGGGAACCTATCTCGACAATTCCCAGCAGACGAATTTCAATTCGTGGCAGACGTCGGTGAAACAGCGGTTTGCCCACGGGCTCGCCTACAACGTCCATTACACCTGGGGCAAGGCGCTGTCCTACGCAGGCGGTGACGTCGGCGCAATCTACCTGGGAGACTCCCGCACACTGGGTGAAGACTTCAATAACGTCAAGATCGAGCGCAGCCTTTCGTCTGGTGACGTGGCCCACAACGTTTCCGTAGACTGGTTCTATCAGGCGCCCACACCGTTTGCGGGCTCGCCGATAGCCCGCGGAGTCCTGGGTGGCTGGAATCTTTCCGGCATCTGGAGAGCCCGCACCGGCCAACCCCTGGGCGTCACTCAGACCGGCGGCCGGCCGGATCTTCTCGACGTGAAGGGAGCCGTGAACACGACTTGCTGCAGCTTCGGAAATCAGCAGTACCTCAATCCCGCTGCTTTCGCATTAGTGACGGTGCCCAGCATCTCCGGGCGAACCATCCGCCGGGGCAACTCCAACGCCACAGCGCTCCGAGGCCCGGGAATCTGGAACCTTGATTTATCGCTCGGGAAAAACTTCAAGCTTACTGAAGGTACCAAGCTCGAACTGAAAGCCGACATGGTCAACGCGCTCAATCATACGCAGTACACGGTCATCGCAACCAACATGAGCGGTATAGGGTTTGGCCAGGTCACCGGCACTGCGACCGCACGTGTGATTCAGGTTCAGGCGCGGTTCGCTTTCTGAACAGCGAGCTACCGTAAAACACAAAGGCACGAAGGCACAAAGAAAGGCCGCAAAACAAAAGCTCTTAATGCGGCCTTTCTTTGTGCCTTCGTGCCTTTGTGTTAGAAAACTTCGTCGACGGGCCGGTACTCGTCGGATTCGGCGTGACGGACGTATTCGTAGGTCCACCCGGACGGGGTCGAAATGCTCTTCGTCCAATTGATGCCGAGAGCGGAGTAGATCGTTGCAGCGACATCTTCCATGCGTATCGGCCGTTCACCGGACCAACCGTAATCGACGATGAACCCGCCACCCGGATCAGTCACGCCTATGGCCTTAGGTCCTCGCGTTCCGCCGCCTGCCATCAGTGCGACCTGCGCGCCCCGGTAATGATCCCGTCCGCCGCGGTAGTTCAACGGTCCGGGCGTGCGGCCAAATTCGCCCATCGCGACGATGAGGGTGTCGTTAAGCAGATTGCCGGATTTCAAGTCTTCAATCAGACTTCCGAGCGCCGTATCGAACTCGGCGGCCTGGCTAAAAAGATTAAACGGATTGGCACGATCGAACAGACCTAAATGCTGATCCCACCCGCCATGGAACAATGCAATGAACCGGGCACCGGAGTCCGCTCGAACAATATTTCTCGCCAGAAGGCACTGGTCGCCGAAGTAATTGTTCCCGTACCGCTCGCTTTCCATTTTGTCGACGCGAAATATGGGAGCGAGATTGCGTGCCAACAGTGGGCGCGCCCATTCGCCTGCAGCAGCGTTGTCGTCCACTTGTCTTCCGTACGGAGCCGGAGTGGCGCCTTCCAGGGATTCAAGCAATTGGATGCGCTTGAACAAACGGTTTGCGTCTGCAGGAGGTTCGAGGTTGGGAACGCCGGTTCCTATGGAAGTAAAAGGCATCTTGAACGGCGCGTATCGTCCGGATAGGAAACCGGCATTCAACGGCAACAGATCACCAACGCCGATCGCAAAGAAGGGCGGAAAAGGATCGTCCTGTTTTCGCGAACCCTCCGATTCATAGGCAGTCACTGAACCGAGGCAAGGCAGCTGGCGGGAAAGAGCCGGATGGTCTGCGTATGAGGTCTGAAGATAGTACTGGCCGCGTTCATGAATTGCTTCCCAGGCCTGCAGAGAGCGAAGCAGGACCAGATCGCCTATATGCCGCGACAGGAGCGGGAAGAGTTTGTGCGAGAGCGTAACGCCGCCACCATACGACCGGATATCAAGATCGCCTGGTGTCCATGGGCCTTCTTTAGGATCCCAGGTTTCAAGCTGGCTGGGGCCTCCAAGCATGAAAACGAAGATGCAGGTCCTGGCGGTATTCCTGGGAACGACCGGCGATTGACTATATGCATAGCAATCGGCAACTCCCCGCACGAGGGGATCGCCGATTAAACCAGTCAGGCTCAAACGAATGAATTGCCGCCTCGAGAATTGCATCAATGATTAAGAATAAATTCCGGTCGATTGATCAACGCCCACTGCAAATCTTCGATCCCGGCGATGCTCTCTTCCGTCATATGCATAACAGCGACCCGTTTCTCTTCCGCCGTGGGGAATCGAGACAGCGTTCGCAGGAAGATTTCTTCAACAACCGCGTCGTCGGACAGACTTTGAAGTCGCGCGAGGTTGGCATCGCCTTGAAAAGTGGTCAGGCTTTTGACCAACGGATCATTCATGAGCGAAAGGCTGGCGAGAATCGAACTCCCCGAATCGCGAGCCTTGTATGTCCGATTGCCCCGGCCGAGGAGATCCATCAGAATCTGCGCAGGGCTTTCGTGTGGTTCGTTGGTGTCCGGCAGTTGCATGGCCCATCGAACAGGCTCCGAGGCTCCTTCGATGTAGTACGGCTCGCCTGAGTTGGTGGCCTGGATAATCGAATCATGGATCTCCTCGGCTTCCAGGCGTCGAGTCAGTTTCCGAGCGAATAATCGTGAATATTCCTCCTGCCAGGCGCCGGGATATGCGGCCGATAACTGATAAGCGCTCGAGGATGTTATTCGTCTCATCAGGTGGCGAAGGTCAAATCCGTTGTCGACGGTGTCCTGTGCAAGCCGATCCAGCAGGTCGGGATGAGATGCCTGTGTCCGGTAGCTTTCGAGATCGAAACCGTCCGGAGGATCCACGATTCCGACGCCCATGAAATGAGCCCACATTCGGTTTGCGATGTTTCGTGCAAACTGAAAATCCGAAGTCAAAACTCTCGCCAACTCAGAGCGTGGATTTTCGCTTTGCGCAGCCTCGCCTGTGAAAAGGTAGCGAGGCTGATACGGTCCGCCTGTTCGAGGCGGCCGCTGTCCAAGATACCCCGACATCTCGGACGTGTAGGAACCGTTCGGTGTGTCGCTGATATCGTATTTTGCGGATCCATTGCTGGAATCCGCTGACAGCGGCTGAACCTTGATTCGCGAAAAGAAAGCGGATTGCTCCCAGAATTCGGTTCTGGTCTTGTGCGACAGGTAGACATTGATGGGTTCGAGATGATGCTGTCCGCTATGACAGGAGATACAGAGGGTGGGAATGCCAAGGAAGGTGGCGGTGATATTTGCCGTCACGTCATCGAAAAAATCCTGTTCAGGATCGCCGAACACATAGTTTCGGAGCAGGTAATTAGGCGGACCCTGGTTGCTGTCACCGCTCGCCTGGATGAGTTCGGCCACCATGTCATCGTACGGTTTCCCCCGCTGAATCGATTGCCGCAAATACTCGTGCAACGCGTTTCTGCCGGCCACGGTGATGGCAGGGTAGGTCGAGGTATTCCGAAACAGATCATCGAACCAGGACGCCCACCGATCCACAAAGGCGCTACTCGAGAGAAGTTCGTCAATAAGGACTTCCCGTTTGTCCGGGCGTGGGTCTTCCAGAAAGGATCGGATTCGACCGGCAGCCGGTGTCCTTCCAAGGAGATCGATGGTGACGCGGCGAATGAATTCCGCATCACTTGCCATTGGCGCGCTCGGCACCCCCTGGTCCCGAAGCTTGCCGAAAATGTAATCGTCGATGAAATTCTGAGGTGTCGGTGATCCGCCGTCATCGAGGGCAAGAGTACCCGCGATCCTGGTAAGCTGCACTCGGCCCTGGAGATTTTTCTGCAGAATCACCGGATTGAACGACCATTCCGAGGACGGATAACGTGGACAATCGTGGCTAATTGCGGCCGCAACGAAACCTACCAGATTCACAAATAGGATGCTGGCGAATGATGCGCGCTTCATAACCGAGCACTATTAACTTAGCACCGTCTTGTAAGTTGCGAAAGCCGGGTAAAGTTGGGCTAATATTGGGGCCACACGAATAGTGATTTGGGCGGGCGCTTTCGCGGGCATCTTGTTTTCTTGACCTCTGGTGAAGGCGCGTGATACCACGCATGGCTATCGCGAAACCGGAGAGGAATACATCCAATGCAAAATCGGTTGAGAACTGCGTTGATTGCTGTCGGGCTGGCTGTGTTGCCGGCTCTGGGCCAGCAGGCTCCGGCCCCGGCTCCGGCCACCGGACAGTTTCCTGCCTATAGACCAACCCGTATGGCGGATGGCCACCCGGACTTGAACGGCCTCTGGCAGGCCTTCGTCACAGCCAATTGGGACCTCCAGGACCACGAGGCCCAACCGGGGCCGCATCCCGAAACCATGGGCGCATATGGCGCGGGACCGGCGGGGCAGAGTATTGTGGAAGGTGGTGAAATTCCTTACCAGGCCTGGGCGCTCGCGAAAAAGAAAGAGAATTTTGAAAAACGGATGAAGGTGGACGTCAGCAACGATAAAACATGGCACGATTCCGGCGACCCGGAACTCAAGTGTTATATGCCGGGCGTGCCTCGAGCCACCTACATGCCATTTCCATTTCGAATCGTGCAGGGATCAAGCCAATACATCCTGATGGCCTATGAGTTCACGAGCTCGACTCGCATCATCCGCATGAATTGGAAACAGGAATCTCCCATCCCAGCGTGGATGGGCTGGTCACGAGGCCGCTGGGAAGGCGATACGCTGGTGGTTGACGTGACGGGTCTGCGCCAGGAGAACTGGTTGGACCGAGCCGGGGATTTCCATAGCGACGCCGTTCATGTAGTCGAACGCTATACTCCTTTAAGTCCGTACCACCTGATGTATGAAGCCACGATCGAAGACCCGAACGTTTATACCCGGCCGTGGAAGATCAGCTTCCCGCTGTATCGTCGTATGGAAAAGAATGTCCAACTTCTGGAATTCAAGTGTGTGCCGTTCACCGAAGAGCTGCTGTATGCGCCTTTCCGCAAGCAGCCCGCGAAGTGAATAAATCAAAACGGAGGCGTGCAATGAGTCACCGATTTTCGAGTTTGATGGGAATTCTGGCGCTTGCGATTGCAGTCGTATCGCTCACGGCGATTGCCGGCCAGGCCCCAACAACCCCGGCGAAAAAAGCACCGGCTGTCACAAAGGCGCCGGCTCCGGCAAAAGCGCCGGGTGCTGCAAAGGCGTCAGCGAGGAAGTGGGCTGCGCCGAAGACACCCTGGGGCGATCCGGACCTGCAGGGAGTTTGGAACGACGCCACCAGCACGCCGCTGCAACGGCCGTCTGAGCTTGGCGGAAAAGACACGCTCACGGATGAGGAGGCGGCCGGCTTCGAGGAACAACTGGCATTCAACCTGACTCGCGATCGCCGCGATGGCGGCGCCGATGCCGACGTCAACCGTGCCTATAACGATCACTGGATGGACGCACGCCGGCTCAAGATCACCGAAGACAAGCGGACGTCGCTGATTGTGGATCCGGCGGACGGGAGAATTCCCCCGCAAGTGCCCTTGTCGCCCGAACGGCAGAAAGCAAGGGCCGAACGCGCAGCGGCGAACACCCGCTTCAATGCAGGGCTGCCGGAACGCGTGGAAGATTTGTCCCTGCCGGTGCGCTGCATCATTCGAACGGATTCACCCCCGTATCTCCCGACGATCTACAACAATGATTTTCACATCTTCCAGAGTCCGGGATACGTTGTGATTGTTCCCGAGATGATTCACAGTGCACGAGTCATCCCTCTCGATGGACGTCCGCATCTCTCAAAAGGCCTGCGCCAGTGGTTAGGCGACACGCGTGGTCACTTTGAAGGCAACACGCTGGTCATCGAGACAACCAATTTCCGTGGAGACGATGGTGTGACCTTCCAGGGAACCAATCCCTCCACCTTTACGATCACCGAGCGTTTCACGCGTGTCGATCCCGGCAGCATCAACTACGAATTTACGGTGGCGGACCCGACGACGTGGACGAAACCCTGGACAGCGATAGTTCCGTGGAACAAGATCGATCCGGACGAGCAAATGTATGAGTACGCGTGCCATGAGGACAATTACGACCTCGTCCACCTGATGTCGGGCGCCCGCACGCGCGAGAAGAAAGGAGAAACAAAGTGAATCCTGTGCAACGAAAACTATCCGCCGTTGTTGCCGGAGTTGTTCTATTGCTTCTGGCTGCAGTGCCGGTGCTCGCCCATCACGCATTTGCGTCGGAGTTTGACGCAAAGAAACCTGTCAAGTTCAAGGGCACAGTCACGAAAATGGAATGGATCAATCCGCATGCATGGATCCACGTTTCCGTGAAGAAACCCGATGGCACCATCGAGGAATGGATGGTCGAAGCCGGCACCCCGAATACTCTCCTGAGGCGCGGCTTGACGAAGGATTCTCTGAAAGCCGGTACGGAAATCGTCGTCGACGGCTATCAATCCAAGGACGGATCGCTCAGGGCCAATGGCCGAGACCTGACGCTGCCCAATGGGCAAACGCTCTTCCTGGGTGGAAATTCACCGGGCGCCCCGGGCGAAGACAAGTCGAAGAAGTGAAAAACGTGCTTCGGGTATTTTTCGGGGCAGTTGTAAGCTTCGCCTCCTGCCTTCCGATGTTTGCGCACCACGGCGCCTCGGCATACGACCGGGGCGCCACCGTCACCCTCAAGGCGACCATCACAGAATTCAAATACGCCAATCCGCATGTCCAGATCTTCTTCGATGCGAAGGATGACAAGGGCACTGTGCAGCACTGGAATTGTGAAACCATCAATCCAGCCATGCTTTCAAAACAAGGTTGGTCGAAGAGTACGCTGAAGGCCGGGGATCAGGTAACGATTATCGGTCATCCCTCGAGGACCGGTTCGCAGATCATGCTGCTTGAAAAACTTGTGCTGGCCAACGGCAAGGAACTGGCCGGCATCCTGCTGGACTAGAAAATGCGAAATCGGTTCTTCCTTTCGATCGCTGCGATCCCGGCGCTCGTGGCTTTTTCGTCCGTTGCTTTTGCGCAAGGTTCCCGCGACTTGTCCGGTGTTTGGATCGGCAAACGGGGCGGCAACGCTGTCGTCGATACAGCCCTGCGTCCCCCGATGACTCCCTGGGCGCAGGCGAGGTTCGATGCCGCCGTGCCGACCGTGGGCCCTCGAGTGATCGCCGGTAAAGAGAACGATCCCATCCTGCGATGCAATCCGGATGGCATTCCCAAGCTGCTTGGTGTTCCGCAGCCATTCGAAATTATCCAGATTCCGAACCGGATGCTGATGTTCTTCGAACACAATCGGCATTGGCGCACGATCTGGATGGATGGACGAAAACTTCCCGAAGATCCGGATCCGGCCTGGATGGGTTATTCGGTCGGAAAGTGGGAAGGCAATACGCTAGTCGTCGAATCGAGTGGCTTCAACGACATTCCATGGCTCGACTTCTACGGCGATCCCCACAGCGATGCGATGCGCCTGACGGAACGGTATCGGCGCGTCGATCGTGAAACGCTGGAAATTACTGTTACGATCGACGATCCGAAGGCTTATACGAAGACGTGGGTGAACAAACCCAAGCTCTACAATCTGAAGCGAGACTGGGAGATTGCCGAACACTACTGCGTGATCGACGAAGAGACCGCGTATGGTGATGCCATCCGAGTACCGGCGGGCCAGCCGGGGAATACGCCCAGGTAGAACCAGAGGCAGAGAAAATCTGACCAATGCTAAATTCGCAATTCTCATCCGATTAGGGTCGTTAATTCATCATTGGTGAATTAGGTGCCTGTCCCCGAATTACCTAATCGGCTGGGAATTGGGAATTGAGCATTGGTCAGATTTTCTTATGCGTTCCTGGTTTCAGAAAATCAACTTCACCCCCAGCTGAATCTGACGCGCTGTGGTGCGGGTGCTTGTAATGCGCCCGTACGTGGGGTTAATGGTTCCTGTGCCGGCCACAGCCCCCTGACTGAAGGGCCCGCCGCCCGGCAGTCCGAAATTCGGGTGGTTCAGAACATTGAAAACTTCTCCCCTGAACTGAACCGTTTTGTCTTCGGCGAATTTCACTCCCTTCAATAGTGCGAGATCCATGCTCGTCAGCCGCGGTCCATTCAGCACATTCCTGCCGAAGTTACCGTTGAATCCGACGTCGGGCAGCGTGAAGCAGCTCGCATCGTACCAGTGCTCGACCGTCGAATGGGCCGTCGGATCGCAGCCTGAGACCAGGTTGGGCCGCGCAGCGGAGCCTCTGAAGGTCTGAGTCGCAATCCCGCTGGTCACGTTGAACGGGTTGCCGCTATGAGCCAGAAACACCCCACTGAACTGCCAGCCTTCGACGAACTGGTTCCCGCGAAACGGTAGCGTGTACAGGCCGTTGAGAGACAGATTGTGCCGCAGGTCATACGTACAGCGGCCAATATCGTCGTTCGGATTGAAGGGATTCGAAATGCTCGTCCCGCCGTCGACCAGATAACTGCCGGATCCGATATCGGTGCACTTCGAATACGTATAGGACACCTGACCCGACCAGTTATTGCTCAGCCTGCGATTGAGTCCCAACTGCAGGGCATTGTATTTCGCCCATCCGAAAAACCTGGCCGACGACAGGTTGTCGTAGGCCGGATTCAAGCGCGGATTATCGACCACGGTGAGTCTTCCGCCGACCGTTTGCAACGTGGCGAACTGTAGTCCCCTTGGCGTCACGATCGGAGCTGGCGGGTTCAATTGGAGTTGCTGGACCTGGTGAACGCTGTGCGATCCCACATAGGCCGCCGTCAGCGCCAGACTCTGTCCAAGCTGGCGCTGCACGCTGAGGTTCCACTGCTCGACATACGGAGTGTGCAGGCCGTTTTTCATATCCATCGCAAACGTCTGCGTGGGCAGAGCCGGAGCAATGCTCGAAAAAGGTCTTGGAAATACCGGATTCAACTCCGTCGCTGTCAGGAGGGGCGGCGATTGATAGTACGTGGCCGCGTAATCGCGAGGGCCGATAATCGAATGGAAAACACCAAGACCAGCGCGTACCGCGGTCTTATGATCTTTGAACGGATCCCAGGCGATGCCGACCCGCGGGTCGAGATTCGAGAGAGACGGGTTGTGATCGTAAATATTCGTGACCTCGCCGAAACCCGTACTAAAGGGCGGATCGATAATACGGTGCATCTTGTTATCCACTTCGGTTCCATTCGTCGTCGGTGAGTACCGCAATCCGATATTCAAAGTAAGAGTGCTCGACAGCCTCCAGTCTTCCTGCACGTAAAAGTCGTAGTACCACTCGCGGAACCGGCGTGAGGCGTCGCGTCCACCAGGCACGGTGCCGCTGTATGTAGCCGGAACGCCCTGCAGGAATAACGTAAGACTGTTAAACGCAAACGACCCATGGCCGGGAATAGGCGAAAACACATTGGAATGAACTTTCGTAGCCGCAGCGCCAACCTTCAGGCTGTTCCCTCCTTTGGTCCAGTAAACGTCATCGCCGAAGTTATAGCGGGTCTGCGAGAACTGCCACGGACCCGGCGCCGCCGACCCGAAGCCCGTGATTCCACCGGCGACGGAGAGGCCGCCATCCGGCAGGCCTTCGTTTGGAAACCATTGCAATTCGGGGTGCGTGATCACGTCCGTCTTGCTGCGCTGCCACGGGCGCGAAATGGCGAAACGCGCCTGGTTCAACAGAGTGGTTGAAAACACGTGTTTCTGTTCAACCGTGAAGAACTGGTTGTTGTTGGAGTTGATTGCAGGCCACAGATCGGGAATCGGTCCTCCCGTCGGCTCAAATAGTTCGGCGGTGTCGTTGATATATCGTACGAAGAGAGAATCCCCACGGGGAAGAGCCCAGTCGAATCGCCCCAGTGCATAATTCTCGTGCGCGGTCTGTTTTGGATTCAGGGTAACGATTCCCTGGCCACCGCCAACAACGGTGTCGGGCATGGGCCAGAATTTCAAATACGGCGCAACACGCGGATCGACTCCGACATTGACGAGACTGCCGCCGGGACCGGTCGGGAGAAGCCCCTGTCGAGCGTTCGCGTCGGGTACGGTGATGATCCGGGTCTGGCCGAGTCTCTGCCTGAAACCTTCGTAGTTTCCGAAGAAGAACATCTGATCGCGCTTGATGGGACCGCCAAGCGTCCCGCCGAACTGGTCGCGATGGAATGGGGGAATCGGGGTGTTCGGACGGGCAAAGAAGTCCTTGGCGTCCATCGCGCTGTCGCGCATGAATTCGTAAGCCGTGCCGTGAAAGCTGTTCGTCCCGGACTTGGTGACTGCGTTCATCACGGAGCCGTTGCCGCCATATTGCGCGCTGTATGTATTCGTGAGGAGCTGAAATTCTCCAATCGCATCCACGCCCATCGACGTGCCGACCACACCGGCGCCCGAGCCGCGATTGAAGTAGTCCTGGATGTTGGTGCCGTCCAGGACCTGAGCCTGGCCGTTCGGCCTGGATCCTGAAACGGAGTACGCAGCAGCTACTCCGTAAAAAGCCCCGGCCACGATGTTCTGATAAATCGCGACGCCAGGCGCGAGCAGAAGCAGTTGCTCGACGTTGCGGCCATTCAGCGGCAACGCCCGCATCTGGGACTCATCGACCAGGTTCGAGAGCTGAGCTGTTGTCGTTTCCACCTGCGGAGCTGTCTGCTCCACGGTGACGGTCTCGGTTAATTGTCCAACAGGCAAGGCGAAATCAATGACGACGTCCCTGCCTACGGTCACTTCGATTCCCTTGTGAATCACCGTTTGAAAGCCCTGCAGTTCGGCCTTAGCGTCGTATTGACCGATATTCAGGCTGGGGATCCGGTACCGCCCGCGCTCGTCACTGAGCGTGGTTTGAACGATCCCTGTTCCGGTGTTCGTGACGCTCATGATCGCTCCCGGTACCGCCGCGCCAGAGGAATCTGTGACTGTGCCCAAAATGGTTGCTGTCGTGGCCTGTCCCGCGAGAGGTATGTTCATGCCCCCGAAAAGAGTCGCCCACAAAGCGCAAATACAAACAATGAGAATTGAATTGGTTGGCATTCGAGATTTCCCCCTTTCGCGGTAGCCTCCATCCCGGCATTCTCGGCTGTCAAGGCTTATTCACGAAACGGTCAGGAATGCTCGTAGCCGCGGGCTTCATGCCTAATTCGGGGACAGACGCATGAATCACCTAATTACGAATCAACTGTGATTTGCGGTAATTAGGTGATTTATGCGTCTGTCCCCGAATTAGGCATGAAGCCCGCGGCTACGACCTTAGAGTACATGTCTCCCGGAATTTTCAAGCAACGCAGTCCCGCTCGTGGCATGATTTCCAGCCAAGGGGAGAGCCGATCGAATATGCAGATGTTTAACACCTCTGATGGCTGCGCCATCGCATATACGATTCATTCGACGCCGCGTCCGAACCCGCAGCGCGTTGTCCTGATTCATTCACTGGCACTCGATGCGGGCATCTGGGACGGCGTCGTGGAGAAACTGGCCGGCCACGCCGACATTCTCACCTACGACTGCAGAGGACATGGGCGCTCCGGGCGTCACGCCTCATCGTTTACAGCCGAGCTGTTCGCGAGGGATCTGGCCGAGCTGCTCGATCACGTGGGCTGGCAGACAACCATGGTTGCGGGCTGTTCGATGGGCGGGTGCGTCGCGCAGGCGTTTGGCGGCTTGTACTCATCGCGCGTCAGCGCCCTCTGCTTGATCGATACAACGGCCTGGTACGGAGCGGATGCTCCCGCGGTATGGCGCGAGCGTGCCGCCAATGCGCGTTCAAAAGGCCTCAGCGGGCTCGTTGATTTCCAGGTCACCCGATGGTTCGGCGACTCGTTTCGCAATGCGCATCCCGAACAAGTGAGCGCAACGACGCGCGTTTTCCTGGCCAATGACCTGGATTGCTATGCCGCCAGCTGCGTAATGCTCGGCGATGCGGATCTGCGGCCTTACTTGTCGTCGCTGCGTATGCCCGCCGCAGTTATTGTTGGCGAACAAGACTACGCCACTCCGGTTGCCATGGCCCGGCAACTCCACGAAGCGATTCGAGGCTCCACGCTCACGATCATTCCTGGCGCGCGGCACCTGACTCCTATCGAGTGTCCGGACGAGATTGCTGCGCATCTTCTCGAGCGAGTTCGAGCATGATCCAGAATCGCGATATCGATGCCGCCGAATTGATCGCCCGGATCGAGAAGGTGCCGTTTTCTCGATGGCATGCGAAGGCTCGCATCATCGTCGGGAGCGCGACTTTCTTTGATGCGTTTTCCGCTCTCTCGCTGGCGTTTGCTCTGCCCGTCCTCATCAGCGTGTGGAACATCACTCCCACGCAAAGCGGGCTGCTCATCGGCGCAAGCTACGTCGGACAATTGGCCGGCGCTCTGTTGTTCAGTTGGCTTGCCGAAAAGTTCGGGCGCATCCCGAGCATGACAGCCGCGGTTGCGCTCATGTCTGTAATGAGCCTCGGGTGCGCGATTGCGGGAAGTTTCCCCGCGCTGCTTGCTTTCCGGCTTGTCCAGGGAATCGGCGTTGGAGGCGAAATGCCTGTCGCTGCGGCTTACATCAGCGAACTATCGAAAGCGCACGGCCGCGGAAGATTCTTCATGCTGTATGAAATGATCTTTCCCGTGGGATTGATGGCGACGGGACAGATTGGCACGTGGGTTGTGCCCGCCTTCGGATGGCAGACCCTGTTTCTGATCGGCGCAATTCCAGGTCTTATCGTTGCTTTCCTGCTGACGCGTCTTCCGGAATCCCCACGATGGTTGATTTCGAAAGGGCGTCTTCACGAGGCGGATCAGGTTGTGGAGCAGATGGAAGCCAGCACCGAACGCAAGATTTCACCCGCGAGCGAAGTCCCTGTTTCGCGGCCCGGCCCGGTGCAACGGAGCAGATGGAGCGAGGTTCTTGGAAGCTCCTACCGCAGCCGAACGTTGGTCGTATGGACGCTTTGGGCCACTGCCTACTTTATTACGAATAGTTTGAACAACTGGATGCCCAGTCTCTACAACACTGTCTACCATCTGGGATTGCGGCAGTCACTCCGCGCGGCCTCCATGACCAATGTCGCACAGGTTCTCATTCTGCTCGTTTGCGCCTTCACTATTGATCGAATCGGCCGAAAGAACTGGACAGCCGTCTCCTTCATCGCCGGTGGGACCGCGCTCGCGATTCTGGGTTTTGTCGGGGCCGAAAGTGTACGGAGCGTGATGGTTCTCGGTACACTGAGTTACGGAATCATCGGATCCGTGAATGCCGTTTTGTATCTCTATACACCTGAGATTTATCCCACTCGAATGCGAGCCATCGGCACCGGGCTGGCCACGTCCTGGCTGCGACTGGCTTCGGCCGTGGGACCCCCGCTCGTTGGTTTCATGGTCGGTGCGCAGGGTATCGACGCGGTTTTCCTGATGTTCGCCGCAGTCAGTATTGTGGGGGTGCTCGGTGCCACGCGCATGATCGAGACGCGAGCCCGGCGCCTGGAAGATATCGCCACATAGGTGCCAAGGGTTAGAAAGAAGATCTGATCAATGCTCAATTCCCAATTCTCAGCCGATCAATTCGGGGAATTCGGAGTCGGTCCCCTGAATTAATCGGCTGAGAGTTGGGAATTGAGCATTGGTCAGATCTTTTTGTGTTTCTAACCCGTCCCCTCGCAGTTGATCTCCCACGGTACGCCGAATTGATCGACAAGTATTCCATAGCGCAGGGCCCAAAAAGTCTTCTGGAGCGGCATTTTCAACGTTCCGTTTTCCGCCAGCGCATGAAATATGCGTTCTGCTTCCGCTGCGTCGTCCATGTTAAGCAGCACAGAGAAACCCCTGGGTTGTTCGTACGCCTGAGGAAGTGCGTCGGCGCCGATTAAATCTGTATCGCCAATCCTGACTCTCCCATGAAGGATCTTCCTGCCCCATTCCGGCGGCGCTTCTTTTGCCATGGGCGAATCACCCCACGTGAGCATGAATGAGATTTTCCCGCCAAGGCAGCGTTCATAAAACTTAAACGCGTCCTCGCATTGACCGTTAAAGCTGAGACTAAGAAAAGGACTCAATTTCATCGTGCGCTCCTCACAGCGGCGTCGCCATGTACCACTGATTTCCCCGATCGCCATAAGGCTGAGCGGCGGGCGGATGAATGGGCGCCGGCACTGAATCGTTTGATCATAGACGGCATCCGCATCTTGCTCCATCACTAACATAAACGCGCGAGACAGGCGAAAGTCACGGCAGCACAAGAGTGCCGCTTCCATCAGTCGGCGCGTGCCGTCATACTTGAAGAGAAGAGGTGTTATGGCTTCGGACAAAACCAACGGCGGCGCCGGCGTTACGAGCCGTCCGCATGTTGTTATCGTCGGAGGGGGATTTGGAGGGTTGTACGCGGCTCGTGGACTTGCCGACGCGCCCGTCAGAGTAACGATAGTCGACAAGCACAACTATCACCTCTTCCGGCCGATGCTCTACCAGGTCGCTACCGGCTTGCTTTCGGCCGACGAGATCGCCGCTCCGATACGCTCGATAATGCGCAAGCAGAAGAATGTCGAAGTGCTCATGGCCGAAGTCGTCGGAGTCGATCCTGAGAATCAGGTCGTCGAAACGAGTGACGGCTGCCTGTGCTATGACTATCTGATTCTGGCGACCGGAATACACTACAACTACTTTGGCCACGACGAGTGGAAGGAACTGGCGCCCGGTCTCGATTCTATAGACGATGCCGACCGCATTCGTGGAAAAATTCTCACCGCATTCGAAACCGCCGAGCGCAAGGCCGCAGAACTCGGCGCTGATGCCCAACTGGTCCGTGACTTGTTGACGTTCGTCCTGGTAGGCGGCGGAACTGCCGGAGTAGAGATGGCCGGCACGATCGCGGAGATGGCGCGTCTGGCGTTGACCGGCGATTTCCGCCACATCGATCCACGTTCCGCTCACATTTTGTTGTTCGAAGCCGCCCCTCGAATTCTGCCGTCCTATCCACAGAAGCTCTCCGATCGAGCGCGTGAGCATCTGCAACAGATTGGAGTTGATGTACGAACTAATGCCAAAGTCGAAAATGTTGATGCCGATGGAGTCGTAGTCAATGGCCAGCGCATTGGAAGCCGCACAGTACTGTGGAGCGCAGGCGTAGTTGCTTCGCCGGCTGGACTGTGGCTCGGCGCGGAGACGGACCGGGCGGGTCGCGTGAAGGTGAACGCGGATCTGAGTGCTCCGGGCCGCTCGAACGTGTTTGTCATCGGCGACACCGCCGCAGTTGTCGCACCGACGCGAAATCTTTTCGGCTTTCGCAGGGGTCCACAGCCGCTTCCGGGGGTGGCACAACCCGCGATACAAGAGGGCAAGTATGTCGCTCGCCTAATCCGCAGCCGCGTTACGGGTCAATCACCTATCGCGCCATTCTCGTATTGGGACAAAGGAAATCTTGCGATCATCGGCCGGACATTCGCTGTCGCGGATTTGCAATTCGTGCGCTTTTCCGGCGCGCTGGCGTGGTTGCTGTGGATTGGGATTCACATCTATTTTCTAATCGGGTTTGCGAACCGTTTGCTGGTGATGCTGCAATGGAGCGTCTCGTTCTGGACCAAGCGCCGCGGCGTGCGGATCTTTCCTCTCGATCGCGAAGCGAAAGTGCCGCCTGCACAGCGAACCTCGAAACCAGCCGAACCGAACGAACGAAAATCGTGCGAAGGTATACGCGCCAGTTAGCACAATTTTTCTTCCAGTCACCATTGGTGAAGATCCTGCAACAGACTACTCATGGTCTATTTCCGGCCTGTCTCTCACAAGCAACCTTCATTAACACTGCATTAACACTGGACGACAGAATTGTCTGGCCGTAGTCTAGACTACCATCGGAGGTCAAAACTCATGCTCGGCCGAATGCGAATCGGGTGTGCCGTTCTTCTTGTACTCAGCTTCTGGACGGCAAGGGTGTCTGCTCAAGCGACGTTGGAAATCAAAGACTACGTCGTTGTCCCGATGACGGGCCTGGTCGACGGGAAAGGGAGCAACGATCTTCTGCTTTCCAGAGTGAATACCCTGCGAGAAGAAGCAGGTGGCTCGAGGCGTTTCTTCGTCAGCGACCTCAACGGCCCTCTGTACATCGTCGACAAGGACACCAAGAAGTTCACGGTGTATCTCGATTTCAACGGCAATGAAGGCAAGACGGGCCTCTTTCACCGGTTGACGATCGTGAACGGCTACGGGAATGGGTTGAATGGTTTCTACCTGGATCCGGATTATGCACGAAACGGAAAGTTCTATACGGTGCACATTGAGGATCCGGCGATTCCGGGCTCGAATCTTCCAGACAATTCACGGTTCCCGGGGTTGAGTGTTTCCGGTTACACGACGACGCCGGCGATCAAAACGCCGGGGCCCCTCCAGAACGAGGGGGTTCTCATCGAGTGGACCGATTCAAACCCATCGAATTCGACTTTCGAAGGGACTGCCATGGAACTCATGCGAGTGCAGCTCAATACTCGGGCTCATCCGATGGGTGATCTGATTTTCAATCCCACGGCTCGCCGCGGCGATCCCGACTGGCGTGTCCTCTACATGGAGGTCGGCGACGGAGGTTCGGGCGAATCCCTCGCGATTCCAGCCATCCGGTCCAATCCGCAACGGCTCGACAACCTCGAGGGAAAGATCATTCGCATCATTCCCGATCTGAATGAGCATGCGGCGACCAGCGCTGTGAGTGAAAACGGCCGTTACCGGATTCCCAATGACAATCCCTTTGTGTCGACTGCGGGCGCCCGCAAGGAAATCTGGGCTTATGGTTTCCGCAATCCTCACCGTTTGAATTGGGCGGTCGATCCGGACAACCCGGCGAACAACCGGCTCATCGTGAATTCCGTGGGTCTGCATACGTGGGAGACCGTCAACATTGTTCACAGAGGCGGCAACTACGGCTATGCGCAGCGGGAAGGGAACGAACTCCTGAAGCCGGACAACACCACGGGAGCGCTGCCCCAGAACGACAGGATTCCGCTGCAGGTTGGCGACGATTTCACAGACACCCTGGTTGTGCCGACCTATGCGGTCATCCAGTATGGGCATGTCGAGAACGGCGGCGATGCCATCGGCAGCGGCTTCCTTTACAACGGCAGGGCGATTCCGGCTCTTCGCGGCAAGTACGTATTCACGGACATCACGACCGGCCACATCTGGTATGCCAACTACAAAGACATGCTGGCTGCGGACGACGGCAAGCCCGGCACAATGGCCGCCATCCACCAGGTGAAGCTCCTGTGGGACGATCCGAACGATTCCCCGGACGCTGGGAAAAAGGTCTACGACTCGATGTTTTCAGTCGCTGAAGCCGGCTACCATGCGCGCGGCGGCGCGAATCCGCGTTTGCCGGGCCGCGCGACCGTCACCAAGGGCGGCCGCGCCGATGCCCGTTTCTCGATCGACGCAAACGGCGAGTTGTATCTTTATAGCAAAAGCGACGGCGTAATCCGCGCCGTCACCGGAGCGACCGGCTTCTGAAAACACAAAGCTAATTCGGGGACAGACGAATAATTCTGGGGACAGACTCCGAATTCCGTGCGGCTCTTCCTGAGCCGCTGTTCACGGAATTCGGAGTCTGTCCCCAGAATTATTCGTCTGTCCCCGAATTAGCGTGGGGCCCCGAAAATCTCTCCGGGATGTGGTACCATCCGCTTCCTATGCGCGAAATCAGTGTGACTGAAACTACGGATCAAGCAGCTAACGCTCTGGCTTCCGGACGATATCTTCCTTTGTTGCTCGTTCTGTTTGTGGGCAGCGGTTGCTCTGCATTGATATATGAAATCGTCTGGTTCCAGCTCCTGGAACTCATTATCGGTTCGTCGACTATTTCCCTGGGCATCCTGCTTGGAACTTTCATGGGTGGAATGTGTCTGGGCAGCTGGTTGCTGCCGCGGTTCGTTTCCCGGACGCATCATCCCCTGCGAGTCTATGCGTTCATGGAACTGGGCATCGGCCTTATAGGCCTGGCGATTTTCTTCGGAATGCCGCTGCTTGGTGGTCTGTATCTAGCCTGGGCAGGTTCCGGGTTTTTCGGGATGTTGTTTCGCGGGATTGTGGCCGGTGTGTGTTTGCTGCCGCCAACCCTGTTGATGGGTGCGACTCTGCCGGCGATCTCTCGATGGGTCGAGACGACGCCGACCGGTGTCTCCTGGCTGGGATTTTTTTACGGAGGCAACATCGGTGGCGCGGTCATCGGCAGCCTGTTGACGGGTTTTTACTTACTGCGCGTCCATGACATTGCGATCGCGACGTTCGTCGCGGTAACGATCAACGCGCTTGTAGCCGTTCTCAGCCTCGGTCTCGCCAGGGCAACATCCTACTCTCCGGCAGCCGGGAGTTCGGATGGGGCAATGACACAGTCCGGAGCATGGACCATTTATATGGCCATTGCACTCTCCGGAATGACGGCGCTCGCATCCGAAGTGATCTGGACGCGAATTCTGACACTGCTTTTTGGCGCGACTGTTTATACGTTCTCGCTTGTCCTCGCCGTGTTTCTGCTGGGATTGGGAATCGGCAGCACGTTGGGATCCGTGATCGGAAACCAGATGGCCCGACCGCGCGTGGCGCTGGCGTGGTGCCAGATGCTGCTGTGCGCAGCCATAGCATGGGCCTCGTACATGCTCATGCAGTCTTTGCCGAATTGGCCGATCGACCCATCGCTTACCGGTGATCCCTGGATCAACATGCAGCTCGACCTGGTTCGAGCGTTATGGGCCGTACTGCCTGCGGCAATTCTTTGGGGGGCGAGCTTCCCGTTGGCGCTCGCTTCGCTGGCGTCGCGAGGACAGGATCCGGCGCGCCTGGTTGGCGGTGTGTATGCGGCCAATACCGTGGGAGCCATCGTCGGGTCGCTCGGCGCGAGCCTTCTGATGGTGGCGTGGCTGGGAAGTCAACAATCGCAGCAGCTCTTGATCATCATTTCAGCCACTTCGGCCGTGCTTGCGCTGGTTCCGGCTGCCTTCGATTCCGAATCCACTAAAGGCAGGTCGAGTGTGGCGCTCGCAATGTTCCTGGTGTTGGCCGCCGCTTTCACGGTATTGCTGGCGCGCCGCGTTCCCGAACTGCCGGCGAGACTTGTCGAATATGGCCGTTTCGCTCCCATGCGGGGCGCCACGAACAAGACTATTTATGTCGGTGAGGGATTGACGGCCGCCGTAGCTGTTTCGGATTTGCCGGATGGCATCCGAAACTATCACAACGCAGGCAAGGTACAGGCTTCGAGCGATCCTGCCGATATGAAGCTGCAGCGGATGCTTGGCCACCTCACAACATTGCTGCCGGAGAATCCGCATCGAATCCTCGTCATTGGGTGCGGCGCCGGCGTGACTGCCGGTGCGGTGAGCATCGAGCCCAGGCTGCAGCGGCAGACGATTGCGGAAATCGAACCGCTCGTGCCCAGTGTTGTTTCGACGTATTTCGGCGAGCACAACTTTAATGTCGTGACGAACCCGAAAGTAGAGATACGTGTGGATGATGGGAGGCACTATCTCCTCACGAGCAGAGAGAAGTTCGACGGCATCACCTCCGATCCGCTCGATCCGTGGGTGAAAGGTGCTGCAGCCCTTTACACGAGGGAATTCTTCGAGGTTGCCAAAGAGCACTTGAATCCAGGCGGCGTCGTGACGCAGTTCGTGCAGCTTTATGAGAGCAATGAGGAAGCCGTGAAGAGCGAGATCGCAACCTTCTTCGAAGTATTTCCGAACGGAGCGGTCTTCGCCAACCTCGTCAATGGGCAAGGCTATGATGTCGTGCTCGTCGGTCAAGCCGCGCCGATGAAGATCGACGTGGACAAAATGCAGCAGCGTTTGAATCTTCCCGAGTACGCGCCTGTCGTGCAATCACTGCGGGAAACCGGAATCTACTCGGCGGTTGACCTGCTGTCGACTTTTGCCGGCCACGCAGCCGATTTGAAAACGTGGCTCGCCGATGCATCGATCAATCGCGATCGCAACCTGCGCTTGCAATACCTGGCCGGCCTGGGTTTGAACCTCTATAGAGCCGATCCTATCTACGTCAGCATGGTGGCGCACGCGCGCTATCCTGGCGATCTGTTTACGGGTTCCGAAACGACATTGCAGTCTCTCCGGAGGACGATTCGCTTTAATGATCGGTAGTCAAAGCATGGTGGCGCCGCTGCGGAGCGTCATCGTGAAACGTCCGGAGGAAGCGTTCCGAAACCGGGAGGCTATCGAAAAAGAATGGAAGCCTCTGGGCTATACGCGCCCACCGGACCTTGAACGAGCGAGCAGAGACCATCGGCAATTCACTTCATTGCTGGAAGCGTTCGGCGCAAAAGTGCTATGCCTTCCCACCGATGAACGCACAGGATTGGATTCCATCTATACGCATGATCCGGTGCTGATCACGGACCGTGGCGCAATCCTCTTTCAAACGGGAAAACCGGCTCGACGCGGGGAAGGGCCGGCATTTGCGGACGCGTTCGGAAGATGGGACGTGCCCATCCTGGGAATAGTCGAAGGAGCGGCAACCGCCGAGGCAGGCGACATGGTTTGGCTCGACAGGCGCACGCTTCTGGTCGGCCGTGGTTTTCGCACCAATGCTTCCGGCATCGAAACTCTTTCCTCGCTGGTGAAGCCTCTCGGAGTCACCGTCATTTCCGTGGAACTTCCTTACTGGAACGGGCCGGAGGAAGTTCTGCACCTGATGTCTTTCGTCAGCCTTCTCGACGATAACCTCGCAGTCGTCTATCGACGCGCCATGCCGGTGCCGCTCTTCGAACTCTTCAACGAAAAGGGCATTCAGCTTGTCGATGTTCCGGACGAAGAATATCCGACGCTTGGCTGCAATGTGCTGGCGCTTTCGCCTCGGAACATCGTCATGGTGGGCGGCAATCCGGTCACGCGAAAGCGCCTGGAAGCTGCAGCCTGCGAAGTTTCGGAATTCGACGGTACTGAAATCTGTTTGCCGGGAGCGGGCGGTCCGACCTGCCTTACGCGGCCACTTTGGCGTTCTTCGTAGCGATATCAAGTTCCGGGTTCGAGTCGAGTGGAAGCCGGATGCTTACCGCAGTGCCGCCTCCCTCGCCGGGACTCTCCATGTTCACCGTTCCGCCATGCAGCTTCACCAGATCATGCACGATGCTCAATCCAAGCCCGAGCCCGCCCATCGATTTAGCGCTTTCACCCTGAGCGAAACGCTCGAAAAGGTGCGGCAGCAACTCCGAACTGATGCCTTCGCCGGTGTCACGAACCGTGATCACCGCTGCGGATTCCTCCAAAACGAGATCGACGGAAACGCGTCCTTCAGCCGGCGTGAACTTGAGGGAGTTCGTCAATAAGTTGCCGACGATCTGTTGAAGTCGAATCGGATCTACACACACCGTGGCCGTGGACACGTCGAAGCGGCACGTCAAATCGACTCCCTTGGCCCGGAAGATCGGCGCAAAGGATTCAATGGAGTCGAGCAACAAACGAGCCAGTCGAACCGGCCGCCGGCTCAGCGTCAATTTTCCGGAGGCCAGTCTGCAGGCATCCATCAGTTCCTCGATCAATCGATTTTGGAGATCCGCATTTCTCTTGATGGCGTCGACGGCCTGGGCCAGATGGGCCGGACTGACCTTGCGAGCATCGATAAGATTGCACCAGCCGATAATTGTGGTCATCGGAGTTTTCAGTTCGTGTGAGAGACGGTGCAGGAACAATTCGTGAGGGTGCTCGGCTTCATCCTTCAGGTGCTGCAGATAAGCAAGTTGATTGAGAGCCCATTCAATGCGCTTGTCGACGTCGCAAGTTTGCACGAGGTCACCAGGTTCGTAGAAAGGATTGACCTCGTATGTCTTGTTTCCGGCAATCAATGCCGAGTGCGTTCGGAGAATACCCTGGACGATGTGATCCCGAAATTTTTCTCGAGAAAACATGCAAAGATATGTGACCGGCTGCGAATGAGCCAAACCGTCGACGAGAGCCTCACATTCGAGGAGCGACTGCTCGGGAGCCTCGAGTTGAAGGATCCATCCCATGTCGGCGGCCCAGCGCATGCCTGTAAAATGCGCCGTGATGGAGCTTTGAAGCTCCGACTGAACGCGCTTCAACAACTGATCCGGACCGAATCCTGTCTGGCTTATCATATCGACCCTGATTCCCAGTTTGTCGAGACTCGAAGTCAGGAGAGCGCTGTCGGAGTCGGAGACCATGCAGACGCAACGTTCGTTGCGTTCGAAACCATCCTTGAGAAACCCTGAGAGCAAAATGACGCGCTCGTCGAAAGAATCGTAGATAGATCCAAAATGATTTCGGGATTCGGGAGTTGGTATCCACATGCATTCAGCATTGCGTAAGGCGGGCAGAAATGCTGTCAGGGTTCCGGGCCTCAGGGGATTCCGTATTTCGCTTACAAACACAAAGGCACGGGGTAATTCGGGGACAGACGTATAAATCACCTAATTACATTAAAGGTTCGTGATTCGTAATTAGGTGATTTATACGTCTGTCCCCGAATTACCCGATATGGTATTGGCTGAAGCTACTGCTGGTTTCCGCCGCCGCCGGCCGCCCTGGCGAAGATCCGGCCATCGGGCATTGTAATCTGTGCAGTGCCGATTCTGTTCGACTCTGCTTTTTTGGCACGAACGCCTGTCACCTGCACAACATCGCCCGGCTTCAGGGAATCTTTTCTCCACCCCTGCCGATAGAGAGAGTTCGGCGGCCCGCCTTCGACGGAATAGAGGATGGGCTTTCCGCTTTCGTCCTTGGCTTCAATGTTGACGTAGATGTGGGGATTCATCCAATCCACGCTCTTCACGGTGCCTGTGAACTTTACTGGCTTGGCGCTATCGAATTCCGCGGATATGGCATGATGCGCAACGAGCGGCATCGCAATAAGAAGCAGTCCGACCAAACTTATCAGGATCAAAAAATTTCGCTTCATCAATACCTCCTGGCACGTGTCAACTGAACGGCAATTATTTTAGTAACGCTCTGGTAAGTCAAGGTTTATTCGACGCAATAATCACTGCGGAACCTCACCGAACGGTATGTAGCGGCCAAGCACAATGACCGCCAGCCACAGGACCAGCGAACTGGCAGCGACAACCTTGGCAAACGGTGGCGCGTCTTCCCCGGACCCCACGTGCTCACAGGCATGGAAAGCGCCGGTGCAGTAGAAGACCAGCAGATTTGCTCCCGCGAGCAGTATGGTGAACATCTTGATCTGAAAAATGATGTTGAGCACGTAGAACCCGGGCATACCCATGAAGAAGAGAAAGCCGGTGACTACATTGACGAAGAATCCCGCGATTCCCCAGGGTATGAACCGATGCAAGGGAGCTATCGGTAACTGCTTCAAGAATCCCAGTACGCGAAGATTGAGTAATCCAATTGTCCCGATGAGCAGTATCAGTCCAAGGAAGTGAAGGTCTTCCAGAAGGGGCCATACCCACATGGAAGAATCGATAACGAAATGCTGGATCGAAGCGCTCATCTCGATACCCATTGTTCCCAGGGTCGATGTAGCTTCGTCGCCGGAGCCGATCTCCGGATGGCGGATCTCACCGCCCGTGTTCCCGGCAATTGCCATGAGGCCCATCGTCACCACCGAAAGAAGCAGGACGGCTATCAAGTTCCACCGCGCCGGACGTGACAACCACGGGTCCTTCACGGTCCGACTAAACTTCCACAGGCCGAGCAAGGCGACCGCGCCGGTGATTTCCATAAAGACGAATGCCAGCAGCGCCGAACCCTGGTGCGACTCGACCAATGCCATGGACAGCCCGGGCGTTTCCTTGATCGCCTCCTGCGCGGCGTTGCCGCTGATGTACGTCGGGATCGACAGGAGCGCCAGGAGCGAGAAAAGAGCAAGGCTGACTTGTTTCAGTTTGTCGCGATTTGCAATCAGGGAAACGGCGAACACACCAATCCCAATCAGAGTCCCGATGATCGGAAAGTGATTCAGTAGAAGGTGTAAGTGTGCGAAATTCATAACGGCTGAACCTCCTACCCGCTAAAACCGTACTTCAAATAGGTGTACGTATAAGCGAGCAAGCGGCCGGCAGTGACGGCTCCAACCCAAAAGACAAGCGACCACGTCGCGAGAGTTTTACCCTTCATCATCATGGCTGTCTCACTCAAACTCGAATCGCTGAACACACGCGTCTTGATTTTCAGCATCATGATCACGGCAAGAGCGATCAGCGTCAGCTTGATATAAAAGTCCGGGTTCGTCATGGCCTTTGTGGGATAGGCAATCAACAGCAATACTCCTGACGCGACCTGTATCCAGAAGCCGATCCAAACAATTCTGTACAAACCTTTGAGCGGCGCCAGGGGCAGATCGCGTGCAACGCCGAGAATTCGCAAATTGATGATGGCGCTTGCGCCGACCAGCAACGCCATGCCGACAGCATGAAAGGAAAGAATGAGCCAGTATGCGAACACGGACGGTGAGTCGCGGATCCATGTGCTAAGACCACTTTCTTCGATCGTCTTGAAGATCAGGGGAACGGCCAAATTCGCCTCCTTTAAAATGTGGCGTCGCAATGTGTCACGGCGATAAGGCCTGTGTCAAGCGGGGGAGCGAAGGGGGAAATTTCAGCCGCGGATAAAACACAAAGGCACGAAGGCACGGGGTAATTCGGGGACAGACGTATAAATCACCTAATTACATTAAAGGTTCGTGATTCGTAATTAGGTGATTTATACGTCTGTCCCCGAATTACCCCGTGCCTTCCGCGTAATCCGTGAAATCCGCGGCTGAAAGTTTCCCCTTCGCTCTTTTTTACTTCTTCGTCAGTTCATCGTAGAGCGAAGCGAAAAACGCGGGTTGAAACTGCCAGCCGAGATCGTCCGTCTTCACCTGCGATGCGAGCTGGTCCTTCGTGGCGCCGCTCTTTATTGCATCCGACGCGCGTTTCACCACCGTATCGAACTTTGTCCGATACGCCTGAACATCCGCCCGGGATTTGGGATCGCCGCGGCCGGGAATCGCCTGTTCGAAATCGAGACTCAACACGCCGTCAAGTATCTTCGTCCATCCGGCTGCGCTGCCGCCGTTTGCGAAATCGACGATCGGGGTCGCATCCGTGATCTGATCGCTCACCATGACAATCTTTGAATCGGGGAAATAGACCATCGTGTCGTCGCCGGTATGGCCCCGCCCGAAGCTGTACAGGCGCACTTCGGCGTCTCCAAACTTCAACGTGTAATCCTTTGCAAACGTGACGGTCGGACGGCCAGGAATATCCTTCGTCCGAGGATCATTCTCCATCCACGTTTTCAGAGCTTCAAGCGCCAGGACCTGAGCGCCGGCATCGATGAACTTCTGGTTATTGCCGACGTGATCGGGATGATGCTGCGTATTGATGACATATTTCACCGGCTGGTTCGTGACCGACCGGATCTCTTCCATTACCCTGTTGTAGTTATCGCTTTCAGGAGCTGTTGGTGGATTTGGAGGATTTTTCGTATCGACGACGATCAAGCCTTGATTCGTAACCCGGACAAGAGTGTTTGCTCCGCCTCCGATGATCTCGTAGAGATCCGGCTTCAGCATCTTGATCTTTTCGACAGTCTGTCCTGCGGCTCCGCGGCCACCGCCCCGTTGAGCGAGCGCCGCCGGGACCAGTGCCAGCAGCGCCATAATGAAGAATACTTTCCGTAGCATGAGTTCCTCCTCAAAGAGGGCCTCATATTAACATCCTCTTGACACTAATCCGAGTCGGCACTAGCCTTTCCGACTGAATATCGAGGTCGCGATTGAGAAAGGAGATTTAACGTGAGAATTCGCTTGAATTCGATCATTGTTGCGGCCGCCCTTATGGTCCTCTTGTCTCTGGAGCTTACGCTCGCTGCTCAACAGGCAGGACAACAAGGCGGTGCGGCAGGCGCTGCTGCGCAGGGTGGACAACGAGGCGGACGAGGCGCCAATGCCAATCTCCCTCCGGCGGGACCGGCTCCCCGTCTTCCCAACGGCAAGCCCGACCTCAGCGGGCACTGGAATAATCCTTATACTCCGAACATGGCGGGCGTCCGCGGTGCGAATGCCCTCGACCCCGCGACGCGCATGCCGTTCGATTGGCCGCACAAGGGTGAGGCCCTGCCCGACGCCAAAGGCGTCGCAAAAACCTACGACCTTCCCTACACCGAATGGGGATTGAAGGAGTGGAAGTCGTATGAGCCCGAAAAAAACGGCGACTATGCCGGAAGCTGCCTGCCATTCGGCATGTCGCGCAGCATCAACTCCCCGCACGGTGTCCAGATCCTTCAGACCAATGACGCCACTGCCTTCCTCTGGGAACAGAACACCTGGTTTCACTGGGTTCCGACGGACCCCAATTTCAAATGGCCTGCCGACCTGCCGGCAGCCTGGAATGGCGTTTCTGTGGGTCATTGGGACGGGGATACGTTGGTGGTTGAAACCAGCGGGTTCAACGGATACACCAGGCTCGACACGAATGGACACCCGCACAGCGCGGAAGCGAAATTCATCAATACGTTCACTCGAACGGATTCACGAACAATCCAGCATACCTTCACCGTCCACGATCCGAAGGCCTACACTCGCGACTGGATGAATGTCCGAACGTGGGTTCAAAAACCTGCCAACGATGTGATCATGGAGTACTCCTGCGAAGAGAACAACCTTGGTCTCGATGACGGGACGATCGTGCGGTGGCACTATCCGAAGGTCGACTGACGAGAGAAACTACAAAAGCCCTTCAGAGCTCAACGGCGCTGAAGGGCTTTTTTGTTTTTGAAATGTGCCGATTTGCTATTGCGTTGCCGCGCCGCCGAATGCCCGGGTGCCGTCGGCCCGCGTGATGGTGCCATTCACTCTCATGGATTCCGCTTTCTTCGCGTGGCTGCCTGACACGCTGACGACCTCACCGATCTTCAGCGTATCCGGTCTCCATCCATTCCGGAAGAGCGCGTTCGGGGCCCCACCTTCGACTTGATAAACCACTTCTTTTCCATTCGCATCCTTCGTTTTGATATGCGTATAGATATGAGGATTCATCCAATCGACCTTCTCGACTGTTCCTGTAAACGTAATGGGCTTGTCCCGGTCAAACTCCGCTGACACAGAATGGTGCGCGAGTACCGGCGCCACACCCACGAGCAGACCGAAACCCACAATGAAACCACCCTTCAGAATCCGTGCCATCGATACCTCCAATTTGCTCTGACGTTCTCCGAATATTTGATTTGAAACGAGATTATTGACGCCATTCTCCCTTAAGTCAAGTCCGGCCGGATCGCCCTCACGGAACGATGGGACTGCTGCGATCAACGGATTCCAGAACACCAATCATGAGTTCCGGGGCAAAATTGTTGTCCTGGCAGACGTATTCGAACAACTCGTCGCCCGGAACGTTGCGCAGATTGAACTGACCCGACCACGGCGCAGTGTAAACACCCGGATCTTCGACCGTTACTTCGTACTTGATATCATCGAAATCCACGCGGGTAAAGCGTTCGATCAGGTGAAGCTGTTCCGTGTGCGGATGTGTGCCTCTGTCGAACCAGAACCTCTCGTTGTATCCGACTGAATCGACGACGAGTGTGTCCCCTTCCCAATGCCCCACGTTGTGCCCGTAGTAACTCGGTTCAAGGTTCTTTGGATGAGGCCGGCCATCCATAAAAATGATCCGGAACGTGTGCGGGCCTCCGATATCAAAGATGTACATGCGCTGGAGTTCGGGCAGCTCCAGGAACTCGACTCCGTAGGGAGTGAGAAACTGGCGCGGTCCTCCCGAAGGCTTGCAACGTGTATGCGGTTCAAACGCGTTTTGCCGGCGGTCCTGCGCTAACGCTTCCGCCCAGGGCTGAAAGGGGACCTTGACGGGGCTGTTGTCCGCGTTCCTTAGATTAGTGATGCCGCCGATCCAGAGGCCTGTCTCTCTTTTCCCGGGACTCGAGTCCAGCGTGACACGGCCGTTGGGTCCGCGCGGAGCGGGGCCGGATGGACGTCGCGCTCGTTGGCCGCGTTGACCCTGCTGCTCGGGCGCATCGACCAGCCCTCCGTTCCCGTTCGTCGTAAATGTCCGTTGTCCACCTTGCCCGCGCTGACCGGCCGCAGCATCCTGTCCCGCCGGCGCAGCTTGACCGAAGGCGAAGCCGACGCTCGCGATCACCAGGACTGCCGCGAATCCAGGTATCCGGTACTTCATTATGAATTCCTCCTGCATGAAACCTGACTGGATTAAGTATCTACAGGCAGCACACCAACGTGTCAACAAAAACACAAAGGCAGACCTAACCACAATAAACTGGAAGCACAAAAATTCTCTTCTATGAAGGCTGCCATTATAGAATCCGGCCCGGTCTCCAACATTTCTCAAGAGGAAATCCACTGTGGGTTATTCGAACATTGCTGTTGGAATGGCGTTCGCAATATCACTTGTTACTGCTTTGCCGTTGAACGGTGCCGAACACCGGGACGTGGGTCTTGCTCCGAGCGGCGTCCGGATCGAAGCTGTCGTTGTTGCAGGCGCTTCTCCGGGTTCACCGACCGTGCTGCTCGTCGGCGGCCTTGGCGGAAATGACGAGTCCGCGCGCTTTGTCGCTCAGGAAGTTCAGAAGTTCGAAGCCCTGCGGCTGGATCGCCGCCAGTTCCAACTCGTGGCCATCTCCGTGGCCAATCCGGACAGGAGCCGGCTGCAGTTTCCCCCTGACGGTATTGCCTACCGCGAGAACCCGGAATCGCACGCGCTGTGGCGATGGATTGGAATCCACGCCCCCGATCTGGTGCTCATCGCGGCCGGCGAGGATTTTGGCCTGGCGGACGCGCTGTCTCAAAACGTCGTGGCCGGCGTCGGGCGGATTCCCGCGCGGCGCGTGGATATCAAGGAAGGCTTGCTGCAGTCGTTGCCGCGGGAGATTTCGTCATCCGAGGCGCACCGGGAGATCGATCGGCGGCTTCGACGTTCGGGCCGGCAGGTTGCGGCCGAGTTGATACAGATCTACGGCCATGACTTCAACCAACTTACCTATATTCCCGGCCTGGCCCTTATCGGTCAGCTTCGCGTGGGCCGCATCGCGGACGTGGAGCGGCTCGCGGCGCCATACGTGGACGGCACGAAGAACGCCCTGGACAGACCCACGTCGCTTACTCTCGCAGGCCACCTCGTATTCGCCGAGCTGGCTGAAAGAACCGGAAATCCCCGTTACACCGAGCTCGTTCGCAAGGCAGCCGACCTCGGTTTTACCGAGACCGGCCAAATGAAGCAATCGATGCCGTTCCACGACGAAATGAGCGATTCCGTCTTCATGGCAATTCCGCTTCTGACCAAAGCCGGCAAGCTGACAGGAAACACGAAATATTTTGATATGGCCGCGCGCCATCTGGCGTTCATGCAGAAGCTTGATCTTCGGCCGGATGGACTTTATCGGCATTCGCCTTTGACCGAGGCGGCGTGGGGCCGCGGAAACGCGTTTCCGGTTCTGGGACTCATGCTCACACTTTCCGATTTGCCGGTGGACAATTCCCAGTTTGGCCCCGTACTGCGGGCGTTTCGCCAGCACATGTCTGCGCTTGCCCGCTTTCAGGATGAGGACGGCATGTGGCGGGAAGTGATCGACCACCCGGGAGCCTATCCGGAATTCTCCGCGACGGCGATGATCGCAGCCTCGATGTTACGGGGCATCAACAACGGCTGGCTGGACTGGGACGAGTTCCAGCCACTCGTCGACAAGGCCTGGCGCGCTATCCAGGCGCGCATTGCTTCGGATGGCCGCTTGACGGACGTTTGCGAATCCACGAACAAGCAGCGATCCCTGAACGATTACCTCCACCGCGCTGCCATCCTCGATCGCGATCCTCGGGGCGGCGCCATGGCCTTGCTGTTTGCGCTCGAGATGGCTGGGATGTAAAACACAAAGGCACGAAGGCACAAAGAAAGGCCGCAAACAAAGTTCTTGATGCGGCCTTTCTTTGTGCCTTCGTGCCTTTGTGTTTCACGATACGTTCGGTCGCCGAATTAATGTTTCTTGACTTCGTCTGCGCGCACCACCTTATACTGACGCCAAATTTCCGAACACTAACAACTTTCCAGGTCTTCCGCAATTCGGAGGGCGATCAAGGGGGGACCCAGATGCGTCTCAACATTGCAAGAATCGTTCTGGTGACTCTTATTGCCGTGACGACAACTTCCCTGAGTTTTAGCCAGCGAACGGATGCCACTTTCGCGGGAGTCGTTACGGATCCATCCGGCGCGGTCTTACCGGGAGCAGAGATACAACTCATCAACGAGGGTACCGCTGCTGTGTTGCAACAACTGTCCAGCGAGACGGGCGAGTTCATCTTCAACTTCGTGCCCGTGAGCACTTACACGCTCAAGATCGTGATGCCGGGCTTCAAGGGCTACGAGAACCGCGGCATTCCGCTGGGCGCCGCACAGAACGTCAGGCGGACATACGTGCTGGAAGTTGGTGCCGTCACTGACAGTGTGACCGTAACCGGTGAAGCGCCACTGGTGAATACAGTCTCGCCCGAACAGCGGATGAGCCTGGAGACGGTTGAGGTGAACAACCTGCCCATGATTAACCGGAATATCACGAACATCCTTGATGTCAATTCCGGGCTGACCAGGGGCGAGGCAAATTTCACGGGCATGGCCGGGACTCGTTTCCGGCTGAATGGACTCGGCGGCAGTTCGATGAACGTCACCGCGAACGGGACTGATGCGAACGGAAACGCCGGCTCGATGGTGATATCCGGGTACGGGCAATACAACAAGATCGAGGTCATGAGCGCGGAAGCGATCGCAGAGGTGCAGGTCGTAAAAGGCGTGATCCCCGCCGAGTACGGTTCGGCGATGGCAGGAACGATGAGCGTGATCTCGAAATCGGGAACGAACCAGTGGCATGGCAGTCTTTTCCATCGCTACGAAGGTTCCGTGCTCTCGGCCCGGCAGCCATTCCTTGCGCACGAAGCCAACTCCGTCTGGAACCAGTTCGGCGGCTCACTGGGAGGGCCGATCCTGCGCGACAAACTGTTTTTCTTTGTCGCGTACGAAGGCTACCGCCAGCGTACGACCATAGCGCTGCCAAACGCGGCCTCGGTTCCGACTCAACGCTTTCGCGACATCATGATGACGTCGCTTCAATTTCCTGAAACGAAGCTGTTCCTGGATCACATGCCTCTTCCCAACCAGCCCCATGCGTCGGATGCGCTCCTGGGCCTCTGGGTTGGTGGAACGCTCAAACGGAACGACGACGATCACAAGGACGTGAGACTGGATTACATGATAGGCGGCGGCAATCTCTCCACGACGTACTACGGAGGACATCCTTATCAGGAACAAGCGTTGTCGCAACCTTTGAACCCGCAGACCACTTACAGCTTCCTGAAACGCATGAGCTCCAACTACACGCTCGGCCGCGGTCGCTGGACTTCCCAGACTCGCGTGGGAATGAATCAGAGTTTTGTGGAGCGAATCGATAAGATCTGGTTCACGAAGGATCCCAAAAAGCCCGAATCGACTCCGGGCGGGCGCCTGCTTCCCATCATTCAATATCCGGGCATGACGGGTTTTAATCGAGAGAATCGCTCGACGGGGCCTATCCCGAGCTGGTCGGCTGATCAACAGGTCGCTCTTTTCCGAGGAACGCACTCCTGGAAGTTTGGCGGCAGCTTCGCTCTGCCCAGAGGAGGGCAACCCGACACGACTGCCCTTCCGGTCAGCTACCTGACCCTGCAGGATGTGATGCGGAACGAGCCATCCTCCACGTTCTACGAAGCCAACAAGCATCCGTTCACCTGGAGCATGAAAAACTTCGGATTGTTCCTGCAGGACGACTGGCGTTTCAACCAGAGGCTGGTGCTCAACCTTGGAGTCCGCTACGACCGCTACGGCCGTTACACGGTCCATGAGTGGAAAGGTCCATTCGGGCGAACGCTTCAAAGTTACAACTACACGCCGGAGCAGCTCAAAAACTTCGAAGGAAAGCTGCCCATGGGCCTGTACAACCTGGAGGGACTGCTGGATTCGGTGAACTTCTTATGGGGTCCGCTTCGCGACAAGAACAAGGGCGCACATGACAGCGATAATTTCAGCATCGGACCCAGATTCGGCTTCGCCTATAAGGCCGACAGCCAGGGCGAGTTCGTCATCCGAGGCGGCTTCGGTGTCAATTTCCAAAGCTACGATCCGACAACGTATGATGAGTTCCTGCAACGGACTGTCCTGTTGCCCGACCGCCGCACGTTCACACGGGCGGAATCCGCCGCGCTGGGTTTACGTTGGCCGCTATACGAAGAGGACGTCACCAAACTGATCCAGGCCGAGGGTAATGTGCTGGGTGGGATCGGCAGGCGCTACAATCCCCACATGGTGCCTCCCTACGCGATGAATTACACGCTCGGATTTCAGCGTGGCCTCACCAAATCGCTGATGCTCGAAACCGCATACGTCGGCACACGCGGCGTCAAATTCAATCTCTACAGGAATTTCAATGACGTCGACCGCGTCACCGGACTTCGTCCAAACCCCAGGGACATTACGGGTCCTTACCTGGATAATTCCGGCCAGTCCAACTACAATTCGTGGCAGACATCGCTCAGACAGCGGATGAGCCGCGGACTGTTGTTCAACCTCCACCACACCTGGGGCAAGGCCCTGTCCTACAATGGCGGCGATGTTGCCCCCGGCCACATCGGCGATTCACGCGGCGATGTTCAGGACTTTGCTTTAGTCAAGCTGGAGCGCGCCCTGTCGAGCGGTGACATCACGCATTACGTGGCCGCGGACTGGGTCTATTTAATGCCTGCAGTGTTTAAAAACTCTTCAGCGGCCCTGCGGCTTCTAGGAGGCTGGCAGTTTTCCGGCATCTTTAGAGCAAACTCGGGGCCTGCACTGGTCCTCACTCAGACGGGCGGCCGGCCCGATATCCTGGACATCAAGAACCAGGTGAACAAGGAGTGCTGCGGTTTTGGAAGGCTGCAGTATCTGAATCCTGCCTCTTACCGGCTCGTGCCGGTCAGTTCGGCCTCCAGCCGAACCGTGCGGCGAGGCGAAGCCAATGCGACCCCGGTACGAGCACCGGGGAACTGGAATGTGGACTTCTCTCTGGGAAAGAACTTCCCGGTAACTGAAGGAAAGACGCTCGAATTGAAAGCGGACCTGCAGAATGCGCTGAATCACACGCAGTACATTAATGTTTCAAACAACATGAGTGGGATCGACTTTGGCAGGGTCAACGGCACGCGCATGGCTCGCGTAGTCCAGCTTCAACTGCGATTCGCGTTCTGAGGGAAATTCACACGTGGATGGGCTGATTCGTAAACACAAAGGCACGAAGGCACAATGAAAGGCCGCATCAAGGACCTTATTTGCGGCCTTTCATTGTGCCTTCGTGCCTTTGTGTTTTACGAATTAGCGTTCTCGGCCTGATATATCACCAGTGCGAAAAATTTTGACAGGGCCCGCCCATCGTCATACAGTGATCGACGATTATCCATCTAGCCATACATTCTGGAGTTTTGTTGTGAGAAGCGTAGTCTGGTTCACGGTGTTGTTCCTCGCGACCAATACGATGATGTTGCCGCAGGCCCCGGCCGGGAAGGCGGTCACGCCCGTCACTCCTGCCGCCGAGCTGGAAAAATTGAAGGCGGAACAGGAAAGGATCCAGAAAGCCAAGGATCTGGTTCGTGAGTGGTTTAAGAGATGGAATGCCCTGGATGAAAGCGAGGAATCCATCAATAAGTTCGCGGAACTTTACCGGCCGGACGCGTTGCATCTGACAGGACCGCAGGATGATTTGATCGGCACGGCGTTCTACCAGGGGCAGGACATGATTCGAAAGTTGGCTCAGCACGCCGGGAAGACCTACTGCCGCCAGGCCTTCTATATCAAGACGCGAACATCCCTCAACCAGGTCGGCGAGGACGGCGGTGCGAAGACGGTGGACTTGATAACCGCAGCTTCGACGTCGCTCGGCATGATAAGCGTCGTGGTTGAGCTTGGCGCGTCATATGACTACCGTGAAACGAAGAAGCGGTTCATGGCTCCCGGAGCCGCTTTTTTTGAGATCCAGGATGGAAAGATCGCACGTCTCCGGATGTACTACTCCAAAGGTGAACATTTCGAAGTAACCAACCAGGCCGGATGCACAAGCTGATGTCGGCATCAACCGACTCACCGCAAGAAGCACGCACACGTTGACCATGTAAATGAAGTCTGAAGGGACGGAGGTTCCAATGCTCATGAGGATCAGGCCAGTATTCCTTCTCATCGCGCTAATGTGCGTTGTGTTGGCTGTGACCGCACAGAATGCTCCCCAGAATGCGCCGAAACAGGACCAGACGAAACCGGATATGGATCAGTTCCGGGACGCCCATAGAGAGATCTTTTCGACGCAGGACAAGGCCAGGGAAGTCGGTGACTTCACCCAACAGGTTTCGAAGGCGCTGCCTGGCGCGCCGGTGGGGCCCATTCCTCGAAAGAATTTCATTGATGAAAACCTTTTCGGCCGCATGGAGCGGGATGGGATTCCTCATTCTGGATTGAGTACGGACGACGAATTCGTTCGCCGGGTCTACCTGGATACCACGGGGATGTTACCGCCGTCGGACGCAGTACGGTCATTTCTCGTAAGCACGGATCCCCAGAAGCGGGACAAGCTGATCGATTCGTTGATCGGCACGGAATTGTTTGCGGAGCAGTGGGCGTGGTACTACGGCGACGTGTTTCGCCTGATGGAATTTGCCGGCCCCAAGGACGCTTTCCAATACTTCATCAAAGAATGGCTGAAAGTGGATCGGCCCTACAACGATGTCGTGACCGACATTATCGGAAGGTCGTCCAAAGGCCATGCCACGTTTCCGCAAATGGCCTTCCTGGGACGGATAGCGAGGAACAGCGCCATGAAGAACCGGGATCTGACGGACCCCGATAACTATGCGGGGAACGTGAACCGGTTGGACGGTCTGGATGAGATGGCCGTAGAAATGAGCCGGATCTTCCTGGGAATCAACATCGAGTGCGTCTCCTGCCACGACGGAGCGGGCCACCTGGAGACCGTCAACCTCTATTTGTCCCAGAGAACCCGTAAGGAATTCGCCCAACAGGCCGCCTTCTTCGGCAAATTCCGCATTATTGGAAGCTACAACAGCGGCAATGGCGACAACATTTATGACGATGAAGGCCCGGGTTACAACACCGGAAACGATGCTCCCTTCTTTACGATCAGTGAGAATCGCTTCCCGCGGAGCGGACAGTCCTACGAGCCGGCATTCATGTTGACCGGAGAGCGCCCGCGCGCGGGAATCAACCCGCGGCTCGAGTTGGCCCGAATGATCACGGCCAATCCTCAGTTCAGTCGTACGACGGTGAACATGATCTGGTCCAAACTGATGACGTTGGGTTTTGTGGAGCCGTGGGATCGATGGGATCCGGCCCGCCTCGACCCGAAGAACCCACCCCCGAAGCCGTGGACGATCCAGCCGAACAATCCCGAGCTGCTGGAAGCGCTGGCCACGGATTTTCGTGAACACAACTACAGCATGCACCACCTGATGAAGACCATCATGAAATCCAACGCCTATCAACTCTCTTCTCAGTTCCCAGGCGAATGGAAGCCGGCTTACGCGCCGTATTACGCACGGAAGTTCGTCCGAGTCCTGACGGGACCCGAAGTCGTGGATACGGTAGGCCAGGCTACCAGCAAGATGTACAAGTTCGAATTCAGGGGGACGGAAGTTGAGCGCGTAAAGCAGGTGACGAACCTCTTTGACATTCCCGTCCTGGGAAGGGGAGCCGGTGAAGGCAACCCTGACGGCGCCGACATTCATTCCCTGATGAATGCATTCTTTGAAACGAATCGCGATTCCCAGGTGCCGCCCGGAAACAGAGCGACGACTCTCCAGGCGATGCTTCTGATGCGGACGGGGTTGGTCAGTAACCGTGTCCTGTCGGACAAAGGCACGAGAGTTCAGACCTTGCTGGAATCGGGCAAGACGGATGAACAGGTGATCGAAGAGCTTTTCCTTACAAGTCTCTCGCGCTTCCCGACCGCGCTGGAAAAAAAGACCTACGTGGACCTGTTCCAGAAAGGCCGCAAGGAAGGCGCAGAAAACTTACAGTGGGTTTTGTTGAACAGCATTGAGTTCGTATTAAACCATTGAGACCGGAGGCAGCCATGGATCTGAATTGGAAAAACAAAATGTTCGACATGACCCGCCGCGATCTGCTGAAGCTTGGCGGACTGGCAGTCGCAAGTATGTGGGCAAATCCTGCGGTTTGGCCTCTGAAGGTTAGCGCTCAGGGAAAAGCGAACCCCCGCGCAACAGCACGGAATGCCATTTTTATCCAGATCACCGGGGCCATGAGCCCATGGGATACCTGGGATTTCAAAGAGAACTGGAGACAACCCAAGGATCTCGATGTGAGGAAAACCCCGTCGGGTGTGTACCTCTCCAAGACGTTGTTCCCGACCCTTTCCGATCAGACCGACAAGGTTTCGTTCGTGCGCTCCATGAGAGCCAGCGAGCTTGTGCACTTCAACGCTCAGTTCCACACGCAGGCGGGTCGAGCGCTGGCGCCGGCGATCGCCAAGGAGACACCGGCGTTTGGCTCGGTCATTTCCTACGAGCTGGAGCGTCAGCGTCGCGAGACGGATACATTTCCGACTTACTTCAGCACCAACACCGGCCACAATGATCCGGGGACGATCGGGCCGGGATTCCTGCCCGCGAAGTTTTCCGGCTTTGATTTGTTTGCCAACAAGGCCTTTGAAACGTTCGGCGGTAAAGCAGAAGGGGCGGACAGGCTGGAACAGCGCTGGAACCTGCTGAGTAATTTTAAGGAACTCTCAGACAGCGAACGCCCGTCCCTCGGCGATAAGGAAAGCGAGTACAAGGCTTTCTATTCGGATGCGATGCGAATTCTGACCGACCCACGGTGGGCCAAAGTCTTCGAGACCACGGAGGATGATCGGAAGCGCTATGGCGCAGGCGATGCGGGCGGCTACGCCAATGCTCTGCTCATGGCCAGAAACATCCTTGCTGCCGATGCGGGCACGCGGTTTATTTTTGTCGACGAAAAGGAAGTCTGGGACCAGCACACCAAAATCTTCGATCGCAGCGCCACGCAGAACCACTACGTCAATTGTCTGCGTTGGGACAAAGGTTACGTAGCCCTGCTGAACGACCTGGCAAAGATGCCGGGTCACGAGCCCGGGAAATCACTGCTCGACGAGACGCTGATCGTGGCAGGCAGTGAATTCGGAAGGACACCGGAAATCAATCCGGTCGCAGGCCGGCACCATTGGCGAAATGCGTACACCTTCATGTTTGCAGGCGGAGGCATCAAGCCCGGGCGCGTTCTGGGCGCAACCGAAAATGGTTTGTGCGTGGATACGGGTTGGAAACACAAGCAACAGCCCTATATGGATAATGCCGTTGCCACGATCTACTCTGCCCTGGGAATCGACTGGCGGAAGAGAGTCGACAATACGCCTTCCGGCCGGGCGTACGACTACGTCCAGACGGCGCCGCTCGGCAGCTCAGAGTTCCAGAGCAACGACGCCATCGATGAGTTGTTCGTATGAGAAATTACATCCTGTGCCTCTTATGCTTCGTGTGGCTGCTTCCCGTACAAGCCGCACCTCAGACGGAAGTTCCCGGGATGTCGCTGATTCCCGCAGGCGAGTTCTGGATGGGCCGGACGCACATGTTCATGTTCGACGAGCTGAACTGGACGGCGAGGCCGCGATTGGATGATCAGCCGGCACGGCCTGTACTCGTGGATGCGTTCTACATGGACCAGCATGAAGTGACGACGACCGACTACGCGAAGTTCGCCGAGGCCACCCGGCACTCTACTCCGTGGAACTGGAAAGACGGAAGAGTGAATCCGGGCCAGGAAAAGTGGCCGGTATATAACGTCAGCTGGGATGACGCTGTCGCCTATTGCACATGGGCCGGCAAGCGCCTGCCGACGGAGGCGGAGTGGGAGAAGGCGGCCCGTGGCGGGCTGGACAAGAAACTCTATCCCTGGGGCGACACTCTCGAACCGGAAGCCAAGGAAGAAGGCACCGCTCCGGGCACGGCTCCTGCAGCAGTTCCGGCACCCGCTCCTGCTCCGGCTCCTCCGGCTGGTGCAGCAGCAGCTGCCGACGGGAACAAACCGGCCAAAAAAACGATCAAGCTGGCGCGGTACGGGTTCCCCAATGGACCCGTTGCCGTGGGATCGTTCCAACCCAACGGTTACGGCCTTTATGATGTGCTGGGCAACGTTTGGGAATGGATTGGGGACTGGTACTCCCAGGACTACTACGCGATAGCTTCATCAAAGAATCCTCGCGGTCCCGAAACAGGAAAATACCGCGTACTGCGCGGTGGAGGTTGGGCCACCAGCGAGGAGGGCGGCGGACAGCGCACCCTGCTCGGACTTCATTATCGGAACTATGCGCCCGGTGACCAGACGAGCAATGTCGTCGGGTTCCGTTGCGCGAAGGATGCGCCGCAGAAAGCCCAACCCTGAACAGGGGCTTTTAAACACAAAGGCACGAAGGCACAAAAGATCTGACCAATGCTCAATTCCCAATGCTCAATTCTCAGCCGATGAGAATTGAGCATTGGGAATTGAGCATTGGTCAGATCTTGTTTTAGACCCGTCTGTCCCCGAATTAGCTTCCCTCCTACGGTTTCACGACCTTAACCGTGTAGTAGTTGATGGACTTCGGGACTTCCTTGAACCAGTGAGGCGTTCCAGCCGGGATAACGACAAAGTCGCCCTTGGCCAGATGCCTTGTCTCGCCGCCCTGGATCTCCGTTCCACGAATCTGGTCGGGCGCGGTGGTTTTTCCGCCGATGACCGTTCCGCCGGTCACAACCGTGGCCTCACCGTCGATGACGTAGAAAATGTCCGTTTCCTTGTCATGCACTTCAACCTGTCCCGGGCCCGCGCGACGATTGCCGGTGACGCGGTAGTCCGGACCACTGGCCAGCGGTCCGCCCTTTGCTAATACTTCGGCCACCTTATCGTGAGCGACATACGTCACGGGCGCGGTTGCAGCTGCCGCGGTCAGCAGAACAGCCATTGCAAGCAATGCTGAAAACACCAGTAAAGGCTTCATCGGTTCTTCTCCTGAGATATTTATGGAATGGGTCCACGTGCTGCCCCGGACTCTATCATTGTCGGCAGCCGTTTGCTTGCTTAATCGCGGCATGGAGAGCATGCTAAGGCGACGCAATAACCAATGAGGTGAATGAGATGGCGACCGCAAGTCTTGAACTTGAATTAACGACGGCCGGGGGTGCGGACCTCAATGACTTTGTCCGTATCGAACTTTTTAGTCTGCGAAGTTCCAGGCATTACCAGAACAGCGTGCAGGCAACTCGACGCGTCACGGTACGCGGCATCGAAGCGAGTCCATTCGATACATACCGGGTGATGATCAGTCCGGCGAACTACCGCACGGTTCAGTTCTTCCAACCTATGGCTGATGGACAAACCGCAAAGCCGGAAAAGGCGACCCGCTGCCCGGTAGATCCCAGGCGCGTCACAGGCATCGTGGCACCGGCTCACTCGGCCCTCGACGCAGGCGTGCAAAGCATCCTTGCGCAGTCGCAGATTCCACGCTTCGTGTCCGCCTCCGGGTCCTTCATCCAGGGTCCGGATCTTTACGCGGCGCTGGAAACTTCTGCAAGGCTCAAAGCCTGCCTTCTGAACATCGCCAAAAAGTCGTCCGCAACCGTCTTGCGCGACGGGAAGTCCTGCCTCGATCACTACGCGGGCATGGTGCGGATGGAGCAGGACCGCCTGTTCATTCGGACCACGGCAGCACTATTTGAGGAAACGCAGAACTCACCGTTCTTCCACCGTGTCGACAGTGCGCTGCACCAACCCATCCCCGGCTTCGCCATGGTTGGAAGTTACAAAACGCTGGACCGGCACGGCAATCTTCAGCTCACGTTCCAGCGCAACACTGCAGGCGACTACGTTGCGGATGTGGATATCGACGCTGCTCAAGGCATCGAGCATGTCTTCGAGGTGTTGGGCGACGCCGTCAAAGGACCAACCGATCCATACGACGTTCACGAAATCCTGCTGGCGGACCAGCACCTTGATCCCGGTTATTCGTTTGTCTTCCCGCAGGCCGCGACGGTCATTGCGTGAAGCTATTTCCGGGACCCGACGCACTCATCCCAAAACTGCCGGGTCCCATGGTGCAGCCGGGCACCGACTTGACTGATGACCTTGTGAGACAGGAAGGCGGCGCCGCGCGCAGCCTGGTCCGGCGAAATGCCGTGCGTGATGCCGTATAAAAACGCGCCCGCGAACATGTCTCCGGCGCCGGTCAAATCCTTTGGCTCAGTAGGGAACGAGGGGACAAGCGCCTCGACGCCTCCGTGGCGAATGTACGCGCCGTGTGGGCCGTTCGTCACCACCAGGGATGGGATCTTTCCCTTCAGTTTCGTGAACGCTTCCTCGGCTGTGCCGGCTTTGGCGACGGCGCAGGCTTCGGCTTCATTGCAGAAGAGCAAATCCGTGTGTTGAAGTGTTTCGTTGAACGCGTCGGCGAAGGCCTGTGGGACAAACGCTTCGGAACACGTGATGGCGATCCTGGTGCCATGTTGTTTGGCGATACGGACCGCTTCCCGAATTGCAGTTTGGCCTGTATCGGGATTGGCGAAGACGTACCCCTCAATGAACAGCCATTCGGAGTTCTTGATGCGTACTTCGTCGATATGCCGGGCCGAGAGATGGCTCGCTACGGCTAAACAGGTACGCATGGTGCGCTCCGCATCGGGAGTGACAATAGAGACGCAGGTGCCGGTCGATTCATTGACGATGATCGGGTTGCCGATATCAATGCCCAGCTCCTCGAATTCGCCCGTATAGAAAAGGCCGTAACGGTCATCACCGACGCAGCCGATGAAAGCCGCCTGGCCCCCGAGCTGCGAGAAGGCAATGATGGAATTGGCGACAGATCCGCCGCTGACCAGTTTCGGCTCGTGTTTCTGAAAGCGATCGAGCATCGTCTTGTGTTCGGCGATATCGACAAGCCGCATGGTGCCGCGCTCGAATCCAAGCGAAGCGAATTCGGCGTCGGAGATTTCCAGGAAAATGTCGACAAGAGGGTTGCCCAGGCCGCACAGTTGGAATTCTTTCATCGAATAATCTTTCTCCCGAGTCGGATCATAGCGAAAACATTATGGGTTTGAAACTGGTGGTTTTCGATTTTGAAGGCCCGACCTATTGCCGGATGAAGTATTCCTGCTTGTCGACATTTCGAGGGACAGCAACATCAAAGAAGCCGACCATCATTTCGTCGGAGGTTTGATCACCCCAGGTGACGGTGCGGTGCGGATCCGGGTTATGCGGATTCTTACTCGAATTGTCGAACCAGGCCACGGCCTGCAGTCTTGTGCCCGCTTTGAGAGGCCGTGGCTGAGCCATACGGTAGGTCAGCTGCCAACGAAAATCGAAGTTAACGCGGAGGAGCGTTTCGATCTGCCCTCGGCCATAGAGAATGTTGTACTCAAAACTCTTCCCCCGAAGATGCATGTGTGGAAGGAAACCTAGCAGAGTGGCGTCGTTGGGCAGCGTGCCCGACACATCCACTCGATAGTTGTCCTCGCCCGGAGGGATGGAGAATCGGGAATTGGTGAGCTGCAACGTGAGGACGCGCTGCAGGGGCAATTGCTTTGCAAACACAAGACCGACGGCGGCCTGATCGCGGGCCGGACGGCCGTTCGTCGTGTAGTGCATCTGGACCACAAGGTCCGATCCTGCGGGAACAAACTTGGCCATACTGTCGGGCCAATGATCGGGCGAGCTGCCGGGCGCATAGACCAGAAGCATGTCGCTATCGGTCCAGTGCGCATCGTGTTGGTCGTGCGCATCGGTGAAAGTTGAACCCGTGAACGCAACGTTGACCGGTGCATTTCGCAGCCAAAGGGACTCGGGCGGCCGGATGTACACAACGGCATGATGCACGTGTTCCCGGCTTGACGGCCGCAGTTCCGCCATCTGGACCCACCTGTCCTCTTTAAAACCCGTGGGCAGAATCTCGTACGTATATTCGACCTCGCCCTTCGCGGGAATGGCGACAGCTTTTGGCATCCGCACGACTTCTTCAGGCTGCGGAATGTTCCAGCCGCTAACCCAAACCTTTTCCGGCGGCGCATCCTTGCGATTGCCTGCGGGTGTCTGGCTGCCGACCCAGGCCGAAATGGTCTGGATCTGTTCCGCGGTTAAAGAGGGATCGTTGGAGAAATGCCCATATTTCGGGTCGGCGAACCAGGGCGGCATCGTTTTCGCACGCACCCTTTGCAGAATCTTGCTGGCTTTCGCGCGCGTCTGCTGGTAGGTCAGGAGCGTCATTGGCCCGATCTCTCCCGGTCGGTGGCAGCTCTGGCAGTGGTCTTGAAGGATGGGAAGAACATCCTTATAGAAGGTTGGTGTCCTGGCTTGCGGAAAGGGCACGCCCTTCGCCGGCAGGAACATCACAATTCCGGCTAACAACACAGGGCCGGCGAGGCTGCGAATTTGTTTCATCAAATTGAAACTCAACAATCCAGGGAAAGATTACGTCAATCAGTGCGACAATTGCCAGCCGGTGTGCTGGGAGGAGATACATGGCTGAACCGAATGAGGTCGTCGTTACCAGTGAATCCGGCTTGTCCCAGGAAATTGTTTCCGGCAATCACCGCCTTCGCGCGGACGAGCCTGCTCCGCGTGGGGCGGATACGGGTCCGTCACCGTACGGTCTGCTGCTTGCGAGCCTGGGTGCCTGCACGTCGATGACATTGCGGCTGTATGCCCAGCGGAAAGGCTGGGATCTGCAGCGCGTGACAGTCCGGCTTCGCCATTCCCGGATTCACGCTGAAGATTGCGAAGAATGCGAGACCAGAGAAGGCTTCCTTGACCACATCGACCGTGAGATCGAAGTGAGCGGCAACCTGGGCCTGGACCAGAAGGAGCGGCTCCTCGCGATTGCGGACCGTTGCCCGGTCCACCGGACGCTGAAATCGGAAATCAACATCCGATCGCGCATCATGTGAAAGCGCGTCGATGTATCCTTCGGTTAAAGGAGTAACGTCATGTACGAAGCCCTGATCGCCGTGGCTTTTCTCGTTATCGCCGCCATTATCGGAATGTTTCTTCCGCCCACTGAAGCCCAGGTCCAGGCTGCCGCGCCCCAACCGCAATCGGCCGCGTCACACGATACCGGTCACGACCATCACGGCCATTGAAACGGATCGTTTTCCTTAGCGGAACACGATAAGTTGGCATAAACTCCCGCCGAGGTGCACCCATGAAAAACTCCGGAAAAACGAGCCGGCGGCGCATCCTGCAAATTGGCGCCGCCGCGATAGGCGGAGGGCTGCTTACTCAGCAGAAGACCCTGGCGCTTGAAACACCAGGCAAGCTGGGAACCCCGCTAGGCCCCTACGGGGACCGGTCACCATTCGAGAAAGCGGTCCGCTGGCGGCGGGAGTCGAAGACGCCGGAAACGGGCTCCAGTTTCACGCCGCTGCAGGACTCTGTCGGCACGCTGACGCCTTCCTCGCTGCACTACGAGCGGCATCACTCCGGAATCCCTTCGATCGATCCGTCCCAGCACCGGTTGGTGATTCACGGCATGGTGGATCGGCCGCTCTCTTTATCGGTGGCGGAGATCCGTCGCCTGCCCTCGGTGACGCGCACGATGGTTCTCGAATGCGGCGGCAACAGTGCATCGGAGTGGGCCGCGAGCACGGCGCCAGACGTCCAGCGCAGCTACGGCCTGGCTAGTTGCAGCGAGTGGACCGGCGTCCCATTGTCACTGCTGCTCGCCGAAGTTGGCGTCCGGCCCGGGGCGAGTTGGGTGATCGCGGAAGGGGCGGATGCGTGCCGCATGGAGCGCAGCATTCCTCTTGCGAAGGCGCTGAACGACGTCCTCGTCGCGTACGGACAAAACGGCGAAGCCCTTCGCCCGGCGCAAGGATATCCGCTGCGCCTGCGAATTCCGGGTTGGGAGGGCAATACGAACGTGAAATGGCTCCACAGCCTGAAGCTCACGGATCAGCCCTACATGGCACGAGACGAAACCTCGAAGTACTCGGACCTGATGCCGGATGGCAAGGCGCGGATTTTCACGTATGAAATGGAAGCCAAGTCCGTCATCACCTTTCCTTCGGGAGGACAGACCTTGCCGGGCCCGGGTCCGTACGAACTGAGCGGCCTTGCGTGGTCCGGGCGCGGGCGAATCGAGCGCGTTGAGGTCACAACCGACGGTGGGAAGAGTTGGGTGCGCGCGCAACTGCAGGAACCGCGCCTTCCTATGGCGTTCACGCGGTTCCGGCTGCCGTGGCGTTTCGATGGCCGCGAAACGGTGATCGCCTCGAGGGCGACGGACGAAAGCGGCTACATCCAACCCTCGCGCGAAGCCCTGATCGCCGTGCGAGGAACGAATTCCACCTATCACTTTAACGGTATGAAATTCTGGAAAGTGCGTGCCGACGGGACGGTGATCAATGTGGAGACATAGCGCGCTGGTGTTGGTGCTGGCGGGCGTGGTCCCGCTTGCGGCGCAGTCGCCTACCTTTGGCGTGGGGCGACCGGCGACGCGAGAGGAAGTCCGCGACCTCGGAGCCGCAATTGCGCCCGACGGGGGCGGTCTGCCGGAAGGTACGGGCACGGTCGCGGCCGGACGAGAGGTGTTTGCCGCTCAGTGTTCCCGGTGCCACGGGCCAAAGGCTGAAGGCGATGTGGGGCCGGCCCTCGTGGGCGGGCAAGGTACGCTTCGAACCGCCAGGCCTCTCAAGACGGTGGGAAGCTTCTGGCCCTACGCGACGACTCTTTGGGACTACATCAATCGCGCGATGCCCTTCGATCAGCCCGGTCTCTTGAAGCCTCCGGAGGTCTACGCGGTCGTAGCTTACATTCTGAACCTCAACGGGATCATCGGAGACGCTGCCGTAATGGATGCAAAAAGCCTGCCGAAGGTCAGGATGCCGAACCGCGACGGCTTCGTCGCCGATCCCCGGCCAGATGTGGGCGACACGACCAGGAAGCCGAACTAGAACTAGCCCGGAATTATGATGCGCCTCGCGCGCTATTTTGTCCGGACTAATGTCCTTCAAGAGAGGTGGTCCAAATGACTCGAACGATCTCGCGTCGGAAGTTCTTCCATACCGGCGGCAGCGTGATGGCGGCTGTCGGGTTGCGTGCTCAGAGCCTGCCCGTGAGGGGCGTCAAAGAGGACTACAAGGAAGATTTTTTCTATAGAGAAGACTGGTTGGGTGAACCCTGGCGCAAGCCGGAGCCTGTGGTTCTCATCCACGGCAACGACGAATCCAGCGTGGAATGGTACGCGTGGGTGCCGCGTATGGCGCAGGAGTATCGCCTGATCCGGCCGGACCTCCCCGGACTTGGGCATTCCAACGTTCCACGCGGTTTCGACTATTCGCTGGCCAATCTCGCCACGTTCGTCACGCAGGTGATGGACAGGGCCGGCGTCGACTCGGCGAATATCATCGGAGCGAAAACGGGCGGAGCCGTTGCAATGCGATTTGCGGCCGACTATCCGAAGCGCACTCGCGCACTCGTGGTCGTTGGCGGGCCGGCGTCACCGCTGGTGATCGCCGACCCCTCGCCAATTCCGCAACGGGATCGGCTTGGTTCAAACGCGTCGAAGGAGATGATCGCCTATTGGAACACCCTCTTCGGCAAGCCGGATCGAGACGGGGTAAAAGGCCTCAACAAATCGCTCTCGAACTTCGATCTCGCCAATGAGGGCGTCTTGCAGCGCATCACCGCCCCCACATTGGTGATCACGGCGGACCGCAGCAAAATGCATTCGGTCGAAAAAGCCCGGGCCTACCAGGTGCAAATTCCGAATTCGAGGCTCGTGGTCATCCGCAGCGACGCATACCACATCGCCGCGGCTAATGCGGACGAGTGCGTCACCCACACTCTGGCGTTTCTCAAGGAGCAGAAAAGTTAGGGATTTGGAACTCGGCGACAGGTTTTGCGAAATGTTGAAAACGGAAATTTCCGAGGAGGCTACTCGACCGGGTATGGTCCATCTGCAAACGCACCGGCGTGGTAGCCCTTGGACCCGACCGTTCGCGCCAGCGGACTGCGCGGGTCCTCTCCCGCGTCCACGAGATCGATGAAGCGAGCAAAGTCGTATTTCGGCCTCCAGCCGAGTTCATTCCTTGCTCTTTCGTTGACGTAGACACGGTCGATGTCCGGGAACATCGACCATCCACGGCGGAAGTACACGTCTTCGTAGCGCGGCACGTGCCGCCTCACAACTACCGCTGCATTCGTGCGGAGATCTTGCAAGTCATCGCGTGTGAACGCCGATTTCTTGATGTCAACGCCAATTGGCAGGTGACCCGCCTGGAGCAGCGTTCGCATCAGTGCCTCGCCCAGATGTCCCGCACTTCCTGTGACCAGGATAGTCATATAAGACGGGCTATTCCCGCCGCAGCGCGGCCATCGGGTCGATTGTCGTCGCACGCCGCGCGGGGATCCAGCAGGCGATTGCTGCGGTGAGTGAGACCACACCGGCCGCGATCCAAATATGTGCCGGGTTTCCGCTTTCAAGCCCGACCACCAGTCCGCGAAGCGCACGCATCAGCGTCACAGTCAAAACCAGCCCAACCGCGAGTCCAGTCGCGACGTTCAGGAAGGCCTGACGGAATACCAGGTTATGAATCCCGCCCGGAGTTGCACCAAGCGCCATCCGAATGCCGAATTCCTGCGTTCTGCGCGATGTCGTGTACAGGGTTACGCCGTACACGCCGGCCGCAGCCATCAGAAGCGCAAGGCCGCCTGTGATCGCGAGCAAACTCATAATGAAACGCCGATCCGAAACAGAGTCCGCAACGAGAGATTGCATGGACGTGCTTAGCAATACGGGCTGGTTCGGATCAATTGAGGCAATGGCACTGCGAATTGCTTTTTCCAACTCTGCTGTGGGCCGGCTGGTCCTGACAACCAGGAACACCGCGCTCTCGAAAGCGCCTGCGGAAAGATAGACATTTGCCTGCAAAGGCGCATCCAGGGCCGCGTGCCGCATGCTGGAAACAACTCCGATAACTTGTTTCCAGTTCCGCGGATCCTTCGGTGTGCAGTAAACGCAAACCGTCTTGCCGATGGCGCTCGTTCCGGGCCACAGCTGGCGGGCCGCAATGTCATTCACAATCGCGGCTCCACTCGACTTATTCATCTCTTCCTGGCGAAACCAGCGTCCCTCGATCAATCGAGTTCCCATCGTTTGCAGATATTCCGTGCTGACGACATCGATCTCGGCCAATAGCTGATCGCTTGGCATCGGGGCTTCCCGAAGACTGACAAATCCTCCGTGATTCTCGCCGCTAAAAGGTAATGCGTCCACAGTTCCGGCACTTTCCACGCCTGGAAGCGCGGCAACAGCGTCGAGAAACCGCTTGTAGAGCAATCCTCGTTTTTCGGAAGTCGGGTACCGCTCGCGCGCAGGAAGCACGACGGATGCAAGAATGTGATCCGCATCGAAGCCAGGATCGGTTCGGATCAAATCGATAAAGTTTCCCACGATCTGCCCGCCGACTACGACCAGCGTTACGCTTATCGCTACTTCGGCAATCACAAGTGCGCCGCGAATCCGGTCTCTCCTTCCCGATGCGCCGCCTCGCGCGCTCAGGTCGAATGCAGACAAGTCCGGCCTCCGGCGAGTTGCGTGGAGAGCCGGCGCGATTCCGAAAAGCATGCCGTTGACCAGAGCGGTCATCATGGCAAAACCTAAAATCGTCCAATCTGCGCGAGCCGCTGCCAGGCGGGGAATGCTCGCGGGAGCCAGTGTCGGAAGGATCTCCCATGCGATTGCAGTGAGTGCATAACCGCCGAGTCCCCCAAACACCGCCAGGACGCAGCTCTCGGTAAGGAATTGGCGGACAATACGACCGCTGCCGGCGCCGATTGCCATCCGAACGGCAATCTCGCGCTGCCGCACCAGCCCCCGCGCCAGAAGCAGGTTCGCGACATTCGCGCATCCAATGAGCAGAAACGTCATGGCCGCAGCCATCAGAAGCCACAACGCATTGCGAGAGCTTCCCACCGTTCGATCGCCCAGGAATCCCATTTGAAGCGTGCGGTCGCGATTGGTAGCCGGGAATTCGCGGCTGAGAGCGGCGCTGATCGAAGCCAGATCCTGCCGAGCCTCCGTTAGTGAGACGCCCGGACGCAGTCTGGCCACCATGCCGAGTGCGCCCGCAGTGGCAGCCGGATCAGCGCGGTTGAGCCGTAAAGGCGCCCAGAATTCCACGTACGGAAATGGAGTGCGAGCCGCCGCCCTGCGCAGTGGAAAGTTGAAATCCTGGGGCATTACCCCAATGACAATGCAATCCTCGCCATTGACCTTTACGGTTCGACCAACGACGGTGCGGTCCGCGTTGAATCGGCGGGCCCACAAGCCGTAGCTCAGGATCATTTCATTAGTACGGCCGGGCGCATCCTCGTCCTCAAGAATGTTCCGCCCGAGCAACGGCGAAACACCAAGAGTTGGAAACAGGCTCGCAGAAATCCGGAGACCGTACAGCGCTTCCGGCGGAGTTGACGGCTCACCTGCAAGATCGAAAACGGCGTTGCCGTAAATTCCGGCCGCTTCCAGTGTGCGCGTGCGCCTGATGATTTCCTGGGCGTCGTTCCAGAAGATCCAGTCCGTATGCGATTGCTCGGACTTCTCGAGATTGGCGAAATCCGTTCGAAATTGGACGAGTTCTCCTGAGCGCGCATAAGGCAGGGGATCGAGAAGCACAAACTTGATTGCCGTGAAAACCACCGCCGTAGCGGCCACACTTAAAGCGATCGATAATAGCGCGATGCCGGTTAGTGCAGGAGTCTGGCGGTAGAGACGGGCCGCGAGCCGGATATCTTGGACGACTGACATTTCCGGCGAATTCTACTATCTTCTGTGCCTTTGTGTCTTTGTGGTGAACCACTAAGACACAAAGAGCACAAAGATCCAGTCATGCCCAGCGTGGCAGCAGCGTGACTGCATTGTCGCGTTCGATGGCGCGGCGAACATTGGACGAAAGCCTGAGGGCCGCAAACAACTTGACGCTGTGGGCAATCGGAAACCGATCGTAGTCAGTTCCGAACAGGATATGCGAAGCAGGCACGAGCTTCATCAGAGCATCCATGTTGACCGGAGAGTATGCCTGAGCTCCCTCAAAATAGAGTTTGCGGAATTCCGCTTCAATGCCATTCGGGAACAGAGCGCGCAGGCGTTCAGGACCGACGGCATCCCAGTCCGTGAAGCCGGCGATGCGATGGATCAGCAACGGCATAACGCCGCCACCGTGGGAGAAAATGAATCGAATGCCGGGAAACTCTCTCGTGATTCCGTTGGTCATCAGGCTCAGTATCGTCCGCGCCGTGTTAACAGGCCATTCCAGCCACGGGCCGCTGATGCCTTGTTTTTCATAAGTCAAAGTCGAGGGAGTGCAGCAGCGGTCGTCGTTGGGATGCACGTACACCACCGCCTTGCGACGATTCAACTCCGTCCAGATCGGACGGAGTTTCGAGTCGCCCAACCACATGTCTCCATAGCTCGTCGCGATCCCAAAGCCATCGGCATTGAGAGCGTCAACCGCGTATTCGATTTCCTTGAGGCTGCCGTCGATGTCAGCTACAGGCAACGCAGCAAAGAGGCCGAACCGCCCTCGATAATCTCCGGCGATTTGCGTTCCGTATTCATTCAACTCCCGCGCCTGTCTCCGGCCCCGGTCAAGATCGGATGGTGTGCTTTGCACGGGTCCCGGGTAACCGATTCCTGTCGCTATACCGTTGCGATCCATTTCCTCAACCGCTTTTGCGGGCGACCAGTTGACTGAGCCGCCTCCGCCTCTCTGTCCCGTGTTCGGAGCCGGCCCGATGTGGTGATGCACGTCGATGAGGCCTTTCCTGGCGGGAGGTACGGTAGAACGCTGAGCCAGAACGCTTGCCGGCAGAAGCATGCCGGCCCCGACGGTCGCGAGCGACCCCAGAAACTCGCGGCGCGAAGCGTCGTTGAAGTCCCTCATGGGCCCTCCTTAATCGATTCGATCGTCATCCCATAATTCCCGGCTAAAAGTCTTCTCTCCCGCCCACATTGTGAGACTAAAATACATCATCCTTCGAAGACATCTGCAATAAGGAGTCAGGCAATGAAGAAACTATGGCTTGCGCCTATCATTCTCGTTTGCTTTGCGATCACATCGTTCGCCGAAAAAAAAGCAATCGCGATCAACGCAGACGATGGATTCCAGTTGAAAGGAACTCTCTATACGGCCGCCAAATCCGGGCCCGGAATCCTTCTGCTGCACCAGTGCAACGCGGATCGCCAGATCTACGACCATCTGGCTACGATGTTGAGCGCCGCGGGATACAGCGCGCTCACGTTGGACTTTCGCGGTTTCGGGGAAAGCAAGAGCGGCGAATATGCCGACTTCGCGTCTCAGCGGCAAAAGATTCAGGAGAAATGGCCGTCTGACGTAGACGCCGCCTTGAAGTTCCTGGGCAATCAAAACGGCGTCAACAAAACGTCGATTGGAGTCGTAGGCGGCAGTTGCGGTGTAAATCAAGCGATCCAGGCCGGCCGGCGTCATCCGGAAGTAAGAACTCTTGTTGTGCTTTCGGGCGGAACGGATGCCGACGGGGAGGCCTACATCAAGACCTCCGCCAAAGTCCCAATCTTCGGCGCCGCCAGTGAAGAAGACACGAATGCCGCGGCATCGATAAAGAAAATCGTAAGCCTTTCGACAAATAGAGACAGCCAATTGACGATGTTGAAGGACGCCGGGCATGCCGCATCCATGTTCGCAAAGCAGCCGGACCTGGAAGCGGACATCGTCATCTGGTTCAGGTCGAATCTGCCTGTTAGCGGCTATTCTCTGGGTCCGCGTTAACGCTTCGGAGGGACTTGCAATGTTCACCGGGTTCAGGATGGACAGCCGGGCATCTGGCGGTTTACTGGCGTCAGTCTTGCTGGTTTTCTGCCTCGCTCCCGCCACTCGTCTGTTGGCGCAAGGCGCAACGGCGACCCTTCTTGGCACAGTATCCGACTCCTCGGGAGCAGCAATTCCCGGAGCCAGGGTTGATGTCAAAAACGTTGGAACCGGCGCCACGCAGTCGGCAATCACCAATGAGCTGGGCCGATATACTGTGCCCGACCTGCCGATCGGTGAATACGAAATCCAGGCCGGCTTGGCAGGCTTTCAAACCGTTCTTCGCAGGAGTATCACGCTGAGCGTCGGAAGCCGAATTGTACTGGATTTTGCGCTAACGGTCGGGCAGGTCCAGGAGACTGTTAACGTCGAGGCACTCATCACGCAGGTGGAGGTCACCACCTCGGCTTTCGGCGCGCTCACCGACCAGAGACAGATGCGGGAGCTGCCGTTGAACGGCCGAAATTTCCAGCAACTGATCCTGCTGGCTCCCGGCGTGCAGACGATCAACAGCGTTGCGCCGAATGCACGGCAAGGCCGGGAGCCATCCTTTTCGGCCGCCGGGGCAAGACCTGAAGGACAGGCGATTCTCCTCGATGACGAACCCCTGGAGAATTTCTACAGACGCGGCATAGGGACCGTCACCGGCACATCGCTCGGAGTGGAGTCCATAGCGGAATTCCAAACGCTGACCAATACGTACGGCGCGCAGTTTGGCGGGAACGGTGTAGCCATCAACATGGTAAGCAAATCGGGCACGAATGCGTTTCACGGTTCGGCCTACGAGTTTCTGCGGAACAGCGCGCTCGACGCCCGCAACTTCTTCGATACGGTTCGGAAACCCGGAGCCGATCATGCAGAGCCTCCGCCTTTCCGGCGAAACCAGTTCGGCGCCACCATCGGTGGCCCTGTCAAGAAAGACAGGATGTTCTTCTTCGGTAATTACGAGGGTATCCGGCAAGCCCTGGGTCAAAGCAGAGTCGCGACCGTTCCGGGGCCCAGCAACCGAACTCCGAGTTTTCCTCGAGCGAACAACCCCGTGATGTACGACGCGATCGTCAACACGCTGGCCCTCTACCCCCAGCCAACGACGCTTCTGACCGGCGGAACTACGGGCCAGGTCACGCTGGTCGCAAACCAGGTTGCTCGAGAGAACTTCGCCTTCGGACGCTTCGACTACGCGATGTCGCAGAAAGACTCTCTGTTCTTTCGTTACATGTACGACAAGCAGTACCTGCTCGATCCTTTCACCGGCGGGGGTACCACCGGCGGACAGTTGCCGTATTGGGGGGAAGTGGACGATCTGAGAAACCATTTCTCCACGATTGAATGGAGGCGCATTGTGTCTCCCCAAATCGTGAACACGGCGCGGTTCAGTTTTACGCGTCCGAATACCAGGACTGAGCCGGCGTACCCGCCAAATCCTGCTCTTCAATTTTTCCCAGGGTCGGGCCGGCCGGATGCGGCCATCACGATTACGGGCATCTCTGGTATAGGCGTGAACATTTTCGTCCCGGCCAGCCAACTTCAGAACAGATTCGCCGGAGCCGATGATTTTCTATGGACCCACGGGTCTCACAGCACACGATTCGGTGTTTCCGTGACGAGACAACAGTCCAACGTCTTCTACCCTTTTCGCAGTGGATCCGCATGGACCTTTCAAAGCTTGACCAATTTCCAGGCAGGCGTCGCGCAGTCGGTAACCGGAACGCCTGCGGGCCCGCAATACAACTCCTCCCGCTATTATCGTGAAACCCAAATCACTCCCTACATACAGAACGACTGGAAAGTGACGCAAAAGCTGACGCTGAACGTGGGGCTCCGTTGGGAATTGGTAACCAACCCGACCGAACGGAGGAACAACTTCTATAGCGTTACAGATTTCACAAATGGCAGCGACATTGATAGAGTGGCGCACCCGAATCGGACCAATCCGAACAAATGGAATCTCGATCCTCGATTCGGCTTCGCCTACGACGTTTTCGGCGATCACAAGACCGCTTTGCGCGGCGGCTTCGGGATAACACACAGCCCTGTTTTTCCGGGCAATTACAATCCTCACTTCACCGCAACAAAGCCGTGGGATACGTTCCAGCAGTTGAATCCCGTTTATCCGACACCATTCACTGGAGCGAACGCGGCTTTGCCGAGTATCAGCCCTGGATGGAGCTACTACAACAGCAAGGCGCCATATGTCATGCAATACAATCTGAACGTTCAGCGAGGGATCGCGGAAGGCACAGTCCTCAGCGTCGGGTATGTCGGATCGCGCGGAATCAACATGTTCACTCTCCGTGAGATGAATCCTTACCTTGCAACGATCGATGCAGGCGGCGTGTATCACTTCTCTTCAGTCCGCTTGAACTCCAGATATAACTCGATGTCGCTTGCGGTGCAGGGCACGTCGTCCACTTACAACTCTCTGCAAGTGAGTCTGAATCGAAGCTTCACTCATAACCTGCAGGCACAGGTGAATTACACGTGGTCGAAATGCATCGACGATGGGGGCAGTCCCCTGGGCAGCTTGAATGGGGGCAATTCTCCCACGAGTTATACAAACCCATTCGACCGTTCTGTGGATCGAGGACTATGCTATTTCAACGTCGATCACACGTTCAGAGCCAATAGTCTGTTTGCCTTGCCGTTCCGTGGGAACCGGGTCATCCAGGGCTGGCAACTCAGCGGAATTATGACTGCAAATGGAGGTCTGCCGTTCACCGTCAGCACCGGATTTGATCGCGCCTTCGTCGGAGGCGGCGGACGCCCTGACTATGTGCCCGGTTGCAAGGTACAGGTCGGGCGTGTCGAGCAATGGTACGATCCCGCGTGCTTCGCTTTGCAGGCGGCCGGCACGCTCGGCAATCTTGGAAGGAACACGGTCATCGGCCCAAAGCTCGTAAATGTCGATGCGGCCTTGCTCAAGGACACCAAAATCTCGGAAGCAGTCCGCACACAGTTCCGAGCGGAAGTTTTCAACGTTTGGAACCATGCGAACTTTGCGCTGCCGGTGGCCTCGGTCTTCACCGCGTCGGGCCGCAATCCAACCGCCGGGCAAATCACGCAGACGGTAACAACTTCGCGGCAGGTTCAATTCGGATTGAAATTTATTTTCTGATTCTTGCCAGTCCGCGCTTCTCATAACCTCGAAGGCTTCCCATTACTTTCGGAAAATTTCGGTCAGAATCACGCGGCCGAATCGTACTCTTCAGGACTGGCTGGTTCCTCAAATGAAAGATCTTTTTCAAAAATGCTACGAACCTGGTGGGTATTTCTCTCTCCTACGCGAAATGAGAAACCGGTACTTCGTAATGCCAAAGATAGACGGGATTCCGGGCCGCTCCATGATTTTCCACGGCAAACCCGTAATCCAGTGGACGGTGAACAACTATCTTGGCCTCGCGGACCGGCCCGAATTAATCGAGGCAGCCACTGAAGCGGCGGCGCGCTGGGGCGTGAGCGCTCCAATGGGATCGCGTTTCCTGACAGGCAACACCGATCTGCACGAGCGGTTGGAAAGCCGCCTGGCGGCTTTTTGCGAAACAGAGAGCGCCGTCCTTTTCAATTACGGTTACATGGGCGTGCTCGGCATCGTGCAGGCGCTGGTCGAGACGTCAATCCCCCATCACTCCGGTATATCTGTCCTCCGACGATCCCAGATTTGCGATGGCGTTCGTCCGAAAGATGCGTGAGGAGAAGGGCATTTTCATTTCAGCCGTCATGCATCCTGTCGTGCCAAAGGGAATCGTGCTCTGCCGGCTCGTTCCCACTGCTGCACACACTGAAGAAGACATCGACTGCACCATTCGCGCATTCGTCGAAGTGCGCGACGAGTCTTACGCTGCGTCGATCGTGAGATGAAAACCAGCGCCTCCCATTCGTCGATCGCCGGCATCCAGCAGATCGGTATCGGCGTGGCCAGCGCTCCTGCAGCTTTCGCCTGGTACCGGCGTCACTTCGGCTTCGATGTCCGCATTTTTGAAGACGTTGCCGAGGCGGTTCACATGCGGAAATATACGGGAGGGAACGTCGAACGCCGTCACGCCATCCTTGCGTTGAACATGGCAGGCGGAGGGGGCTTGGAAATCTGGCAGCTCGTCAGCCGCCCGCCGAAAGCTTCAGGCACGCGGATCGAACTCGGTGACTGTGGGATATTCGCTGCGAAGTTGAAGACGATCGATGTGCAGCGAGCTTTCGATTTCATGCGCAGCTCGGGCACGGTCCTGTCTGCTGAAATAGCATCGGATCCAGCGGGAATTGCACACTTCTTCGTCCAGGATCCGTACGGCAACATTTTCGAGGTTGCAGAATCCCGAACACAGTTTGCGAGGACCACCCATCCCGTAGGCGGAATTGCCGGAGTGACGATCGGAGTGACGGATATGGATCGTTCTGTTGCTTTCTACCGCGACACGCTGGGATATGATCGTCTCCTTTTCGACCATTGTTCGGCTTTTCCGGATTTCGGGCCTCTGCCGGGCGGCAACTCGAATGTTCGATGGGTTCGCCTGGCGCGAACAGCGCCAAGTGAGGGGCCATTCAGCAGATTGTTGGGTCCGGCGGAGATCGACCTCGTACAGGTTCGGGGCCGTGCGCCAAAACGGATCTACGATGGCCGGTGCTGGGGGGACCTGGGCTTTATTCATTTATGCTTCGACGTGCGCGGAATGGACTTCATCCACGAACGGTCAGCCCGGCTCGGCTCTCCGCCAACCGTCGATACGGCGAATTCCTTTGATATGGGCGAGGCTTCCGGCCGGTTCAGTTATGTCGAAGATCCTGATACGACACTCATCGAGCTCGTCGAGACCCACAAGGTTCCAATTCTGAAAAAGCTCGGCTGGTCTATTGATCTTCGGAAGCGGCCGCCCGATCGCGCACTGCCCGATTGGATCTTGCGCGGTCTGGCTTTCAACAGGGTGAAAGATTGATGAATTTCCGTGGAAAGTCGGTTTGGGTGACAGGCGCATCGAGCGGTATCGGGGAAGCGCTGGCACGCGGGTTGGCGCAAAGGGGTTGCCGGCTGATCCTGTCGTCGAGGCGTGAAACCGAGCTCAGGCGCGTGGCCGGATTGTGCTCCGGCGCACAGGATGTAACGGTGCTTGCAATCGATTTAAGCAGGCCCGAAACGATGCGCGACGCGGCCGAGCAGGCTCTTACGATCGCCGGTCACATTGACGTCCTGGTGCACAATGGCGGGATCAGTCAACGCTCGTATGCTCGCGATACGGCTTTTGAAGTCGACGACCTTCTGATGCGCACGAATTACCTCGGCCCGGTCGCGCTCACGAAAGCGATTCTTCCTGCAATGCTTGCGCGCCGCAATGGCCACTTCGTGGTGGTTAGCAGCATTCTGGGTAAACTTGCCATTCCGAGCCGCTCCGGATACTGCGCCTCAAAGCACGCGTTGCATGGCTTCTTTAATGCGCTTCGCGCAGAACTGTGGCTCGAGGGCATCCAGGTGACACTCGCTGTACCGGGCTTCGTCCGAACAAACATTTCCATAAACGCTCTGACAGGTGACGGCACGGCGCTGGGGAAGATGGAGCCCGACACGGCCGCGGGCATCAGCCCCGAATCATGCGCTGAAAGAATACTCGCGGCTGCCGCACGCGGGGACCGCGAAATCGTGATCGGCCGGCTCAAAGAACAAGCCGCTGTCTACATGAGCCGTCTTACGCCGCGGCTGTTCGCACGCCTCGTTCGCAAACGCTGATCAGGCCGTCCGGGAAAGCCCGCGGCTATTTGTCCTTTACTGCACCCGGACAGAATCCATCACCGCGCGAAACGCGTTCTGGTATTGGTTGAATTCGCCGGAAGGCGCGACCTGGACGAAATACAAAAGCTCACTCGTCGAACGAAGGACCGTAATCACGAGATCCGTTTCCTGCCCGCCCTTAGGGCTTTCATTCGAGATCTCTGTCGCCAGCGCCGGCAGACGGTCAACACGCGTTTGAATGCGGCTGCGAACGACCTTCATCCCAGGGTTGCCCTGCTGGAGGCTCGCCAGAAACTCGGCCGTGGCTTGATCGAGATTTCTTGCGCGCTGCGGCTTGAACACATCGATGATCATTCCGTATGCGAGATCCCCCTGACCTACGATGCCGCGGTCGGGAGCAAGCATCACATGATTCCCCTGAACAGCCGGTTTCCAATTGTCGGGATGCCGAAGGCGAAGTCCCGCAACCTGTAAATCCACAAGGCGCGCTGACGGAAGCGCGGGCGCCGCCGATCCGGCGCCGTTCTTGTCGCCCGTTGGCTTTGGCGCGGGCTTCGGCTCCGGAAGACCCAGCATGACTTTCTTGACTTCCTGAAAATCGGGTGAATCCGTACGCACACTCGATGGGCGGCCGCCGAGTTTGCCGATCTCTTGATTAACTCTGGTGACCCTGTTTTCCGGGACCGGGTGATTACTGAAGAACTGCTCTGTCTTTGAACCCTTGTGCTCCTTCGCAAGCTTTTCGAAAAACTGCGCCATCGCGGCCGGGTCGTAACCCATGTCGTACAAGATCTGCGTACCCATCAAGTCCGCTTCCGTTTCCGCATCACGCGAATACCGAAGCAAAATGGAGCCGGCCGCAAAACCGCCGATTTGACTGATAATCTGTGCCAAGCCCCTGTCGCCGAGCACACCGCCAAGAATCGCCAGCGGCGCTTGAGCGAGCTGGGCTTTTGTAGCCTGGTTGGTGCCATGACGCAACACCACATGTCCGATCTCATGCGCCATCACGCCGGCGATCTGTGCTTCGTTGTCCGCCGCTTCGATCGCTCCGCGGTGTACGTAAACGGGGCCTCCAGGAAGCGCAAAGGCGTTGATCGACCGGTCGTCCACGATCTTGAAAGTGAACGGAAACTTGTTGTCGTTCGGCGCCTTCGCTGCGAGCTGTTGTCCGAGCGCCGAGACGTATGTATTCGCTCTGCCGTGGTTGATCAGAACGAGCTGTTGTTCAGCATCCTTCGAGACTTCCTTGCCCACTTCAATATCCTGCTGTGCACTGAAGACATTTCGGCCGGGACGCAAGCGGGTGCGTTCCGCGAACAGCGTGACAGAAAAGACAAAGAGGCAGAGGACCACAAATCGGGTTCGATTCATCATGCTGAAATTTTCATTCGAATGTCGGCTCGAGGGCAAGCGTCTTGTAATGCCGATTTTTCTCTTCTCTGCGTGGGCTCACATACCGCTTCGGCGGTAATGCACCATACACGAAGGAAGAGGTGCGGCTCCCGAAAGCACTTTTTCGACTTCCGGCTTCTCGGCGACGAGGAGCCAGAGAGGCTGTTCCAGAGTTCGAATCAGCGGAAATGCCGCACTCACAATTCGATCCCACTCAGCGCCATACTTCAGGAAGTCGTCCGGACGAACAACATCACGGCATTGCGGGGAATCGCATAGGCACTGGAAAGGCTCGGAAAGGTTCAACGTCCCGTAGTCGTCGGTTAACTCCTCGCCCGGAAAGATGTCTCGAACGGCGATCTCGAAATCAAATCCGGCGCTCAAACAACTGGCCTCGCACGAGTGATTGATGAACCGGGCATGATCCCAACAAAGAATCGATTGGCCCTTTCCATTGGTCCAGGAATACTTCTCGACCAACGGCCGCAGCATGGGCGCGATATCTTCGATCTGCGCCGTGGTGAAAACATGGTCGAGACCATCGGCCACCCAGGTGATGGTCCCACGAGGAATCAACCGGGTCGCCACCACACCGTAGCCGATCATTGACGTATCGCAGTTCCGAATCTGGATGAACCATCAGGGGGGATTGTACCGAACATCTCGTGGTGTGAGAAATGTTGGTCTGAGGGACCGCGCTCAGGCGGCATCCTTCCTCTTTGCCACGAGGGCACGGGGAATCAGTTCGTCGACCGTTACCTCTTTCCAGACTGTCGTGAGCTTGAGATGGCTGGGGCAGTCGGGGAATTCCATACCCTTGTCCAGGACGATCTTCTCGCCGCAACAAAGGGTCCGGTAGACACCGAATTGGGGACACAGATCGCCGTTCTGAGGCATGAGCTGTTCGTAGAATGAGCGCGTTGGCGCGTGTGCCGCCAGTCCTTGGAGGGCTTGAAAATCTGTTGTGCCTTTCATAGTATCTAAGACAAAGACCGACATCAAGCATCTTAATTCTACCTACAGTGCGACGGTTGTCGCACATAGCAGGAGCCCCCGCGCGCGGGTCAGCGTCTTTCTTGACTGTAACAATCGTTACATGTAACGTGTGTTACATGACGGATCCGGCTACATCCCGGCGCGATGAATTGCTGGATGCAACCGTTGCCTATCTCCTTCGCCAGGGAGTGGCGGACCTCTCGCTGCGGCCGCTGGCAGCGGCAATTGGTACGAAAGCACGGCTGCTGATCTATCACTTCGGCTCGCGTGACGCGCTGCTTGCAGAAGCGATGTCCATTGTCCGTCAACGTATCCAACAGACTTTTGTCGCCACGTTTCGAGAGAGCGGGGGATGCGTCAATGATATGGTCGTCGAGTTCTGGAAGTGGGCGGTGTCCAGGAGCAATGAGCGTTACCTTCGGCTGATCTTTGAAGTGCAGGGTCTCGCCTTGCAGAACCCTGATGCCTATGGCAGCTACATGCGCGGTTCCCTGGAAAGCTGGATCACGCTCGTCACTGAAAAAATCGATCGGAAACTTCCCTCCGCTCGGCGCCGGAGTCTCGCCACCCTCGCGATCGGCGTGATTGACGGACTTCTTCTGGATTATCTCTCGACAGGAGATCTGAAACGAACAACGCGGGCTGCCAGGACATTTGCGCGGCACTTCGATCGTGATTTGGTGTGAAGGCATGAGAACAAGACAAGTTGCCGTCACAGGGTTCGTGATATGGATTATTGCCACAGTCGCGCTCCGCTTCGCTGGCCAGTATGTGTTTCGCTCCACAGCGACGGGATCCGCCTTATTGCTTCTCCTCGTCAGCCTGCCCATCATGGTCTGGATAGGCGGACGAGTGTTTCAAGCCGGGGTGTCTGCCCAGGAACGCGCGTTCGCCGCAATCGTTCTTGTGGCCCCCGGCATGCTTCTGGACACATTCAGCACCATTTGGTTTTCGCGCGTTTTCCCGAACATCAGGGCCGACGCTGCGGCGATTTTCGGCGCATGGCTACTCTTCTGCAATATCGTTGTGCTGCTCACCGCGATTCTCAGCCGGCGTGCGCCGCGACATGCGAGAGGTTAGCGCACGCAACTCCGATCGGTTCTTGAACGAAACTATTACATCCGAACTTTGATCCGCCCAACGGCGTCGCCACAACGGTGCTGACCTCGGCCGGGTCGCCTGCCGCCAGCGCGGGCGTTATCAATAGTGCCAGGGATGCGCGCATTTTCGACTCAGAGGAGAGTCGCTCGCGAGATTCAGCGATCCTTATCGGAGCAGGGCGGTTCCAATGGTCAGGATGATGTTCACAGCTGCAGTACTCAGTGAAACGACCATTGCCCAGCGCGAGATGGACATGTTCCGAGCGTTTTCAATCGCGATCAGCTGTTCGATGATGAGCCGCCGTGAAATGATGCCGTCCGGCGTGACGTACTCGGCGATATGGTGCCGGGCGGCTTCCTCCTCTAGTTGAGCAGTAGTCATTTTCCAATAGTTCTTCATTTCGCAGCTCCAGGAGATGAGACAGGTTGGTTCCCCACCTGTAATTAGATGGACATGTCACTTTGACCGGCATATAAGAGTGCCACCAATAACCTAAACACAGCCGGAAACTCGAACATTTTAGCGAAGGAGGACAGAGGAATGACTCCCTTCTCGAGGGTTTTCGTTGGCGCGCTGCTCGTTCTTGTCATCACCTGCAGTGTCGCGGAAGCGCAATCCGGATCAACGGCTCAGATCAACGGGACCGTAACGGATCAAACAGGCGCCATACTGCCGGGCGCGGAAGTGAAGGTGACGCAAACGGCCACAGGGCTGGTCCGGAAAGTTATCAGCGATGAGACCGGATACTATACGGCGCCGAACCTGCCTATCGGACCGTACATGTTGGAAGTCGCTCTACCAGGCTTCCGCACTTATGTGCAGACCGGCATCGTTCTGCAGGTGAACAGCAATCCGGTCATCAATGTCACACTCGGACTCGGTGCGGTTGGCGATCAGATCGATGTTTTAGCTGATGCGGCAATGGTGGAAACGCGAAACACGGGCATCGGCCAGGTGATGGACAGCCAACGTGTGCTGGAGCTTCCGCTCAATGGGCGTCAGGTTACCGAACTGATCTTCCTCGCGGGAATGACGAATCCGCAGACTTCCTCCAACCAGAATCTCGAGACCGGCGGAGCCCGAAATTATCCGACTGTTGTTTTTTCCATCGGCGGCGGATTGCCGACCGGAACCAACTATGTGCTCGACGGAGGAACGCACAACGATCCGTTCAACAACCTGAACCTGCCGCTGCCATTTCCCGATGCGCTGGCGGAGTTCAAGGTGGAATCCAGCGGCCTCTCGGCGCAATACGGGCATCACTCGGGTGGCCAGGTCAATCTGGTGACGAAGTCCGGTACGAACGAATTCCACGGCGACCTTTTCGAATTCGTCCGAAATGGAGTCCTCAATGCTCGCAACGCCGGAGCCTTGACCCGGGACGAGTTGAAGCGCAACCAGTTTGGCGGCGTGCTTGGCGGACCGATCGTGCGCAGCAAGACCTTTTTCTTTGGCGGTTACCAGGGCACGATTCAACGCTCCGCACCGGCCACCTCCAGAGGATTTGTGCCGACGGCGCAGATGCTGGCCGGCGACTTTACGACTGTTACATCAAGGGCGTGCCGCACCACCGTGGTTACTCTGGCGGCGTCTCAAGGGTTTGTCAACAACCGGATCGATCCCTCGGTGTTCGCGTCGCCGGCGCTGAATCTGGTGAAACGCCTGCCGACCACGGCAGACCCCTGCGGCGAAGTCCGTTTTGGTTCAAGAAACATCAGTGATGAACACCTTTTCCTGGGAAGAGCCGACCACCAGTTGAACGCCAGGAACTTCCTGTTCAGCCGGTATTCGTTCGCGCGCAATGACCAGCCGACGGACTTTGACGGCACGAATCCGATGTCACTCAGTAACGGCCCCCAGATGAATCGCGTTCATTCGATTGTTCTGGGCCACACGTATTTGATGGCCCTGGGTACGAGCAGCTTTCGTGCGACGTTGAACCGCACAAAAATCGAGAAGCACAACGTTGAAACTTTCGACTGGTCCGATCTGGGAGTGAACGTGTATGTGCCGATACCCAAGCTTATGCTCATCAGCGTTGCCGGGGGATTCAGTATTGGCGGAACGCCGACGCTCCCGGGCAAATACAACACGACCTCCTTCCAGTTTGCCGAGGATGTGAGCCTTGTGCGCGGAGTGCACCAAATCGGATTTGGAGGGGAGTTTGTAAACCAACAGTTCAATAGCATTTCGAACATGGGTGCGACCGGCACGTTCACCTTCGGCGGTCAGATAACCGGCCTGGGTCTCGCTGACTTTTTGCTGGGGAAATCAACAGCGTTCTCTCAGGGGAATCCCAGAGTGAACTACAACCGCTCGAACTATGCCGGGGCGTACATACAGGACGCATGGAGGGCGAGCCGGGCACTCATGATCAACGCGGGCCTGCGATGGGAGCCGTACTTGCCGATATACAGCAAGCGCCGCCAGGTGACGCATTTCGATCGTGACTTATTCGCGCAGGGTGTACGAAGTAGTGTCTACACGAAGGCGCCTGCCGGACTTCTATTTCCCGGCGACCCGGGAATGCCCGACAAGGCCATGGGTTTCTCCCGCTGGCTGGATTTTGCGCCGCGTGTAGGCCTGGCATGGGATCCCACGGGGCGCGGCCAGATGACAGTCCGCGCGGCCTACGGACTCTTTTATGACCAGCCGCACCTGTGGCTCCCGTGGGGGTTCTCGCAAAGTCCGCCATTCGGCAGCACAATCAATTTCACGACTACTGGTTTTGCGGATCCCTGGCAAGGTTATCCGGGAGGCAATCCGTTCCCATTCAGGACAACGGCGGACACGCCGTTTCCGCTTCAGAGCCAGTTTCTCACTTATCCGCTGTACCCAAAGCACGTATACAGCAATCAATGGAACCTCAGCGTGCAGCGAGCGACTGGAACGGACTGGATGGTGTCGGCCAACTACGTTGGCAATAACGTTATACACATGACGACCTCGGATTTGCAGAATCCCGGTGTCTACTTTCCGGGCAACTCCACGCTCGGGAACCTCCCGCAGCGCCGCGTGTTGTATCTCCGAAATCCCCAGGAGGGGCAGTTCTACGGCAAGATCGATGGCTTGAAGGACGACGGGACGTCCACGTACCACGCGATGCTTCTCTCCGTCCAGCGCCGTCGAAGGAATGGTCTCACCTTGCAGGGCAACTACACATGGGCGCACTGTATCGCAGACTACCTTGATTCGTTCGTCGGAGGTCCTGCGGGCAGAAGCTACATGGTCCCCGGTAATCGGCGCCTGGATCGCGCCAATTGCGGCTCCGACCGGCGGCACTCCTTTAATGCGTCAACAGTGTGGGCGACGCCACGGTTTTCCAACGCGGTGTTGCGGGTCGTGGCCGGCGGATGGCAGCTGTCGGGCATTGTCAGGCTTACGACCGGCACCTATTTGACGCCGGTAACCGGGCTCGATAATGCGCTGACGGGTCAACAGGACCAGCGACCGGACCAGGTGCTTCTCGATGTTTACCACCCCAACAAGAGCAACGACGTCTGGATCAATCCGGCGGCCTACGCGCAGCCCGCGACAGGAGCGTACGGAAACGCAGCCAGGCTCAGTATTCTCGGTCCTGGAAGTATCCGCATCGATACAGGCCTCTCCCGAACATTTGCGGTTCGTGAGAACCAAACCGTCCAGGTGCGAATCGAGGCTTTCAACGCCCCGAACCATGTCAACCCGGGTAATCCCAATGTGACTCTCAACAATCAGACCTTCGGCCGGATACTCTCAGCCGGAGATCCACGTCTTATGCAGGTCGGTTTGAAGTACACGTTTTAGAACGCACAGGCTACTCGCGTAGTGCCACAATAGAGACAGAGAGATGTGCAGAACATCAAGGAGAAAGCCATGAAATTACTTAAGCGCTTTCTGCTTGTTCTTGCGGTGTTTGGCTTGAGCACATGTAGTGCTACGGACTTCGAAAGCACGTGGCATGACCCCTCGGCAAGTTCCGTCAATTTGCGGCAGAAAGACGTAGCCGCCTTCCTGATTTCTGGAAATACGGCAGTGCGCCGCAATTTTGAATTGAATCTTGCCAATCAGCTCACGCAGCGCGGGATTGAAACCCGTCCGGGATACGAGGTTCTTCCTGAAGCCAATGTTACAAACAAAGCAGAAGTGTTGAGAGAGCTTCGAGACGCGGATGCCGATATCGCTGTATTCATGCGTATCGTCGATCGGCATCAGGAGGCCACCTTTGTTCCTGAAATATGGTATCCGGGCCCTTACTACGATCGGTTCTGGTGGAGGCATGGAACGTTCTTTGGTCCCGGCTTCGGCGGACCGTGGCCTCCCTATTATGATTCCGGCTATTTTCAAATCGACACGATCGTCTCCGTCGATACGCAGGTTTATTCAGTTTCCGACAGCAAGCTACTGTGGACAGGGTTGAGCAGAACGATGAATCCTTCAAAGATCGACAGCTTTGTAAAGGACCTTGTATCCAAGACCGTCAAGGAGCTGAAGGGGACGGGAATGGTGCCGGCCGAATCGTAAAAACTCGGCTGCGAAAACCAGCGATCGTCATCATGAATCGAGTGGTATCGCAGCCCAGTTCACGCGCAACTAGAAGTCGTCGTCGCCGTCGGTGTTCCGTGGCGCAAGTATGATCACTCCTCCGGCAGGAATGGTTAAACCGGTAAAGCTGCTCGCAGTCTGACCATTTAGATTGGCTGTCAAAGGCGTGCCGTCTTCCTTGAACAGATCCACGCGCACGGTAAGAGCGCTCGTTCCCGTATTCGCAATAACGAGCTCGGTCGCCCATCCGCCGCCGGCCGCAAACTCCGGAATCAGGATGGCGCCGGGCCCGCCCACACCTGTTGCGATTGTGGGCAGCGGAGTCGTAGTACCCGACAAACTGGTGACTGGCAGCGTGCTGAAATTATCTCCGCGGAATCGCAGGCCGATCACCGAGACCGGAAGATTCGACGAACCCGCAGACGTGATGGCCAACATCCCGGTGACGTCTCTAGGTACCGAAGACTGGTTCGCAAATAGTTCGGTTATGAACTTGGATATGTGCTGGTGCGAAGGAACATTGACATTGGTTGTCCCGAGCTGTGTCCCATCATTCTTCCGAAGCGTCAACGTCACATTCACATTCGAACTGTTGGGATTTACGATAGCAACTCCCAGGTTCTTGGCGAGGCGCCTGTTGGTGTCGACGAACATAACGGCGTTTGTGGTGAGGTCGGGCGGCAGTACCCCGGCCTGAGTTGCAGGCGAATTTCCGTGGCGCATACCAAAGCTCGCAAATACCACCAGGCCGCTGGTTGAGCTGCTGGTCGTGACAGCTACAGGCGTAATCACGGCAAAGCCGGCCTGGACCGGGCCGTTGTCGTCGTGATCGTCGCGGTCTTCGCCCACGTTGCCCGAGTGACTCTGGCCTTGCGCCAGACCCAGACTTGCACAAACCAGAATCAGCGTAAAAATCAGCAAAAGTTTTCGCATACATTCTCCTTTGATCCGGCAGAGTGTTGAAAATTTCCATGACTTTGAGGTTCTTGAAGAGTCCGATCGGGGTCGCTTGGCGTCGGTAGGAGTGTTACTTATAACAAATAAGCCAAATACCGACGCCCATTCCGTGGCGGGACATTGCATGTGGCGGTCCACGGGTTGGCTGTTCCCGAATGCCGCGACCGACGGACCTGCTCGGGCCGATTGTCCGTGGCGCAGGAAGGTTCGCTACGAAGTGTTACCGGCGGTAAATGCGGTTAGAATTGTGGCGCTGTGCGTCGACGCTGGAAGCTGATACTCATTTTCGGTGCTGTGCTTCTCTCATCATTTCTCTACTTGAACAACACGTCCAGATTCTCGACTCGAAGTGCGGGATTGCCTACTCTGCTGGCTCACCGAGGAGTTAATCAGCGGTTTGACATACCGGTGGAGAGCAATGCCTGCCTGGCGGTTCACCTGGTGCATCCTGAACATGACTTTTTGGAGAACACGATCCCTTCGATGCAGGCGGCATTCGATCGCGGCGCCGATGTCGTCGAATTCGATATCCACGCTACAACAGACGGCCGATTTGCGGTCTTTCACGACAGAACACTGGAGTGCAAAACCAACGGTCACGGGTTGACGCGCGCACACACGATGAAAGAGCTGAAAGCTCTCGATGTCGGTTATGGATACACATTCGATGGAGGACGAACTTTTCCGTTTCGCGGCAAAGGCATCGGACTGATGCCGTCGATCGACGAGGTCTTCGAGAAGTTTCCCGCACGATCTTTCCTGATCGACGTCAAAGACAACGAGCCCAACGATGCTCTGATGCTCGCCGAGCGCCTTTCCAGGCTGCCGGCTGAACGGCATTCGAAGTTAATGATCTTTGGCCGGGACGCAACGCTTGCGCCGTTGCGTGCGAGATTGCCGGATATCAGAATGTTCTCGGCCGGGTCCATCGCGACCTGTCTTCTTCGCTACATAGGCTACGGCTGGACCGGCATCGTCCCGGCACCCTGCCGGAATTCATCCTTATTTATACCTATCAATGTTGTCCCATGGCTTTGGGGTTGGCCGAATCGGTTCATGAATAGAATGGAAGCTCAAGGCAGTTCGGTGATTGTCATGGGGCGGTTTCCTGCCGGAGAGATCTCACCAGGGCTGGATTCGCCCCAGGATTTCGTGCGCCTCCCAGGAGATTACAATGGCGGAATCTGGACAAATGAAGTCGATCAGATTGCGTCCGCCCTGAAGCCAAAGCGTGGCGGTGATGGAATTAGATCGGGAGATGAAAAGTGATCCGGCGCACCGACACCGGTTCCGTTTGGTGACAACCAAGTCAACGACAAGTTGTGATCGAATGTCTTGAGGTTCCTCCCGTTCTAGCACGATGGGTTCATTCCTAAATTCACTAAAGCTTTTGCCCTGTGGTGCCGATACGTTTGGTAAGGCGAAGCCAAGAAGGCTGCCCAGCCGGGAACTCCGATGCAGTACGCAGGCTCCACTCGAAATTTGGGTTCCCGGCGCCAAACCTACTCCGCCGTCCGAAACTGAAATTCCTCGTCCCCCTGGGCTTCAAATTTCGAAAATGCGTGCTTTGCCAGCGCGCCGCCGTAGCCGTACAACGCGGCGCCGGCTGTCCGTCTGCGTGACCCCGTTTTTCGACGTTGAATGTGCGCCTTGTGGCCGCCGGTCCTTCGTCAATTTTGATTGTAAGGCATTGAAGGAGATGGGCAGATTCTCCCCATTTTTGACCTGAACCCCCATTTCTTGCCGGGACGTCTAACAAATAAGGCAAAGCCCGAAAGGGCCGCGCCTGCCGGGGGACTTGCAGTGCAATTTGCACACGAAATTCTCCTTTCGAAGTCGGGTTCCCCGGCTTTAGCCAGGCCGCGAAAGTGAATTCCCGACCCTTCCCCTCTAATCGCGGCAAGCGCGCAGCGCTAGCGGCGCCCAAGTCCTTTAGATCCAGAGAAATCACGCAGGTCGGCCAATCGACTCCCTTCCATCACAGATTTTCGCGAGTGGCAGCTATCGCATTGCGATTGCAGGTCGTCCCGATCGTATTTGGTTAACGTGGTCTCGCCTGACCGTTCAAAATTGGCTTGGGCACTCAAACTTCATGAAATTGAGCAACTCGCCCGAGAACAGAAGTTCGGTGTTAAAACATGATTCGCAAACACTTTCTGCTGGGAGCCGCGGCCGCACTTGCCGCAGTCTCTTGAACATATCTACGGGCTTCGACCGCTCACTGACGACATCGTAAGAGCACTGAATGGCGGGCTAACAGCTGAGTCCGTTCAAGCCGACGCTTTGGAGATCAGCGCGGTCTAACAAATTAACACGGTGTTGGAGCCAGCCGTGTGCGGCTCGCAAAAAGCGCTCGCAACTAATATGGAAAGTTACGACCCCGACAAACCGATAGATCCAGAAGCGTGGATGGCACTCGATGAAGGCGAGCGGGAGTACTTGGTCGAGCAGTACCATCGTAAGAAGCGCATCAAGATGCCTGACTTGCGGATGCATGCAATGTTTCACATCGTCGTTGAAAACCAAATTTCACTTGGTGACGACATTCCAGCACGGAAAACTCTCGCGCGGCTGATTCGGGAGGGACTGAGTCGCCACGATGCCGTTCACGCGATCGGTTCAGTGGTGGCATCGCACCTGTTCAATCTTATTAAACACGGTCCGACGAGTGAGGATTCCAATGCGGACTATTATCGCCGACTCGAAGAATTGACGGCGGAAGGCTGGCTGAACAGTTCGAACGACGAATCGCCAGACGAATGATTCAAGTTGGCAACTTGTGCCTCCACTCAATAATTCGTCATTTCGTAAGAATCGCTCGCTTCTAGGATACGAATGAACGAATGAACGCCAGAAGTGTTTAAGGAGATGTGTTGGCCGCGAATGCCGGTAGGCAAAAGTGTCGGCGAATGGGTTCAAGCGCTGTGCATACTTTAAATCGCCAGCCTTCCGACATTGTTCGTGGACATTTATGCGGAGCCGAAAGCTTCGACAGTACGTCAACGCAAGCCGCGAAGTTTCTGGATGTGCTCGGTTGTGAAAAGCCGTCGATCTCCGTTTCCCCGCGGCGCGTCGGGATATTTGCCTGTCTTGATTCTCCAACCCAGAAGATCCGAAGATCCGGAGAGATGCCGAGCATCTTCGCGACTTGGCCTGTAAATGGAATTGTCTGTAGGATGGGTTGCGGAATTCCGATACGAACCGTCAGAGTTCGTAGAATATCTGAAGGCGAGCACGATCATCGTCGCAACTTAACAAAGCGCGCGATCAGATCGAGAATTCCACTAAGCGTGTCCGCCAAGTCATTCACAGGCAATGCCGACGCAGCCGACCCATATCGGCCAGGCTCATTGACTCGCTGACTTGATTCCATCGAAAGCAGCCGGACCTCATTTGAAACTGCCTCAAATGTTTAACTATTCTGTCTGCGGCAGGCCTCAACTCCGCCAGTACGCCTGCATCCGCTGGCCTCATATTGAGCCAAACCGAGGGGATCGATGCAGTCGCCACTTGCTGTATTGTCGTCAAACCGGACTTTGAGTCTGCGGGAACAGCAAAATGACGGGATATCGGTTACTCGCCACTTGCCGTGCCGTTTTCAACTTCCCAGATTGAATCCATCGCCGAACGGGCGCTCGAGAAAACCGGCGCCAATCGCAACGAGGCCGCTCGCCTGCCTGGCCTGCATCCGACCTACTTCGCCTTGCTTTGCAAACAATTGAATGTGAGATGGCCTTAGCGCTGACCGGGAAGTGCGGGAGCCAGAGCGCTTCCCGCAGATGCTGACCAGGAAGTGCGGGAGCCAGAGCGCTTCCCGCAGATGCTGACCAGGAAGTGCGGGAGCCAGAGCGCTTCCCGCACTTCCTGACCAGGAAGTGCGGGAGCCAGAGCGCTTCCCGCACATGCTGATCAGGAAGTGCGGGAGCCAGAGCGCTTCCCGCACATGCTGACCAGGAAGTGCGGGAGCCAGAGCGCTTCCCGCACATGCTGACCAGGAAGTGCGGGAGCCAGAGCGCTTCCCGCACATG
>Ga0137394_10000024_pt1 | contig 105493 bp, 69 predicted proteins | sample czobulk116metaG_FD_108278 | JGI IMG/M metagenome (GOLD analysis project Ga0137394, IMG submission 108278) | Vadose zone soil microbial communities from Angelo Coast Range Reserve, California, USA - czobulk1.16 metaG | ecosystem: Environmental > Terrestrial > Soil > Vadose zone | place: USA...
AATACGGACGACGAAGCCCGCGCCCTCGCCGATGCCGCCTTCGATGAGCGGCAGCGGCGTTTCGTTACGGTCAATGGAACCGCTGAAGGCAATCCGGCTATCCGTGTCGGCACACACGTCAAACTCACAGGACTTGGACCGCGCTTCAGCAACACCTATTACGTGACGCGCTGCTGTCACCATTTCGATCTACAGCGGGGATACGAAACGCAATTCAACGCTGAAAGCGCATTTCTCGGGCAGCCATGAAGCGAGCGCGACAGCTTCTCGAGATCACCTTGCCGGGCCTGTTTTATGGAGGCTATCTCGGCGAAGTCGTCAGCCTCGATGACCCCGACGGGCTTTCGCGGGCTGAGGTCCGCCTGCTGAATTTTGACGGCGCCGAAGGCCATGACGGTCCCGTCTGGGCACGCGTGGCTTGTCCCTTCGCAGGCAGCAACCGCGGGGCTTTCCTGCTGCCCGATGTGGGCGACGAAGTTTTCGTGGTCTTCGTCAGCGGCGATCCACGCATGCCGGTGATCCTCGGCGGCCTGTGGAACGGAGACAGCACGCCGCCCGAAACGATCTCGGGTGGAAAAAATCGCAGGAAAGTGATTCGCTCGAAAAACGGTGTGAAGATCACGATGGACGACCAGGATGGCCAGGAACAGTGCGTGGTAGAAACGCCGGCAGGGCAGAAGGTCACGCTAAAGGATGGACCGGGGGCAATCCTCATTGAAGACAGTAATGGAAACTCGGCGAAGCTCGAATCCAGTGGGATCACGATCACTGCTTCGGCCAAAGTTACGGTGAATGCAAGCACGCTGGCAATCTCGGCGGGCATGGTGACTGTCGACGCAGGGATGTCGAAATTCAGCGGTGTCGTTCAAGCCGACACTGTCATCAGCAACAGCGTCATCAGCTCTTCTTATACGCCCGGCGCGGGCAACATCTGGTAAAAAGATGCACGGCACCGAAGTCATCTGGACACAGCCCCCATCATTGTTGAACACAGCGGCGGCGCGGATAATCCCCACGCCTCTCACGGCATTCCAGCGGCCCGCGATCCTGCGGTTCGACACGGATGCATTCATGGACGAGTTCCTTAATGTACTCGACACCGATCCGCAACGTCTCCGCGAATACAAAGCCCGGCCGGAAACGTGGCGCGGCTTTGTGCCCGCCCAGCATGTTGAAAAACGCAAGGTGCCATCGATCGTGCTCCAGCGCCTGGGTATTCGTCGTCCATTGCCTCCCACCCCGCCCCCAGCCGTCACGGTTTCAGCCGGGGGTCCACTCAAGCTTTATCACCCCGCGCACCAGCGCCATTACCTCGTGGCTTGCTCGCTGGTCTGCGAAACCATAGGCTTGCCCGACCGTGCACTGGAATCCGGAATGGGCGATCAGCCAGGATTCGTTATCCGGCGCCTTCTGCCTGTCGAAGGCACTGCAACATGGCAGGAATACGCCTGGGTGCCGGGCCAACAAACTCCGGTGTGGCAGAAAATCGGGCCGGATCCGAGGCGGCTCTTCGACGGCGAGGAACGGCTTCCTCTATTCGCAGTTCACTTCGCCGAGAATGATCAACGCCGGCGCCGCCTGTTTGGCGGTGTGATTCCAATCGGAAAACGCGAACAGTACCTTGGCGCGCCGAAGTCCAGCGGCAACCCGACGCCGGGCATCACGCCAAGAACGTCGCGAAAAATTCTTCTGCGCAAAGAAGTCATCGAGCCGTGGAAGAGTCTGGTCCAGCGCGCACAGCTGGTCGGAAAATCGTTTACCGCACAAGAAGCAAAAGACAAACCAACCGAGCCCCAAAAAGCCGCGCGATTAAAAGTCGAGCGGGAGCAGATCCAGGCGGCTTCATGGTTCATCCTGCTGGATTTTGCAAAATACCTGGCCACATATCTCAAGCCGGTTTGGCGCGCGGTGTTGAAACCAGAGCTTCGTGATGGTCTGAGAACTCCGGAAAAGGCAGTTTTCGATGTCCTGGTCGCTGCGGGGCTGTCTTTGACGCTGCGGCGCAGGCTCCGTGGAAAGGTGACAGCCAGGGTTGAAGGGATTCCAACGGGCGTGGACGAGCTGGGGGAGATCCATGAGATTGCCGATCAGCAAGACGGGCTCTATTCAATCGACGATGTTCTACCCACTCTTCGGCACGCGTTATCCAGGTATGGCGCGGGCGCAGAAGGGCTGAATAATATTGAGCAAGACCTGGAGGGAATCGATATACCTTACGATCGATACTTCAAGGCGAAACCTCGTAAGACTTCCCCGATATTTCCTCCCTGGCCGGCCTTCCTGTTTCCCCTGGCCGATCCGGACCTTTCCTTCGACTTGACGGGCGTGCGCGCACGCGCGCGCTTCGGCGAGATCGATCCGCTGAACCTTGCCAAGTTGAGCCCGGAAGAGCAAGCCGATTTAACCGCTGATGAAGACGACAAGCCCACCATTGATCCGCTGAAGCGCTTGGATAAGCTCGCGGTTCTGATTGTGCGCGCTCTGCGCGAGGACGATCAACCCGCGCCTGAGCCCGCCGTTCCGGCAGCAGCCCTTCCTCCGGCGAATGCCCTGGAAGGTTGGTTTGTCATCCGCTGTGTGTTCGAACGCCCCCAGTGTGCGCCGCTGCCACACAGCGAAGTGATTAGCGATCCAACAGAACTTTTTCAAATGGCCGGATTCTTCGACCCGGACGCGCCGGCGCGGCCCATCCGTATCGGGCTGCCCATCGACACGAGCCCGGGGGGATTGCGGAAGTTCGACAAGAACACAGCGTTCGTGATTTCCGACACTTTGTGCGGTCAGCTCAGCCGGTTGAAAGGACTCACTCTCGGCGATCTGGTTCTTTCAGTTCTTCCCTGGCCGTTTCACAAGGACCTTCCTTCTTTCGACGGGGCGGGCGAGCCGTGCAAGAAAGAAACGGACCCCACGATAAGCCTGGGCATGATTTGCTCGCTGTCGATTCCCATCGTTACCATCTGCGCCTTGATTTTGCTGATCATCATGGTGTCCATACTCGACTACTTTTTTAAGTGGCTGCCTTATTTTATTTTCTGTTTCCCGCTGCCGGGCCTGAAAGCGAAGCCGAAATTCCCGCCTGACCAGCCTCCTCCGCCGCCGTTTCCCTAAACCATGTTGCTCGATCCCAGAGTATCTTCGCCGCCGATCGGATGGCCGCTATTTCCGTTACCGGATGGGAACGGAAATCTCGCGTATCCGTCCGCGCTTGCCGAAAGCGTCCGGCAGCAACTTCAAGTTATTTTGAGCACGCGGCCCGGCGAGCAGTTGATGCGGCCGGGCTTCGGAGCGGGCCTGACCGATTTCCTCGGCGAACCCGACAACGTCACCACTCGGCGCCGCATTTACGATCGAGTCGTCGACTCCATCACCCGCTGGGAGACGCGAGTTATTGTGGACCGCGTCGAAGTCAACGATGTGCCTGCGTTCCCCGGACGCCTGACTATAGAGATCAGTTATCGGCTTCGGCGGACCGGTGAAATCAAAACCCTTGGCGTGAATCTGCAACTCTGATCCGTTATGTCAATTCGCCCTCCACGTTTGGACGACCGCACGTACGACGATTTCGTCGAAGAATTGCTCGCGCGCATCCCCGCGCACACGCCCGAGTGGACCAATCCGCGCCCCGGCGATCCCGGTCGAACGTTGATCGAGCTTTTCGCATGGCTCGGCGACGCTCTTTTGTATCGGGCGAATCTGATTCCGGAACGGCAGCGTCTGGCGTTTCTTCGCTTGTTGGGCTCACCGCTGCGGCCGTCTCGACCGGCTCGCGGGTTGGTGACCATTTCCTTCAAAGAAAACGAACCTGTCAAGGCTCTACCAATCCCCCCACAGGCTAGTCTGAAGGGACCGGTCACGTTCGAAGCCCGTGATGAATTCACCGTCCTGCCGGTGACCGGGGCTGCCTATTACAAGCGCACGACAGAGGAGAATGAGCTGGCTCCCGAACTTCACTCGGCCCTGTCCCAGTTCCATGCGGGAGGAGGCGACATCATTCCCTATTTCAACACGCCGCTCTTTTCCGGAGGACAACCTCTTAAGAAGGGCTTCGACATTGTGGCCGACAGTGCCGACGGCCGTCTGTGGATCGCCCTCTTCGCTCCGCAAGCTCGCCCGGAAGCTCAGAAAGCGAAAAATGATGCAACTCGGCTGGCCCTGGACCGAAAGCTCCTGAACGTGGGCTTTATCCCGGCCTTGCCATCAACCGATCCTCTCGAGCCGGCGGCCGCTCGCGCGCGGGTTCCTCACGTTTGGGAAATGACGGTGAATACGACGAGTACAAAGGTGGACGAACGGGGGGCTCCGGAGTATCTGGCTTTGGATGAAGTAGTCGATACAACGGCCGGCCTCACCCGTCCGGGAATTGTCCGTTTGTCCCTGCCACGAGAAGACATCATCCATGCTCCGACCAACGATGTGCGAGCCAATCCGAATGCCGGCGTCGGAGATCGGCCGCCCCGCCTTGACGATCCTGCATTGGGATCGAGGCTGGTTGCCTGGATTCGTTTGCGACCCGCGCCGCCGCCTGCTCCCGTGCCCGCTCCCGAGACTCGGTTCGTGACAACTCAAGGGTCCGAATCGATGCAGAGCTCCCAAACCGGCGCTGTTCCCTCGCCTCGCGCAGTCACTCACCTCCGGCTTGTCTGGGCGGGAGTAAACGCAATCGAAGTCGAGCAGTTGATCACGCGCTCCAACTTGATCATCGGCGAAAGCAACGCCACCGCCGACCAGGAGTTCCTCTTGCCAGTGGCATCGATCGAACCGGAATCACTTGTAATCGAGGTCGAAGAGGAAAGCGGGTGGGTGCCCTGGACGCGAGTAGAGGATCTGGCAGCCCTGGACCGGAGCTCCGGAAAATCCCGGGACGCCCGTGTGTTCCAGCTCGATGCTACAGCGGGAACTGTGTTGCTGGGAGATGGCATGAACGGCCGCATCCCGGCTGCCGGCCGCCGTATCCGTGCGCGTCAAATCCGCTCCGGTGGCGGCGTTGCCGGCAACCTTCCTGCCGGCACGCTCAAAGCCATCTCTGCCACCTTGCCTAATGGTGAGTCCGAAGGCAAAGGTCTGGTGGTGACGCAGCCGATGGCGTTCGACGGGGGAGCAGATGCCGAAACACTTCGGGAAGCCGAACGCCGCATTCCTTCCCGGCTACGTCATCGCGAGCGGGCTGTTACGGCAGATGATTACCGGGCATTGGCTCTGGAGACACCCGGCATAGCGGTCGGCCGCGTCGAGATCTTGCCCCGTTTTAAACCCCACCAACGCCGTGAGGATATTCCCGGAATCGTTACAGTGCTGGCACTGCCTGAGCGGCCGCTGGCTCCGCCTCCTAATCCCCGCGCGGATCGTCCATTTCTGGAAGCGTTGTATGCATGGCTCGATGCGCGCCGCCCGGTGGCAACGGAGCTTTATGTCATCGGCTGCGAATACGTTCCTGTAGCGGTAAGTGTTGCCCTGACCGTTGCCGAAGGCGCCCAGCCGGATACAACGGTTCAGAGCGTGAAGGAGGCTTTGAGGCGGACGCTCTGGCCCTTGGCGGGCGGCGGCTTCCACCAGAAGGGTTGGCCACTCGGCCGTGCACTCAGCAACCGCGAGCTGGCGGTAGAGGTCGCTCGAGTGGAGGGCGTTTCGGAAGTTGCGGGACTGAATCTGTTTCGGCGCAATTCATCCTCGGGCGTCTGGGAGCGACTCGGGGATTCGCGCGATGGAGTAGAGCAAAACCTCGCACTCAAACACTGGCAGTTGCCCGAACTGTCGGTGATCCTGGTCGTGGCCGACGGAACTGCGACGGGTGCGCCCCTTTCCATCATTGAACCGGTTAGCAGCTCCGCCGATCCAAATGCAGATTCTGTGGGAACCTCGGGAGGAACCGATCCGACCGAAGGGCCAGGCGGTTCCGGGAGGCGTCCCACGCCTACCAGAGTGCCTTTAGCTGTTCCTGCTGTACCCGACGTTTGCTGAACATGGACGCAAACCACCAACGTTTTTGGATGCTTTCGGAAAAAGACGACTGGCTCGCCCTGGAAGCCGTACCAAAGGTCGAGTTTGATGATCGGTGCCGGCGGCTGCGCTTGCGCGACAGGAGACCACGCCGGCCGTTTGCCGGCGACACCAGTCAAGGGACTTTAACGGGCTTGTTGGGTACACCCTCTTACGCCATTGACGCTTTCGGCACGATCGCGTATTGGATTCCGGAACAACACACCTTGTACGCCACAGGCGGGCTGGGACCCTTGGCCACTCCCGTTCCGATTTGGAATGGCTTGCCCAGTACGCGCCTGTTTGATCTGGCCGTCGGCTTTGACGATGTCTTGTACCTGGCGCTCCAGGAAACCGGCCCGGAGGGCGAAGTCGTCCGCAGCGTGGGCTTGTTTGATCCGCGAGGCCGGTGGCGCAATCCGCCAGTCTTCCAATTGGTCCTGACAAACTTCACACCGGATCGCCTTGCGGCAGATCCCGCCGGCGGGGTCTGGGTCCTCGATCGCAGTCGAAGGCGGCTGGGTCGTATGCTTGGATTGCCGCTGCGGGACGGACTGCCGCCCGACTTCTCTCCCACGACTTTTCGGCCGGTCCCTGAGAACGTCGACGCGCTACGATTCGCCGACGACAAGGGCGACCAACCATTGTGGGCCGCGAGTGACGAGCCGGTAGCGATTGCGTGCGGTCCTACAGGCCAGGTGGCCGTCATTGCCTGGCGCCAGGAGTTGGAACCCGGCACGCCGGCAGATCGCAAAACGTATTTGCATCTGCGGAACCGTGATGGGAAATGGCAGAAGCCTCGATGGCTCGAGGGGGCCGGACAGCCGGCAACAGTAGCGTGGTTCTCGGAAACGCGCATTGTTGTGCTGCCTGCGCCGCGAACGATCGACGGGCAAATCCGGCAACCGACCGAAGCCATCGCCTACGACCCTGATGATCCGGGAGAAACATTGACTCCCGCCGGCGGTTTCATACCGGTTCGAAAGTTGGCTGAGGCGCTCTTCTTGAAGGGCGTAACTCTTCCGCCCAGTTATCGAAGTGGCCTATACCTGCCGGTCAGGTTAAACCCCTTGTCGGTGGCATCCTTCGTACCGGAAGGCTCGGCAATTGCGCCACGCACTCTCGATGGCGGGCGAGATCAAATGGTATGGCATCGGCTCTACGTCGAGGCCGTTCTGCCCCCGGGTTGCGGCGTGCGTATAGAGCTCGCTGCCTCGGATCACCCGGGCTTCGTCTCGGATCACCCGGGCTTCGTCCCCGACTGGCACCCGCACCTGTTCGGCGAAACGCCCGCGCCGGAATTCGTATCGGCAGAGCTACCGGCCAACTGGCTGGCGCCGTCGCTCGGAGTGTGGCTGCCGGATCGATCAGAGGTGCCTCATCATCCCGGCCTTCTGGACACGACGCCAAAGCGAAATCGATCCGGACTCTTTACCGCACTGGTCCAACGCCCTGGGCGGCGCGTGCGGCGATTGATCGGCCGCTATCTTCGTGTGCGAATCACTTTGTTTGGAACCGGCCATCTGACTCCCGAAATTGCCGCGGTGCGAGTCTACGGCTCCCGTTTTTCCTATCGTGATGAATACCTGCCGGAGCTTTACCACGAGGAGTTGTTCGGAGCCGATGCCGACGAGGCAGAACGGTCGACGGGGCCCGACTTCCTGGAGCGTTTCCTCTGTTTATTCGAAAGCGTCCTGACTCCGCTGGAGGATCGGATAGCCGGGGCCCAGGTGTTGATGGATCCACGGTCGACGCCGGAGGAAGCATTGGAATGGCTCGGATCATGGATCGGAGTTGTGTTTGATACAACGTTCCCGGCGGATCGGCGCAGGGCCTGGATCGCGGCCGCCCCGCGTCTGTTCAGAACTCACGGAACTCTGGCCGGTCTGCAACTCGCCCTCGAGATCGCTACAGGGGGCAGCCTGGTGAAGGAATTCGTAAGCGCAAGCGATCTGAGGTTGCAAGGCAAGGCCGTTCCGATGAATCCGAGCGAGTCCCAAAACGTCGATCTGCGCCAGCATGAATTCCCGCGGGGGGGCGGCATCACCGGCGGAGAAGTGCTGGTGATCGAGGATTTTCGACTTCGCCGAACTTTCGCGACGATCCTGGGCGCCAACCTGTCGCTCGCTGACGATCCGCTTTTGCCGGGTTTAATTGTCAGCGCCAACTCGCGTGTCGGTGACACCCTGTTTCTCGGTGAGGCGGAAAAGACCGAACTGCTGGCCCTTTTCCGTGATGCCTTCAGTGCGGATCCAACCCAGCGAGCACTAAAACAGGCGGACATTCGCGAGTTTTTCGACAGGCTCGCCTATCGCGTCACCATTTTCGTTCATGACCAGGTCAGCCCGGTGGATTTCGGGCTGCTTCAGCGCGTCGCCGAACGTGAGGCGCCTGCGCACATAAAGGTTCGCGTCATTCGAGCCAGCTATCCTTTATTAGTAGGGTTGGCCAGCCTGGTGGATGTAGACACCTATATCGGGCCGCACCCGCCCCCGGGCATGGCGCGGCTCAATAAAACGTACGTTGGAGAAGGCGATTTCGTTAAACGACAACCCAGTCTGGATCCCCGGCTCGGCGGTGGGCGTTGGCTGGCGCCCGATCCTCCTGTGGCGCGCGTCAGGGGGCCGGCAACTGTTTCTTCAGCCCAGTCGTTTGAGCTGGATGGGGCCGCATCCACGGTGGAACCGCCTCGCTGGATCAATCGTTACATTTGGACGTTACAGCCCCCAACATCCTGAAATCGGAGCCCGCAAAAACGCATCCGGCTTGCCGGAACAACAAATGTCCGCAGAAAGGAATTCAACTTATGCCAACTATCAAATCCAGCGAGTTGCAAGTAAACAGACCGATCGAAGCTGCAGCGCCAGACACGTTGCTGAAAATCACCATCGATCCCGACAGGGTGCTGGCTATAGGCCCTTACAAGTTCCAGTTGGTGGCGGTGGACAATTCAGAAAATAAATCACAACCGTTCTCGTTCACCGTTGTCGTGATGGATGATCAAGCGCCTAACGCTATCATCACCGGTCCCTCTAGAGTGGAATTCGGAAAGGAGTTCACGCTGAATGGCGCAGAATCGAGAGATGTCGGAGGCGGTACGATCGTCCGATACATTTGGATGCTTGTCGGACAGCCCGGATGAGGCTGAAGGTAGGTCAACCAGTTGAAAGCACGAGCCCGCTCCTGCTCGTGGATGGCGGATTGCCGGTCGGCCGTCATGTTTTCCGTCTCGAGGTCGTCGGGGCACGCGAACGGCGCAGCAGGCCGACCGAATTCGTTGTCGACATCGTGGAATCTGTACCTGAACGTCCGATAACTCGCTTTCCCGGTCCGATTCGCCCGATAGTTTGAATTCCAGCTTCACTCTTTTCAATATGAAACCCATTAACGATCCCCTGATTTCGAGGTCCAATGCGGACCGTTTGCATTACTCGATTGGTGAACTGCTCGGCGCCGACGATTTCCGCGACGAGCAAACTTACCATCGCCGCCAGCTCGCCCGGGCCCTGTTGTATCTCCACGGCAGCGGCACGATTGCCGGCCTTCGGGTAACCCATAAGCATCAGCCCAAAAAAAAGGACGAACAGGAGGAAGTCGAGCTCGAAGTACGCCCGGGCCTGGCCCTCGATCATGCCGGCCGTCTTATCGAAGTTCCGGAAAAGGCGTGTCTGCGATTGCGCCGATGGTACGAATTCATCGCCGCGTCCCCCGCAGTCACGAACGAACTCGATGCGGAAGACCTGCGCAACGCCTGGCGGCCGAACGATTCGGATAATCCCGGCGGGCCTGGAGTGGTCGTTGCGGATGTAGTGCTTTCGTTTTATCCCTGTGATCGCGGCTATACGCCCGCTTTTGCGAGCGGTCCGTTCGATGCGCTGGATGCGTCGCAACCGTCGCGAATTCGCGATGGCTATGAATTGTCGCTGATCCCACGATCGGAAAGGGATGACAAGTTGCCGGCCGCCGGCGATCCATGGGCTGCACTCGCCGCTTTGCCGCCAGACAAGCGGCTTGCTGCGGCGCTCGATATTTCGCTCGATCTGTGGCGCGATCGCGCTAAAGAGGCGAAGGAAAATCCGGACGGCGTCGATTCAACGGCTGTCTTGCTCGCCCGTCTCCGTCTTCCGACACAAAAACAAGGAATCGCTCCCGAGGCTCCCCTCCCTGATTGGAAGGCGGGAGCGTGGGCGACCGATGGCGCGAATCTGAATAACAATGTGCGGCGTGTGCTGCTTCCCCCGCAGGCTGTATTCAACATAATTGCGCTCTAGTCACAGTGCTGTCCTTGCTGTGGCTCAACTCTCGAGGTATTCATGAATCTTAAGACGGTTGGTTCCAGCCGCGATTCGCTCAAAGGTGAAAATCGCGAAGATCTCATCAGTCAACAGGTACTGGTCGGGGACCCTCGGCGGTGGCGACCACGTTGGTTCGATGGCCGGTTCCTCGCCGCTTCCGACCTTCAGGCCGAGCAGAATTACTTTTTAACACGACAGGCCGACATCTGCCGCGCCGGCGGCAGCGGCGTGATCGACGGTCTTTGGGTTTCCGAGGTGGCCGGTGTAGAGCAGTTACGCATCGAACCGGGGCAAGGCGTTACCGATAAGGGTGAATTGCTGGTTTTGTTTAGCGAATTGAAAGTGAATCCATCGGACGTGGCGCAAATGCAGCGTTTGGATGGAGCTTTTGGTCTGCAGATGATTCCGCAAGAAACGGGACTCGCTCGCACGGGTCTTTATGTGCTCGCGCTGCGGCCGGTGGAATGGACCGCTAATCCGATCAGCGCCTATCCGACGTCGCTCACCGGCACGCGTACTGTCCAGGACGGAACGATTATCGAAGGTGTTGCGGTGTCCCTGATCCCGTATCCGGATAAAGGCAATGACGACACCTGGAACCGCCGGCGCGCACGCGTCGCGCGTGAGATTTTTGTCGAAGGCCGCGACTACGGCATGAACTCAGGCGTGTTGCCGCTGGCCATGGTTGCCTTGCGCGGGAACCTGATCGAATGGGTGGACCCTTTCATGGTCCGGCGAGAGACCGGATCGGAACGGCCGGCGGGTACAGACTTCGGCTTCGGTTCCCGCGCCTTGCGCGAGGCGCACCTGCTTCAATACCAGCTTCATCTGGCCGATGTTCTGAATGCCAATAAAGGCGCACCATTTCTGGCAAACGCCTACCTGGACGCGTTACCGCCGGCCGGCCAGTTTCCTTCTGCAACCCTTGACCCCGACCTGCTGACGCAGCGGTTCTTTCCTGCCGGTATTGAAGTCGAGGTTTCGTTCATACCTGATGACGAGCTGCCTGCGGTGATCGAGGAGTCTCTACTGGTCCCGCCAATCGACCTGACGGTTGGACCGGAAGGACTGAGCGGTATCGTGGTCATCGTGCTCGTTCCGCTAAGCCGGGCGGACTTCGCGGAGAAACGCAGGGTGTTGCCTAACTGGGATGACAATCTTCCCCAACTTCGTCCGGTCTTCAAGGAAATCACGGCACGAACTTCGCCGCGTGAATTGCTGCTCTCGCGGTTTTTCAGATCCCTGGCCCCACCGGCGCAGCCTCCTGAAGAACAACCCTGGAGGACACTCCTGCGCAATGCGCAAACTCAACAACTCCTGTGGTACGTCCGCCGCCGCCACCTGCCCATCCCCGCCAATATTGCCGGCACGCCGGTAAGCGCAGATAGTTTTACGGACCTGGTGCTTGATGACACTGACTTCAAGGAACGGCTTGAAGTGTTGCGCCGCCTTGAGTCACCCGAGGTGAATTTATTTGTACGGAGGTTCACTGAAAAACGCTTCGCGGACATTCCGCATCTCCTGCGAAGCATCGTGGCCCGCGCGAGCGGAACCAAAGAGACGAAGCCCACAGCCGAGAGTGCCGTGCTTGCCCTTGCAGCGCTGGTGGATCCAAAACTCGGGCAGGGGCTTGCCCTCATCGACCAGAAAAAAGCCCTGGCCAAGGCATTACGTTCCAATCCTGTCGTGGACTCCGGTACTCTGGCGGATCTGGACCGGCTCGCCAGAGAAGTACCGGAGGACAGGTTCTCCGAATTCCTGGGTGAGTTGCCGGCTGCCCTTAAAGAGGCGTCCGCTATAACCGAAAAACTTGCCGCGTTGCGGCGCGAATTTGTTGAACGATCATGAACGTCTTTCCCATTTCTTCACCTTTCCCTGGCGAACATCTCATCGGCACGTTTCCAGTCATGCGGCCGGAAACGGCGAACGGTTGGCGGCTGCGGCTGAACTTTTGGCCCGGACGAGCCCTCACGGCAGAAGCCCTCGAACTGGAGCAGGAAAACAGAGCCGGTCGATTTGCCGGCCGGGGCCGGCTGGCAACCCCCGGAATCGTCGCGGGTTTGGAAGTGGCCCTGGAATCGCCGCCCACTGCCGATCCTGAACTCAAACTCGCAGGCCACTTTATTCATGTAATGCCGGGACATGGTTTCCTGGCAGGCGGCGAAGACGTCGTCGTTCCGCGTCCATTGCGAGTTCCCCTCGATAAAATCCGTGCAGATGCGGAATTCACTCCGAATTCGTCCTGGGCAGCCGTGTTGGTTTTGCGTCCAGCCGAGTTTCGAGTGTTCGATAAACACGATCCCGAAGATCCATGTCAGTTGGATCCGTCGCAGGATCCGTTTGCCAGTGAGCGGCGGCAGGATGCGTGCATCCTGCGGCTGTGTCAATTGCCCGCTGAGCTGAAATCTCTGCCGGTACTCGGCAACCCCGATGACCCGCACTGGCGGAACAGACTGGCTCATGTCATTTTCAGCGAGGAAGCGGCAGCCTCGGCACGCCAACAGATTCGCTTCCGGGAAACATTGGAGGACGGCACACGCCGTCCCGATGATCAACGGTGGGACACGCTTTTGCTTTACGCCGGCTTGTTTCCGTGGGAACTCGTCGGAATGCCGCTCGCACTGCTGAGTTTTGAACTGATTCCCGGCACGCAGATGCGCAGGTTCTTTCTGGACCGTGCAAGCGTCGCGCGGCCTGGCGGTCAATCTCTTGCTCGGCCACGGCCCGCCGTGCGGTTAGCAACCGGGGAAACGGAAGAGACTTTCCATCCTCGCGGGGCCGGCACCCCCTTCAATTGGAAGGCGCGGGTGGATCAATTCGCCGAGCAACTGGGCCCCATCAGGATATATCATGGAGCGGATGTTGCGGCTGCAGCCTCACAGTTCCAGTTTCTTCCACCCACCGGTTTCCTTCCGCGCATTGCCCTGAAGTTCCTGACGACCTCGCAGGCGATGGCTCTGCCGTTGAGTCCCAATCAGGCGCCCGATCGGGCCGGCATGAGCCACTTCTTTCCGACGTCCTTTGAAGTGGAAGCCGTGCCGGTTGCTATCGAAGATTTGGACGCCGCGCTCGCAGCCGGCGCCGTGCTCGCGCCTTACGACCTCAGAACAACCGTGACAGACAACGTTCGCGTGCTTGTGCCGCTGCCGGAACGGGTCTTCGATCCCCAACTTCTGGTCATTGAACGGGAGGATCCCATTTTTGCGGCGACAGTCGGGCGCTTTGTTGCCACACGCCAGGACTGGCGGCAGCGGCGGGACTTCGTGCGCGGACGGCGCGACGCGTTCGATTTGCTGGCCACCGGCCCGCATCCGCCGGTGCCCCTCCGGCTACTCGACCCGGGCCAACTGGAACGGGAACCTGTGGAGACCGTCGAGGGTCTCGGCTTCACCGAGGCTCTCTTGTCACCGGTGACGACGCCTCCGCCATGGGAAATCCGCGTCGACTTCGCCGCCGAACATGCTATTTCATCGACCACGACTCTGTTTCTCGCGCTCATGGTCGATGCAGATTTTCCTCCGGGCCCGATCGAGGTTCGCTGGCGTAAAAATGAAGAGGAGTTCGGCTTTCGATGGATCGAGCCGCCCGCTCCGCCGCTCGAAAGGATCGATACGAATGGCGAATCTCTTGCCACTCCGCTGTGGCAGCGATTCACCGTGGCTGCTACACAACTCGGGTTGACGCCGGGCAAGCTCACCGGCTTTACGCTACGCCTGTACAGTGGACGCATTGGTCTGGCGGCGGCCGGCGAACTTGGTCCCGACGAACAAAATGGCGAACCGGTCGAGCATACATGGTGGCGCGCACAGGAACGCACGCCGGAGCCCAGGTTCACCGGGGGGGAATGGACTCGCATCCCCACAACGACCGATTCCCCCAAGCAGTTACTTGCGCCATTCGAAGACTTATATATCCCGGTTTTCCCCGACGGCAGAACCCAGGATCAACGTATCAAAGAAGTCGAGACCGCAATAAACCCGCTCATCGTTACAAAACGCGCGAAACCACTGTCCGTGGACACGGACGGTCTCGAGCGGGTATTGGCCGAATTGGACGCCGAGGCCGGCGAAGCTGATGACTTTGTGGACGCGAACTTCACGCGCGCTCAAGTGAATCTCTACCGTATTCGCAAGCTTGTTCTAGGTGAGAACGCTGCGCAGAAACTGCTCATCAACCCCGCGATCGCGACCATCGCCGAGCAGGAAACGGCGACTGCTTCGGCGGATCAGCTTACGTCCTTCATCAAAGAAGCCAAGAAAACTTCGGCCCCTGTCGTGACGGCTGAAGAGGTGAATACAATTTTGGCTCCGAAGCAAACGTCTTTGGCAGAGACGACCGGAACAGAAAGGTTTTCCCGGCGAACGTTCGATATCCCAACGTTCGATCCCACGATTCTCGATGCAGCGGTGAAGTCCGCCGTGTTGAGGGAAAGGCCTCTTTCGCTGCCTATCGATGCTTTCAAGGCACTCGACCTCGTGAGAGACATCAAAGGACAGCTTCCGGAAAGCGGACCAACCCTGCCGCCCCGCGGCCTGAGCATCGGCCTGCGGTTCGAAGAACCAAAAGCGACAAAGAATCTTGCCCACTCCCGGGCCGCCTTGAATGAGCTTTTGAACCAGTTGCCTCGACTTCGGCTGTCTCTTACAGGAGAAACGGTGCGCACTCTGAAAGGTGACGACATCTCGCTGCTCGAACTCCAGGGCCGCATCAATCGGCAAATGTCTCCGGGCGATCTCACGGTGACTCCAAATGACACAGGCGGTTCGTTGAAAAGTGGTGAGTACTTCTACCAGGTCACCGCAATTTACAAGATTGAAGGTGAAACGCTGCCGAGTCCTGAAGGGACCGCCAATGTAGCGGCCGATGGCGGATCTGTGACGATCAAGTGGAAAGACACTCACCGAAGCGCGGGAAGTAAGGAGGCTGAATCGATCGCAGGCTATCGCGTTTATCGGAGAGCGAAGTCCAGCGAGTATTATTCCGCTTCCGCTACCGAGCTGAGTTACACGGATACCGGTGCTCCGGGAACTACGGGGATACCGCCGACTTCACGCGAAACCGCCATCAACAGACTGCTCACTGTCGATGCGATTACAGTCAATGTCGACGAAGCCGACGTCACGCTGGCCGCTCTGGATATCACGGAGACGAAGTCCGCCATTCTCCGCACCATCGAGCGCATCATTCAGCAGCGCCGTCTGGTCGTTAAAAATGGACTCGAAACGCTCAGCCTGTTACGTGCCCGGCGCGACGCCGCGGCCGCGCGCGTGCTTGTGATCGAAGGCAGACTCGCGGAAGCGCGGCATGATGTCAGTGTGGCACGCACTCTTCGCCAGGAAGAGCAGCAGAGGGTCGCTTCTGTGAACGAGCGTCGCGATGCGTTGCTTGTCGACGAGGTGACATTTCTCGCCTATACGCGTCCACGAGCCGTGGATCTCATCCATCGCAGCCTGGCTTATTGGAAGCTGGAGCTCGAAGGCACCCCGGCTCCAATACCCGCATGTTTGCGGCGGCATGACGAAGCTCCGCCGCCCTTGAATGCGTACATTCAACTCTTTCGCGAAGCTCCGGTGCGCTGGTTTCCGTCACTCGACCCCCTGCTGGTCGCACTCGATACATCGGACAAAATGATCGCGCTGATGGCCAGTGTCCGAAGTGCTGCCGTTTCATTTGGCGGCTTCGATGCGGGCGCCGCCGTTCGCGATTCTGCCGAAGCGGTGCAAATCACCCTGCTGGGTGCTCATCAGGTGGTTTCCGCGGAGCGCAGAAAGTCCGCCTCCATCGAGGTCGGCGACAAAACCGGCCGCCGCTGGAAGGATTTTCATCGCGATGCCCAGGAACACGCCGCCATCGGCGACTTGATTCGTGGCGCACACGGTTCCCAGCAGGTTAGCGTCAACGCGGCGAAGGAACTGGAGCAGATCGGCCATGTGGCCACTTGCCTCCATGCAGAGTTCGCTGCGGTTCCACCAGCGATCCGTCTGGTCTGGGTGGAGCGATTCAGCCAGTTTGACCGGCCGGGTTTCTTGCGGGACCTTTCCATATTGCCTCACTACGGAAGATTGGATCGCCCCACGCGCCGAACGCTGCAGGAGTTTGCCGACTGGCTTTTCGGCCGAGTGAAATCGACCGAGCAGGACGCTTTGAACCTCATGAACGATCTGGTTCGTCTCTGCCTTCTGCTGGCGAGCCATGCGCCTGTCAACCGCATCATCGCCGGTCATTTGCCGCGGCCGATACCCGTCCGCGTCGGCATCCGGATTCCAATACGGCCGCTCAACCCGGACTTCGTTCGCGTTGGAATGGAATTCCACGTCTGGCAAGCCTCGCGCGTGGTGGCGAGAGGACGCGTGGAAGATCTTCAGCAGGATGAAGTCACCGCGCGTGTGGACCAACTGGAGGCGCAAACGACGACGCTCGATACCACAATGCGTGTGCAATTCGTGGCGGTCGGAATAGGTATCGGCAAACAACTGGGTTTCTGAGATAGCGAAGGCCACCAGAATGTTGCAAAACCTGGACTAAGAACGAGCCACAAAAGGCACAAAAGGCACAAGAATTTTGTGCTTCTTGTGCTTTTTGTGGCTAGATCCCTCACAATCGAGGGTTTTGCAACACTTCGTCCCAGGAGGGGAACACTCGCTCCCCAACACCCTGTACGTTTATGGACAGTTCTTGGATTACACCACTTCCCGCTCGCCGCGTCCGCCGGTTGCGCATACGCGCTGCCGCCGAGGATGACGCGCGGCGAACTGCCGTGCTGCTGGGAGACGCGTTGCACACCGCTTCGCTGCCGTTTGCGGATCAGGGACGGCTGATCGTCATCCGGCGTCTGCCGCTTGGCCGAATTTCTCCGCGAGCCAGCGCGGCCTCACTTGCGCTGCACATCGAACGCATTGCCGGCGAAGTCATATCCCAGGCCGTTCCCTATGATTCGCCGGCTGCCGGTAAGGCAGACGCAGTCGTCTTTCCCGATCGAAGCGAGGCCATTATCCAACTGGCCCGGGTACTCGCCCGCGACACCGGTTCAAATGAATGGTTCTGGCCGGAGGTCGTGCGTGGATGGCGCTCCGATGTGTCGCGCGAAGAGCGGTGGTTGCGCCTGCTCGAAGCGGCGCATTCTGCCCCGGAGGCCGCACTGGTGGCTGCGGCCGTGGTTGGCGAGGCCCTTGGAGCCGGTGTGCAGGACAGGCTGCTTTCATCGATTCCGGCCGGTCAAGTTCTCGACTGGTTACAGTTGGAAGGTTGGACCAGGCTGGAACCGGAACTTTGGACTCCGCCCGAACAGCGGCCGGCGCTTCGCCGCATGGACGTCATTCGTCGCTGGCAATCGAAATGGGGATCAATAGATGATCGTCTTGTCTGGTTCGCCACCTTACTGGAGATACAAAAGCATCCGCATCGTGCGGCCGATCCCCTGCTGCCTTCCAGGATCGCCAGTGCGCTGCTTCATGCAACCGCTCTCACACCGTCGCTACAGCCGGACTACAACCGGCAACCGGATTCGGCAACGAATCAGAAAAACGCTATCGACCGGGAACCAGGAGCAGAAACGGTTTCGGTTCCGGTGAAGTTGGAGCAGACATCGAGCGGCCAGGATCCTCGAGATGAGCGCCTGCACGTTGGCCCGTTCGGTTATCCCGACCGCGCTTCTTCGGATCCGCCTCTTCAACTTGTGTCATCGGATTCGCCGATTGATGGTGCGCCAGTGGAAGACACACAATCATTCTCGAGTCCTCGCGACGCGTCCCGGACTGAGTTACAAGCTGGACTCGAAGCCGGTGAAGCGAAGACTGGGATACACTTCCAGGGCAAGATGGATTCTCGTGCCGAAGATGCCGTCCCAGACAGGAGTTCGGAAAGATCATTCGAAGCCTTCACCTCGTACGCCGGTCTGCTCTTTCTCGTCCCAGTTCTGCAGCGGCTCGATTTTCCTGAATTCCTTTCAGCGCATCCGAACCTTCTGGAGACTGGATTTCCAGCCGGTCTACTTTGGTTTATTGGCCAACGTGCCGGGTTGAAGCCGCACGATCCCATGACGCTCGCCCTTCAAGCTGAACTGATCCCGGCCGGCATCGATGGATTTCACATTCTTCAGTTGCCGGCCCGGGCACAGGAAATCCTGTCAACGCCAAAGCCGCGTTGCCCGCTGGATTCGCCGTTAATGGCGTGGCTGACCTCTGTCCGCCGCTGGTGCCGGCGTCTTGCACGTCTCGGGCTGGTCACACTGATTCGCCGGCCGGGCCGCGTGATTGTTTCCCAGACGCACATCGACGTCGGCTTTGAGCTGGCTCAAGTCGACATTCGCCTGCGCCGGTTGGGTCTGGACCTGGATCCCGGGTGGATTCCATGGTTGGGCCATGTCGTGCGCTTCCACTACCTCGAACCAACAACATGAGCGCAGCCGCTGAATCCTGGGCTCCAGCACCGCGTTTGCGTGACATCGCTTTGGCCGCAGTCGCTGAGACATGTCCAGTGGGAGATGAGACGAATGCAGGCTTCGAAATTCAGTTTCTGAAAAAGATCGGCGCGAACGTCCGGGAGAGCGGAAGTTCATTGCATCAAGTAATGGAGGCGACCTTCCGCAAACCTGACCCCGAAGACTCGTGGCTTGTCTGGCTTGCTACGGAATTACACCTCACACCAGTCGAAATGCTGGTCGCCGCTCTCGCCGCGGCCGTTGAAGACAGCCCGCTTATCGGTCGTGTACTGGCGCATGTGCAAGCCCCGGTCGGCGGTTCACGCCCGACAATTGGATTACTGGTTCAAGCATTCTCAAAGTCTTTTGATGCCCATGCGCCGGTGCCGGTGGCATTGTTAAATGGCTCGGCGGTGAAGAGTGGCCTGCTCGCCGTACTCAATGAAAGCGCGCCGCTCCCGGAGCGGCCGGTACTGGTGCCTGCCGCACTCTGTCTGGCATTGGCGGGTTATGACAGCCGCTGGCCCGGGGCAACGATTGGCCTGGAAGAGACGGCAAAGGTTCTGTTGCCTGATTCCGTCCTGGCCCAGAGCAGGCAACACGCAAAGGCGCTGTGCGCCGCAGATCACCGGGCGCTCGTGTTGCGCACCGGTTCGCCGGCTGAAGGACGCAGTGTGGCCCTGTCCATTGCCGGTGCGCTGAATATGCGGCCGGTGTTCATTGAAACGGATGCACTGGCCGGTTTTGGGCCATGGCTCTTGATGCGCCGGCTGCTTCCTGTGTTTTGCCCGGAACTCGCACCGGGCGAGCGCCGCCGTCTGCCGGTTTTGCCGGGTTATCGTGGGCCGGTCCTTGTCGTCTGCGGACCTGACGGTTCGATCGAAACATCTCAAAATGCAGTAGCAAGCTGGACTCTGCCGGTACCACCGCAGTCCGAGCGCCGCACACTTTGGATGGCTGCGCTCGGCCGCCTGTCGTCCTCACAATTTGGCGGTGAAATCCTCGCTCTGGCGGAACAGCTAGCCAGTGACTACAGGCACGGGGCCGGACGCATCGCCCACCTCGGACGGCTGGCTCATCACCATGCGGCGCTGGCGGATCACGAAACTCCCGATCAAAGCGACATCATCGCCGCGGCGTGGACGGGTGAAGGCAGCGGTCTCGATGCTCTTGCAGAACCCTTGCGCGCTCACGTGCCGGATGAAGCTCTTGTTATGCGGCCGACTCTTCGGGCCGATCTTAACGCGCTCATGCTCCGCTGCCAGGTGCGCGATGGTTTGGTGGATGGATTGGGCGCCTCTGCGAAGACTCGCTACCGGCCCGGCGTTCGCGCGCTGTTCACCGGTCCAAGCGGTACAGGCAAGACGCTGGCCGCCGGCTGGATCGCAACGCGCCTGGGGCTTCCGCTTTTCCGGGTCGATCTGGCCTCGGTCACCAGCAAATACATCGGTGAAACGGAAAAGAATTTGTCCCAACTGCTGGCTCGTGCCGAGCAGGCGGAGGTAATTCTGCTTTTCGACGAAGCCGACTCGCTCTTCGGCAAGCGGACGGACATCAGCGACGCCAACGACCGTTTCGCCAACGCTCAAACGAATTACCTGCTGCAACGCATCGAGAATTACGACGGCATTGTCCTGCTCACCAGCAACAGCCAGGCCCGCTTCGACGACGCTTTCGCGCGCCGCCTCGATTTCGTCATCGAGTTTCCTCTGCCCGGTCCCGAAGAACGCCGTGCCCTCTGGCTCTCGCATCTCGGTTCCCACACGTCCCTTGAGCCCGCCGACCTCAACCGGCTCTCGGTGCTGTTAGACCTGAGCGGCGGTCATATCCGCAACGCCGTCCTTGCCGCAGCCGTCCGTGCCTGCCGAGGCCGGCGGCACATCAAATTCGAAGACCTGGTTGCCGAACTCGAAGCCGAACTGCGAAAGCTAGGTAGGCAAGTGCCGGTGGGGCTCCAATCCTGAAACTGTGCAAGTGACATTAAATTCCAAGCCTGAGCGCAAGCAAGAGACGACGGTCGTCAAACGAAGCCTCGCCGACGCTGCGTTCAAAATGACCGAGAATGGTGCGCCGGCCGGCATGCCGCTATTTCTACAACCCAAGCTGGCCGTGAGCCGGCCCGACGATCCAGGCGAGCGCGAGGCGGACAGCATCGCAGACCATGTCATACAGAGGTCGCCCGCGAACGCGCATGGACAACGAACTACGCTCATACAGCCCCAGTGTGCTGAATGCGCCCCAGGTGGACTGTGCCCCAGATGTGCTGCCGAGACCGTGCAACGACAATCGGACGATGGCGAACTGACTACCAAGTCCGAAGGTGGCGCGGGCCTTCTTCCGCGAACGCTCCTTCGGAGCGGCGCGGGCGCTCCTCTGCCGGCGACAACGCGCTTAGAGATGGAACGCGCCTTTAACGCGGAGTTTGGTAACGTGCGTGTGCACGACTCCGCTGACGCCGGCAATGCTGCGGCCCGCATCCATGCGCGCGCATTCACGCACGGTCATGACATCTATTTTGCGCGCGGCGCGTTTGAGCCGCACACGGCCGGCGGACGCCGTCTGCTCGCGCATGAGCTGGCGCACACAATCCAGCAACGTGACAAGGACATAATCCGACGTCAGGCCGATCCGGCATTAGCAGCGCCGGTTGCACCCACTTCCGCCCCGGTCGACCCTGCTGCCGTGGCGCGTGTAGTCTTCACGGCGCTCGACGAAGATCACAACCCGCAATCGGCGCTCGATGCGCTCCAGGGACATACTAAAACTGTAAGCGACGCGATCGGCAAAGAGTTTAGCCGCGAGCATAACCAGACGACCTTGCGTAGCTTCCTACGCCGGCGGCTGTCTGAGGATGTGCTCGTGAAGGCCTATGCACTTCTCGTATCGGAAAGCATTCACAGCGAAACAACGGCGATGGCGCTCGCCCTCATTCCGGTGTACACCCGGGACGAGGAGGTCTTTCGAATTCTTTTTAGCGCGCCGCATTCGGGTCGCCTCGAGCTCGAGAGGCAGTACAACCTGTCGTTCGGCGAAGCTGGAAATGGCCCGGATAAGATCGGCACTGGCTCGCTGAAGGGTGATTTGAAGGACGATCTCTCCGGCTGGCGCCGGCAAAAGGCACTTGCGCTTCTGCACCGCGACCTCACTGAAGCCGACGAATTGTATTTCGATAGTGAGGGGATTGTAGACACGCACGCCGATGCGGTGGTTGCGCGTATTCAGGCCCAGTGGGCGCGTGGCCCTGCCGCGTTCGCAGCATTCGAGAATGATTGGGAACAACTCGTTCGTAACCGCTCAGGCTGGACTGACGAAACATGGTCGCACTCGAAGTCGCTGTACGACGCAATGGACGAGGAGCTCTCGGGCAGGAACTGGGAGCTAGTGAAGGCCGTGCTCGATGCGAGCAAGCAAGTCGTAACTTCTGAGCCGCCGTCGGCGGCGCAGCAGCAGTTCGGCGAGGAGATCCGCCTGCAGGAAGCCGAGGCGGCGCTGGCTGCAGCGACAACGGGTGGCTTCAGGGGACTAGGCACGAACGAGGAGGAGGTCACACGTGCCGTGAGTCGCATTCGCGCGGTTTATCAGGAGCGAATCGAGCGAGCGCGCGCTGCGAATGATGCTGCTCTCGTGCTGCGCTACGAGGCTGAGTGGGAGTCGCGCAGGAAAGAGCTCTTGATGTTGCTGAAAGACGAAATGGACGCCGACACGGTCGACTACGCCCGCACACGGCTCGTGTTACGCGGAACCCTCTCGGCTGCGGACGAGATTTATCTCGCAACGCGGCAGCACGACAGCGACCGCGTTGTCGATCTGGTGACGCGGACATGGGCGCGAGGCGAGATCGATCGATACCTAGCTCAAGCCGAGCAGGAAGTACGTGAGGATGGCATCGTGATCCGTCCCCGCTTCCATCCGCTTTTCGTCGTTCCGTATAACAGCGGAACACGCTCCGAGCGCGTTCGTCCGCTCCTGCGCAAGGATGCTGATGATGCAGGACGCGGTGCGCGTCGGCTCGAGATGGAGGTCCGCCAGGGTAGCGGAGCCGCCTCCCTGGAAGGCATTTACAAGTTCCTCACGACGCCAGAGCTAAGTGAGGATCTGCGCACGGAGCTGATCAGTCGCTGGGTCGCTGCCAGCGCCGAGGAGATCGGACCGGCAGCCGCCGATAATCAGAAGACTGATGCACAACAGTTCGTGGCGTTTATCGAGCGTCGCTACGAAGCCACAAACGTGAGAATCGACCTGCAGGATGAGCTCGATCCGGCCCGGGATGCCGCTGAGATGTTGCGACGCGCAACCGCGCGACACGAAGCCGCAACCAGCGGTGCGGGACACAAACTCCTCGACTTGATCTTTACGCAGAAATACGACATCGAAACCGGGGAAGACACGCTCGCCGTCGAGGCCGAGTCACTGGCGCGTCTGCGCTATATCGTCGCGCACACGGGCGCCAACCGCAGCGAGATCGAAGCAATGATGGCCATTGCAGGCGTTCACACCGTCACCGAGCTCAGCAAACAAGAGTATGGTCTCTTCCGCCAACGCCTCGATGAGCTGCGTGCACTGCGGGAAGCACTCGTCGACGCGATCGTCACCGTCGCGCAGCTCGTCGTGGAAACCGCCGTAACCGTTTTAACGGCAGGAGCGGCCGGCCCAATGCTGCTCGCTTCTCTCGCCACGACGATTGCCGGGATCGTTGCCCATGAGCTCGCGCTCGGGGGCGAGTACGAGACATTCAGCGAGAAAAACGCAAAGCAGCTCGCTCTGATCATTCTGAGTCACGGCGCCGGCGCGGTGGGCCGTGGCATTGTCGGCTTGTCTGCTGAAGAAATCGCCAAGCTGAGCCGCGCGCGCGCATTCTTTGCGAATGCCGCACAGGACGCGTTCGGGCAGGTGCAGACGCAACTCGTTTCAGCAGGTCTTGAGGGCAACACACCGACAGCCGAGGGAATTGCTGCCGCTGCGTTCACCATAGTCGTCAGCTCAGCGGCTAACGCGCACGCGGCGGTTGTTAGACACACGCTGAATGAGCAGACACCAAACATTCAGCGCCTGAGAACGACCGTCATTACGCACGTTGCGTCGAACGTGATCAGCGGTAATGCGAATAAAGCCGCGGCATTGGTCCGCTCCGGGACCAATCTGACGATCGGCGAAATCGGCAAGCAGTTCGGCGAAAGCACCGCAGACGGAATCGGGCGCGGCCTCGCCGCCGGAATCGGCGACTACGGAGCGCACGTCTATCAGGTCCATCGTGAGGCGCAACGCGCAAAGCGGGATCCGGATGAGCTCCTTCATCACCCGAGCCAAATCGACAAGGAGGGCGACGTCGCCAAACAGCGCGCGGCTACGTATGAGCCCGGAACGCTTGTCGTGGTTGAAGTGAACACCGACCACGCGATGTCGGTTGTGCGTGGCAAGGATGGCAAGATCATCGTGCGCATCTGCAGCATCAATTGCGGCGAGCTGCGCACATTACTCGCGGGACTCAGCACGCACGAGAATGCCGCAGTGCGTGCTGAAGCCGACCGTCACTTGCAGAGGATTGGAGACATTGAGCGCGAGTACGGCGATAATCCAATGAATCCGAAAGCACAGGCCCACCTGAAAGAGCTGGCAGCGCACATCAGCAAGCTGCGCACGCGGGTCGGCGAGGACCGCTTCTTCGGCGCGCTTCCGGAACAACCGGCGAACGAGCCCGAGATCCCGAAGAGCGCCGGGGAGGACATTGCAGCCGCAAAGCCGACTGCGGCGCCGAAACTCAACCGGGAGCAGCGCGCGCGCATTAACGATATCGCTGAAAAACTGCACGAGCACGCCTTGAGCTGGAGCGATCTCGGCATCCACGACCCGGAGGCCGTGGCCAATTTCTTTGCGGGCCAGACAGACGTTGACGCCGCCGTCAAGGCCTTGGAGAAACGGCTTCGCAATAAGCTCCGCCTGCTCGAAGTATACTCGGAAGCGCAGAAACCCCCCGGCTGGGAGTCCCGGAAGGAAGAAAAGGCGCCTACCAAAGAAGGACCCGACGTGCCCGAAGGGCAGCGCATGCCGCGTGGCACCGAGATCCCGGAGAAGGACTACGGCGGCGAATGGGGCGGCGAGCGGGGCAACTCCGAGTGGTTCTCCGACGTCGACGCCGTCAACAAAGTCACCGGATATCAGCCGATCGAGTTCCACAACGGATACCCCGATTTCAGCCCGTGGGCCAAGGAGCGGGTCGTCATCAAAGTGACGGGCAACGATGCGGTGGACTTCGCGGCCGCCGACGAGTTCATATTCCGCAAGCGCGGTTTTCCGAACAAGACTGCATACGCCGATTGGCGCAGCGCCAATCGCATGACCTGGCATCACATCGAGGGCGCGTCGGAAATGATTCTGGTTCCGCGCGATCTGCACGAGAACGTCCCGCACGTGGGGGGAGCGTCGGAAGCACGCGCAGCGTCCACACCTTAGGTTCGTGGAAGTGATCGCGGCAGTGACAGCAAATGCGATGCGTGTCGCGACAATCAAACAACTGATTCAACGCAAATCTGCGGGAGAGACCTTACCACCTGATCTAGCCAATCTTCGGGAAGTGTTGACAACAGAAAGAGGAAGTCAACTTGATCCAAGTACTCGACAATTCATGGAAGCGCGGCTCGGATTCAATTTTCATAATGTGCGCATTCACGATGAATCTCGTGCGGCAGCATCGGCTGGTCGATTAATGCGCTCGCATCTGACACGCCAATGATCCAACGCCAGGGCGATCCTGCAGATACAAGATTGTGGGGTTGGTCGCGCTTACCGCACCTTTCTTGGTCGACAACATCGTCTACGTCTTTGTCGAGGAAGCACAGGCATGGGCGCACCTGCAGGAGTTGTGGCTGCGCGGGCTGGAGTGCCCCGTTTTTATTGAGGGCCGAGAGGTGAGCCTCGACGCAGATTACCATCCGGCGCCCATCAAGCCGGGTGGGTCATAAGATTGGAGCGGGAAGACCCAGCGAGCCGCGCCGAGACTTAAACATTACTCAACCTCGTGCCACCACCATTTTTCACACCCGGAGAAGAGAACAGACACCAGCGTTCGCCATCCGGCGTGCGCAGGAAGTCGGAGAGATCATCCGAAGCAGACCGCGGGGCGTCCGCCGGCATGCCACGTTTCCTGACTGCCGCGCCCACTCCGCTGCACAATTCGCCTCCGGCCTCGGGTGCGGGCAGTCGATCAGAACCCCTGGTTCATGGACGCGGCAGCGTGCAGTCCGTTGCAGCCATGCGAACCGACGCCTATTACCGTTCGCCCGTCAATCCGAACAATCCGGTCGTGGTCTGGACGGACGGTGCGCGGTCGTTTTTTTCGCCGGCGGAGTCCCAGATTATTGCCGGTAACATCAATGCTGCGCCGGAAGCGACGTTTTCGCCTCCTGCGGGTTATGTGCCGGAAGAAATCCACTGGGATCGTGTGGAAGGTTTGACATCGGGTGGCGGGGCTCTGGTGATAATCGCCCGCAAACCGGGTGAGCCGGAACTTGACGTGGCCATCACAAACCATCTGGAACAGAAATTCCACTTCGCTGCGTTGGGCGTAACCGCGGGCGCCAGCAGCCAGGTGGCGAGGGAGGGTGGCGAGTTTGTCCGCGTGAACGATTCGACTGTGCCGCTGGAGTTTTCCGGTGCGCGCGCACCGGGCGACATCCACAGCCAGAGTTTTGCCGACGGTTTCTTCCGGTATCGGGCGCCTGGCGGCGATCATGATCTATACGTCGCACAAGGGGCCAATCCTGTAGTCCATCTGGTCGAGCGATCGACGGGGTCGATCACGCGCACTTTTGCGTCCGGCACGATCGCCGCCATCGTTCCCGACGCGGCTGGCATCGTTCATCTGGAAACGAACACACCTGGAACCCGGGGCACCACAACCCGCTCGACAGTGACTATAGATTTACGCTCAAGTCCACCAGACGTGACAACGGCTACAGGACACACCTCCGCCGAGTCCGGTTACGCCGGAGCGAGGAGCCGCGTGGAGGCGCTGGGCGTCACGCTCACAGAAAACGGGCTTCGTTTGCGCGTGAACGAACTCGAGATGATCGAGCTGTCGTTGTCGTTGGGCGGCAACCAGGGATTGAATGCGTTGGTTCGACTTCGCGCGCTCAATGGTGGGAGCTCGGGAACCCCGATTCTCGAGGTGACAAAATCCATCGGGCCTGACAACGCGTATGGAATGGCCGAGGCCGGCGCTGGGCCCCCAACGCTCGACATCTTTTATCCATTCGAAAGCTCGCCGACCGAACGCACGGCCACAGTCCGTCACGAAATGACTCACATCATCATGGGCGCCATTGACGCCATCAGCCATTCCCGAATGACGGCGAAAGATCGTGCCGATCTCGAGGGCGCCTTGCGATTTGAAGCCGGCCACGCGAGAGAAATGGCCCGTGCTGGTCTGCTCCGTGCCGGGGAATATGGTGCTGGCGACCGGCCTCCCTCTGCAGGAAGCCGATCCGAGTGGCGGAACCGGTTGGGGGGCGATCTTGAGCTGGCAGACATTTGGGTCGAATTGTTGCGGCGGTATTCCTTTCTTCCTGATCCGGAAGGTACACGGGAATTGCGCGGTGCATCTCTGGCCGATGAATCCCGCTACTTGGGAGCTTCCGAGACGTCGGGTCATCCTGCAGATTCGCTGGGCGAATTCGTCGCCAGCTTCGTCACCAGCGCGACGTTGTTTCGCAACCGGTTGGTTAGGGATGTGCTCGCCGCTGAAGTCGCCGGCAACGCCCATGGGGGAGCCGGCGGTTCGTACCTGCGCGGTCTTTATCGCAAGGCATGGAACCGGATTGACGCTTTTTATGTCCCACTCGGCTCCAATCCATTCTAAGTCTTCCAAAGATTTGAAATTGCGTGGAGCGGTAAGACCCCAGAGGTCGCGGATAACGAGAACCTAACCCGCAAAAAAATACCGAACCTTTCTTCGCTGTTTCTCAGAGATTTTTCCGTATAATAAGCCCCCAAAAAAAGAAACCAAAATACCAGTTCTGACAGAGAACTCTCGCAGGATGCATTGACATCAACCGGATGCCTCTTTCAATGAAGAGATCCACACAACGAAGTGGGATCAAACATGAAAGCTCCAGGAACTGAAAGCTCCATCGCCGCAACATTCGAGAAACAGGCTCTGGCAAAGCTCGTAGGAGAAGCGCCGTCGTTTGTAAAAGTGATCGAGGATCTTCCCGGTCTGGCTTGTAGTGATGCCACCGTACTGATTGAAGGGGAAACCGGAACAGGTAAGGAACTCGTGGCCAGGGCACTCCATTATCTGGGCCCGCGCGCATCATCGCCTTTCATTCCGGTCAACTGCGGTGCGTTTTCAGACACACTGCTTCAGGACGAGCTGTTCGGGCACGAGCGCGGCGCATTCACGGACGCACTGGGACAGAGACAGGGACTGATTGCGCAGGCGGAAAAGGGCACTCTGTTCCTTGACGAAGTGGACTCTCTCAGTCCGCGGGCCCAGGTGGCGCTGTTGCGCGTACTTCAGGACGGGATGTTTCGGTCTCTCGGCGGGACTCGGGAACAGCATGTCGATGTGCGTTTCGTCGCTGCCACCAACACTCCACTATTCCCCTTGATTGAAACCGGAGCGTTTCGGCGGGACCTCTACTATCGGCTCTGCGTCTTTTCGTTAAGCCTTCCTCCTCTTCGCGCCCGTGGCTCGGATGTGGTCCGATTGGCGACCTACTTCATTCGCAAACACGAAAAAACCGGCGCCCCATCTCCTCAGCTCTCTTACAGCGCATGCTCCGCTTTGCTGGCTTTTGACTGGCCCGGCAATGTAAGGGAACTGGAGAATGCGATCATTCGCGGCGTCCAGCGCTGCCGGACAGGCTTTATCGAAGCTGCGGACCTCGGACTCACGCCGGCCGCGCAATCCAATGAACCGTCGATTGCGCAACGTTTCTCGACCGGCGCTTCATTTAAAGACAGGAAAAAGCAGTTGATTGAAACTTTTGAGCGGCAATTCCTCATTGAAGTCCTATCCGAGCACCACGGAAATGTAAGTCGTGCGGCGCAGGCGGCAGGCCGGGAGCGCCGGGACTTTGGCAAGCTGCTGAAGAAATATCAGATCGATCCCAGGCTCTTTGCCGGTTCGATGCAAAACCTTCCCACGGTTCCCCGGTAGGCGTCGCTCGCCCTGCGCTAGTCGCGTTTGCGACGGTAGCAGAGCTGTTCCCCTTCGCCGACAGTTTCGAGCACTCCCTTCTCCGTCAACCGATCGAGCACCCCCTGGAGCATTTGGACCGCAACCCTGACCTGATGTCGTGTGAGCCACCAGTCGGCAATCCCCACAATTGTGTCCGCAGCTCCGGGATGTTCCTCCAGGTATTCGAGGATGGCTTCTCCTAGTTTGTCTTCGCTTTCCAGACCGTTCATTTAGACACCTCTTTCCTCTGGACCAACACACGACGGCGGCAAGGCTCGTGCCAAATCCCTTTGCAGTCCACAAGCATGGAAGGGCCGGGGGTTTAGCCGGTTCAGTGCAGGTTGAAGCCCGAGGTTAGTGGGTGAATGTCCACCCGCTCCTCAGCACCGCTCGGTACCAGAAACAGCGGGGCCGTCATACACATGCGAGTACTCGTTGTAAGAAGAAGTTTCACCCGGGTGGTGCGGATCTATTCACCCGCGGCAGATTGAGGTTATGACGGACAGGTTCTGGCGCAGATAGGAATCGCACAGATAGGCCCGGTCGGTTGAGCAGAAGTGTTGGGCCCGCCGCGACGCGGACTATGCTGCAAGGACATGACGCCAGACTATCGCTGGATTCGATCCCAAGCTGATCGGGATCCCAAACTGCGCTTTGCGAATTTTCTGCGCCAGCTCGATTCCAATTGAGGGCATCGAGGCGGTACACATGATACGAAAGGGTCAAATCCTGGGATCGACCTGAACGAACTTGGCCACCCTTTCTATCGCTTTTGATCTCTTGTTGGGCATTGCTTAATCATCCTTACTCCGCTGCGGTACTACCCCACGACTGTCCGCTCAGGTTTGCAACACTTCCATCCCGAGCTGTCATTCTTATATTTTGAACGGTACGACATATATAAAAGCGAGATAACAAAGTGGACAAGACATCCCGGTAACTGTTTGTTGGTTGGAGTAACTACTTTGGTGCCAGAAGGGATGTCAGGTCCGCGGCGTGGAGGATTCAAGCGTCGCCGGATCTGGTTTTGGCGACAAGCCTAATTCGATCCAATTTTCCGTCGTCCTCAACTGGCAAGCTGCCCTTAAGAAATGAGAGCGCTTGCAACACCGCCCTGCGGAGGCGCGGCATTACGGGTCGTAAAAATTCAATTCCAATCTCCAGCGCACCGGAACCCCAGGTCCTCCTGAAGGGAAGTCTTCGGGTACACACCCTGCCGACGCGACACGCGTACGTCCTTGGCGGACGACTTAAACGACCCGCCGCGGACAACGCGGTTGACCTCAAGGACTGGTCCCTTGGGGTTAACCAGGACGGACGGCGATTTTGCGTAGTAGTCGACCTGGTGAAAATCCTCCACCCACTCTCTTACGTTGCCGAGCATATCGAACAGATTCCAGGCGTTCGCAGCCATCATCTTGACAGGGTGTGACTGGCCGTCGCTGTTGCCGGAGTGCACCGCAACGCTGTCCAGGCGATCGTAGGTGGCGGCCGGCGACCCGGCGCGAGCGGCGTACTCCCACTCCGCCTCAGTCGGCAGGCGGCCGTCGATCGCGTCGCAGTAGTCTCGCGCCGCGCCCCAGTCGACGTTAGTGACGGGATAATTGCCGGCACGCGATGGCCGGCTGGGGTTGTTCTTCATCACCCTCTCATACGCCTCCTGCGTCACTTCGGTTTGACTCAGCCAAAACCCCCGCGTCAGCTTCACCCGCCGGTTCGGCTTCTCCTGTTTGTTGTCGCATCCCAGGTCATTGTTTGAACATCCAATTTGGAACTCACCCGGCTGCAGCCGGACATAGTCAAGTCCGTCCTTGGGGTTCGGGAAAGGGGACGGCCGCTCTGCCTTCGCCGGCGCCGGAGGAGGAGCAAGCGCAACAGGTCGATTGCGGGGAGCGTTTTCAAGCTCCGAAATCTGGTTTCGGAGCTCAGTGGCATTTTTCGATGCATCTTGAAGAGCCTTGTCCTTAGCCTGCAGGTCGCCGTTAAGGCTCCGGACCTGGCCTTCAAGGTTTTGGATCTGCAGCGTGGCCGAGGAAGAAGCCGATTGAACCTGGCCCTGCTGTTCATTGGCTTTGGCCTCCAATTCCCTGGCGCGGCTTTTGAATTCTTCAGCTACCTTCCCGAGCCGCTCCTTTTCTGCTCCAGTCGCCGCTTTCGCAGCCTGCAACTCAGCGGTTTGCGCCTTGGCTTTGTTCAGCTCGCTCTGAGTTCGAGTATTTTGTGCGTTCTTAAGGGCGCGAAGCTCATTAGAGAGCTGCCGTTCCGCTTTGAGAAGCGTGATGTTCCAAACGAGCGCCGTGATTGCAACCGTCGAGATGGCGGCATACCCAAGCAGCAGTACACGCTTCCGCATCGCTGCGTTTCGGCTCCGCCTCAAGAAATCCTGAACCTCGGCGCACCTTGCGCCGTACTGTTGAGCCCACGGGTCGTTCCATTCCTCCTCGCGACATCGCTTCCACGCGTGCGTCGCGTCCGGGTCCTGCCAGAGCGAACCCTTCCGCTCGACGGAATTCTGGGCGCGTTGGAGCCAACCAACGCTTTCGGCCTCGTCGCGCACCCATTCGGACAGCCGCTTCCATTGGCGGAGCAGGGTCTCGTGCGTGATATCGATGGTGCCGTCTGCGCCGACCTGCATTAGGGAGTCTTCCTTCGAGGCAAATGCGCCGGTAATTGCCTCCACGTCGTTGCGGCCCGCGATGTCGTTACGGCCCGCGATTGCGCACAGCTTATCGATCGCCATGGCACGGCGAACCGCCTTTCCTTCCTCCATGGTCGTGAGCGTCCGGAAAATCTTTTCCGTCAGCTTCTGTTGGACCGCGTCGAAAGACTGGTAGATCGACTCGGCATGCAAATTGTTGGAAACACTTAAAGCAGAGCACAAAGGATAGAGCCGTTGGAAGGGAGAGTGCTGCTTAAAAGGCAGATGCTCTACCAACTGAGCTAACGGCCCGCTCTAGCTGCATTGTTGATTTTAGACACTTTCCAGACACACGTCATTTCGAATCCATTGTCGCGCTTCAAAAGCGTACCAAAACTGTAACGAAAACCATTTCACCACTCACCTTAAACTGCATTGGACCCGGAGATGGCAGTCTTTTAGATTAATGTGATGAGGTTGGGGGCAAGGAAAGCCTGGTTGCTTTTGGCGGTGCTCTTTGTTGTTCAGGCCAAGCCGGCTGAGTCCAGCGCCGGCCGGTATTCGATTCAGTTCAAGGAGCATCTCAAGATTTCAAACGACCTGAAACTGACGGGCGGCCACGCTTCTTCAACATTACGGTTTACGTGCGAATCCACCTGGAAGCCAATTGCCGGCAGTACTCTTCATCTTTTCATCGACCATTCGCCGGTTTTGGATGGCAGTCGGTCTTTTCTCTCGGTCATGTTGAACTACGGGGTCCTGCGAAGCCTCCGGCTGGACGACCATAATCAACCCGCGACCGAAGTGATAATCCCATTTCCGCCTGAGATGCTGCAGCTGGAAAACGAAATTGTATTTTCGGTCGAACAGTTCGCCGGCGGGCGCAATTCGAGCGACATCTGGACCGCCATCAAGCCGTCTTCGTTCATTAGCATTGAATACGAGGAGAAGCGTCCAGCGTTGGATTTGCGCCTACTGCCGTCGCCCCTGGTGGATCCTCACAGCTATCGTCCCAAACAGTTATCTGTTCTGCTGCCGGGCCGGCTTTCATCGCAGACACTGGAAGCCACTGCGCTCCTGATTGCGAACTATTCTGCTGATATTGGAGAAGCGCTGATGGTTCGAACTATCCGGTCAATCGACGCCGCCTCCGGCCATCTGCTGATGGTTGGCACACCAGACGAACAGCCGTTCGGGCTTTTGGAAGACCGGCTGCCATTTGGTCTGTTCCGCGTCGGGAATAAAATTCGGCACGGCATGAAGAACCACGGGCCATTCGAAGCCGAGGAAGGAGTCGTTGCCCTAATTCAAGGATCGGAAAAGACCTTCAAGCCGATTCTGGTGGTGACGGGAAACAGTCCGGCCGCCGTCTCGAGAGCAGCAGGCAAACTCATCGAGGGTCATTTTGAGAGCCCCGGCACGTTCGCGAGAATTTCTCAGAATGTGCGCATGGACCGCCTGCCGCCTCGCGAGTGGAAGGGCTTTCTGCCGCCGAGCAACCACTTCACGCTTGGCCAAATGGGCCTAAAAGAATTGAAGATCGATTCTCAGAATGATTTCTCCTTATCGCTTCCGCTTTTAGCAACTCCGGACGCGCAGTTCCTGGAATACGGACACCAAATGACGCTGGAGTTTAGATTGAACCCGGACGTCAGCATCGAAAATACAAAGCTTGACGTTGACTTGAACGGTGCGATGTTAGGTCGGTTCGAAATCGTAGAGTTCTCTGCGGGCTCGAAAACATCGATCCATTTCAAGATTCCCACACATCTGCTTCGCCGGCAAAATGTCCTGAACATAACGTGGCGAGGCCTGGATGGCGCACCGGGGAACGATCCGGCAGCGTGGCTCCTTCCAAGCAGCGCGGTCGACTTGCCACGCGATTACCGGTCGGATCTGCCGGACCTTGGACTTGTGCAGTACGGTCTGTTTCCCTTCGGCTTGAGATCGGATCTTTCCGACACGATCCTCGTGATCCCGGATGATTCAGGTGATGAAGCGGCCGCTGCAGTTTTCGAACTTGCCGGGCTGCTGGGACGACTCGTTCCATCAGATCGATTTGCTTTCGGTGTGAAGCATATGGCGGAGTTGAGCCAGGAATCCAGGCTGTCCTCGCACATGATCGCATTCCGAATTGGTGAACTGCCAAAAGGGATGTCATCGAAAGGTGCTGTCGCAGCAATCCAGGAGAGCGTCTCACCGTGGAATTCTCACAGGTACATGCTCAGCATTACATCAACCTCGCCGCCGGTGCTGCATACCGCTATCAAGACTGTTTTCTCACAAGCCACATTGAGGCAGTTCCACGGTGATACGGCTTACATCTACTCCGACAGGGTGTCATCTTTCAAAACAGTTCCGGTACAACAGATCTATGAATATTCCTACTTCACTCATTTACAGGCGTGGCTAAGGGAGAATTGGATCGGGTTCCCAGTGATTCTTACAACGGTCAGTTGCCTTCTATTCCTCGGCTTGAGGCTTGCCCTGGCACAGTACAAGGCCCGAAGATCGGCAGCTTGAATGAACGCGGGCTAAAGCCCGCGACTACATTTGGGATCAACGTCATTTGGGATCAACGTCCGGCTTGAATGTAGTCGCGGGCTTTAGCCCGCGTTCGTCCATTCATCCCCTGGATTTTAAGAGCTCGAGCGGACCCAGAAATCCCGCGTAGACTGCCGTCCCGAACCATGCCCAGTTCTGAAGGTAATAACTGTTTTTGTCGGCCCAGATTCCTTGTGAATATGCTGCCTCGAGCTTTTTGTGCATCGCCTCGTTGTGCATGACGCACATGAGCGTCGACAACATCTCCAGCGATCCATATTCAACGAGAGGTTTTCCGGTAGGCGAAATGACCGCAGGCAGCCTTTGATCCTTTTCCCATTCTGCAGAAATCCAGCTGAGACTCTCGCGCAGGTATCGGTCCGCTCGCGGCTCTCCAAAAAGCTCCCGATCTACTTCGATGCGCCAAAACACACGAAATGCGTCATATGAAAACGCGCCGTCTTTTTCAGAGACACGAGTGATTTCACCAGTGTTCGTATTCAGTTGGACCCAATCCGCGGGGAGGCGGGTGTTTGCGAAACCGGACACGGTCATCAGAAGGTCATAGGAGGTGTCGACGAGGCCGGCCCAATTCGAGGCACTGTCAAAATCGGCGAAAACGCGATAGGCGTATGGGGCGTAGTAAGAAGGATTGATTCGGCAGATCCCGCGCTTGCAGAGGCTGTCCCCGGCGAGCAAGTAGCGACGGCCGCCAACCTCGACGGTGCCGACGGTCCAAAGATCTCGAAGGATTGCTCGAGCGTGGTTGGCGTACTTCTCGTCCTTCCAGACACGCCAGGCGAGTATCAATGCCAGAGCGGCGTCCTGGTCGGCGTCGGAAGCAAAAGCTGTGTCCATAATGCCCCAGTTGCCGCGCGGATCTTTTCCCCATTTCCATGCCCACAAATTGTCGCTGCGAATTCCGGAATTCAAATTGTTCAAGGCCCAATTGAAAGTCTTATCGAAACTGTCGCGGTCCCCGATCCAGACTGCGCGCAGCATCGCATAAGCCTGGCCTTCCGATGTCGAGATGCCCGCCGCACTGTGGTCGATGACCCGGCCGTCGCCCTGGATGAACCGTTGCACATAGGCATTCCAGCTTTCTCTAAGTATCGAAGCCGCCGGGCGCGGTTCCTCGGCAGACCGGGATTTGCTTTTGTCGCAGCCGGACAGGCCAAATAAAAAGAAGAAGGAGGAAATAACTACGCTGCTCTTAAGAATGTCCATGTTCGCTCACGGATGGCGCCGAAATTCTCCAAAAGGTCGTGACGAGATTCCAAAACGACCGCCACATTCGGTCTTTCGGGTAACTTTGTTCCGCCCAGCTTTCATCTCCGCTGAACATCAACTGAACCAACTCCTGGTGCATCTCTGCATCGGGCTTCACAAAACTGAAGGCAGCCTCAACATGTCCGGACTTCCCCGGCCGGGACCAGACAGAAGCTGCGACGGCCAGAACTTCCGGCCTGAAATCACTGCGGATTGAAATCTGTACGACGGCGGGAACGTCAATGGCTCTGTCAACTACGACACGGATGCCGCTCTCGCTGAGGTCTTCCGAACGGCAAGCAATGCTTTTTCCCTGACAAATCAAGGTACACGCATAGAGTCGCCGGACTCTTGGTGCCGTTCGACGCTGAGGCTGCTCGTATGCGACGCATGCCGCCGCGATCAACGTCACGAAATTCACGAGGGCCCAGACGCTGTTGATGAGAATGGCATCGAGTTCAGCAGGATCGGCACCATGCCAACCGTATGCCAGAAGCCTCACAGGAAACGCAATCATCAATGCAAGCGCCGACAAGCTCAGCAACGCCAGAGTTGGCCAACTTGTCTTGTAATCAAAGCGGGCGTTATCGAGATTGGTTCCCTTGTCGGTGACATTAAACTTGCCGAGTCTTGGATTGATAAGCGCCAGCAGGGTCACGACCGCCGTGTATGGAGCGATCGACACTTCATAAACTCCCGAACAGAATGAATGCCTGTAGTTTCTACTTATAGTGGAGTTCGCGATCATGGATAGTCCGATGTGCGGCAGAATGTATGCAATCACCGCCGGCACGTCGGCCTTGATCGGATGAATACCGAACAGTAAGAAGCTCAGTGGAGCCAGGATCATAATGAGCCGCGGCATCCCGAAAAAGAAGTGAAGCATCGCGTTGAAATAGTTCAGCCGCTGCTCGACGGCGAGGCCTTTCTTGAACAGCGGGCAGTCGGTTCTCAGGATCTGTGCCATTCCCCGGGCCCATCGTATGCGTTGTTTCACGTGCGCCCGATAGGTTTCCGTCGCCAGGCCGGCGGCCAGAGCCATTGGAAGATATACCGAGATATACCCCCGCGAATGCAGTTCCATCGATGTGTGAGCGTCTTCCGTCACGGTCTCCATTTTGAAACCGCCTGCTTCTTCCAGGGCTGAACGTCTCAGAACCGCGCACGAACCGCAGAAAAATGCGGAGTTCCAGAAATCATTTCCCCGCTGGATGACGTGATAGAAGAAGTGCTGTTCCGGCGGAATCTTTCCAACCAGATTCAGGTTTCTTTCGAACGGATCCGGATTGAAGAAGTGCTGAGCCGTCTGGACCAGCGCCACACGGGCATCTTCGAAGAATCCCACGGTCTTGTTCAGGAACCCACGCACGGGCACATGGTCCGCATCAAAGATCGCAATCAGTTCTCCGTTAGTTCTCCGCAACGCATGGTTCAGGTTGCCGGCTTTGGCATGCTCATTGGCAGGGCGGCTGATATACACCACGTCCTGGCTCTCCGCCATTGCCTGAATTGCCGGCCGGCGCCCATCGTCGAGAACGTAAACGGTCATGTAAGGGTAATCGATGGCTTGCGCGCCGATGACAGTCCGGCGAACGATATCAACTGATTCGTTATAGGTCGGAATGAAAATATCGACCGTGGGAAGCGTCCTGGGTGTGAGCGGTATGCGTTTGTGCACCTCAATGGTTTGAAAGTAACCGAGGAACAGAATCAGAAGGCCGTAAATTTCCGCCACAAGAAGGAACAGTGAAACAGTCGCGTCCGCGCTGGAATCGAGGTTGATTGTGGAACTGACGCGCCAGTAAAAGTAGCGCATCGAAGCAAAGCAACTTAGAAAAACGATCAGCGGCCGCATGAACCGCCTAAAGGCGGCGAGCAGCGCCAGGGCGATCATCGCCACGGAGACCTGCGCCTGCTCCCCCGGCGAAAGCGGCACAACGATCGCAGAGTAAAGAAACGGAAGAGCGATGACCAGCAGTACGGCAATTCCGATCAGCCATCGCTGCAGCACACCTCGAGATTTGATGTCGATGACGCGGTTCATCTGCTGCTCTAGAATCTCACTGCCAACCCTGTATAGAGCGTCTGCTGCGTATAGGGTCCAAAGGTGTCGATAATGTACGTCACCGGTAGAGAAAGACGCTCGGTTATTCCGACGCTCACGGTTGCGGATAGACCGCTGGCCCAATGCCCTGTCGCTCCCGTGTAATTTTGTGATCCCAGGAAACCGGAAACCTTGTAGCTCAAACTGTCATCAGAGCCGCCCCTGGCCTCGACGCGACCGATGTTGCTGACGAAATTCCCTGGACTGAAGTAGCCACCGACTCCAGCACGTGTCACTCCCGGAGTTGGTGAGATGGCATCGCTGCCTATGCGCGTCGAGGCGACTGGCAGACCGCCGCGGGTCAGGAGGGACGCGCCGCCGAAGCCAAAGCGGTTCTCGTCGAAGCCGAAATAGTTGAACTCATACGCCACGCGAAGCAGGGTTAGCGGCGCATTGTCTGGACTCGCCACGATGCTGTAACCGACGCCTCCACCAGCGGTTTTGAAAAAGTTTGAAGGCACGTTGTTCCCGGCGCGGTTTCCAAAACCGCCTTCGCCAAATATGTCGAAGCTGCCCGACAGCCGTGATGAACCTCCGACCACGAAGCGGTTTTCCATCACACGGCCGACGAGTTGTCCGGCAAATGGCCCGGTCACCGGACGAATTCCCGTTGTCGATAACAAGGACTCCTCGACGTTGCTGCGGCGCGCTGTCACGGACAGGTACGTGTGATCGGAAGCGTTGTATGTCACAGAGGCAAGCGCGTTAATGCTGCTGGTGTCGGTACTGAATCGCGAGGCGCCCGCCTCGACATGGGCCTCGGTGGATTCGGAAAGCTTTGTGTGAATCCCAGCCGTAATGTTCGTTCCCTGTTCCTTGAACAGGTCGCTCATGGGCAAGTAGTGCGTACGCGTGCCCGTTAACTGAAAGGCGGCAGAAGATCCCAATTTGAGATTCAACCGCCCGCCGTACCGAAAGAAATCAAGTCGTTGGTTCAGGTCTCCGGATTCGGTGTGATAGTCGATAATCGCTTCCACGCTCGACCGCGTATCCGCGTCGATCTGCCGTTTGAGCCGATCGATTTCCTGCTGAGTGACCGGACGCTGGATACCTGAACTCTCCTGTGCCTGAACGGCGACGTGACCGCTAAACGCAAACATGACAGCAACAGCAAAAAACGTACGCATCGAGGTACCTCTCCCTTTCACAGATCTGTCATTCAGAACGCCTTCCCACCCGCGGAACGCCTTTCCGCGGACTTGTCTATCCTGGCCAGCAGCTCGAGAGCTTCTCTATTCCGGCCAACTTTCTGAAGCGTGCCGGCCAACTCGAATGCCACCCGATCCGCCGGTTCATTGGCGTAGGCTTCTTCAAGATAGGGCAGAGCTTCTCTGTGTTTCCCGCTGGCTCGCAGGGCGCCGGCCAGGCCCATCATCAGCCGCGTATCGCGGAGTCCGAGGCGAAGGGCCTCCTTGTAATATTTCTCGGCTCCACGGTAATCACGTTTTTCCAGCAGAAGGTCCCCGTACTCACGCACAATGCCGCGATCTTGAGTTGAGTTGACGATGCGACCGAACTCCTGGGCAGCCATTTTTAAATTCCCGCTTCCTTTTAGCGCGCGGGCGTACCCGAGGCCGGCTTCAGCGCTTGACGGCATTTCCTTGTGAGCCTTTTCGAGGGGGCCGACGGCTGATTGAAATCTCTTCGTGGAAAGCAGGCCCAAACCGTATGTCAGGTTCAGCCGCGCATCGTCAGGATTTCCGCGAAGGAGCGCGGCGTAAAGCGGAAGTGCAGCATCCCATTCGCGCCGCGATGCATATATGGCGGCTAGCTGAAGCCTGATCTCGGAATCATTCGGCCGCACGGCAACGAGCTTCCTTAGCCGGGTCTCAGCTTCCCTGCCGGAGCCTGTCTGAACCAGGGCAAACGCATAATCCTTCTGGTCCTGAAACGTCATCAGCTGCTGTACTGCATCCGCTGAAAACATCTCGACGACTTCTCTGGATTTTCGTTCCCACACGAGAACGCGCGCGAGTTCGAGCCGCGCGGCGGTATCGTCGGGCTTAACTCGAAGAAAATCTTTGTATTTATTTTCCGATTGACCCCACGTCACACGCTGACGCGAGTAGATGCGCGCAAGCTGCTGGAGCGCTGACGCGTTGTCGTGATCCAGCGGCAGAACTCGCTCGTATTCTTGCGCTGCGAGGGACTCCCGACCGGCCATCAGTTCGCTGCGAGCCACACCTATTTGGGCATCGATCGACCTGGGAGCCAACGTCAGGGCCTGACGATATGCGACCAAGGCCTGCTCCACGTGCTTCGCCTCGAGAGCCAGGGCAGCGCTCCGAAGCAGGCGCTCGAGGGTCTCACCAGATGAAGCCGCCAAAACGGGTTCTACTCTGGATGGCCTCCGGACATGCCTCAGGTACCCGCCGTATCCGAATGACACGACGACGACGATTCCGAACACGATCAGAAATCCATGGATAACCTGTCGCACACTCATGCGAGCCTTGTCGGAAAGACGCTTCCTGAAAGCACGAATCTTGCCAAATCACGGCAGCCAGTTTTGCTGGGGTTTATGCGATACAAAGGCGGAAGGAGAACGGATGAAGCAGGCGGATTCAGGGATAAATTGCAGATGTTTGACTAAATTCAGATCTCCCTCGATAGTGTCCTCGCCCACGGGAATACCGATCGATCGAGACTGATTTCGGGCCGCATATCGAACCTCCTCGGATCTTGGATTACCCCCAGGGGAATGTTTCCCGTTCTCCTGATTCCCATTCAGGGTTGATCTCCAGCGGCTCGACAGCACGGGTTACATCGAAATGAAGAATCGAATCGAACTGGCTGGCGAGCCTGGCATAGAAATAGTGGCTGACGCGCTCCGTTTCGGGCAGATAAACAACGCCGATCGCCCGTTCAAGCAGAGGCTCCGGGATTTCGATGATGGGAGAAGACCCGTCGGTGATCGTGAGTAAAAAGTCTCCTGCCCCCAAACTATGAAAGAGTGCCTCGTAGCTGTCCGGTAGTGCCGGTTGAACGCGCTTTCGTTCAGCAGGACGGTCCCAATCGGATGCCGCAGTGACTGTTCCCGTGTATGTAGTGAAACCAATGAGAACGGTTTCCCGTCCGTAGCGTTCGCGAGTGAGTTGTCCGATGTTCCACTCGCCGCGGCGCCCCATATCGGTGCCGCGCGCGTCACCCAGATGGGAGTTGTGCGCCCAAACCACCATTTTTGCGGTCCCGTCACGGTGCCGGAGGTGATTGAAGAGCGCTTCCAGAGTCTCGGTCATGTGGCGATCACGCAGGTTCCACGAAGCCACCTGGCCACGGAACATGACACGGTAATACTCTTCCGCATTTTTGACGACGCGCGCATTCTGCTCCGCGAAAAAGAATTCATCGGCCGCCATCCGCCCGTCGCGCTGAACAAATTCAGCCGCCTTTTGCCTCAACTCGACAAGTTGTTCGACGACTTCGCTCTCACAGGACGAACTCAGGCCGAATTGTGCAGCATATCCGTAGCGTTGAACATCTTCTCCAAAATGGTCAAAACAGGAATACCGATAACGTGCGCGCTGTGCCGCTTCCGGATCGGTCTTTTGGAGATATCGAAGAACGGCATGTATTGATTCGTAGAGACTATAAAGGTCAAGGCCATAAAAGCCGACCTGTGTCTGGCCAGGCTCGAGCCGATCGTTGTATTCGCGTAGCCATCCAAGAAAGTCGAGTACGTCGGCGTTTCGCCACATCCATGTGGGAAAACGTTTGAAGCCCGACAGGGCCTCGACCGCTTCGCTGAAGCCCGGCTCGCCCCGCACGAAGCGATTTACTCGATACGCATCCGGCCAGTCTCCTTCGACACAGACGGCCGTAAAACCCTTCTCGGTAATCAGTCGCTTCGTAATTTCCGCGCGCTGCCTATAAAACTCATGCGTACCATGTGAAGCTTCGCCGAGTAGGGCAAAACTGGAATTTCCAATTCTTTCCAACAGTGGATCGTAATCTTCCTTCCTGCCTCTGAGTTGCCATGCTTTTCGTCTGAGGGTTTCCAGGTCGACACGGTCTTGAACGGACATAAAAAACGGCAGTTGTATTTCAGGCTGCCTGCTGGATCAAGTTGTGGAGCGGTCCTGAAAGAGCCAACCGCCCTCCTTTGAAATTTGATCTCAATAAGAAGTTAGACGTGTGCGTTGGAGTCCGGATGCAATTTCCTCGAGCGTGCGTCCGGTCAGAACCGACCAGTCATAATGGTCGATGTTCCATGACCGGTCAGCGTATTCGTCGTCGCGCTTGACCAGCAGCCAACTTTCTCGCCGGCGGGCTCCGCCCGACCTCAGATCCCGTCGAATCAACACGAAACCACCTTTGAGTTTTCGGCCATGCAATACGAACTTGAGCTCTCCCTTGGACAATTGTCTGTCCGCAGGTTCGTCGGACTCGAGCTCACAAGTCCCCTTATCCCAGACCATGACAGTTCCGGCCCCATATTCGCCTTCAGGAATGTTTCCTTCAAAATCCGCGTATTCGATCGGGTGGTCCTCCGTCCGGATGGCGAGGCGCTTGTCTGCGGGATTCAGTGACGGACCTTTCGGCACCGCCCACGAAGCGAGCACCCCACCAATCTCCAGCCGAAGATCGTAATGCAGGCGGGTTGCCTGATGCTTTTGGACAACGAAGATCGGGCGTCTGCCGGATTTGCGAGGCTTTCCGCTGCCTGCCGGCTCCGGCGTCGTTTTGAAATTTCTTTTTTTCCGATACTCCTCCAGGGCCATGCGGACACCTTCATCGCGGAAATTTCTCTCCCGTCGGCTCGTCCATTTCTACGCAGCCCGCCTTGGTTTGGAAACCTCTACGACAACCTCGGCGATTATTTGGGGATCCTTCAACCGGGTTGCGATGTCGCCCTGAGTAATGATGCCAGTATGCGACCTTGTTGGTCCACGACCGGAATTCGTCTCACCTGGTGGCGCTCCATCAGTTGCAGCGCCTTCTCCACAGGATCCTCCGGCCGGCAAGTGAAGACAGGCTGGGTCATTACGTCGCCAATGCATGCCGTTTTAGGATCCCGCCCTTCGGCGACGACTCTCAGGGCCAGGTCGCGGTCGGTGACAATGCCTAAAAGCCGCTTGCTTTCCATGCTCTCACATATGGGAATAGCGCCGACATTCCGCTCCTTCATCAATTGACCAGTATGCTGTGCGCTATCCATCGGCTCGCAGCAAAATGGATCCTTCGTCATAATATCCTGACATTTGTACGTCATTTTTTCCCCGCTTCTAATCTGTGAAGTATGAAGTCTTAGGTTGCAGATTCCGTTCTACTCTCGATGTTTATCACGGCTGTGGAACCATGCAGTACAGCGTGATCGATCGTCTTCGTGTCGGAAATAACCGCGATCGCGACGTCTCGTCCTCCAGATCACCCATGGGCGCTCAGACCCCGACTGACGACGGAAACAGCCAATGCCTCATGGCCATGCGAGTCGCAGTGCATTAACTAATAGGTTGAGGAAAGAGTGGCCATAGTGCCGCCCGGATTCTAGCCGGTTTTTCCGAGGCGTTTGCTCGCAACGGCAAGAATGGCCGCGATCAGCTGTTCAGACTCGATAGGTTTTGATACGTGCATTTCAAACCCGGCCTGGAGGGCCCGTTGACGGTCATCCTCACGAGCGTATGCAGTCAACGCAATGGCCGGCACGCGATGCCGCTCCTGCTGTTGTTCCATTTCGCGCAATTTCCCCAGCAGGACGTAGCCGTTTTCACCCGGCATGGCGATGTCTGAAATCAAGATGTCCGGCGTGAGTGTCTGTAGCGCGGCAAGCGCTTCTTGCGCTGAGCCTGCTGTGGTTACGATTGCGCCTTCGTGCTCGAGAACGAGGGCGAGAAGTTCTCTCGCATCGGGCTCGTCATCGACGATTAACAATTGCAGACCTTTGAGCGATGAAACGGCCTTCCCGATGCGTTTCGATCTTTTCGTTCGACCCGTGGAGTCTGCGGTCTTTATAGGCAGAAGTACGGTGAAAGTGGCACCCTGTCCTTTTCCCCGGCTCTCGGCCACGACATTGCCGCCGTGCAGTTCAACGATGTAACGCACAATCGAAAGTCCGACTCCCAAACCACCGTGGGCGCGGATATTCGTGCTGTCCGCCTGACTGAATCTGTCGAAGACGTGCGGCAGGAATTCAGGGTCAATGCCTTCTCCATTGTCACGAACGACAATTCGCATCTCGCTTTCTTCCGTTTCTGTCGAGATGCCGATGACGCCACCTTTTGGAGTGAACTTGATCGCATTGGAAAGCAGGTTCCAGACGACTTGCTGCAATCGGTCGGGATCTGCCGCGATCCGCTCGGGAGAACGAGACGCTGTCGTTTCGATTCGGACGCCCCTGGCATCTGCGGCTGGTTGTACAGCCTCTATAGCGGCCTTTAGGATAGGCAGGACTTCGACAGGTTGGACCTTAAGCTGCAGCTTGCCGCTGACAATTCGGGAGACATCGAGGAGATCCTCAATCAATTTCGCTTGCGAGCGAGCGCTCCGCTCAATGACGTCGATGCCACGCTGGACGCTTGCGGGATCCGATGCGCGGTTCCGCAGCAATTGAGTCCAACCGAGTATGGGAGTAAGCGGCGTTCGTAATTCGTGAGACAGAGTGGCGATGAACTCATCCTTCACGCGATTGGCAGACTCCGCCTGCTTGCGTGCTGTCTGTTCCAGCTGGAGCAATTGCTCGCGTTCGCGTTCGGCCTGTTTCAGGCGAGTGACGTCGGTCATGGCCGCGATAAGGCGTACGGCCTCGCCGGACTCGTTTTGCTCTATGTAAGCGCGATCAGTCACAGCGGAATAGGATCCATTCGCGCATCGAAACTGATATTCATCGGACCAGAACCTGCCGCCACCCTCAACCACTGCGGTAATCCCGGAAATGACTCGTTCCCGATCGTCCGGGTGAATCTGATTGAACCGCCACGTGACATCGGTCGCGACCTGCTCCGCGGCGTATCCAAACAACGTGCGGATACCTTCATTCCATTGCACCAGTCCCGTTGTCAGGTCCCAGTCCCAAATCGCGTCATTTGTGGCTCGCGCGGCCAGCCGATATCGTTCTTCACTCGCGCGTAAAGCCTCCGCAGATTTGCGGCGATCCGTGACGTCGATCGAAACTCCGGTAATGTATGCAGGGCGCGCGTCCTCTCCCTGGAACACTTTTGCCTTAAGAGTGAGCCAGCGAATCGTCGCATCGGTTTGTACCAGTCGAAATTCAAGGTCCAGATCCTGCCGTTCCTGCAGCGCCTGATCCACGGCATTGCGGACAACATGCTGATCGTCGAGATGAACTCGTTTGACGAAATCGGTCCAGGTATACGGCACATCATCCCACATCAAATTGCCGGTGACGAGATCCCAGTGCCAGCTTGCCATTCTCGCAGCAGACAAGGCGATCTGCAGCCGCGCTTCCTTATCGCGCAATGTCTCTTCCGCGTGATGCCGATCGGTGATGTCCATCGTGACGCCACGCAGACCGACAGCCTCGCCGCGTCCATCGAGAACGACGGCGGCATGAGTCTCCACCCAGACCACCCGCCCGTCTTTTGCAATCCAGCGGAACTTACTACCGCCGGCTCCGCTCTCGAACACTCGGGCGATCTCGTGAGCAACCCGGTCGCGATCCTCGGGATGAATCACGGTTAACCAGAAGTGTGGCGATTCGATCCATTCCGCTGCGCTGTAGCCGAGCATCTTCTCGACGTAGTCGCTGATGAAGTCCATCTTTAGAACGGCTTCCGGTTTGCCATACACTTCCCACACTACACCGGGCATTTGCGAAATAAGTTCCTTCAGCTTTGTCCTGTGTTGTTCCAGCAGTGTATTTAGCAGTTCCTGAAGTTGTTCGGCTCTGTCATCGGCCGTAACGCGCGCCATCACTTCCGACCGCGTGACGAAGAACAACAGGAGGCTCAGGATTCCACCGCTTGACAAGACGAGGACAAACCACAGCGGGCCTCCACTGGAAAGGAACGACTGTTGAGCGGCGAAGGCATATGCAGTCGCGATTCCTGTGAAAAACACCGAGATCGCAAGCACGAGGTAGGGTGTTGCTTTGTGCCTGCTATGTTGTGACATCGATCGAATAATTCCTGTCCAATATGCCTTCCAGCCTAGCAAATCCGGGTGCACCGGCGCAAACCCTCGCGGGACGTGGATTCCAACCGATGTCTGATGGCTTGCGTCTAACTGAGTAGAAGGCCAGAACCAGAAGCCCTGACCCGAAAGGATCCCACCCGAAGGGTAAATGGACTTCAGGATTTTGGCCTTCAGTCGTTCAGCGGTCGCTTGTTAAAGATAGCGGATCTGAGGAGGTACTATGCGTCCGAGTATCAGACTTGGCCGTCTTTTCGGGATCGACATCGGATTACATTACAGTTGGTTCATCATCGCACTGCTGATCTTTTTGTCGTTGGTCGGACACTTTGAAATCGTCAATCCCCAATGGAATCCGGCACTGACATGGACTTTGGCCGCGATCACAGCCGTACTGTTTTTCGCCAGTATCGTCGCGCATGAGTTGTCGCATGCGGCCGTCGCGAACGCTCGCGGGATGCCCGTGAAATCGATCACACTGTTTGCGCTTGGCGGAGTTGCCAGTCTCGAGAAGGAACCGGTCGATGCGAAGTCGGAATTCTCGATGGCTATTGTAGGACCCGTTACCAGCGCAGTTGTCGGATTATTCTTCCTCGCCGTTGCCTGGATAGCGGGCTGGCGGCCGGCAGCTGGTACGCCGCCGTCCCCCCTGTGGGCAGGCCTCGTTTGGCTCGGTTATATCAATATCGCGCTTGCGGTATTCAATATGATTCCAGGATACCCGCTCGATGGCGGACGAGTTCTTCGATCGATCATCTGGGCAATTAACCGGGACCTTGTCCGCGCCACAAAAATCGCCGCCGTTGTCGGACAATTCGTCGCTGTGGCGTTCATTGTGTTCGGATTTTATCGCTTCTTCTCAGGCGCCGGTTTCGGCGGATTGTGGCTCGCCTTTATCGGCTGGTTTCTGGCGGACGCCGCTGTCGCCAGCTATGCAGGCGTAGAGGCTTCGGTCACGCTGGCGCATGTTCGGGTTAGTGATGTCATGTCCGACGATTGTCCCGTTATCGATGGAAACCTGAATCTGAGTACGTTGGCTGAAGACTATCTGCTGCGTACGGGACGCCGGTGCTTCATCGTTCTCCAGAACGGTCGCCACCAGGGGCTTGTCACCATCAACGAACTGAAACAGGTCGAACGTAACCGGTGGCCGTTTACCACAGTTGCTCAGATCGCACGTCCCCTCGAAAAGGTACGTACCGTCTCACCGGATACACCTCTGAGCCGGGCATTGGAATTGATGGCCGCCGCTGATGTCAATCAACTGCCGGTGATGTCGAACGGCCAATTAATGGGTGTGATCAGTCGCAGCGACGTTTTGCAATTCCTCCAAACCCGCGCTGAATTAAAAGCGGCATAAAGGGTTTCTTTCTTTTCTCGCAAAGTGCTCACGTCCGGGCGTATCCGACGCCTTATCGGACGAATATCGATACAGCGGTCAGGCGAGACCTGATACAGCCCCGCCTGCTTCTCGCGGATCATCTTTGTCAACCTGTCGAGTTCAGGAAAGGAGACCGGAATGAAAATTGGCTTTGATTGAAAGTCTGGCCGAAGGCTTTGCGTTCGTCCGAAAATCCGGACTGGGCCGCCGAGGAGTCCGCGGTTCCTATGCCGTTGGCCAGTCTGGTCCACGACCGATTTGTCGCCGCTTTGGCGCAGGGACTGGGCGAGGCCGATTCGGCGGCGATCGCCCGTCTCTCCTACCGAAGCGCAGGACTCTGAAAAGAGTTTAATCAGTAACTGAAGAATGAAAACTGAGGAGGTGTATGGGCAAAATCAAAGGTCTGAACCGAAACGTACAAAAGACGCACGAATGGGTGCATGCCGTACAGGATGAATTGAGATGGACGGATGAGCGACGTGCGTACACGGCTTTGCGGGCGGTTCTGCATGCGCTGCGCGACCGCCTGACGCTTGAAGAGATAGTGCAATTCGCAGCGCAGCTCCCAACGTTTGTACGAGGTCTCTACTACGAAGGTTGGGACCCAACTCATACTCCGCTTCGCAGGCGCGACGCAGACTCATTTCTCGCGCAGATCGGAGCCGCCTTTAAGAAGACGCGCCAAACCCCCGCGGATTCCAGGACTATTGCGAGGGCGGTATTGCGTGTCATTCAAGACCGTATTTCTCCGGGCGAGATTGAAGATATCAAGAGCCTCCTCCCTGCGCGTATCCGGCAGTTCTGGCCTGAGGATGAATTGGAAATTCCCAGGCCCAGAAGCGCGAGTGCACGGAAGGCCAGTTGACGAATGGCGCTTATATGTCGGGTAGTCTAGACTGAGAAGAGTCTCCGTGACGCTTAATCGATGCTCCAACAAGTTGATGTCGGACCACGATCGCTGGAGGCCTATCGCGGAATTGCACCAGACGACCTCGTCGATGACCTTCTAAGTGCCTCGAAGGATTTCAAGGGTGCGCGGGTTGTTCATGTGAACGCGACCCCCTACGGTGGAGGTGTCTCCGAAATATTGCGATCGGCCGTTCCGATACTCAATAACCTCGGACTGGTGGCGCATTGGAAGACAATCGTTGGCGACAGCCGCTTCTTCGAAGTTACGAAGAAAATCCACAACGGTCTGCAGGGAGCACCTGACGATCTTACCGGAGCGGATCGTGAGGCGTACCTCGGTACGTCGCGCCGCAATGCGAAGCTGTTTGAAGAAGATTACGATTTTGTCTTTTTGCATGACCCGCAACCGGCGGGCATCCTCCATATGCACGGCAAGCGCGCAGCCCGCTGGATCTGGAGATGTCATATCGATACGTCTTCACCGAATCCGAATGTGTGGTCGTTCCTTCGTGGGCATATGACGGAATTCGACGCTGCGGTCTTCACAATGAGGAAGTTCGTTCCTCCCGATTTTCCGGTCTCGAATGTGGACATCTTCCCGCCGGCGATCGACCCGCTGAGTCCCAAGAACATGCCTCTCGCCGACGACACAGCTCGTCAGGTACTCCAGTGGATCGGAATTGATTTGGACCGGCCACTCATCACACAGGTTTCGCGGTTCGACCCGTGGAAGGATCCAATGGGCGTGATTGAAGTTTACAAGATGTTGCGGGGTGAGTTTCCCTTGCTGCAGCTGGCTCTGGTCGGTTCCATGGCCCTGGATGATCCGGAAGGCTGGGAGATGTATCGCAGGATCATGGAAGAGGTCGGTCGAGATTCCGACATCCACGTATTCACAAATCTGATAGGTGTCGGAAACGTGGAGGTGAACGCCTTTCAACGGCTCTCGCGGGTCGTCATTCAGAAGTCGATTCGCGAAGGCTTTGGACTGGTTGTCTCCGAAGCCATGTGGAAAGCTACGCCGGTAGTGGCAGGCAATGCCGGCGGAATTCCCCTTCAGATGGCGGATGGAGTCGGCGGAATGCTGGTCGAGAGTACGCAGGAATGCGCAGCAGCAGTCCGAAGCCTTCTGGCGGATCCCAATCCCGGTCATGACCTGGCGCGGCGCGGCCGCGAACGTGTGCGCCGCCACTTCTTATTGCCGCGGCTTCTGTTGAATGAGTTGCGGCTCATGAAGGCGATTGCATCGGGGCATGGAATTCCGGATGTATCCTCGTGGTCGACTCGTGATCCGGTCTGCGGATTGCTGATTCGTCCTGACGATTTGACAGCCGTCGTAGAAGGTCAGACATTCCGATTCTGTTCCGACTATTGTCGGAGCGAATTTGTGAGACACACGCAGAAGTATCGGATCAATTGACAGAGAAAGCATCCATGTCTGAAATGAGGCAGGATCCAACGACGAAGGAATGGGTGATCATCGCTACCGAGCGATCGCGTCGCCCCGATGAATTCCGGCAACAGTCGAATCGCGAGCGGAAACCGCATAGCATCGAGTGCCCATTTTGTCCCGGTAACGAACGTTTGACGTCTCCAGAGACTTTCGCCATTCGAGATTCCGGACCGGCGAACACCGCCGGATGGCGCATCCGCGTCGTGCCGAATAAGTTCGCGGCTCTCAATCCTCAGACGGTACTGCGCCGGCGCGAAGATCAGATGTTGTTCCGCGCGGTGCAAGGTTTCGGTTATCACGAAGTCATCATCGAAACTCCTCTTCACGACCACGACCTGCCGCTGATGAGCAACGACGAAATTCTTCTGATCCTCGAAACCTATCGCCAACGTTACAAGGCCTTGCGGGAGGACGAGCGAATCAAATTGATCGTGATTTTCCGAAATCACGGCGAGAGAGCCGGCACATCACTCCTTCATCCTCACTCGCAACTGGTTGCGCTTCCGGTAATCCCTTTCCACACTCGGCGGAAATATGAGGAAGCTATCCGGCATTACGACGGCACGGGCCGGTGTCTCTATTGTGATCTGATGGATGCCGAACGAGAGTACGGAAAACGGGTTGTTCTGGAGACGGAACACTGGCTCGTCTTCCAGCCGTTCGCGTCACAAACGCCTTTTGAGACGTGGATTGTGCCGAAGCGTCATGCTCCGTGTTTTGCGTCTGTAACGGACGGGGAGCTGCCGGAGCTGGCTGCGGTACTTCGGCGCATTCTCCACAGTCTGTACACACTCTTGAACGACCCCGACTTCAACATGATCATTCAGACGGCACCGGTCGAGGATGAAAACACGCCTTATTTCGTCTGGCACATCGAGATCTATCCGCGTTTGACAACTCCTGCAGGATTCGAGCTGGGCAGCAGTATTTTCATAAATGTGGCAGCGCCCGAGGAAACTGCCCCCGTTCTGAGGGAAGTCGTGGCTGCATCGTGAGAACATTCCGTTCGAACTGCGGTCATGCTGGCGGGCGCACTCCAACCTCATCCAGATGGTCTGCCAGGTCACCAGGGTCTTGATAAACGCGGTAAGCGCCGGCTCGTTCGAGCTCATCCTGACCATACCCCCCTGAAAGGAGGCCTACTCCCAACGCCCTGGCCCGGCGGGCAGCGAGCATATCCCAAATGCTGTCACCAACCACGAGCGACGCACTGATATCGACTTTGAGTCGGTTTGCGGCCGCTATAAAGAGGTCAGGATCAGGCTTGGCGTGGGGCACCTGGTCCCGCGTGATTACGGTCACTTCCGAACCCACGCCCAGCATCTCCAGCGCCGGATGGGCACTTTCCGCGCGTCCACTGGTCGCGATGGCCCAGGGTACGCCTATCTTTGACAGATAGGACAAAAGCTCCCGCGCGCCCGGGAGGACGCGAACGTCATTCGCATGGCGGGCATAAGCTTCGTGGTGGAGTCGTTGCACATTCGCGATTTCCTTCGCAGTCACCCGGCGTCCTGTTTCACGCAACAGAGCATTTACCAACAATCCTCCGCTCATCCCAATCCTGCGATGGATGCGCCACACTGCCAATTCGATGCCTGATGCTTCCAAAGCTTCGCGCCACGCCAGGACGTGCTGGTACACACTGTCGACCAACGTGCCGTCGAGATCGAACAAAAAGGCTGGTCCGGTCCCTGACGGCTTCCGAAGGTGCCCTCTATCGACGGCATCAGATTGACTCATCGCATCAGTTTACTCGGCCTGTGCAATTCCGGGCTTTGGTTCTCCGGGCCTGTCGGATTCTGAGTTTCCGCGGATCCAAAAGTCGTCGCTAACGGGTTTGGGGTGCTTCTCTTTCCGGTGTTCGTGGGCGGGTCCAGACATCTCATTACAGATTCTTCCTCTATCCCGAAATCCCGCAGTTCCAGGTTCAGGCATCTCGACATTGAATGGTGCGAATTGTTTTGCCGGTGTCCGTCAGGGGAGAAGCTAGAGGAGAGACGTAGGAATGTGCTAACCCGAGCAACAGCAAAAGTGACGATAGAGATCGGAGACGGCGTTTGGACTTTGTCGGCATTGTCATAGATTTTCTTGGCTCCTCGTAATTGAAACGTATACGGCTACAGCATTCGGAATGAGCCAAGAGGGATATACTCGAGGCCTTTCGCCAGGCCCAAATGATGCTGGCGTCTTACTGACTTCCTCCCCGCGTGGTGGCTCCTCTTCCTGCAATCGTACTTGTCTTCTACCGTTCAACTTAAGAATTAGCGAATTGGGACGCATGTTGTCCGTAAAACGCTTAATATGCCCGAACCCGCATGCTTGATATAGCGGAATCAGTGGGGAAAAGGGGCAATGCCGTTGCGGCCGCGAAAGCATTCTTTCGCAGGCCATTGAGGCATCAACCGCATCCGCCAATTCCGAGGTCCGAATCTATTCCTTCTTTGCCTGGCTAAGCCAGTTTCCAATGAGGACAAAATGCGGTATATTCCCGGCACCTCATACTGGCCGGCAAATTCGCTCAGGAGTTCTTGTCCACAATTTCTTTCAGGATTAAGGGAATTCTGTTCATACGTCCGAGTTCGCATGCGCAATTTTGGAGTTTCTTCAAAGGAGGCTCAATGAAGCATGAAAAGGTTGCACCAGGTTTAATGTGTGCGATGCAGGATTATGGAGAGCGTGGCCGCGATGCATTGATGTCACGTGGTTCCGATATGGGAATCATGTCCCTATCCGGCGTGCAGAAAGAACCCAAGATCGTCGTTTTTTTTCGCTGCAGGAATCAGGACAAGTTTGACGATCTGTCGGCACAGGGGATCGTGGTGAACGAGATCCAGGGAACCGTTCGTACCGCGTATCTGACTCTTCCCCAAATTGAGACACTATCCGAGCATCCCGCCGTCCGCCGGATCTCGCCCACGAGGAGTGCGCTGCCTCTTCTGGACGTTGCCGAACCATTCGTGAAACTTCCCGAATTCAGAAACAGGACTGGTTTAAACGGGAAAGGGGTCATCGTCGGAATTGTGGATAGTGGAATCGATCCCAAGCACCCGGCCTTTGCCGGACGCATTCTTCAAATCTGGGATCAAACCATTCCCGGTCCGGGTGTCGCCGAAGGAGGATTCGGCCTAGAGTTGAGGGGGCCCGAACTGACCGCCTCGCGCGATAAAAATGGTCACGGCACTCACGTAGCGGGAATAGCCGCTGGGAACGACACGAATCTCGCGGGAATCGCTTCAGCAGCAGATATCGTGTTCGTCAAGACAGATTTCAACACCGGCCATATCGCTCAAGCGATTAAGTACATCTTCCGCGTTGCAGGTAAGCTGGACCGCCCAGCAGTAGTGAACCTCAGTCTCGGCTCTCATTTCGACGCTCACGATGGAAGCGATAACCTCTCGACCGTGATTGACGAAGAATCGGGGCCCGGCCGGATCGTCTGTTGCGCCGCCGGCAATGAAGGAGACCAGAACATGCACGCAAGCGCCACGATCGAAGCAGAGGCTTCCAAACGAATCCGTTTTTCAGTGGCAGCGCAGTCTCCGGGAGTAGTTCTGAACGGCTGGTACTCGGGGAAAGACAAGTTCGAAATCCAGGTTGAATCGCCGGGAGGCGTGCATACCGACCTCCAAGGGATTATCGAAGAGGGCGAGCACGCGAGGGCTGCTCAGTTGGACGATAGCTTCGCTGTTATATCAACCCCTGGGCCGAGCGTAGTGAACGGTGATCATCACTTCGAAGTACAACTCGTTGGGGTCACCGGTCAAGCACCTGAGGCCGGCAACTGGAAATTGATGGTCCGAGGCACGGACGTCCAGAATGGACGACTTGACGTATGGGTCACTGATTTCAAGAGTGGCACGACCTGCCAATTTCTTGACAATGTCAGCGAGGAGATGAAGATCGGTTCCCCCGGTGCATCGACGCAGGCGATCACTATAGGATCTTTCACGACGCGCTCAAAGTGGACGGATATCGACGGAACTCCACGGCGGCGGAGTTTTACGCTGGATGATATCTCTCCGTTTTCCAGTCCAGGACCATTGCGGAATCAGAGCCTCAAGCCCGATGTTGCGGCGCCTGGTGCCGTGATTGCTTCGGCCTTGTCCGCCGATTCCGATCCGGGCCGCGACCTCATCCTTTCCAAGACCATGCGAATGGATGCCGGCACCAGTATGGCGAGTCCTTTTGTGGCCGGCCTAGTCGCGCTGTTGCTTCAGCGAGAGCCCAAGCTGACACCTGAAGAGATCAAAAAGAAACTCAAGGCTGCAGCAAAGATTCCCAATCGGCCGCTGAACTCTTTCTCGAACGAATGGGGTTTTGGTCTCGTCGATGCTAGTCTGCTCTGAGCGTGGGTATAATCTTCACATGAATCAGAGCAAGCTGGATGGCGGCCTGGCTGCTGCGCTTCTTCGAAGGGAGCCCTCGGCCGAAGTGCTCCTCTCGGTGTTCATTCGGACCGCGCCACAGTTGACCCAAGATGCCAGAAAGATCCTTGGCACATGCGGCGTCGACACCAGCAATGAACGCGCAACCGTATTTGCTGCTGATCTTTCACGACAACAAGTCGATGAGCTGTCAGAGCAGTCCTGGGTGGTCTCAATTCAACTCGGCCAGCAGGCGCGACCGCTCGCCTGAATTCCAAAAAAGGGTTCGGTCCGAGTATCGACTTGGGCGATGTTTGCTGTACTATGTGTCGCCACAGGGGCGGCTCACAATATGGACGCAGACCGAAGTGCGGTGACCGCGTGGCTGCACCGGTTCCGCGATGGTGACCCGGAGGCAGCTCGAGTTCTATTGGAAATCCTGTATCGAGAGCTTCACCGGATCGCGCAGAACTACATGCGTCACGAACGCGCAAACCACACACTCCAACCGACAGCGCTGATCCACGAGGCATATTTGCGCCTTGTAGAACAGCAGGACCGCGACTGGCAGAACCGTTCTCATTTCCTCGCCGCTGCGGCCCAGGCCATGCGCCGCATCCTGATCGACTCGGCGAGGGCTCGAATGTCGAAAAAGCGGGGCGGCGACGCCGTGTTTGTCGAACTTGGGGAACATGCGGACGGAAAGTTCCGGACTCCGGAAGCTTTTATGGCGCTGACTGGGGCGCTCGACGAGCTTCGGGAACTGGATCCGGAATTGGCCCACCTTGTGGATTTGCGCTTCTTCGGAGGCCTTACCGAGGAAGAAGTTGCGGAAGTATGCGGAGTTAATGTTCGTAGCGTTAAGCGTCGGTGGAGCACTGCAAAGGCATGGTTGCGGTCGAGATTGGTCTCTGGGTAAGGAAAGCCGGCCGATGAAAAAAGCGTGTCCCTGTTTGGCGTGGAAATTCGCCTACAGATTATGACGAAGGAGCGGTGGCAACAGGTGAGGGAGATTTTCGAAGAAGCGGCGGAGCATCCGTCGCAGGAACGGCAGACCTATGTTCAGGCCGCCTGCGGCAAGGATGCCGGGCTTTTCAACGAAGTAAACCGGTTGCTGGAATGCGATGCGGTGACGGATGATTTCCTGGAATCTCCGCCGACCCTCTTATTCGATCTTCTTGTAGACACCAGCGCGCGTTGCCTCTTTCAGCCTGGGGATCTGGTCGCCAGCCGATTTCTGATCATTCGCCTTTTGGGCCATGGCGGCATGGGCGAAGTCTACGAAGCAGAGGATACTGCCCTGCCGAAGCTTCGAGTCGCAGTCAAGACAGTTCGCTCGAACATGGTCTTGAACGATCGGGTGCGCCGCCGCCTCGAGCGTGAGCTGGCATTGGCGCGACAGGTGACGCATCGCAATGTTTGCCGCATGTATGATATTGCGCTTCACCCTTTGCGCACGGAAACCGGAGACGAATTCGATTTGGTGGTGCTCAGCATGGAGTTGCTTGGTGGTGAAACGCTGGCCGATGAAATACGAACCTGCGGCCAACTTCCGCCAACGCAGGCGCTTGCCATTGCGAACCAGGTGATCGAAGCGCTGTCGGCGGCGCACAGCGCAGACGTGGTTCACGGCGACTTCAAGCCGAATAATGTGATGCTGGTTCGCGACCGCCAGGCACAGTGGCGTGCGGTGGTCACCGATTTCGGTCTCGCGCACGGCCTGGCCAGCGCCGATGCTGAGTTTTCCGGCTTCACCATCGCCGGCGTTCCTGCCTACATGGCGCCGGAACGCGTTCTGGGCCGGAAACGCAACGCCGCCGCCGACGTCTACTCTCTGGGATTAGTGCTGTACGAATTGCTGGTAGGGACGCACCCGTTCCCTTCGATTTCCAGTTTTGAAGACGCGAAACAAGCAGTCTGGCGGCGGCCTCCGAAGGTCAAGCTGCGATCCGGTGAGTTTGGCCAGGGCTGGGAACGGGTTATCGCGCGATGTCTTGAGCCCGATCCTGCGCGCCGCTACCAGTCCGCCACCGACGTTCTTGCTGCGCTGCGGCGCGCGCAATTGCTTACTCGGCGGCAGTTTATTGGAATGGGCATCGGAGCTACCGCTGCGGTTGCCGCTTTGGGAGGCTACCTGTACGACCGGCTGGTCGTAAATGCACCGTTCGCCTCGATCGCGGTACTGCCGTTCGAAAACTCTTCAGGTAATCCGGGAGATGATTACTTTGTCCGGGGAATCACAGATGAGGTGAGGGAGGCGCTGACTCATGTGGCTGGATTGCGAGTCATTGCACCGTTCTCGTCGTCAGAGATCGGAAAAGCGAGTTTGTCCTTCGTAAGCGCAGGTTCAAGGCTAAGTGTTTCTCACCTGCTGGCAGGAACCGTGCGTCGCGAGCCTCCGCAAGTGAGAGTCACCGTGCGCCTCATAGACGCTTCGAATGGCCTCGAAACCTGGAAGCAAACCATAGTCAAGCCCGAACAGAACTCCAATTCGGTCCGCCTCGAACTAGCTGCCTCGATCGCTCCACTGCTGCGGCTCCAGTTTACCCCGGCCTCTGCCAAAACGTTAATGCAGGGCCAGACGGACAACGCGAAAGCACGGGACCTCTACCTGCGCGGACGCCAGGCGCTCCAGACCAGAAGCACTGAGGATCTGACGAATGCTCTGACTTTGTTCAGGGAAGGGCTTAAGGAGGATCCCCAGTTTGCGCTCGCCTGGGCGGCCAGCGCTGAAGCTCTGCAATTTCTGGCCACGCGCGCCGGCTATCCCATGATCGACACCATGACAGAAATCCAGCGGGATGCCTTGAGAGCACTCGAATTACATCCAGAATTGTACGAGGCCTTGCTTCAAATGGGTCTCGTTCGGCAGCGCTACGACTGGGACTGGGTGGGAGCCGACGATTACTTTAAACGAGCCGTGCAAACGAACCCCAGTGTCGCCGAAGGCCATCGCTTGTACTCAGGATTTCTTTCGAATCTCAGCCGTCATGAAGAAGCCTTGCGTGAAATTGCGATCGCCCGGGATCTGGATCCTCTTTCCCTTCCCGTCCTTAACTTGAACGGTACGATTCTGTACCGTGCTCGGCGGTACCAGGAATCGCTAAATGTTTTTGAATCGGTAATGAGAATGAATCCCGATTTCCAGAACGTTTATACCCAAGTGGGCGACGTGTACGGCCAACTCGGAATGTGGCAACGAGCGATCCAACTGCACAGGACTGCCATTGCGCGTTTTCACAATGAGTCTCGGTTCGTCTATAACCTGGGATTCGCGCTGGCCATGTCCGGAGAGGTGGACGAGGCGCGCAGGATTGCCGCTGATCTGGAAATGCGATGGCCCAATGAACTGTTTCCTCCTGCATACATCGCCCAAGTTTATCGTGGCCTGCATGATACGGACCGGATGTTTTTCTGGCTCGAAAGAGCGTGGCAGGAACGTGATGCGGAGTTAGTACTGCTGAAGGTGGATCCGTGGATGGATCCATACCGGGACGACAACCGGTATCAGGACTTGATCCGCAGGATGCGTTTGTGAACCAGATACTCTTCCCAATTCTTTAAGGAGGTTAACCTTGGCAACAGATATGAGCGGCAAGTACGTTAGTTTGGCTGATTTGAAGGAAAAGCTGGCGAAAGGCGGAATGGTCTTGAGTCTCGAAAACCAGGCCGGCACCCTGAGCGGTCTTGCGCTTCGGACGATCGAAGTCACCGGGACGCCCGGCGATAAGGCCGACGTAACGATTGATCACAATGCGGCTGGTGGAGCCAAGATGACAATTAGATGAAGAGGCGGCGGGACTCCGACAACCCGCTGCTGCTGAACAATCTGGCGGTCCTCGCAATAAAAAGCGGCCGGTTGAAAAAGGCGCGCCGATATTTGGAGCGCGCCTGGGTTCTTGCCCCGGGTGATGGAGACATTGCCTATCATCTGGGACGAGTGTATGAGGGTCTGGGCCTCTGGACCGACGCACTGAGAATGTACTTCTTAGGGGCTGAGCTTCTTGGATCCGCAAAGACCTACAGGCGTCTTGGCTCCTTGTGCACGCAACTGGGAGAGTTGACTGCTGCGATTGAGGCCGAGCAGGAGACGCTGCAATTGGATCCGCAGGATGCCGGTTGCTGGCGTGAGCTAGCCCTGAATTTTTGTCTGGTCGGCGAGCTATCTCGGTCTGAAGAGGCATGGTCGCATACGCTCAGCCTCGAACCTCAATATCACCAAGCGCATTCTCAACGTCTCCTGACCCTCCACTACTCTGGGAACTGGTCTCCACAGAGAATCCATGAAGAGCACCGCAAGTGGGGAACCTCTGTAGAACAAGGGATCGAACCTTTTCCGCCTGCGCCCTCTTCAGGCAAGTGCCGATTGCGAGTCGGCTATATGTCTCCGGATCTGGACAACCACGCGGTTTCTTTTTTCGCCGAAGCGCTGCTCCGGTATCACAACAGAGATGTCGTCGAAGCCGTTTGTTTCTCGGACTTCGATGCAACAACTAGATGTGCGCGCCTCCATGACCTGGCCGACGAGTGGCACGACACCGCTACGCTTTCGAATGAAGAACTGGCCAAGCTCGTGCGTTCGAGCAACATTGACGTCCTAGTCGACCTCGCAGGGCATACGTCTCCACGCGATCGCCTGCTCGTAATGGCCGCGAAGCCGGCACGGGTTCAGATCACTGCAGTTGGTTATCCGGACACGACAGGACTCACTCGAATCGACTGGCGGCTGACCGACTCATCCGCCGATCCTCTGGGCGTAACCGACCGCCTGCACAGCGAACGTCTTCTGCGTCTCGATCCTTGCTTCCTCTGCTATACGCCGCCTGCAGAAACGGTCCCTGTGCGCAATCGAAGCGTGGACGGCCCGTTCACGTTTGGTTCTTTCAACGCGCTTCCCAAGATATCGAGTCGCGTTGTGGAGATTTGGAGCCGGATTCTCATTCAAGTGCGGGAAGCGCGCCTTCTCTTGAAATGTCCGGGGCTTGCGGATGTGCGCACGCGGGATGCTCTGCGACAAAAATTCGAGAGATGCGGAGTCGCTCCCGATCAAATTGTCGTGCGTGCTCCTACAGAAAGAATCGAGCATCTCCAGGCATACGGTGAAGTTGATCTGGCCCTCGATACCTTTCCATACAACGGAACCACAACCACGTGCGAAGCCATGTGGATGGGCGCGCCAGTACTGACGTTGGAAGGGAATAGTCACGTTTCGCGCGTTGGGTTGTCGTTGCTGACGGCGTGCGGGCTTAAGGAGTTTGTGGCTCGGTCAGAAGAACATTACGTTCAGATTGCAACGGAAGCCGTCTTGCAACGGCCGCGCATGCTGCAATTGCGCTCAGATATGCGGCAGCGGCTCCGCCGTTCGGTTCTCCTGGACGGACCGGGCTATACCAGGCGTTTCGAAGATGCGTTGATCAAACTGAGTCAATCGTCGTCTGGGCAAGCCTTTTCATCTAACAGTTTTTGAAACAGTTCCCTTAAACGGCCCCGGCCGTAGTCCACTTGCGCCGTTATTACGACTCTACCGACCTGATAGAACAAGCTCGTTTCCTGTTTGGAAAGAAATCCATGGCCTGGCTTACCATCCAGGAGTTCGTAGCTTTCGCTGAGTTTCTTGAGCTGCACCTTGAGAAACTGGCGAGCATCACGTGCCGTGTCGAAGGACGACAGTCGCATGCTCACGCAGCCCTCGCCCGTTGGGCGCAGCTTCCATTCCCATCGTTGTTCATTGACATAAACTGCGCCCACCGGGTTCCTTTTTTGAGCCTGCTGGTTCTTCAGAACGTTTGCTAAATCCTCCTCACTGACAGGGTCGGGAACGTCGGTATCAGCCATGACCACCGTTGCCGGAGTTGCCATATCTGGTTGCAGGGGAAAATTCTTCAAATCAACAACCTGGGGCACGAATTGTGGAGCAATCCGATCTCTTACGATGCGATTTGTCGTGAACGGCGGACCCTCCGCTTCCACGGCTCCTTCATATAAGCGCTTTGAATAAGTTCTGAAAACTTCCTGCTTGGTTGGCCCGGCTGGTCCGCGCCGGTCTGAGAGCGAAGTGCAAGCGTCCCAAACCCTATCGGTTTTCAGCGTGGCACCATCCCAGACTATTTCGTGGAATACGAAATCCATGGCCCGGGGTTCATCCGACCCGATCAGGAGAATCGGTTTTGTCTTTCCCGCCGAACATCTGGCCTGAAGCAGCCGGCAGCCGAGAGCATTCGAAAAGGTGGAAACGATCGTCGCCAGGTCGGAACAATTCACCAATGACGTAGTGTTCTGGCCGCACAGATGCCGGAGGAAGTCGTCGCACTTGAATGTGTCGTCAATCGTGTACCGCGGACCTGAATCGTACCGGAGCCCGCCCTGGCTCTCGGGAACGCGTCCCAGCCCGTGGACGGCATCTGTAATCCTTGCGGCGACGCCATCGAGAGTCTTTTCGCCTGCAGACCACCTACAGGCAAATTCGAGAACGTCGGTCCAGATCCAGCGGTGATCATCGCTGAAGTCGGCGCTCCAAGGAGAACCCGGGGGGGACAGGAGGGTGTAAAGCCGATGCTTAGTCTCTGCGACAGAAAATTCTTCGCCGCTGTCTGGTTCCATTTTCCACTTCAGTGTTACGTCCCCGTATACCACGCACGTAAGATTGGTCCTGGTCTTGTCGTCGCCCATGTCGAACGTCAGCCGTTGTTTGGCTTCGCCTTCCTCTCCTGACACACAATGGACCCGTGAAATCGATCCGAGCATGGCATTGTTAGCTTTTCCCTCTTCGGCCAGCGACAGAAACTCACTCTCAACCGTTACCCGAAAGTTTTCGTTCGGTGGCGTTTTAAATTGAGCCTCGATTTCAATCGGATCGTTGGGCAGTAGACCTGTAATGATAACGATTGGTGATTTGCGGGAATCTTTTTCAGTTGCGGCCCCTCCGCCGAGTTCCTTTCGCTCCTGGCCGAAGTTAATCCAGACGGGGGCCACAGCGCTGCTGGGACTATTCCTTTTACCGAAAAATACGTTTTTCAGTTCGATAGCCATTCTTCGGACCTCCGATGGAGAGTGCTTTTCCAGCATCTTATTGCACATCGACAAGGTTGCTAGCAAGATGTCAATTCTCGCGGCACGGCTGCTCGACAAACAACCACTGGCGGGCAGGACCTATTTCCGGAAATACGTACCGGCCGTCTGGTGTGAGATGCATATCGCGGCCCTTATGGAAGAAGCGTGAAATCAGGGAAAAGAGGGACAAAACCTATCCGAATTGTTTCGAAAGGACTCTTCGCAGCGCTTGAACCGAACGTGAATCTTCAACGCTTCACTGGCCACCGGAAATCTGCGAACACGGATTCGATTGCGGAGCTGCATCGAAGTCCTCGATCTCTTCCGAATGATGCTAAGAGTTTTTGACCTCACGGGGTAAACTATTCTGCTTTGCGCAGGGTTAAATCGGTCAGTTTTGCTCCGAGGGTGAAAGGAGGGAGACCTCATGAACGATTCGGAGAATGCAAATAGTTTCGAGCGTGCGCATGCCGCCGCGGAGCGCGCGCGGACCTTCCTCAGCGGATATCCGAATGTTCTGAGTGTCGGCGTGGGGACCAAACAAATCGCCGGAGCTGCTACCGACACCTGGTGCGTATCGGTTTCAGTGCGCACGAAAGTATCAGCCGACCAGCTGCCCGCCGCAGCCCTTATTCCCTCCAGCATCGACGGCGTACCCACCGACGTTACCGAAACCGGCGAGATCGGCCCGCTGATGATCGACCCAAAAGACGGCATAGATTCTTACGAACTCAACACCTATCGTCCGCTTCGCGGCGGGATCAAGCTCGGCACAGCGTGGGCTTCTACAGCGGGCATTGAACCGAATCTGAAAGGGATGGGAACGCTCGGATGTATTGTGCTGACCAACGAAACGCCGCCCCATCACGTTGCCCTGACGAACTGGCATGTGGTTTTCGACGTGCTGCCGCACGGCCCCGTCGGTCAGCCGCATGCGGATCCGGGCTCGACATGCTGCGGCAGCACAGAGATGATCGGGAACGTCTATAAAATCGCCCAGGATACATTCACTCCGCCGGCACCTAATATCCTTCCGGTTGATGCCGCTCTATGCTCGTTGACGGACGGTCTGAAGTGGGTAGCCGCGCAGGGAACCGCGGGCCGCGGCACTTCCTCGCCGACCGACCCGATGGCCAGCATACGCGACCTCAAGCAGACCACTCCTGCTCCGCCTCCAAATCTGGCCGTGAAGAAACGCGGCGCGCGTACCGGTCTCACGACTGGTACCATTTCAAACTTCAGCACTGCAAAGACGATCACTGTAGGGGCTCGCACCTTTAATGGATTTGACATGACCGCGACGTCGCCTCCCTACTATCTATCATTGCCGGTGCTGCAAATCCGCGCTGACCTTGGTCCAATCTTCACGATCAATGCAGCGACGCTGGCCCCGACGTGCCAACTCACGGCGCCGGGCCACACCTTCACGAATGGAGACATTGTGTACGTCTTTGACGTGGTGGGGATGGTACAGCTCAATCAGACAGCGTATAAAGTTGGAACCGTTGTGCCGGCGGCGGGTACTCTCACCTTGCTCGACCTGAACGGCGCTCCGATCAATTCGACAGCCTTCACCGCGTATGCAAGCGGCGGTAAGGTCGGGATGTTCCAACCGTTCAGCCTGCCGGGCGACTCCGGTTCCATTGTGTGCGACACAAGTAACAACGTTGTCGGTTTACTCTTCGGAGGCAACCGCGGTACGGCCAAGCTGCCGCCCGGCGCCATCGCAAATGCGTGTCATATCGCAGACGTGATGGCCGAGATGAAAGTCACCGTGCCGTTGACCGCCGCGACGCCTGGCGTGCAGACTGTGCCGGCGAACAACAATCCCTTCAAGGCCATTACCAGCGCGTCGCAGACGCATGCGATGGCAAAGCTGCAAAACGACTTGCTCGATACCGCGCACGGAACTGCGATCGCGCATGCGATGCTTGCGCACGAACGCGAAGTGCGCGAGTTGATTCGCACGAACAAGCGTGTCGCGGCAAGGTGGCGCCGCATCAGTGAGCCCGAACTGGTGGAGGGTTTCCTGGCGGCATTGTTTGAGCCGGCTCTGCCTGTTGTCGCGAATCCTCATGATGCGAAGAGAACACTAAACCGCTTTGCCGATACGCTGATGCGGTTCGCGAGCGTGCGTTTGCGCGAAGACCTCGCCCGGTGGCGTCGCCTGCTGATCTCCATGCTGGATCTGACTTACGGTGAAATTCTCGTCTCACTTGGCCCAGGCAGCGGCGTTGCCATTTCGCCGATCGAACAATGAACGCGGGCACACTCGAACTCGCGGCGCGCGAATTGTCCAATGTTCTCGAACCGCTGGCCGATGCATTGGGTGGAACGCGGGCGTCGGACCTGCTCGCCTCGCTCGGGTTGCGCTTTCCCGATGCGGTATTGGCTCAGGCGTCCATTGCCGGCCCGCTGAACGCTGCACGGAGTGCGGCCGCGGCATTGCCCGCCAGGCGGACAGCGCTCGAAAGTTCCCTCGCAGGCGGTAACCCGGTTTCTGTCATCCAGGCGGGGGCCACGCTGTTACAAGCAATCACTTCATTGCTTAATGCGCTCAGTGCGCTTGGAAACGCTTTAGCCGCGCTGCCTCCCGCCAGTGTGCCCGGCATCGACGCACCCACCCTCGCCAACTTCTCGACCAATCTGTCGCGTCACCTGCTGGCCCATACCCTGATCGGATATATGCAGACGCGCGTGCCCACGTTCTCGGGCGTTCTCGCACTGACGGGAGTGCTCGACAATCTCCCGTCACCAGGCGATCCTGCGAATCCAGCAAAACCCGGCCACATGGTGCGGGACCTGCACCTCGATCGGCTGCCGGATTTCTTGACGAACCCACTCGGCCTGATGCGAAACCTCACCGGCTGGGGAAATCCTGCATTCAACCAGCAAGTTCTTCTGAATCGGTTAGCCGCGTTCCTGGGCAGTTTGGGCCTGGTTGCAAAAGTGGACAGCCCGGCAGCCGGGCAATTCGTGCTGCAGTCGTTCTTCGTGGACGTCGTGCCCGATACGTCCATCAATCCGAATGGGCTTGTCGCGCGCATGCACGTCGGCTTTGACAACGGCACGACGAGCACATTCAATTTGAGTCCGGAATGGACGGTCAAAGTAGTCGCGAAAGGAACGTTTTCCAGTGAAACCGAACTGAAGATCGCGCCTCCCCCAACAGTAACATTCACGCCGCCAGTCCCCGGCTTCAACGGCAGCGTGACGACCACACTCACGCGGAGCGGGTCCCCGTTTGTTTTACTTGGCACGGCAGGAGACAGCCGGCTGGAAGTGGCAGGCTGTTCCATTGGCGCGGGCATAGCTTTCAGCGCTCGAGGCGCGACGTCTGAAGCTCAGCCGCGAATCGAGGTGAGGCTCGAGAACGGCAAGGCGATTATCGATACGTCAAAAGGCGACTCGTTCCTGAGCATTCTCACCGGCGGAGTGCGCGGAGAAGCCGCGTTCGCGCTCGCAGCGGATTGGACTCCAGCGGCTGGACTGCGCTTCAGCGGTAGCTCCGGCCTTGAGATTTCGTTACCGATGCACGCTGCTTTCGGCCCCGCGAAGTTTGAAACCCTCTATTTGCGCGCAGGTGTCGACAGCGGCTCCATTCCGATCGAAATATCAGCGGCACTTGCCGCGACGCTCGGACCGCTCGACGTTTCGGTGGATCGCATTGGCGTCATCGCGCGCGCAAGCTTTCCAGCCGCCGGCGGCAACGTCGGCCCGCTGAACCTCGAATTCAAATTCAAGCCTCCAACCGGCGCCGGTCTTTCCCTTGACGCCGGCGGGTTCAAGGGCGGTGGCTTTTTAACGTTTGATAACGAAAAGGGTGAATACGCAGGCGCTCTGGAGCTGGATTTCAAAGGATTGTTCACCGTCAAAGCGATCGGCATCATCAATACAAAAATGCCGGACGGCTCGAAGGGATTCTCTCTGCTGATCGTGATCGCGGCAGAGTTCACGCCGATCCAGTTGAGTTTTGGTTTTACGCTGAACGGCGTGGGCGGCATCTTCGGACTGAACCGGATGATCGTCGTGGCCGCCCTGGCCGAAGGCGTCCGGACCAACGCCGTCAAGAGCATCCTATTCCCGGAAAATGTCGTCGCGAATATTTCCCGGATCATCAGTGACATCAAGCAGTTTTTCCCACCCCAGCAAGACCATTTCGTTGTCGGACCCATGGCCAAGCTCGGCTGGGGAACTCCCTCGATTATTACAGCAGAGCTGGGCCTGCTGCTCGACTTGCCCAACCCGATGTTTGCCATCGTGGGCGTATTGAAAGCGGTGCTGCCCGCAGAGGAAGCACCCATACTGCGTCTTCAAGTCAACTTCATTGGCATCCTCGATTTCGAGCGCGGCTATATGTTCTTCCGCGCCGACCTGTTTGACTCCAGGCTCTTGATCTATTCGATCACCGGCACCATGGCGCTTCTCGTCTCCTGGGGGGAAGCGCAAACCTTTGCGCTCAGTGTGGGCGGGTTCCATCCCGATTTCCGTGATCTTCCAACTATCCCCGCCCTCCCGGACGGGTTTCGCGGCATGGCGCGCATCGGCATCAGTCTGCTCTCCGACGATAATCCCCGCCTGAAGGTCGAGTCGTACTTCGCGGTCACTTCCAACACCGTGCAGTTTGGCGCGCGAGTGGAGCTGTACGCTGGAGCAGCAGGTTTCAATGTTTATGGATTCCTTGGCTACGACGTGCTTTTCCAGTTCGACCCGTTCCGTTTTATCGCCCACCTTTACGGCGGTATTGCCTTACGGGAAGGCTCGTCGGTCATAGCGGGAATCAATATCTCGGCCCAATTGTCCGGGCCGACACCCTGGGACGCTCGTGGAGAAGCAAGCCTCACCATATTGTTCTTTGAGATCAGCGTTGACTTTCATGTCACCTGGGGCGATCCACCGCCGGCGATCACGTCAAACACCGAAGATCTATTGAAGGTGTTGCAGCGCGAATTCAACGACACGCGTAATTGGCGGGCTGAACTGCCTTCGAACAACCATCTGCATGTGAGCCTGAGAAAAATCAATCCACCTGTGGGAGCGGAGTTGCTTGTCATACACCCCGCCGGCGTTCTTACTTTCAGTGAGCGTTCTCTTCCGCTTGAAGACTATTCAATCCAGAAGTTCGGAAACAAAAAGCCGCTCAGCGAGAACAAGTTCAAGTTGAGCAACGCCAGTTCAAACGGTATGCCGATACCCGCCGATTATCAGAGCGTCCGCGAACTGTTTGCTCCGGGCAACTTCACTGAGCTCAGTGACAGCGACAAGCTCTCGCGGCGGTCATTCGAGAAATTGCCGAGCGGCTTCAAACTAACGGGCACATCCGACCTGCGGACGACGTTGCCCGTCGTGCGTCCGGTCGATTACGAACTCAGTTATCTGCGCCGCGAGCGACTGGAACCAGCGGGTCGCATAAAACTCGTCACCCCTGCCTACAACCGGCTTGTCAAAGGTAGCGCGGTGCGACAGTCGACGCTTTCCAACCAGCAAAATCGAATATCGCTCAACGCTCCGCCACCGGTCGAACTGCCGGAGGAAACTTTTGCCATCGTCAACGCCGCCGACCTGACAGCGCATGCGAAGACTGCGACAGGAGCTGTATTCTTTGCCACTCAAGCTGAGGCTTATCAACAGCAGCACGAACTGATCAATCAGAACCCGGCTCTCGCCGGGCAGATCCAGGTCGTCTCACATTTTGAGTTGAACCCGAACTGATCACCTTATGGCAATAGAAGTCGCAAAATATCAATTTCAGTCGTGGGCGCGCAGGGGTATTTCGGCGCACATCAACGAGCAGGACACCCTCGGCAACCCGGCAGCCGCGTTACCGGCCGGTGAGCGCGCCTCGGTGCCCATCGGCGTTTCCATTAATGCGACCGCGCAAACGCGGAAGAACTTCGCGTTGATCGGACCGGGCGACATCATCGGTATTCATCGCGAGATGATCGTCCGCACCGATCCGCGTAACTGGATCACCGATGTCGAGCCGAATTACCTGGCCTTCATCGAGTTCTACGACGAAGACTTTCCATGGCGGTACACACCCGCCAAACCTCAGGGCGAACGTCTGCGTCCATGGATATTCCTGCTTGTACTTAAGGAAGGTGAATGTGACCGCGATGATCGTCGCCTGCCGCTTCCGGTAGTCAACGTCAAAACCAAAGACGCTTTTCCACCGTCCGACGAAACGTGGCTTTTCGCGCACGTGCATACCGAACAGGATATTGCCCCTGGCGAACTCTCGGATCTGGAAAAATACCTGAAGTCGTTGCAGGAAGCAGTAACGACCGATCCGGACAAAATTTACAGCCGCCTGCTCTCGCCCCGCCATTTGGAGCCGAACACACCGTATCAAGCTTTTCTCGTCCCGGCGTTTGAAGTCGGACGACTGGCGGGCCTGGGCCAGCCGACCGCCGGGATATCCGCGCAAAAGCCGGCCTGGGATGCGGCGACGACCGGCCTGGAAATGCCGTTTTACTTCGATTGGTATTTCCGCACCGGAGTCAAAGCGGATTTCGAATCGTTAGTGGAACTACTCAAGCCTCGAATTCTTGACGCCCGAGTCGGTATTCGCTCGATGGACTGCTCGCAGCCCGGATTTGTCCGGGCGGACAACGAGGGGCGCGCGAAACCCGTACCGGCGGGTGAAAAGCCCGGTCTTCCGGCGCCCAATCCTCCGATCCAGGGACTGGAAGGAGCGTTGAAAACAGATCGTACGAAGTCTTTACCGCAAACGTTCACTCCGAACGCTTTTCAGGATGAATTACAGATTCTGGTCAACCTGCCGGAAACGATCAAGACCAACCTCGATGCACTGCCTGGGTCCGAGGAAGATTTTCTGAACGACCCAGTGGTGACCGTGCCGTTCTACGGACAGAATCATGCCCGCCAGCACAAGACAGACAAGGTGCTGCTCGACGTGACGAAAACGGGCTGGTACCACGATCTGAATCGTGATCCCCGCACGCGTGCGCCGGCCGGATTCGGCACTTCCGTCGTACAGAAGGACCAGGAACAGTTCATGCAGAAGGCCTGGCAGCAGGTGCAGAAGGTTTACGACGGGAACCGGAAGATCCGTCGTTTTCAGTTCACGATGCAGTTCAGTTCGCTGTACAACACGCAGTTCTTCAGCAAACTGGCGCCTGAGCACTTGCTCGCCGTCACAACACCGGTCCATTCGAAAATCATGGGCAGCCCCACGACGATCAAGCAGCAGTTGGTGGAAAGCCGCCTCAAGACGCCGGTTTTCAGCCCGGCTTTTCGCCGTCTGACTCGGCCCGCCGGCAAACTGGCGCGGCGTCTGAATACAGACGGACAACCCTTTGACTACTCGCGTCTGGTGATAGCGATCAATGAAGGCCGCATTACACCCGCTCCGCCTCGGAGTGTTCCCGCCGGGATCCCATCGGTTGATGATCTGGCAAAAAAGATACAACCCCGGTCCTTTCCAGCGTGGCTGCGATGGCTGATGCAGAATCGTTTATGGGTTTTGCTGATTGTGCTCGCGGTCCTGCTGCTTGTCGGGATCTTCACCGGCGCCTGGGTCTTAAGCGGTGTTCTGGCTCTCGGTTCGGTTGCCGGCTTTTACTGGTTGCAGCAACAGAGTAACCGGACTGATGCCGCCGAAACTCTTGTCGATCCTGTCAAAGAAAAGGCCGCAATCGAGAGTGTCCCGCCGCGCTCCGACTTTACTGTGGTGCTGGAGAGTGACACCACTACGCGCCCGCCAACGACCGGCGCCACGCCTGCCGCCGACAGCGTTGAGGCTCGTAACTTCCGGAGCGCGGCAATGACGCTGCAGCAGCGCCTCGTGATACGCGTGCCCGAGAAACCTGCCTTGTTGAAATTCGACATCGCGAGCGCTCATGTGAAGATCTCGCGCGCGATCGATCCTCGAGTTGCCTTTCCATTGCGGCTGTCCGCATTCGTCAAAATTCCCGGTCGTAATCTTCTCCAGCCCGAAGAGATCGTGGATGCCATGGCTCATCCCGATTTTGAAGATGCGATGTATGGGTATCTTCGCGACATTGACAAGGAGTTGCTGATTCCAAATCTGCAGCTGATTCCGCCAAATACGATTTCGCTCCTGGAGACAAACCCGAAATTCATTGAGTCTTACATGGTCGGCCTCAATCATGAAATGGGCCGCGAACTTTTGTGGCGCGAATATCCAACGGATCTCAGGGGTAGTTACTTCCGGCAGTTCTGGGAAGTAAAAGGTATCAGCAACCCTGACACACCAGCCGATGCAGAGCAGTTGAAAGACATCACGAAAATTCACTCCTGGCAATCGACGAGCGCGTTGGGAGCCCACAAGCCTCCTCCCGGTCCGAAAGCCGACGTGCAGCCCGGTCAAAAAAACGTAGTGCTGGTAATTCGAGGTGAACTGCTGAAACGCTATCCAAATACGGTCATCTACGCCCAGAAGGCCATCGACGACGGCCACGGGCACAATGTCATTCGCATGGACCTTACCCCGGCGCAATTCGATATCGAACTCAAATTCCCTCTCTTCCGAGCTGAAATTGAGCCGGATCTGCGGTTTTTCGGCTTTGATCTGACGACCGAAAAAGCGAAAGGAATCATCGACAGCAACGATTTCCCCAACGACAAGCGCGGCTGGTTTTTCGTTATTCAAGAGGTGCCCGGCGAACCGCGTTTCGGGATGGACATCAGCTACACGGCGACGCAGGATTCCGATACCGATCCGACTAACGATCCGAAAGACACGTGGAACAACCTGGCCTGGAACCTGTTTGGTCCCACGGAGCCACGGTTCATAAAAAGACTTCCGGGACCGAGTTTTCATAAGGTGGGAGATAAGGATTTAACAGATCACTCCTGGGCCAGGAATTCTGCGGAAATGGCCTACGAACTCTTCCAGACACCCGTGATGGTGGCTGTCCATTCTTCGGAGATGCTGGATTTGTCGGAGTCACCGTAAACTTTGCGAAAGATTGTGAGCGATGCCTGACTTTCACGAACAAGTAAAAATCATTTCGGGGCTGCGTGAGCAATGCCGGAAGTGTGACGACGCACTTTACACGGCGCGAATCAAATTGCAACGCAACGACCAACAGCTGCAGCGCGCCGCGCAGAAGCAAACTATCGTAAATTCGGATCGCGACCGGCAGAGTGCGGATTTGCTCTCGCAAATGGCCGGGCTCAACGCGCGTCTGGCTGCGTTGCGCGAAGAGTCACGCCAACTGGCCCAGTGGTTCGCTCAACTGGACGAGCAACAGCGTCTGCTGGAGCATCTGCAGCAGAACCGGGCCGCAATCCAGAATCGCATGGGCGCGCTGCGCCGGCGTCTGGCAGAACTACAACAACAGGACCCGCCGCCGGCAGATCAGATAAAGACCACGCAGGATGAACTCGACAGACTCGAACGCGTGCAGGCGGACATCGGTGTGAGTCTCGACCAGACCGGCGAGCAACTGCACCGGCTTCAGGCGCAGGCGCAGGCGAAGCGCGGGAAACAGGAGGAGTTGAAAAGCGAGACAGACGACCTTCGCGGGCAACTGCGCGACACGCAGCGAAGGTTGACCGAGTTGTTGCAACCCGCTTTTCAAGACGCCGAAAGGCTCAAGGCGCGCGAAAACGAATTCAAATCCATGGCTGAGCGTCTGAAGGCCGATTGCGGCGATTGCGACATCAAACTGAAGGTCGCGGTTGGCGACCTGTATAGAGACAATCCTCATCCCCGTGGGCCACTGAGCAAGCTGGACGACCGAATACCGTTTCTGCTTTTACCTGTTCGGCTGGAGACCATCTTTGTGCCGGTTCAAGCCGGCGAGTTTCCTTCCGGCACTGAGCTATGGGTGCGCGTCTATCCCGACGACATCGCCATTCATACCCACGAAAAGACTCTGACCGATCGCGAAGTCCTCGCCGGGGAACTTTACTGGACCGAACTGGTCACCGCGGAGCATCTCCGCGACGAAAAGGAAAAACGCCGTAGTGCCGCCTGGGGGCAAATCGTAGAACTTTTTGGCGGTCAACGCGCCGCCTGGATAGCGCGTCAGACCAAACCTTCGGATTGGGCAGCGCTGCAAGCCGGTGGCGCCGCGCAAACACTCCTGGACTTCTTGGGCGCGACAGACCCCGGATTCTTTACCGGCCTTCTCGCACTCGACCTTTCCGCTTCCACCCGCGCGGCCCTGCAAAAGGCTCTTGCCGACAATGATGCGGACGCGTTCAGCCGCCTGGCCGACGATGAGAACTGGTTTGATCGCGTCAATGCGGTAGTGAGAACGCGCATTGCGGGGTTCCCTGTGCATGATCTGACCAAGACTGACGCCTGGACACGCGCGCCGCGGACCAACATCATGCCGGACCGTTTTGTACTCTTGCTTTATCCAGGCGAAACAGCAGCACCGCGTGAAATAACGGGCAATGTCATTCCCGACACGCTGTTTGTTGGTCCGGACCCGCTCGATTCCGGGGCCGGATTTGCTCACAAAGATGGCGCGCTGGTCTTTGGCAGCGCATTCGACTGGATGTCCGATTTCGACAAGGCTGTGGCCAAGGGCATGGGCTTTCGCGTAAAACTGACGGACGCAGAGGCGCGCAACGGTTTCGCAAAAATCATTGTGCTTGGCGTGTTTCTTTCTGCTGATGCCAGGCAGAGCGCGGCCTTGCTCGAAGAGCTGATCGACAATCATCAGTTCGGTCCAAAAGGCTTCAGCATCGTCCCACAGGGCACACCGACCAACAACACCGAGCGCAACGGAACCGGGTACTCCGACAACGACCCATACAACGATCTCGCCTTCTTTACGGCTACCGACCCGCCTGCGTTCGATCCGGCCAGTCCCGAGCCGGGCAGAAGCCGCACCGACGGGCGGCTATTGGCAGACGCGCTTGGCATCGCCTACGGGCCGCTGCAAACAGTGCAGCACGCGGACCAGACGGATCTGCTTGAAGCCTGCTCGCTGAGCACGGCGCTGTTTCCTTCCACGCTCGGATACTGGCTGCGACACTGGATGTCTCCAGTCGTTAGCGAGCAGACAACCAGGCTGACGCGATCGTTTTTCACGCAATTTGTGACCGGCAGAGGTCCGTTACCGGCCGTACGCATAGGCAACCAACCCTACGGTGTTCTCGTCACCAGCGATTTGTCGCGCTGGAAATACCCGCAGAACAACGCGCTTGTTCACCTGGACATCTTCAACGACCAGATCCCCTTCCTGCGGAATTTGCATCTGCTGCTTTCGAAACTGGAAGGTATTTGGGAGGACATTGCGAAAAAACTGCCTTTCGTCGGGAAAGCCGGTAGTGATTCGTCAGACGTGTTGATCAATATTCTCGGGCTCCACCCCACTTCCGTGGAGTTCTTTCAAAGGATTGGATACAGCGACGAATACCTCCGCAACCTGTCGAACTTCAAAGACCGCGGGCGTTACTCGAACGAACTTGCTTCATTAATGATTTCGATGCCCGCCACAGCGCGGCTCTATCTTCATAACCTTGGGATCGACAGAGACCTGGCAACAGTCGGAAAGATGAAGAGCCTTCACGTTCTCTGGCAGCATTACATGACGTCGCTGGATGCGCCGAACCTGGTGGAGAACAAGCCGCCATCCGAAACCAGGAAGTTGACTTTCAATTACATCGACCGGCTTGCAAAGAGCCTCAGCACTCAAAACATCATAAACCAGGACTTCGGTTTCCCGCGGCCGTCAGCCTTACTGTATCTAATGCTGCGGAATGCGCTTTTGCTGCAGCTCCATAACGGATCCTATGAATGGCTTGCAGGACGAACTTCGTTTGACGACGGCCTTCAGGAGTCGATCCTGCCGACCAGCCTGGTCGGGATGCGGCAATCACCCACATTATCGAAGCTCGAATTGATGACGACCATGGTGGGAACTGCCGAGGTGGGGCACCCATCGCCGAGTACAACAGTCGCCGACTGGATCTGGGTTGGCCCGACGCCAACCGACATTGAAGCCGCCTTCCTGCGAGAGCAAAAAGCCGCATTGTTGAATCTGGTCGATACACCGACAGCGCGGCTGGAGCGTTGCTTTGTCGAACACCTCGATTGCTGCAACTACCGTCTCGACGCGTGGCAGACGGGTTTGCTTGCCCAGAGGCTGCTGGCCCAGCGCGGTTCAGCGGGTCCACCGGACAACCGCCAAACAGGCGTCCACTTGGGAGCGTTCGGCTGGGTTGAAAACGTGACTCAATCAGCCAAGGTGTTTCTTAGTCGTGACAGCCTCCCGACTTCTTTGCGACCCAACGACACCCATCCGGTGCTCGAGGAGGGCGACGTAATCGCGTCTACGCCAGCCCGGCCGGCTGGTTCAACACGGGGAGGGTTCATGCACGCCCCCTCCATTAGTCAGGCCGCTGCTGCCGCTATGCTGCGCAATGCCTATCTCAGTCACGCCAAACCGGAACAAGCGGAAATGTTTTCCGTCAATCTCTCGTCGGAGCGAGTGCGTCGCGCTGAGTTTATTCTCGAAGGAATGCGCAACGGACAGCCCATCGAAGCGCTGCTCGGCTACCAGTTCGAGCGCAAACTACACGACCGGACCTCGGAAAGTGCGGCCAAAGGCGAGGTTCCGGTGCTTGAACTCAATGAGTTCATCCTGCCGTATCGACAGGCGTTTCCCTTCGAGTCGCGTGAACTACCCCAGGCAGGTACCGGCGCACCAACGGAAACCATACCGCCATACAGTGTGGTCAACGGCCTGAAATTGACCCAGGCCCCTCTCTCCAGCGCCAACGGTTACGGACTGGCCACCGTCCTTCCGCCCGCGGAAAGGCCCAACGCAAATCAAGGTGCTGCAATCCTGGCTGAGCAAAACGCTCTGCTCGACACGCTCGACGCGGTGAAGGACCTGTTGATGGCCGAGAACGCTTTTCAACTCGTGCGCGGCAACTTTGACCGCGTCGCAGCAGTCTCGTTGGCGCAAAAAGACGCGAACATCCCTCCGGAATTGGAAGTCATCAATACACCACGCGGCAGCGAATTTACTTTCACCAACCGCGTGACACTGCATTTTGACGACCTCGACCCGGCGCTGCCTGCCAGCAATCCGTGGCTCGCCAACCTGACACCGCGGGCGATCGCCGAGACGGGAATGAACAAATGGCTCGGCTTGATACTCGGCGCGGCGCCGGAAAAGATTCGTTGTGACGTCTCCTGGGCTGAAAAGGCTGCAGACGGGACGGAAACCGAACACGATCGCCACGCCGTCACCCTCGCTGATCTTGGATTTCAACCTGTCGACTTCGTATGGTTGGTCAGCATCAGCCCCGAGGGCACAGGCGGCGCGACCGAACTGGAAACGCGCATCGCGTTTCATTATCACCGCACCCATAACATCAGCGACGATAAGATCACGCGCATCGAGTTCAACCCCGCGCCGGCAGCCGGAGAGACGACCTTCGCCCAACTCTTTCCGTTGGCGCGCCATCTGCGTGCACTGTTGTTGGAAAGCAGGGCCCTCCATGCGCTGGATTTTCTGCCGGCCGCAGGGGGAAAAGATACGGCCATCCCCATAGATAAGAAAAACCCCAAGGGTTATGACGCAGCCGACCTGCGCAGTCGCGTGCAAAGTGCCTTGAATGCGCTCACTGCACTTGCCGACTCCATCGATGGCCCAACGGCTCCTCCGGTCGAACTTGTCTTCGTCAAAGATCCGTCGACACCGGCTGACGACGAAACCTTTCTCGGCCAGCTTGGCGATGCCTTCACTAAACTGGAAGAAGCCAGGCTGACATTCACGGACTCCAAAGAGTTGACCGTCAGTTTTTCACTGGCTGACGCCGAAACACTCCATCAAAAGCTGCGGGCCGTCGCGAACTTCGGCATTGGCGATGCTTTTCCGCCGGAGTCGGATCTCACGAGCGATCCCGCCAAGGCGGCGCTGCTGGCTCGCGCTCATCGAACCGCCAGGCGGTTGCGCCGCAACGAGCCGAAAGACGGAGTTTGGGATCGCGCCACCGACACACTAAATAAGGCAACTCCTGACAAGGCCGCAGAGCAACAAGTCATCCTCTTGCTGGAAGCAGGAAGAATTCTGTTCGGAGAGGCTTTCAACTGGTTGCCTAAATTCACCTGTCATAACGAAATCGACCTCGCCACCGCTGCTGCCGACCGCGATCAACTTCTCAAGCATGCAGTCGATACGACGCCGGGAATAACAAAAAAGGACATTGTGGATGAATGGCTGCAGGGTCTGGCACGCGTGAGGCGACCGTTGTATCGATGGGACGTCGTGCGGACACTTACTGACGCGCTGAACGACGTGCGGCTCGAGTTGCTCCCCGTGCAAGTGCCTTATCGTGCCCAGGACAGTTGGCTGGCAGTGGAATTCCCCAAAGACCTTCCCAAGGCAGATCCGGGCGATCCCCCCAAGCCGTTCGGTATCTCCCGCGACACCTTGTCCATCACGGCACATGGCAACGCAGCATTTCAAGCCGGGACAAGGCAAAGCGGTGTCTTGCTGGATGATTGGACAGAAGAAATTCCGACGGCCAAAGAGATCACCGGCATTTCGTTCCGCTTCAATCAACCCAATGCTGCGCCGCCTCAAACGCTGCTGCTGGCTGTCACTCCGGAAGAAACCGGATCGTGGGATTGGGACGATTTAGTGGGAACCTTGACCGATACGCTGCGACGCGCCAAACGGCGAGCGGTTGAACCTGAGCAACTGGAAAAACAGGGTTCGGTTTGGAATGCATTTGCGCCGGCACTGATATCCGAGTTCAGCACGATAGAGGAGGCCGATGTCTGGCTCGATCTCATGGGCATGCTCGACTTCTCAACGTTGAATCAATTTTACGCGACACAATCTGTGAGGTCCTGAGTCAGTTTATGTCTAAGCCGATACTCTCACTCAACAATGTTCTTCGCGATTCGGCACAAGTTATCAGCAACAAGGCACTCCTTCGCATTCCACGCGTCATAGCTTTCAACCGGCTGGAGGCGCGCCCTCGCACTCTCGATTTCACGAACAGTTTGCGTGCTGAAATACGCGACCCCTTATGGATGCTGACGCGGCAGTGGCAGTTCGGTGAATTCCAGGGAGAAGACGCCGCTTCATGCGTCACGGCACGCATCGCTTATCAGCACGAAGGAATCGACCGCCTGGCTTTCCGTGATCAAAAGGCATTTCCTTTCGATGGCTTACCGATGCCGCTCGAAACGAGAGTTGAGCGTGAGCGCATTCCATTGACCGTGCGCGAAAAAGCGGATGGGCAGGTTTTCAGTGATGTTCTCTTTGCCGTGCAATGGGGCAAGCAATTCCTGAGACTCCTGAGAGATGCAAACTTGCACGGGCACTATGATCTTTACTTGAAAAAATTTCCAATTCAGGTCCTTCCCGAACCCGTGGCCGGCCAGGCGCGATTCATTCAAGATCCTGACGCGGAACAGTTAAAGACATCGGTTGGGTCGCGAATAGCCGATGGAGTAGGCATCTGGCGGGCCGTTGAACGTGGGACGCACGACGCCTGGCTCGATACGCAACCCGGCGGCGACAAAGCCGCACTGAAAGCTATCGCCTCAACGTTTGCAAATTCTTGTTCCACAAGATTCAAACGGCTCTTTACACAGCCGGTTGGCGCGACCGACGCGGCATGGCAGCAAAACCGCCTGGAATACCAGTTTTCCGTTGGCGGTCAGCCTGTCCCGAATGGCGCGCAAACGATTTTATTCGCCGACCAATACCATCAGGGACATCTGGATTGGTACTCCTTCGATTCCGTCAGCGATCGAAAAGCCGCTCTGACTCCGGAACCTGTCCGCGATCCCATAACTGAAAATATGGAATCCTTCCTGCCCGCCAACGTTCGTTTCAAAGGCCAACCGCAGCCGCGCTTTTGGGAGATGGAAGAAACCCAGACGGACTTCGGCAAAATAGAAACGTCTGTAACCGGATTGCTGCACCTCATGCTGGCGGAGTTCGGCCTGATCTATTCCAACGACTGGTTCATGTTGCCTCATCCCATGGACATCAATACTGTTTGCGAAATCCGCGGGATCCTGGTGGATGACACTTTTGGCCGGCACACATTCATTCGGCCCGCCGGCCGGGGGCCGGAATCCGCCTGGCAGCGATGGGCGATGTTTCATCTTACCGAACGGGAACGGTTGAGACCGGATGCCAATCGTTTCTATCTGGTGCCTGCGGTGGGCAGGATTTTGGAAAGCGAACCGCTGGAGCGGATAAATTTCATGCGAGACGAGATGGCAAACATGGTGTGGGGAGTGGAAAACACCATTCCTTCCCAAACGGGAAGAGGGATAAGCGGATACGAAACCTCCCAAACGACGGAGACGTTCAAGCCGCTAACCGTAACCGATGAGAATGTGAAAATCCAGTATGTGTTGGGCACTACGGTGCCGAAGAATTGGATCCCGTTTATCGCTGTTCATGCCGAAGGAAGCGTCAGCGAAATCCGGCTGCAACGCGCCCGCATGGTGGGTGGCGACCCACCGCGCGGATGGGTGCTGCGCGAACCTCGCTCGCCCTATTTCGTCGAGGAAGAAGAAGTGCCGCGAACCGGAATCTTTGTCGAGCGTTCCTGGCAGCGCGCGCGCTGGCTGAATGGCCGCACATTTATCTGGGTCGGCAGGCGAAAAATGGCCGGCAGGGGCGAAGGTTGGAGCCGGCTGGTGTTCGATCAGGTCGTCAATTTACAGCCGAAGAAGGTTTAAGGGTAATTCGGGGACAGACACCGAATTCACCCAATTGTGAATCAACGACCGTTAAACCGTAATTCGGTGAATTCGGTGTCTGTCCCCGAATTACCCCGCTTTTTCAAATGCGGAGATCGCGGCTTCATGTTTGAGGACATAGCCGAGTTCGTCCAGGTTCTCCAGGATGCATGTTTTGGAGAACGAATCGATGGGGAACGTTACCGTCGGGCCGCCCTCAACCGAGAGAGTTTGAGCCGGGAGATCGATGGTTACCAAAGTTCCGGGTTTCAGGAGCGCGTGCGTTTTCGCGTCGACGACAACCGGAAGCAAACCGTTCTTGAGGGCGTTCTGGCGGAAGATGTCGGCGAAGCTCGTCGAGACGACAGCCTTGAAGCCGAAATCCTCAAGCGCCCAGACCGCGTGTTCGCGGGAGCTGCCGCAGGCGAAGTTGTTGCCGGCAACGAGGACTTGAGAACCTTTCTCCACTTGAAATTCGGGGCGGTCCTCGAACAGATGCGAGCCGATGCCTACTTTGTCCGTCACCTTGAGGAAACGCGCGGGGATGATCTGATCGGTATCGATGTTCGCCTGCGGAACGACGACGACGCGCGATGAAAACTTCATGACAATCCTCCCAAACGGCGCGGATCCGCGACGCGGCCTTCGACGGCGCTTGCGGCCGCTGTGAGCGGCGATGCCAGAAGCGTGCGCGCTCCTCTTCCCTGGCGGCCTTCGAAATTTCGATTGCTGGTGCTGACCGCGACCTTGCCGGCAGGAACAGCGTCGCCGTTCATCGCGATGCACATGCTGCAGCCGGCTTCACGCCACTCGGCGCCCGCTTCCTTGAAAATCCTGTCGAGACCTTCGGCTTCGGCCTGGCGCTTCACTTCGTAGGAACCCGGAACGACTAGCATCCTTACTGAAGAACTTACTTTCCGGCCCTTTATCAGGCGGGCAGCGTTTCGGAGGTCGGAGAGGCGGCTGTTGGTGCAGCTTCCGATGAAGACAACATCCACAGGATGACCCAGCAGAGTCTGTCCCGGCTCCAGCGCCATGTATTTCAGCGCAGCCGCGTCCGCATCGTTCCGGGGCTCGGGCACGCGGCCTGTCAACGGGATCGCCATTCCGGGATTCGTGCCGTAGGTGATCATCGGCTCGAGAGCGGAGACGTCGATCGCGATGCTGTGATCGTAGTGAGCGCCGTCATCGCTCGGTAGCTTTTTCCATCGAGCGACTGTTTCGTCCCAGGCCTTTCCTTTCGGCGAGAACTCGCGGCCGTGGAGATATTGGAATGTTGTGTCGTCGGGAGCGATCAGGCCGGCTCGGGCGCCGCCTTCGATCGACATGTTGCAAATCGTCATGCGGGCTTCCATGTCGAGCCCCTGAACGGCAGAACCCATGAATTCGAAAACGGAACCGGTGCCGCCGCCCGTGCCGATCTTGCCGATCAAGGCGAGGATCATGTCCTTGGCCGTGACGCCGGGCTGAAGCTGTCCGTCGTAGTCCACGCGGAAGTTTTTCGACTTGCGCTGAAGCAGGCACTGCGTGGCGAGCACCATCTCCACTTCACTGGTTCCGATTCCGTGAGCCAGCGCGCCGAAGGCTCCATGAGTGGATGTATGGCTGTCGCCGCACACGATCGTCTTGCCGGGCTGAGTGACGCCCAGCTCCGGACCGATCACGTGCACGATGCCCTGCCTCGGACTCTCGAGATCGTACAGAGGAATGCCGAAGTCCTTGCAATTCTGCGCCAGCGTCCGCACCTGGTTCGCGGCGATCTCGTCGAAGCCGACGAGCGACCGGCTCGTAGTCGGAATCGAGTGATCCATTGTTGCGACCGTCTTGTCCGGATGGCGCACTTTCAGGCCGCGGCGGCGGAGGCCCGTGAAGGCTTGCGGAGTCGTGACCTCGTGAATGAGATGGAGATCGATATACAGAATCGCCGGCGCGTCTGTCTCGGGAACGACGATGTGGGAGTCCCAGATTTTGTCGTATAGAGTTTTCATATTAGCCACTCGGTTAGCCGTCATCACGTAGCATCCGGCATCCGGATGTAATCGCAGATCAGCTCGCCCATTTCTTTAGTGGAGACGATCCGCTCTCTGGATTTATCGCGGCTGCTCCGGCTTTTGAGATCCGGCGTTCGGTAGCCGCGGCTGAGAACCTTGAAGATCGCGCGCTCGATCTTGGTCGCTTCGCGGGGCAACTCCAGCGAGTGCTCGAGGAGCATGGCGACGGAGGAAATAGCCCCGAGGGGATTTGCGATTCCTTTTCCGGCGATGTCGGGCGCGGACCCGTGAACGGGCTCATAGAGTCCGATCTCTCCGCCGATACTGGCGGACGGAAGAAGGCCGAGGCTGCCGGCCAGCATGGAAGCTTCGTCGCTCAGGATGTCGCCGAACATGTTGTTCGTCACGATGACATCGAACTGCTGCGGTTTCGCAATAAGCTGCATCGCGCAATTGTCCACATACATGCTTTGAAATGAGATGTCGGGAAACTGCTTCGCAACTTCCGAACACGTTTCGCGCCAGAGGACCGAACTCTCCAGCACATTGGCCTTATCCACCGACGTTACTTTTCGATGACGATGCCGCGCGAGCTTGAATGCCACCAGCGCGATGCGCTTCACCTCGTCACGGCTGTAGGTCTCGGTATCGAAGGCCCGCTCGTTTTCCCTTCCGCGCGGCGATCCAAAATAAATTCCGCCCAGCAACTCGCGGACGATCATCAAGTCGACACCGCGAACCACATCCCGGCGAAGCGGCGAGCTATCGACCAGCGCCTCCGAAACAGTTACCGGACGGAGGTTCGCATAATTGCCCAGCAGCTTCCGGAGGCCCAGGAGGCCGCTCTCGCACTTCTTCCCCGGCGGCAGGTGATCGTATTTCGGATCACCCACCGAGCCGAGAAAAACCGCGGTCGATTTCAGGCAGATGTCTTGTGTGGCTTTCGGAAGCGGTTCGCCGTGACGCTCGATTGCAACCCCGCCGATATCGGCCTCGACGAATTCAAACTCATGGTTGTGCTCGCCTGCGATGATTTCGAGAACCCGGCGAGCTTCCCGCAGCACCTCCGGGCCAATGCCATCACCCGGCAACCACGCTATTCGCGCTTTCATGTATTGAAATCAGGTCCTGGTCTTCGACTCTCTTCTTACGGTCCGCGATCTGGAGGAATTTCACGTATGCTCTCTCCACCTCTTCGCGGGTCAATGTGTAGCCCAATTCGCGGTAACGCGCTTCGAGCGCGTGGCGTCCCGAGTGCTTGCCCAGCACGATCATGCTGCGCGGCACGCCAACGCGTTCCGGCGACATGATTTCGTACGTGACCGCGTTCTTCAGCATGCCATCCTGGTGGATTCCCGCTTCGTGGGCGAATGCATTCTCGCCGACGATGGCTTTGTTCACCTGAACCGGCTTGCCTGTGAGCTGGCTCAGCAGCTGGCTCGACCGGTACAACTCCTCGGTCTTGACTCCCGTGGTCACGTTGTAATAGCGCTTCCGCGTGTCCACGGCCATGACGATTTCTTCCAGCGCCGCGTTTCCGGCGCGCTCGCCGATCCCGTTGATCGCGCATTCCACCTGGCGGGCGCCGTTTTCGATAGCCGCGAGGCTGTTGGCCACAGCGAGACCGAGGTCATCGTGGCAGTGCGTGCTGATGGTGATGCGATCGGCATTCTTGAGGCGGTCGCGCAACGTCCGGATCAGGTTTCCGTATTCCGCGGGAGTCTGATACCCAACAGTATCCGGCACGTTCACGATCGTCGCGCCGGCATCGATCACGGCGTCAAACACCGTGCACAGATAATTGATCTCCGTGCGGCCCGCGTCTTCCGCGGAAAATTCGACTTCATCGCACAACTTTCGGGCTCGTTCCACGGCCTTGACCGCGATGTCGAGCGCTTCGCCACGGCTTCTGTTGAGCTTGTACTTGAGATGGATGTCACTGGTGGCCAGGAATGTGTGGATACGCGGCCGGTTCGCGCCTTCCAGCGCCTGCCAGCAGCGGTCGATATCCACCGGCACGGCGCGCGCGAGACCGGCGATGGTCACGCTGCGGATTTCCGCCGAGATCTTCTTAACGGCTTCGAAATCGCCTTCGGATGCGATCGGGAATCCGGCCTCGATGATGTCCACCTGCAGCCGCTCGAGCTGCCGCGCCATCTTAAGCTTCTCTTCCACGTTCATGCTGAAGCCAGGAGCCTGTTCCCCGTCTCTTAGTGTTGTATCGAAAATTGCGATTCGGTCCATCATGCTCTCCTTTGATTCGGCCCAAGAATCCCCTGTAAAAAGATCTGCTGAAAAGTGGCGACAATTTCATCGCGGCGGCTCGGGCCCGTCGCTTTGTACCACTGATAGGTCCAGTTCAACATCCCGAGCAACGCGAAAGCCGCCAGCTTCGGATTCACGTCCTTGATGTTGTGTTTCTTGACGACGTCGGCGATGAGCTTCGTGGTCATCTTGACGTATTCCTTTTTCCGACGATTGATTCTTGTCCGGTCCGCCGGCGAGAGTGTCTTGCACTCGTGAAGAAGGCCGGTGACCTCGAGATTGCGCTCCTCCAGCACCAGTTGCAGGTGAAGATCGATCATCGTCTTCAAACGCTGGAGCGGATCGGCAATCTCTTCGAGGGGCCTTAAGACGTTGGATTCGGTCAGGTCGAGGCCATAGTCGAGGACGGTGTAAAGCAAACTCTCCTTGCTGGTCACATGGTGGTAAAGGCCCGCTTTGGTCAGGCCGGCGGCGCTGGCGACGTCGCTCATGGAGGTGTTGTCGTAGCCTTTGCGGTGAAAGACCTCCGCCGCGACCTCAAAGACGCGATTGCGGTGAAAGTCCCCGTTGCTGCTCGTCTGCTGCTGTTGTTTTGCCCGTTTTGCGCGCATGAACCCCGACCTACCGACCGATCGGTAGGTTAATTCGTATGCACGTTAAAGTCAATGGGGATCGTTTTTTAGCCGCGGATTACGCAGATCGGCCAACACTTTTCAGGACAGGGACAGTCTTGCCCCGCTCATCAGATCGAACCAGGAAAGACCTGGCAGGCGCGCCAGCGTGGAGTCGATCCGGCGGGTGACTTCGGCTCCGCCGGGGCCCCCGAAGACGAATCGGATCATCCAGTTGACTTCCGGATCGGCCTTCACGCCGCTTCCTACCGGGGTCCAGAACCTGCGGAGCAGAAAGGTCGTTAGCCGTTGGGCGCGGCTCGCTTCCAGGGCTGTGCGCGCCTTGTTGAAGTAGAAGGAGAAATGGCGGCGCTCATCCTTGATGATGCGGTTGAGCACGGTCCTGAGCAGCGGGTTCGAAGTCCGGCGCGCGAGGACGCCGTAGCCTTCCAGCGTTGTGAGCTCCTGAACCGCGCCCCATGTCAGGTATGCGGCGTGAAAATGCCGGGTCAGGCCGCACATGAACGACGCGCCCAGTTCTTCGACGCGCTCGCGCAAAGACGCGCTCCGCTTCACCTGAACGTAACGTTCCGGACTGACCTCCACTCCGGATACCCTGAGGAACTCGCGGATCAGCCGGCCATGAAAATACTCTTCATAGGCCCAGCACGAAAGAAAGGCAACGGCTTCAGGGTCATCGATCACACAGGTGCGGAGAATGGAGCGCAAGTAGACAATTGTGCTGGATTCCACGTCCATCATGTAGTGGAGGCACCGCACCTCGTCGTCCGTTAGCGAATAGGCCGCCGCGGTGGAGAAATCGAATTCGGACAAATCCACTTTTTTTGAATTGTTCAAATACTTTTCCAAATCAAAGTTATCCACGTTATCACCCTCCGTGGATGTCTACGGAAGGTGGTGGGTTTTTGGATGGCACGTTCCTCCTCCTGTTTGCGCTTACAGAAGTGTAGGCAATCGATAAGGCGGGAGGAGCCCATGATTATCGGAATCATTTTCCTTGCGAACGTTCTTCATTTGTCGAATCCGGCGGCAGTCGCCATGTACGGCCCGGTAGATGGATACGGCACGCCTGTGACGCCCCAGAACCATCCCCTCTGGGACACTATGATCACGATGCTGAACCACGAGGAGTTCCCCGTAGTCGCCCGGATCACGATTTGGAACGAGCAAACCGGGGCGAAGGTGGTCTGGCCGGAGACCGGCCTGGATCACCGAGACGAGACGTTACTGGCCAAGCTCAGCTGGGCCGTCTCATTTATTCCCGACAACGGCTGGCATAATCCGCCGCATGACTTCGTGGGGTTTGCGCTAGTCGAGTTCTATCAGAAATCCCCTTTCGGCCTCATGCCGCTCGATCATGCGAACGTCTGGGCGTGGGTCATGCTTGGTTCGGGCAATTTCGACAACCATAGTCCTGCGATCGAAACTCCGAACTGTAAAGATCTGCCCACACAATCGAGCTGGTATTTTGCGTATGCGATACCTCGATATGACGACCCCAACCATTACGGGTCCGACGCCTACACGACCGGCTTGCACATCCCGAACTTCGGCGATACAGCCTCGGAAGTGACCGTCAGATATCGTGTCGGCCAGCGCTACGCCGAAGCGGGTCAGAGCTGGAGTTTCACCAAAACCGTCGAGCCGAAACACGCAGCACGATTCGATCTGTTCTCGGAGCTTCTCGCAGTGGGCTATCCCCCGAATCTGAACTCGGAGGGCCACGTCGAAATCACGACCGCGCGGCCGGCCCAATTGTTTCCGAACGCGGTGATCGGAACCAAGACGTACCTCTTCTCCGCGGCGCAGGGGTTTTGCCGATAAAGGGATTCGTCAAATCGCCAGCGTGAGGTGTTTAGTTGCTAGAGTGGGGCAATTTGCTGCAACTTTCGTATTACTGGTTCGTAATAACGAGATAGTAAAACATGTACGCTTCAGTGGAACCTCAAGCGCCTCAGGAACAGGACTTTGCGGATATCTACAAAGCGCACTACCGCCGCGTCTTCAACCTGTGCCGGTATTTGCTGAACTCGTTTGACGCGGCGGAGGATGCTACGCATGAGGTGTTTCTGCGCGCGCAACGCAAGCTGGAGAGCTACGATCCGGCGCTTCCCCTCTCGAGCTGGCTCCTGGGCATTGCCAGCAATCACTGTATCGATCTGTTGCGGCGACGCGGAACGGAAAGGCGCCTGTTCGACCTGGAAGGTTCCGATGCGCCGGAAGCGCGGTCGGCCGGCCCCACTCCGCTCGGTCAATTGCTGGCCGCGGAGCGGGGTGACGATATCCGCACCGCCCTGTCGCAGCTCCCGGAGAAGTACCGCGTGCCGCTGGTGCTGGCGTACTTCAACGAACTCAGCTATGACGAGATTGCCCGCACGCTGGGCCTGGCGAGGAACAACGTGGCGACGTTGATTTTCAGAGGCAAGCAGCAACTGCGGCAGATGCTGCAAAAGGAGAAAAGAAGTGGCCTGTCTGGATGAATTCACGTGCTCCGTGTACGCCGACGGTGAGTTGCAGGAAGCCGAAGCGAGTCAGGTGGCGAAACACCTGCGGACTTGTGCGAACTGCTGCGAGATGGTCGAGGCGCTGCGCTTCGAAAGCCGCGTGTTGGTGGAGTGCCTGCAGGATCTCGATGCATGTGAATGCGTGCCGGCACCCTTGCGCGAAGACAGCGTTGCGAGCCTGGCAACCCTGGGAGTGTTCACGATCGCCGCAGCCGCGGTCGTTCGTGCGGCGCTGGGGTTCCTGGGCAGCCTGGAATTGCCGGCGAGCCTGGACTGGCTTGACCCGACGCGCACTGCAGGGCAAGTGAATTTTGCGCTCAATGCGATTACGTACGTACTCTTTGGAGGAAGTTCCATGGTGGACTCCATTCTCAGCAGCGCAAGCTCGATTGCGCTCACTCTGCTCGCCCTCGTCCTCATCACGATGCTGCTTCGCCGGTCCATTGCGGTGACTGCAATGCTGAGCGTGATTGCTTTTCTGGCGGTGTTCTCTTCATCCAGTTATGCGCTCGACGTCCGGAGAAGCAATGACGGGGCCATCACGGTGCCCCAGGACGAAACCATCGATGACACGCTGGTGGTGTTTGGAGACGCCGTCAACATCGACGGTACTGTGAACGGGGACGTCATCGCATTCGCACGCAACGTGAGTGTCCGGGGGACGGTAAAGGGCAATGTGATCGGCTTCGGCCAGCATGTGACCGTGGAAGGGATGGTCCAGGGCAGCATCTTTGGCTTCGGTCAAACCGTGCAAACCCGTGGCCACGTTGCAAACAATATTTACGGCTTCGGGCAGAACGTCGGCATCACAACGGGAGCCGAGGTCACCGGAAATGCGGCCTTGTTCGGCAGTGAAACGGACATTGACGGGTCCATCGGTCATGATTTGTGGGCGTTCTGCGGCCGGGCGGATGTGCGTGGCACTGTCCTCCGCAATGTTCATGCTTACGCGGGCCGCGTCACCGTGTTGGCTCCGGCGCGCATCGTTGGAAACATGAACGCGCGCGTTCCGGAAATGGACCGCGTCCGTGTGGAACCCGGCGCCATGATCGGCGGAAAGACCGACATTCAGGTTTCGCCGCCGGAACCGAACCGGTACGCGACGTTCTCTTTTTATGTAGGGCAAATCATCTGGCTTGCCGCAGCTTTCGTAACCGGCGTGGTTTTGTTCTGGCTGATCCCGGCTCTCGCACATGTAAACCTGGACTCAGCCAGGACATTGCTGACCGCTGCCGGCATCGGATTTCTTGCAGCGTGCGCGACGCCTGTTGCTGCGATCATCGTTTGCGTCACGTTGATCGGCCTGCCGATCGGACTCACCACGCTCGCGCTGTGGGCCCTGGGTCTGTACCTTGCGAAGATCGTGCTGGCCGGGTTTCTCGGACGCGCACTGCTGGCAGGACAAGGCGAGCAGCGCCCCGCTCCCGCTCTAGCGTTGCTTGTCGGCCTCGTCCTGATTCTGATTGCGGTGAACCTTCCGTTTGTCGGCGGAATTATTAATTTTCTCCTGACTGTGCTCGGCCTGGGCGCCATGATCATGACGTTGTATCGACGGCAGAATCTCCAGGCCACATAGAAGAACGCCGGCTAAAGCCCGCGACTACATTGGACACGCGCATCCCCGAGTTGCCAAGATGCGCATCCCGAAATCATCCGCATCCCCAATGTAGTCGCGGGCTTTAGCCCGCGTGCTCACGCCGCCTTGCGCTGCCGTGACGCCAGGACCTCGTCGGCGGCGCGATAACCGGTAGCGATGGCGCCGTGGACGGTCCCGAAATGGCCATCGACATTGGTCGCCTCTCCAGCAAAGAAGAGTGTGTTCGCTACAGGTTCGGAAAGAGCCCACGGCGCGCGCATTGCTCCTACAGGGATGTAGCTGTAAGCGCCGAGCGAGAACGGGTCGGCTTGCCAGTCCGCTACCATATGGGTAAGAAGTTCCCGCATCAGGGCTCCCGGTGATCTCTTCAGGGCGTGGGCAAGCGACTCCACTGCGGCATTGAGAAGATCATCGTCATCCAGATCGACCAGCGCCTCGGCAGCCGGACCTCCGGCCCAACCAACCAGAACCGGCGACGCTACAGGAAGCGTCGTCCACCAGGTGGGAAACCTCTGGTCCTGCGCGTGTAGAAAAGCGAGATTAGTAATCCCCTGATCCTCCCAGAACCGGGAGCGGAAACACAGGTTCACCTTGACGACGTGACCCATGACCAGTTGCTGCGCTGCATCCGCTTTGGCTGGAAGCGGCGGATTAAAGTTGACCATATTCGCCTGCAATACCGCCAGCGGCAGAGTCACAACAACCTGTTCCGCTTCGAACTGGTTCACCCGGACGTGTCCCGGACGCCAGTCCACATCGTGAACGATTGTGTTCAGGTTGATATCCGGTTTCGTCTCTCCTTCAAACGAACTCAGCCGGCGCACGACGAGGTCATAGCCTCCAAGGATTCGGTAAGGCGTATCGCCGGAAATTTCATCCGAGGCCAGTTGGCTAAGTCGAAGGGACTCCACACTGATCCGGTCTGCCCTGGCTGCATTGAATCCTTCAACGAATGCGATGGCCCAGCGTTTGGTTTCTTCGTCAAAATCGAAATGGCGAATGAACTCGCTGAATGACATGTCCGGGTGAACCCGGGCATTCTTCAAGGTCTCGGCAACTTTTTGCCATCGGGGCCAGAAGTCGTCGCACTGTTTGACGACGCCGTGTTCGGAGCACCAGTGATCGCCTTCCAACGAGCCGAGCACCAGCTTCTCATCGCGTACGATTTCCCAGATCTCTTCGGGCTGGCCGTGGACAAATTCCGCCCCAAGTTCAAGGGGCATAGGGAAAGTACGATCGCGGACGGTGTGGATGCGGCCGCCCAGTCTGTTGCGGGCTTCAAGAATGGTAACTTGAAGGCCTGCCGCGGTTAACCTCTGCGCTGCAGCCAGCCCGGCCACCCCTGCACCGATGACAAGTACAGAATGCATAGCTCCTCCTAAAAGATTAGACTCTCTAAACTCACTGGGAGGTGCCGATGACAGACAAACTCTTACTCATCCTCGACAAAGAAGCTGGCCGAACCGACGCTGAGGGAACATGGCCCGAGCGTTCCATCGAGGCTTTGCGCGACTCCGGCCTGCTGGGACTCACTCTGCCGGCCGACGCCGGTGGAGGCGGAGCGGGTATGCGGAAATTCGCTGAAGCCGCGGAAAAGATCGCCGCACATTGCGCATCGACTGCCATGATCTATTTGATGCACGTCTGCGGCGCAAGCATGATCGCCGCTTCGTCTTCGCCTCGACGCGCGGAACTCGTAAAAGCCATGACAACGGGCAAAGCTGTGGCAACCCTCGCTTTCAGTGAGAAGGGATCGCGCAGCCACTTCTGGGCTCCGGTCAGTCGCGCTTCCTCCAACAGCGGCGGCACCATCCTCAATTGTGAGAAATCGTTTGTCACAAGCGCCGGCCACGCGGACTACTACGTCGTCTCATCCGGTGCGATCGGAGCGAAGAGCCCGATGGAGTCAACGTTATATATAGTCGAGAAGAATGCTCCCGGGCTCGAATGGAGCGGCACGTGGAACGGCGTTGGCCTTCGTGGAAATTCGAGTGGACCGATGTCGATTCGCAACTGTCACGTTGACGACAACGCCCGCCTCACGAACGAAGCCGAAGGATTCAAGGCAATGATGGAAGTCGTTCTCCCCTGGTTTCAAATCGGAAGCGCTGCCGTCTCGAACGGAATTGCCGAAGCGGCATTTGCGGGAACGGTTGCGCACACGACTCGCGCCAGATTCGAGCATTTGAACGAATCGCTCGCGTCCGCGCTGCCGGGCATCCGAGCGCGCCTGGCCCGGATGCGCCTGGCGATCGACTCGTCGCGAGCGTACCTCGACCATGCACTGGCTCGCATCGAGAAAGGCGCACCCGATGCGATGCTTTTTGTTCTGGGCTCCAAGGCAACCGCGGCGGAGATGGCCCTGGCCGTCACCGATGAAGCGATGCGCGCCTGCGGAGGGGCCGCATTCAGCCGGGACCTCAGCGTCGAGCGGAACTTTCGCGACGCGCGCGCGGCTTCCATCATGGCTCCCACAACGGATGCGCTTTACGACTTCATCGGAAAGGCGGTTGCGGGCCTGCCGCTGTTCTAGAATGACGCGAACGCGGGCTAAAGCCCGCGACTACATTGGGGACATACGTGATGCCTAAATGTAGTCGCGGGCTTTAGCCCGCGTTAGCGTCATTCGCGGCCCAGATAAGGAGAGCTTAGATGTCGAACGTCGTGAACGTCGGTGTCGTGGCGTACGATCCGAAAGTGGTGACAATCTGGGAAGGAATAAAAGAGTACTTCGAGGCGAACGGTGTCCCGATGGACTTCGTTCTTTTCTCGAATTACGACGCGCAGGTGGATGCGCTACTCAAGGGATGGATCGACATTGCCTGGAACACCAATCTCGCTTACGTCAAGACTTACCGCAAGACCGACGGTAAGTGCGGTGTTCTCGCCATGCGCGACACCGATGTGGGCTTTACGTCGAAGATCGTCGCGGGCGCAGAAACGGGTATCGAGGGCCTTGGCGGACTGAAAGGAAAACGAGTGGCATTCGGCTCTCGCGATTCGGGACAGGCGAGGATTCTTCCCGCGTATTTCCTCAAGCACAACGGGATCGAGCCCACCCGGGATATCACGGCAATTCACTTCGATCTGGATGTGGGAAAACACGGCGATACCGGAACCAGTGAGGTCGAGGTGTTGAATTCCGTCATAAAAGGCGCGGCCCATGCCGGCGCAATCGGGGATCAGTACTGGGCTCGAGTTCTGTCGGAGAACCTTGCCGATAGCGGGAAGGTTCGGGCGATCTGGACTTCGCCGGGATACTGCCATTGCAATTTCACGGTGCGCGACAAAGGCGGCGAGCAGCGTTTTTCGCGATGGACGGACACCTTGCTGGCGATGGATTACAACAAACCATCAGACCGGAAGATCATGGACATGGAAGGCTTGAAACGGTGGGTCCGCCCCGAACTGGATGGCTACAGGGTTTTATTCGAGGCCGTCGATGAGCTCCGATTTTTCGACGCATAGCATCGACGCGCGGAGCCTTTCGGCAACAGACGGCCTTCTGTTGCTGGTCACGCGCTCGCTCGACAAATTGAAGGCCGGCGAGATTCTCGAGATCCTTTGAATTTTATGTGAACGCGGGGTAATTCGGGGACAGACGCATAAATCACCTAATTACGGATCAATGGTCTTTTAATCGTAATTAGGTGATTTATGCGTCTGTCCCCGAATTACCCCGGTCCCTAATCCAGGCGAATGGCGTAATCCGAAAAACACTTCTCCGGATCGATCCCTTCGGAATCGAGAGTATTGAACGGAATAACCGGCCCGGCCACGGGGCGGATAAACTTCGGATCGAGGGCCTTCGTGATCTGGTCCTGCGCGTCTTCAAGATGCAAACGAGTAGCGCGGTCCGTCGCCCTGGGCAGCGCCTCCCGAATCGAAGCGCTCAGCGTGCGAAGCTCGCCGCGGAAGAACGCGCGCGCATCGTCGGTAGCGGGCAAGCGGCCGTTCAGGCGATCGGCCATCGCATCGATGAACAGTCGCTGGGTGTTCCTTCGATACGCATCGATTTTCACTTGAGGCGCCGCGAGTTCGCTCCAGATTCCTTTTCGGAGGTCGCCCAGAAAATCTGTCGGCTTGTAAGCGTCGGGGCCGTCGATCGCTTCCTGCTCGACGAGCCGCGAGAAACGCGCCGGATTCAGCACTGTGGTCAGGATGCGCTGCTGCGATATTTTCAAACGCTCGAGCGCACCCGATGGTTCGATACGCCGAAGAACGTCGGCATGAACGGCAAACGCCGGCACTTTGAATGCATTCTCGTTCAGGAATTTCACGGCGGCAGCCTGGCGATCCTTCGGAACGGTCACGAAACGCACGCCCTCCTGGCCCGCGTGCTTCTGCTGCGACTGGAAACCTCCAATGAGTGCCGCGACGTGATTCATTTCCAGGACCCATTGCCCGAGAAGCCGGCCATAGACTTCCGCCAGATCGTCGTACGGCTCGCCGGCCTTACCGGTGGTTGCGCCCAGCAGCATTGACCCGACGCGCTCGAGATTCTTCATGCCATACGTGGTGGACTTCACCGCGTCGGCGTCGCCGACGGCCTCGGTCAGGTCGCCGGGATCGGAGCCCTGAGCGCCGCTGGTGGAGAAACGCAGCCAGGGCGTTGTGTCCTGTTCGCGAGCCCAGCGGTCGAGGGTTGCTTTCTCGTCTTGCGCCGACTTCGCTCCCGGAATCGGCGCATAGCCCCAGTGCGTTGCCCATTTGTCGTAGGGACCGATGCCCGGAATGAGGTCCGCGACGTCGATGTGGTCTTCCGGCTGCGCAGGATAGTTGAATCGCGAGTAATCCATCAGCGTGGGGGTGTGTCCCATCTTCTTCACCCAGTCGCGGTCGTGGATTTTGTCGGCCGGATACATCGAACTGGCTTTCATGTTGTGCTGGAATCCCAGCGTATGTCCGACCTCGTGGGCCACGACAAATTCCAGAAGCCTTCCCATCAACTCATCGGGAAGGGGAAGTTTCTGCGCGCGAGGATCCAGTGGACCGACCTGAACGAAATACCAGTCGCGAACCAGGTTCATCACGTTGTGATAGAGCTGAATGTCGGCTTCGAGAATTTCGCCTGTTCGCGGATCGTGAATGTGCGGGCCGGAAGCGTTCTCCGTGGTTGAAGGCAACCAGCGGATGACGGAATAGCGGGCGTCTTCCGGGCTCCAATCCGGATCTTCCTCTGGTGCGGGCGCTTCCATCGCGATGATGGCATTCTTGAATCCGGCCTGCTCGAATGCGGCCTGCCACGACTCAATGCCCTTCTTCACGTATGGAATCCACTTTGTGGGCGTTGCGGGATCCACCCAATAAACAATCGGCTTGACGGGTTCGGACAAGGCGGCGTCCGGATCCTTCTTCTCCAGCCGATACCGCGTGATGTAACGGCGCTGCGGCGAGCGTTGCTCGTCCTGACCGTAATCAAATTGCCGAAACGAGAAGTAACCGACGCGCTCGTCAAACAACCTTGGAGTCATCGGTTTTTCAGGCAGCCGGACCATACTGTAATGCATCAGAACGGTCGCGCTGCCCCCTCGCATCCCACCGCCCAGGAACGGATTGACCGGACCGGCCGGAGCATCGGTCGAGGCTGTATATGTGTGTGTGGCTTCGACTTCGATATTCTCAGGGAACGATACGGCACGCTCAAAATACGATCGGTTGCCGTCCATTGCGCGCGCCCTCAACCGAACACGCGCGCTGAATTCGGGCACATCGGATGTGAACAGGCGTGTGACTTCGATTACCGGCGCTTCGTCTTTGCCGAAGGCTTCGACGTTGAAGGACATGATGATCGTGTCGTTATTCGCCGCTTCAACAGCTTTCGAGATCGGCTGGCTCTTGTCCGCGACGACGTCGTAGGTAACGTTCTTCAACAGAACCCGGTTATTTACGCGCTCCCATTTCACTACGCGGTTGCCGAGCGCCTGCCCGCCCCAACCCACACCCAGTGTCGTCTTGGCAATCTGGCTCACCCACAGGAATTCCTTACCCAGTTCGCTTTTGGGAATTTCGTAATAGACCCGTTCCCGGATGCGATGCACGGTGAAGACTCCCTGATCGCTCCGGGCCTCCTTCGTGATGACCTGATCGTACGGCCTCGGCTCCTGCGGCTGGGCTCCTCGCCCTCCCGGACCCCCTGCCGGCGGAGCCTGCGCGTTGTCCTGGGGCGGCGGTGGCTCCTGCCCAAAAGAAGATATCGGGGCAGCCGTCATAGCAAGAAAAAGGATTGCGGTAGCGAAGGGTTTCATGGGTTCTGCTCCTGTAAATCGTTCCGGAAAGCTTAGCATGGGCCATTATTCCAGACGAAGCGATAGGAGAAACCCAAAAGACCTAAAGGGACAAGCGCGATTTTCGTTCACTCGGCAGGAACTTTCCGAAAACAAATGTCTCCAAACCCGTAATTAAATTCGCAAAAAACCGGACCACTTCTGCCCGTCTATCGTCTAAAAATGCGGTTTACTGAATCGGCACGTTAGATCAGGAGGTCTTAATTGAAAACATTGAAATCGAAGACATCCACCGCGATCCTTCCACAGCCCGTTTGGTGCCACCACTGTTGTATTCGCATTGCGCCATACGACATGAGAACCGTCTCCCAGGGAAAGGATTATCACCGGGACTGCTTTGCGAAAGTTTCGCAGGGGAACGGCAAGGCCGGTCGTAGGAACTAATCACCTCCCCCAAAACGCACAGAACGTTTCGTGGGCCTCGCCGTCTACGCTAACATGACAAGCCTGATCGTTGGCCTTCTGCTCATGCAACAATTACAAGTCGCGCCCGGGCCGAGGCATCCGGAGGGCGCCGTGACGAAGGGGTTGGTGACCCTGGAAGGTGAGGTCAACGACATGGGGCGGCTGACGAATGTCCAGGTCATCCACGGGGAGCCGCCGTTCATCCAGCCTTCTCTCGACGCCATCAAAGAGTGGGAATTTGCGCCTGTTTCGCGGCCGGAGCGAATGACTGTTTCGTTCCTGTATCGGGCGCGGACTATCCTGCCGGACCAGCCGTACGAATTCAGCGTTCCGACGAGGTGTTGTGCGCGTCCGACGCGTGCGATCGATCCTGGATATCCGGTGAATTCTATAGGAGAGGGTGCGGTGATCATGCAGGTCCGGATCAACGCCGGCGGCAGTTCAGTGCAAGAAGTGCGGGTTGTACGGGAGGAGCCATCCCTGACCGAGGTGGCTGTTAGTGCCGTCAGGAAATGGAGATTTGCGACAGACCGGCCTGCGAGCGCGATAGTCGTGATTTCGTTCCTGCGACCGGTGCTGTCGTCTCACTAACGAGGTGTCTTAACAAGGAAAGTAGCTAGGGCTGTCGGTAAGACAGCGGCCGGCTGTTACAACTGCAGCTACGGCCGCTGTCCTACTTGTTGCCTCCGAACAACTTGCTCTGCAATTCCTGCGCTTTCTTCAAATGCTTCTCGAGTGTCGGAAGCATGTCGGTCACATACTCCTTCACGTCCGCGTTCAGCGCGAGCTGGGACTGATTGCGGAACATTTCGATGGCTTTCTGATGGTCCGCGACCATCATATTCACGAACTCTCGATCGAACTCGGCGCCCGACAACCCTGCCAGGCGGTCAACATCCTGTCTGACTTCGCGATCGAGCGGCTGCGGCTGCGGGCCGTCGTATTTCTTCGTCAGGTCCGTCAGTTTTTTCAAGCCGTCCATATGGTCATCAACGATCATCCTGGCCAAACCGGTCACATCTCCCTTTTGCTCCCTTTCCTGCGCCAGGCGCCCCATTTCAATCTCAGCCAAATGGGCCTGGGAGGCTTTCATGGCAAAATCCTGCTCGGCGGGCGTAAGCAACGATTCGTCGGACTCGCGCGCCGCCTCAACGCCGTCCGGGCCACGACGCCCGCACGCACTGAGACCGCCGATTCCCAGGAATAGCGCCAAAATCAAGGCCAAAAAGTACCGATTTGTCTGCATAGTCACCTCGTTCCTTACCGGTAGCGTATGAAAAGAATGATTAAAATGACGAGAATCAAAGCAACCGGGACATACATAAACATTACATCTCCCTCACATCTCCTTACAAATACGGCGCATATGAATTGCCAATGCGGGCGATAAAGACTGTTGATTGCAGTTCAGCTACTTGGGTAGGCTAGAACCCACGACTGGCAAGCATCCGGGACGTGAAAATGGGTAAAATTTACCAAGAGAATGCGTATAGTTACCTACAACATCCACAAGGCCCGAGGCCTGGATGGCCGCGTTGCCATCAAGCGCATTGCCGACGTCCTGGGCGGACTTGACGCAGATATCATTGCGCTGCAGGAGATCTTTTCGAGCGCCGATTCCCGGTCCGGGCAGGTGGAAACACTGGCCTCCACGCTCGGCATGCACGCCGCTTTTGGGTGCACACGCCATCGCCGGGGAAAACCTTACGGGAATGCGATCCTGAGCCGCTGGCCGATACTAGATTCGCAGCACATGGATCTGACCTGGGGCCACCGGACTCGGCGAGGTTGCGTCCGCGCCGATCTGAAGACTCCGAGCGGCACGCTGCACGTCTTCAACATCCACATGGGAACAAGTTATTTCGAACGCCGGCACCAGGTCCGGAGCTTCCTTTCTTCAAGGCAGCTTCATCAGGACATCGAGGGGCCGCGTGTTCTCGTCGGAGACTTCAACGAATGGATTCGAGGGCTGACCACGCGCATGCTGTCGGAGAAGTTCGAGAGTCTGAACATGGCACTGCACGTCCGGAAGCGCCGCAGCTATCCCGGATTTCTGCCCCTGCTCCACCTCGATCACATCTACTTCGAACGACCTCTGCATATCCAGACGGCCGAGCTCATCCGCACGCGCCTGGCGCGAATCGCTTCGGACCACCTGCCGCTGGTCGCAGCGTTTGGATGGGAACCGGCCTAGCGCTACTGTAACGGCGGCCTAGGTCCGCCGCACGAAAGCTTCGGCTTCGGCCATTGTGCCGAAGATAGTGAAAATGTCGATGAGGCGGATGCGCTCCCAGAGCGCGCGGACTCTCGCCGTCGGATTCACGAAAGCAACGCGGCCGCCGGCTTTGGTGATGGAAGAGTAGGCGCCGATCAGTTCTCCACAGCCGGAGGAATCACAGTGTGGAACGTCGGTGAAATCGAAGACGAATCCTTTCACTCCCGCGCGAAGCAGATCTCTCACGTTCTCGCGCAGGGCCATTAACGACTCGTCGAACATGAGTTTTCCGGAAAGGCTGACGATTGCGATTCCGTCTCTAGTTTGAGATATCAGGCGCACGGTCGAAAGTGAGTAAACCACAAAGACCACAAACGCACAAAGACACTAATCAAGAATACGCACGACCGCCATCTTTCCATCGGTGAGCATGCGGTCGCCTGTTGCATTCGTGCTTTCGGAGGGCACCTTGACCCGATCCACAATCCCGGCAACGGTAGCGGAACCGGCAAATGTGAGATCGGCCATTACCTTCATGCGTTCCTTGTCGATCTCCGGATCGATGGTATGAAAGAACGAGCGCTCATCGGAAGCGAAAGCAATTCCGGTGTCGTGAGTCGCGGCTCCGATCCAGACATCCTCGCCCTGCCATTTTTCGGAACGATGCCAGATCCGCAAGTGATGGCGCTTCGCGAACGTGTTGTTCGTCTTCTGGAAGACCATGTCCGGAAGACTGTCTTCCAAACGCAGCTTCGAAACAGGCGCCTCGTGATAACCGCGGGCTTCGATGATGGCGCGCGCCGTTTCCAGCACCGACGACGCATTCATGGCAGACGCGGGCGTCCAGCCTGCTGCTTTGAAGGCCTTCTCCAGGCTTGCGCGTGAGCCGATAAAAAGAAGATTGGTCCAGTCGGAGGGGAGCGCCGGACGTTCTGCTCTGGTGCGCAGCGGTTGCCGGCGGACCAGTTCGACGAGGCCGTTCTCCTGCAGCGGCGGTCTGTGACCGCCGAAGGGGTCCGCTGGGCGCTCATAGAGCGCCCCTGCAGTTGGTTTCGTCAGAACCGCCGTCATCTCGACTCCCGCCGGATAAACGATCTCCGGATCGACCTCTTTGATCAAAAGTCCCTTCACTGCTTGAAGCACGGCCGCCATATCCGCATTGCTCTTTCCCAGCTTTTCCAGTCCGCGATCCATCAGGGCGGCAAACGATTCGGACGCGGCGATTCCGATAATGCGGCCCGATTTGTCCACGGACTCGCGCGCATTGTCCACCTGCGTCACTCGCGCATTATCGAATTCCAGTTCCAGTTCGGCTCTCTCATCGCCGTTCGCAGCCTGGGCCGACTTCACGCGGCCGTGCAGTTTGGCGCCCGCGAAAGGCCACACGACGACTGCTTCCACACGGTCATCTGGTTTGGAAGTACTGCTGGCCACCGGCGTCATGAGCCGGATCTGGACGGTCGAGGGTTCGGGAGTTTGAAGGGGCGCCGCCGCGGCGAGCGCCGCGGCGGCGGCTACTGCGATTACTAATTTCACTTTGCTGCTAATGCACTCTCAATGGCGCCGGTCATCTGGCGCGAAAGCGGTTCGATCTCGGACTTGAATCGGGCAAGTACTTCGCCGTTCCGTCCGATCAGAAACTTCTCAAAGTTCCAGGCCACGTCGCCTGAAAACTTCGGCTGGGCTGTCAGGAACTTGTACAGCGGGGACTGTCCGGGACCCTTAACGACAATCTTCGAGAACATGTCGAATTCAACGCCGTAGTTCTTCTTGCAGAATTCGGCGATTTCCGAGTTCGTTCCCGGCTCCTGGGCCCCAAATTCGTTTGCCGGGAAGCCCAGAATGCTCAACCCTTTACCTGCGTACTTCCGGTGCAGTTCCTCAAGTCCCTCGTACTGTGGTGTGAAGCCGCACTGGCTGGCCACATTGACCATCAACACAACATTGCCTTGATACTTGGACAGGTTGACGGGCTTTCCGTCAATGGTGTTCATTGTGAAATCTAACGCAGCGGGCACTTTCGTACTCCCTGTGGGTTTGGTTTGAGGGCTGGCCGCAAGCGCCAGCACGATAGCCATGACGAGTTTCATCTAAATTCCTCCGGGGAAACTGATGAATTATACTCTCGTCCATGCCAAACAAAATGAATCGTCGACAATTTGTAGCCGCAGGAGCCGCGGCCGGAGTGTTTGTGCGGGGACCACAGGTCATTACGCGCGGTGTGAAGCCCGTCGTGGTGGCCGCGGGCAACGGGAATCGTTCGAAGGACTCGGCCGGGCTCACCTGCGTGGCCAAAGCTTTCAAGATGATTACGGAAGGCTCCGATGTGCTGGACGCCTGCCTCGCCGGCGTGAACATTGTGGAGCTCGATCCGGACGACACCAGCGTCGGCTATGGCGGGCTGCCCAACGCGGACGGAGTGGTACAGCTCGATGCTTCGGTCATGCATGGCCCGAAGAAGAGCGGCGGCTCTGTAGCTTGCCTCGAGGGAGTTCGCACGCCCTCGCTGGTTGCAAAGAAAATCATGGACGAAACGGATCACGTCCTTCTGGTCGGCAAGGACGCGCAACGTTTTGCCCGCCTCATGGGCTTCACCATCGAGGACGACCTCAATACTCCGAAGTCGCGCGAGCTCTACCTGGAGTGGAAACGCCGCACCGATCCCGATCATTACCTGAATCCAAAGGACCGTGCCGAACTCGGATACAAGGTCGGGCTTGAAATGGTCGCGGAGGGCAAGATCGACCCCGACCACTTCTACGGCACGATCAATTGCAACGCCGTTAACTCCAAAGGCGAAGTCTGCGGAACAACGACGACCAGCGGCCTCGCGTGGAAGATTCCCGGCAGGGTCGGCGACTCGCCGATTCTGGGGGCGGGCCTCTATGTTGACGGGGAGGTCGGAGCGGCCGGATCGACGGGGCGGGGTGAAGCCAATTTGTTAACCCTTGCATCGTTTCAGATAGTCGAATCCATGCGGCAGGGCATGCACCCCAAGGATGCCGGAATGGCCGTCCTGCGGCGAATCCAGTCGCAGACGGTTGCGAAGCGACTGCTGAACCGGCGAGGCGAACCGAACTTCAATGTTAACTACTACATCGTGAACGTGAAGGGCGAATATGCCGGCGTGACTATGTACAATTCGAACGGAATGGCGAGCTTCGCTGTCTGTAACGAAAAGGGTCCTGAAAACGTCAAACTGGAGGCCTTGCTTAATGGATCAGCGAATGATTAAACGAATAGTGCTGTGTTGTTTATGTCTGCTGTGGGCATTTAACGCACGGGCGCAGGACAGACCGGCACCAGCTTGTTCCGCCGAGATTCAATGCACCAATTGCAAACCCACCGTCAACATGGGCGACGTGCTTTACCTGAACTTTTTCAGCACGGTAAGTCAGCCTTCCACCTGCCTTCCCGCGGACATTCGCGTCTCGGCCTCGTTCTATGATTCCGAGGAGAATCTTATCTGCAGCGGCATAGTTGCGGACAACATCACCACGCAGGGGGTTAACATTCAGAACATCAACGTGGAACTACGGCCGACCAACGTTGTGGAATTCATCAGGCTGAGAACCCCATTGACGCCTCCCGCTAAACGATTGTTGTGTATGAACTTGGATGGAAATTCCGAAGCTTCGCAAACTGAAATTGCGAAAGCCGCTTCCATGCGTATGCGCCTCACCGTCCTCCCCAAAAACGGGGGTTTGGCGACCGCGGAATGCCGGATGAATCTAGGGTTCTCAAGGTAGAGGAACTTTGGAACGTAACTTGCTAAAATAGGGGCATGAAATTGCAAGAGCGGTTATATCGTTTTCGCTCGTTCTGGATTTTTCCTCTGCTCGCGATTGTTCTTCTGTACGTCACGTTCCGCAGCGAAACACCAGCACGGTTACTCAGTTTATTGTGGTTGTTCCCTCTCGGGCTGCTGATATGGAGCCTGCTCGAATACGGTTTGCACCGGTTCGTTTTTCACATTCGCTTCAAGGTGCGGAATCCGAGGGTGCGCGAGGTTCTGAATGCATCGCACCTCAGCCATCACGCCGCGCCTCGCGATTCAACGAAGTTGCTGGTTGACCCGCTCTACGGACTTGCAATCTCTGCGATTCTCCTCGTCCTGCTCCTGCTCGCATTCGGAGACGCCGCGCGAGCGGTTGGTGCGCTTGTGGGAGTCTGGGCTGGATTTCTGTATTACGAAGCCGTTCATTACCGCGTGCACATGAACCATCCGGGATCGGGTCTCATCGCCTGGCAACGGCGCGCGCACTTCTACCATCACTTCACAAATCGGGACAGATGTTTCGGAGTGACAACGCCCCTGTGGGATTACGTCTTCAGAACAGAATTGCCACTGTCACGGCGATAATCATCGCGACTGCGATCACAAGTTTCAGGACGATTCCCGCCATCCGGCCCACAAACGTTCCCCAGCCGGCGGCCAAAGCGCCGTGCCAGTCTTTTCCGTGGGAACGCTCGTAGGCAACCACGATTAGAAACGCCCCCGCAAACCCGCCGGCTACCGGTCCAAGCGGCCCCAGTACAACGGCCAGTGGACCGCCGATCAGGATCGCTCCGAGAAGACCGCCGAGGAAAGAAAGCCACATCGAAGCGGTTGACGCGCCATAGCGGCCTGCTCCGACAGCGGTGAGCCAGTTGTCGGCGGTTTCGGAAATGATCGTGAGAACGCAGAGCACAATGAAAAATGGAATGCCGATGGCGCCGGAGAAGTGTGTGGATAGAGCATAGAGGAAGGTGGAAAGCAGGATGATGACCGTGCCGGGGAAGCCGAAAGGAACGGCGACAAGGCCGAGGATCATGCCGACGTAGAGGAGGATCAGCGCGAAAGGTTTCACAAAGACAGATTACTGATCACTGATGGCCACTGCCATCAGTGATTGGTAAATCTACTTCTTCGGAGCCAGCATCGCCCGCAAGCCCTCATGCGCTTCCGGCGCTTGTTTGTTGAGCCACTCGATATGTTTCGCGGCTCCTTTTTCAAGGTTGCGGTACATGGCGGGATTCTTGCGCAGGCGGCGAAGATCCGCGATCAAGTCCTTCATCTTTTCCCAAACGACGAGCATTTCCATGTTGTTCTCAAAGAACAGTTCTTCATGAAGGATGCCGCGAACGACGAATGACGCGGCCATATCCCAGTACGTGCTCACCATTCGGTAGTAGGCATTGTGATCGCTGCCGGGCGGATACTTTTCCATGGCTTCCGCCACCGAGCCGGCCGAGAAATTTCCGATGAACCAGGCGCGCGCGATTCTAAGCCGTTCTTCGCGGCGCATGTCGTAAAGTTTCAGGACAAGGTCAGCATCCTGGTAGGTCGCTTGAGTCATGGGTTTACTCCGCGGGTACGGGCCGCCCTTTCATTAGTTTGTAGGCGGTCTCTTTGGCTTCCTTGAGTTGTTCTTCCAGTGTCGCAATCTGTTTCTTTGCGCGGCGGCGCTCTGCTTCCCATTCGTCGGTGGCGTCCTGTTGCCTGCGTTCCAGGCGCGATCGGAGGCGGTTGGCTTCTTCGAGCCTGGCGTCAAACTGTGACTGCAACTCCGCGCTGACCTGTTTGCGCGCCGACTCCTGCGCCTCGGGAATCGCCTGTTCCAGTTGTTCGACACGAGCGTTCAGGCGCTGGCGCTCGGTCGCCAGCTCACCGGTGAGAGCCTGGATTTCCTGCTCGAGGCGGTAACGATCCCGGTTTGCATCGGCGAGTTTCGGCTCGTACTGGTTACGCATTTCCTGGAAGACTTCGCTGCGCATGCTGTCCGCCGAGCGTTGCAACTCCAGCTCAAGCTTCTTGAGTTTAAGATGGAGCTGATCGCGCTCGGTTTCCCACTCGATCTTCGCATTCTCGTAATCCGTTTCCCACTGTTCCGCTGTCTTTCCTGCGGCGCCGGCGGAACCTGACGGAAGCTTTCCCAGCTTTTCGAGAAGCGCGCGCCGGGCAGCTTCTTTCTTCTCGCTGGTCGCAGAAACGCTGGACATTTTCTTGAGGCGTTCGATTTCCACCGTCAGGCGCTTGCGCTCGCCGTCCCACTGGAGCTGCCATTCCTGTTTGGCTTCGGCCACACGGGTTTCCACTTGTTCGCGAATAGCCATTGCCGTTCGCGTGGGATTGTTCGAGCGCTCCATGGCTTCGACTATCCGGCCCTGCATGCTCGCGATCTCGGCTTTGAGATTATTCCGCTCCGCTTCGAACCTCTGATTCGCACTCATTATGTCCTGTTCGAGTTGCTGGCGGGTGCGAATGGCTTCTTCGAGCTGGAATCGAATCTCGGACTGCAGATCGTCGGAAACCTGCGCCCTCGCGCTCTGCCGGGCGCGCGTGGCTGTTTCTTCGAGCTGTTCTATTTTGGTGTTCAGGCTCCGGCGCTCAACCCGCCACTGATCCCGGGCATTTTCAAATTCTTCCTCGAGCTGGTCCTCCTTGCGCTTCATGTCCTTGAACTTTTTCTCGTACTGCGCCTCGACTTCCTGAATCAACTGTTGAGTTGCCGAAGCGGACCATGCGACTGCGTAGACGTCGATCGGTTCATCTTTACCCCTGAGTTCCGCGCGGCCCATTCTGGCGCATTCGAAGCCTGCGGATCTCGCGGCGTCGAGCAAAGCGTCGGTGATGAGGATCTGCTCAGTCTCAGCCTGATGCTGTACACGGGATGCGGCGTTGACGACATCGCCGAATACATCGCCTTCCTTGAGAAGACCCAGACCGTGGTGCAATCCGACCCGGATATGGATCTGCTCGATTTCTTCGCGGCCCTTACGATCTTCTTCCAGAGCTCGTTGCATGCCTACGGCAGCTTTCACAGCGGCCACCTGGTCTTCGAAGCAGGCCATGATGGCATCGCCGATCGTTTTCACAATGCGGCCGCCTTCGCCTTCGATGACAGGAAACAAGACCCCGTTATGGCGATTGATCATCGCCATGCCTTCCAGGTCACCCTTCTTTTCGAAGTACGCCGTGGATCCTTTTATGTCACTGAAAAGGATCGTCACCGGCGTGCGCATCTTTTCCAGTTCCTGATCCGCGATGGCGCGCGCTTCTAAAAGTTCCTGGAGCTTGTCCTTATTGGTGCTCATTACTCATTCCGAAGGTCTTTTCACACACGGCCAGATCCTAAAATTATAACAAAGGAACGGCCCGTGTGTCTGAAAGGCCCCCCAGATTGCTAATTTACTGGAACAGCAGACTCAGCGGCTGGCCGGAACGGCCAAACAGATACATCGTCCCCGAAGACGCGCGGCCAAAGAGGATGAACTGGACGTTATATCCGCCACCTTCCGCAAAATGGGGGAAGAGCAGTTCCGAGCTTGTCACGACGGCGGACTCGTCGACCGGTGTCGTTGTAGTCACGAGGAACTCGTTGCGCTGATTCGTTCTGCCCCGCAGACTGGTCACGGCGACCGGGACAGCCGACGTTATTCGAAGCACACCCTGAAACGGAGCCGTCAGCGACGCAAGTCCGGGGATTTCTCTGAGGAACAAAGAGGTTTGACCGTTCGCGGGAAGATTGAGCTGGCCCGACAAGCCCGTCGAGCTGCCATCCAGGCGGGTCAAGGCCAGATTCACGGTTATCGGGCTCCCAGACGGATTAGCAACCGCAATGCCGGTTTCGACCGCGCCTGACTTTTCCACATAAGCCTGAAACGCCGTGCCGTTTCTCAGCGCCGGAACACCAGCTTCAGTCACTGTTGCGTCAGCGGGCTTGAATGTGAAGATAGCGACCGCGGATGGCGTCGTCGTGGTCGTGGAAACCCGCACCGAGCCGGCCTGGACACTGGATCCCGTTCCGTCGGTTTGAACCCGCGTGACGCCTCGCGGGCTTATCGCGTACGCCGACGCGCTGATGGTCCGACCGTCGGAACCAAGAAACTGGATCGTGCCTCCGATCGCGACGTCGCCGGGATTCACCAGGACCACCTGCGTGCGCCATCCACCACCATCCGCGAAATGAGCGAGGGTGATGGTTTCACTGCCCGTGCTGCCGAGCGCGAGAATCGGCAACGTCGTCATCAGGAACTCCGAACGTTCATTGGTGAAGCCGCGAATGGCGATAGCGGAAACCGCAAGATTTGACGAAAACGTGAAAGTGCCGAATATCGAGTCGCCGCCATTGAACGGCTCCTCGTTCAAAAACGCAGCGATCTGCCAGCCTGCGGGAATCGCGGTCGTGCCGGCGCCGAAATTATTGCCGTTGGAATCCGTGAAGAAAAACGAAATCGTTACGTCGTTGGTATTCGGGTTGGCAATCGCGATGCCGGTGTTCACCGGCCCCGCCACCTCGGCGAACACACGGCCCGACTGGATCAAGGGCGATGCGAGGACCGACGTCTCCGAAACTACAACACCGCGCTGCTGAAGCCCAAAGATGGCGATACCGAACGGCAACGGACCCAATTGGGCGGCTTGAATTCGGGCATAGCCAGTGGTCAACGCGCTTGCGCTGCCGGGCGTCGACGCGATAAATGCGCCCCGGTCCGGCATCGCGAAAGAGCGGGTCGATGCCGCGATGGCATCGGGATTCGTCAGCCGCGAAATCGTACCCGACTGGGCAACAACATAGATCTCGCCGGCCTCGTCTTCACCGAAGGACGTAATATCGAGTGTCGTGTCGAGCAGGACGGTTTGAATCCCGTCCCTCAACATCAGAATTTCACCAGTGCAAAAGTCGCCGTAGACGTACGCGCCGTAAGGCAGGCTTGCCTGAGTGCCTCGGTAGACATATCCGCCGGTAATCGAGCACCGGCCCGACGCGTGATCGTAGACTGCAATCGGCGGAATGAAACCAGGCCTGGTACATGAAGCAGGATCGATACCCGTACAGCGCGTGCCTTCGAACACGCGCCAGCCGTAATTGCCGCCGTTGGTCACAATGTCGATCTCTTCGCGCACGTCCTGCCCGACATCGCCCACGTAAAGCTGGGCGGTGAGCCGGTCGAAGGAAAAGCGCCATGGATTTCGCATGCCGTAAGCGAAGATTTCATCGCGTCCGGCGCGGCCGACGAACGGATTCGATGACGGCGGAGTTCCAATGTGGTCGACATCGATTCGAAGTATCTTCCCAAGAAGGTCTTCGATATTCTGCGCGCGGTTCCCCGGATCGTTGCCCGAACCGCCGTCGCCCATGCCGATGTACAAAAAGCCATCGGGTCCGAACTCCACCATGCCCCCGTTGTGGTTCTCGAAGGGCTGTGGAATCGTGAGCAGGATGGTTTCGGCGACGTCTGCCACGTTCGGATTGCCTGTCGATACCCGGTATTCGGCGATGATGGTCGCTCCATCAGGCCGTCGGGTGTAGTTCACGTAAAAACGCCGATTCGTCGAGAACTGGGGATGGAAAGCCAGGCCCAGGAGTCCCCGTTCACCGCCCGCGAAAACCCTGCTGCTGATATCGAGGAATAATGTCGCCGAGCTCCCGCCCGGCTGGAGCACTCGGATGCGGCCCGGCTGTTCGATGATGAACCGGCGGTTCGACCCATCCTTCGCGTTTGTGAAGTACAACGGTTGATTCAGGCCGCTGATTACAGTCTGCAGCGCCAGGCGCGGCGTCTGCGCGGGTAAAAGGGTTGTGAGAGACAGGGAAAGAACCGCAGCTCCCCAAATTCGCAATCTATAAGGTTGGTGCATTTTGTTATGGCAACGGAATGAGGTTGTGAATCAACGTGAATGGGCCAACGCGCCACCGCGCGTTTCAATCAGACCCTAACATGCGGTCTTTAAAAACTTTGAAATTTCAATGAGCTTCATAGCGGTGAGGAAGGAAAGGTGGAAAAACGGATTCCCCTCCTTGCAAAAAAGGAGGGGTGGCTGCGCCTTAAAAGAAAAAGAATCCGTTCCGAAACGGCGCAGACGGGGTGGTGGTCAGGAACGATGAATGTTTCAGGAATGGCTTCGCAAATATTCCGCGAACCTGACCACCCCGTCCGCGCCATCACCGCTAGCTTCGCAGCATTTTATTGATGGCGCGTCCACCCCTTCTCAAGGCGAACAATACACTTCGCTCAAATTCCAAGCTCGGGTGAAACCGGAGAAATGAGCGGGAGCCAGAGCGTTTCCCGCACATGCTGACCAGGAAGTCCGGGAGCCAGAGCGCTTCCCGCACATGCTGACCAGGAAGTCCGGGAACCCGAGCGCTTCCCACACTTCCTGACCAGGAAGTCCGGGAGCCAGAGCGCTTCCCGCACTTCCTGACCAGGAAGTCCGGGAGCCAGAGCGCTTCCCGCACTTCCTGACCAGGAAGTCCGGGAGCCCGAGCGCTTCCCG
>Ga0137394_10000025_pt1 | contig 105446 bp, 91 predicted proteins | sample czobulk116metaG_FD_108278 | JGI IMG/M metagenome (GOLD analysis project Ga0137394, IMG submission 108278) | Vadose zone soil microbial communities from Angelo Coast Range Reserve, California, USA - czobulk1.16 metaG | ecosystem: Environmental > Terrestrial > Soil > Vadose zone | place: USA...
AAACCGAAGCAAGTGAATGAACTGTCAGTCCAATTGGAGATTTCGGATTTCGGATTTGAGGTGCAGGACTCGTCCAATTTTCAATTTCCCGCGTGCATGATTGGTTAAGTATGTTGGTGCCCTTTTCAAGGAGGGGAGTCCGTGGCTCGAATTCCAATCACTGCTCTTTTGTAGACGTTCAAACTCAAAGCCGCGGATGCAGATTCACATCGTCCGCGGCTCTCTCTGTTTCTATCGACCGCGGTAAACCAGATTATCGAAGGACCGATCCTTCAGATACTGGTCCAGGCCCCAGCGTTCGACCTGGTTGAACACTTCTTCGAATTCCTCGCGCGCAATCGGTTTGTAAATGAAACGCTCGCCCCGAGTGAACTGGCTGAAGTCCCATTCTCGATCCTGAAATTCCGGCGGAACGCACTCTCTCCATAGTGGAAGATACTTCGGCAGGTCGGCGTTGAGCGCACGCTCGGCGTGGTCGAGGGCGCGTAAATAGCCCCGAACGCCCGCCTCGGGCGCGCCTTCCGGCACCCACCACAATGTCTTGAACTCGTCAGCGATGATCTGGCGGAGGCCCAACTGCTTTGCCATGTCGATCTGGGGAGGAAGCAGGCTGGCTGCTTCGATTTCCCCGTCGAGCAGAGTTTTGAGCCGTGCGCCGAATCCGCCGACATTGACGGTCTGGATGTGCTCCAGCGGCATGTACTTCTCGAGCCGATAGGGCACATTGAAATGGCTGCCCGCCCGCATGCCGACGGCAATCGGGACGTTTTTCAGATCCTCCGGCTTGTAGATTTTCGAATCGGGCCGCACGAAGATGGCCCACGGCGAAACGCCATAACAATCGGGAACGATGAGGCCCATACCCGCGCTCGCGTTGCTGATGGTTCCCCACAGACAGGCGCACTGGATTACTTGCTCACTGGCTGCTTTGTCCTGGGGTCGCTCGAAATACTCCATCCCTTTCCAGCTCGACTGCGTTCCGCGGAAGGTCTTCCAGTCGATCTCCACCTCGAGGCCCTCGTCTGCAAAGAATCTCTCTTCTCTGGCGACGAAATCGTTCAAACCCATTCCTTTTGGCGCGACTTTGATGCAAAACATAGGCTGAGGTCTCCCTTGGATGAACACGGGCTAAACCACAAAGGCACAAAGGGCACAAAGGCAGGCCGCATCTTCACACCGCTGGAATCCGCAACTGTGATGCAGCCTGCCTTTGTGCCCTTTGTGCCTTTGTGGTTTAGCCCGCCTTCATTTAGAAGTTGATACGCGAATTCAGAACGAAAATTCGCGCTCCAGTAGCGCCGGTAATCTGGCCGAACGTACCGTTGCCATTCATATTCATGTTCGGATCGCTGAAGTTCGGAGTGTTCAAAACATTGATCGCGTCGATTCGGAATTCAAACTCCTTCGCTTCATGAATCCTGAACCGCTTGACCATGTTCAAATCGAATCGAACTTCGCGAGGTCCTCGCAGAGTGGTGTATCCAAGGGTTCCGAGGTCCCCCGGTTGAGGATTCACAAGGATGACCTGGCCGTTCGGCGCCATGATCGCCTTGTTGGTGAACCCGTCCCTCAGCCCATTCAGCGTAGAAACATTGTTGACATATGGATCCGTGATCTGGGTGTAGCCGGAGAAGTAGAAGACACCGTTGGACGCCTTGGTGACCGTGCCTATATCGGCCGGGATCTGTCCCGCGACGTTCGGTTTGGCTCTGACGTTACTTATCGTTCCGATACCAGTGGTGGCGGCGGGGCCGGTGGTAACGGTCAAAGGCGCGCCGGTGTTGTAGTTGAAGATGCCGCCCAACTGCCACTTGTTGACGATCTGCTGCACCCAGCCAGGAGCATTACCCAGCATGAAATGGCCTGTTCCAAACGGGAGTTCGTAGGTGCCGTTGCTGGTGAACTGATGCATATGATCGGTGGACTGTAACATCTTCTCAGCATTGCGCCGGTTCGGATCGATAAAGTCCGCATTTGCCGGCGGGCCCATCGACTTGCTCCACGTCCAGGTTGTCGTGTTCGTAAAGCCGGCCGTGAGCCGCCTGGTGACTTGCAGTTGCATCGAGTGATACTTGGTGTTCGTGTTATTTCCGTTCACGTTGACAGTGGAGTACTGCGGGCTGGGAACGATGTAGTTGTCCGGGAACCCATTCTTGCGGAGGATCGTTCCTCTGTCATTCCCTGTGCCCGTGGCGTTGCTGAAGGCCAGATTCGTGTTCAGAGAATTCAGGAATCCACCGACATTGCCATTGGCGATCTGCGCGCGGGTAGTTGGGTTTGCGCGAAGAGCCATGGCCGCGGTCTGAGAGGTGCCATTGATGACGGCCTGTCCTGGGAATTGGCCGCCCAGCATCATTTGGTTGAGGAGGGTGGATTCACCACCGGCGCGGACCGTGTTGAACGCATCGAAGAGCGCTCTACTGCGGCCGAGCGCGTCGATTGCGTTGAGATCGATGTCCTCCCACCGTTTCGTGCCCTTCGAGCCGATGTAACGGATTTCGAAGGTTGTGTTCTTCGCCAGCTCACGCTGGATTTCGAAGTTCCAGTTCTGGGTATACGGCGACACGTGCGAATACGTGCTGAGTCCCAGCGACCGTTGCGTAGGCTGCACCAGGAAAGGCGCCGAGGTGGCTGTTCCTGTTGGAAACGGAATCGGCAGTGTTACGCCTGTGAGCGACAGGTATGAGGACGGAGTGTAGGGTAGCCCGGTTCCGCCGGATATATGGTTGATACCGGGGACCGTATTGATGACGCCATCCACCGTGATGAAGTTGCGCAGTGCGCCTTCATAGTTGATGCCGTATCCGGCACGAACGACAGTTTTGTCTTTGCCCAACCACGGCAAGCTCCAACTGAAGCCGACCGCGGGCGCGAAATTGTTCCGGTCATTGCCCAACAGGTTGGTCAGGATCTCGGGATGCGGCGAGTTTTTCCCGACAAACTGTACCTGGACCAGGTCGGTGCAGGTGCTGGTGAAGCCGGGTGTTCCCGGGCTGGACGTACACTTGACGTTCCTGAGCGCGCTCTCGTCGCCGATGACGCGGGCGGCAAGGCCGTCGTGTTCGTAGGGCTGGCCGTAGTACTCCCAGTGAACGCCGAGATTTAACGTGAGACTGGGACGGAATTTCCAATCGTCCTTGAAATACGCGCTCATTTCGCTCTGGAAGTTCCAGTGGCGGTTGTTCCGGATGATCGGGGTGCCGACTAACTTCGTGTCCGTGGAGTTCACCACGCCGAAGGCCTGGTTCATCGAGGAGACCGAGCCGCTGAGGTCGTACAGCAGGTTGCGCGCGCCCGCCTGGGCGTTGCTGCTCATACCGGGAAATGCCGTACCATCGATCCCGTTGACCGCAAGGCCGGACGGGGACCCGAGGGTCACCGACGGCGTGTAATTGGGGTCATTGAAACCGTTCGATTCGTTCCTGCGCCATTCGTAACCCATCTTGAAGGCATGCTTGCGAACGGTCCAGCTCAGGTCATCGGCCGCGCTCTTCAAGGGATTGATGCCTTCACGCCACCGGCCAAATCCGCCAATGTTGCTGAAACTCTGCAAACCCGAACCCACTCCCCCACCGGGTGGAGTCGTAAACGTAATCTGGTATGGGATGCCATTGGCCGTCGCGTGAAGCTTTCTCGCCTCCGCCCCGATCGCATCACCACGGTCTGCCGATCCCCACTGCCAGTTGTTAGAAGCTCTCTTTCCGAGCCGGAACTGGTTCAAGAGGCTGTTCGTCAGCGTGGATGTCAGTTGAATGCTATACACGTAGGGACGTTTCAGGGCCAGGCCGTCATACGCGTCGGGCCAGGGCCGCAAACCCGCCTGAGTGGCGGTGCCCCAGGTCTTTTCTTTCGTAGCGATGAGACTGAGTTTGTGCCTGGAATTGAAGTTGTGGTCAATGCGGGCCGTGTACTGGTCGCGGTCGACCTCGTCTCCATTTCCGTTGGTCAGATCGAGACCCTCCTGGCGGCGGACAAACCGAATGGTCGCTAAATTCAAACCATCAGTCGCCTGGTTGGTGTTGGACCCTGGGGAAACCGGGTTCGTGGTGAACTCGTTCGGAGACGGCATGCGCCTGAACCACTCCTGCATGAATGGAACCGTGGAGATTGCCGTCCGGCTCCCTGACGGATCTCGAAACGAGCGGCAGTTGGGAACGGGAGCGCCCTTGAAAGTGCAGTTGCCGAACAGGTCAATCGCGGACAGGGGGCCGGTCGCGCCTGCGGGTGAAACGGGGTTACCGCTCCGGTCCACCGACGGGTTGGCGCTGCTGGCATTGGCAGGATCGACTCCGGGAAAGTATCGATAGATCCCTTGACGCGCGTAGTCCGTCAACGTGACGCCGGCGGCCTGAGATTTCTTGACGTCGCGCTGGCCTTCGAACAGAGCGAAAAAGAAGGTTTTGTTCTTGATGACAGGACCGCCCAGGCGGGCGCCGTACTGGTTGCGATTGTCGTAGCTTTTGCCGACTCCGTTGAAATTGTTGAACCAGCTATTCGCGTCGAGCGCAGAGTTGTGATTGGCCCAGAACACGCTGCCTCGGAACTGGTTGGTTCCAGACCGCGTCACCATCGAAACCTGACCCGAACCACGCGAGGTTTCCGCATCCACTGGCGCCACGATGATTTTAACTTCCTCGACCGAATCGGGACTCGAATAGATCACCGACCAGGCCCCGTTTTCATACCGTCCGTCGTTGACGTTGACGCCGTCTCGCGTCGCATTCACGTCGCCAAGGCGTCCGCCGGCCATGATACCGATGGTGTTGTTGGAGGACTGCACCCCCGGCGTGGTTCTCACCAGGTCGAATATGTTGCGGCTCTGCGCAGGCAGGTCGCGAAGCTTGTATTCCGGAAGAATGGTACCGATCGAGTTGGAGGACGTGGCCAGCAGCGTGTCTGCCGCGATCGTCACCTCAACGTTTTGCGCTACTCCACCAACCTGAAGTATGAAGTTCAGTCGTACTTGCTGAGCGCCGCCCAGTTGAACATCGGTATAGCTTTGAGTTTGAAAACCGGGAAGTTCCGCGGTCACCTTGTAGGTGCCGGGCTGAAGACTGGCAAAGTTATAAGCACCGGATTCGTTGGTGACCAGAGTGTTGACAATACCTGTTCCCGTATTCGTCGCCGTGATCGTGACTCCGGGAATCAGCGCGCCGGTGGCATCACCAACCGTACCACCGAGCGTAGCGTTAATTGTTTGTGAACAAATGTTTATTGATACGAGCAGACACAACAATCCCACTGTTGCGAGGATAAATTTCCTCATGGATCTCCACCTCCCTGAATTGGTCGAAATTTATAACAATTTGAATGGGATAGCAAAATCAAAACTGCCTCGCGCTACAATATGGACTATGGCCGAGAAGATCATCGGCAGTTTGCTCTACGGAGAACACCCGATACCCAGGAGAGGGCGCGCATGGAAGGATCGTCTCAAAGTACCCGTCGCGATCGGGCTCGTCTTACTGGTAATTGGGGGGCTGGCGTATAAGTACGCCAATTTTCGGGAAGAGCGCCGCGTCCGGCTATTCATGACGGCAGTAGAAGGCGGGCAATACGACGACGCCTACAAAAACTGGGACGCCGACGAGCGCTACTCGATGAAAGACTTCCTCGAGGACTGGGGGAAGGAAGGTTATTACAGTAAGGGAATGCATCAGGCGCGTGTAGTGGATTCCAATGGCAAGGGTGGGGCTGTCGTGGTCTATGTGGCCATGGACAATTTCAAGCAGCCCATTGCCTTGCTGGTCAGCAAGGAGACGATGAAGCTTTCCTTTTCGCCCGTTAACAAATACGGCCAATGACAACGCTCAGCCTGTTTCTCTTATTCGCACTGACGACCGTGGACGTGGATATCGTCAGTCTTCCACTCGACAGGGCGGTCGAGGTCACTCTCATGCCCGCCGGCAAGGCTGAAATAAGGCGTGAGGGCACCTTGACGCGCGTGAAGGTTGAAGTCGATCGCCTCCAGGCTCCTGCGTCGCTCGGCACCGCGCTCACAACCTACCTCTTATGGGCCGTCTCTCCTGAAGGCTTTCTCGAAAACCTCGGCGAACTCGACATTAACGGCAACAAGGGACAGTTGAACGCTACAACACGTTTCGGCCAACTCGGCCTTTTGATTACTGCCGAGCCGCATTTCATGGTCGATTTGCCAAGTTCGGCCGTCGCCTACCGCAGTGTGGGTACTCGTCAGGAAGTCCGTCATATGGCCGTGCCGGTTGATGTGGGAATGTACGACTACTCCATGCTGAAACCCGTCCGGCCCGGCGCTATCCACGTTTCGGTGGCGCAGGCTCGTATCGCGATACAGATTGCCGAGAATGCAGGCGCCGATCGCCTTGCCGCTCAGGAATTGAGGCGGGCTCGTGTCGCCCTTGCCTCGATGGAGGAGTTGCAGAACCGAGCGGCTCCGTTGGAACTCGTCTGGCCGGCCGCCGGAGAGGCTATCCGCTGGTCACAGCGCGCGGTCACCGTCGCCCGCACGAAGAACGCGGAGCGCGAACTCGCCGAGGTGAAGCAGAAGCTCCTGGAACTGGAGAGCCAATTGAAAGCGGCGCGCCCCAACCCGCAGTGAACAATGAAAACGAGGTTGTAAACACAAAGAACAAGAAAAGAAAGATCTGACCAATGCTCAATTCCCAATTCCCAGCCGATTAATTCGGGGGACAGACTCCGAGCTGGTCGGCTGGGAATTGGGAATTGAGCATTGGTCAGATCTTTCTTTTCTTGTTTTTTTGTGGTTTATAACACCATTTTTGCTCGCCGGTAGAAGTCTTCAATTCGCGGCACAACTCGCCGGACATCGAAATTCTCCTCAACGTGTGCACGCGCATGTCTGGTGATATCCGATCTCCGTTCCCCATCTGCGGTGAGGCACCGGATGGCATTTGCAAGCGCAGCCGGATTACGAGGAGGAACAAGAATACCGTGGAACCCGGACGTGATGATGTCGAGCGGGCCGCCACGGTCTGTTGCGATAACGGGAATGCCTGTGGCCATCGCTTCCAGCAGCACAATCCCGAACGGTTCTTCCCACGAGGGCACAGCCAGCACATCCGCGGCTTCGAAAAAATCAGGCAGCGAAACGAAGCCAGGAAAGTCCACGTGAAGGCCGGCAGACTTCTCCTTCAGCGCCTCGACATATTTCGAATCGCCCTTTCCGGCAACAACCAGGCGAAAGTCCCCGCCGAGTTCGCGCATCGCTTCGATCGCGTCATCGTGGCCTTTGTGCGGCGAAATCTGTCCCAGAAGTCCTACGGTCCGCGGACTATGCAAGGCATGCGGACGGTATTCGAATTTGTTCACGTCCACCCAATTGGGAATGACCGCCGACAGCTTCGGTGACAGCGGCTGGAGCGTTTTAAGGATCTGTGAGGTTGGCGCGATCCAACCATCGACGCGGCGATAGAGCCTGTGCACACGCACCGGGTACAGCAGGTGGCGTGTAAAAATGACTTTCAAATTAGGAATGCCCCAGGCTGCTGCCGCGCAAACCGTGTAGTCGCGGGCGACGTGGGCGTGCAGGATATCGATCGGTTCGTTCTTGAGGATTCTTCTCAGTCGCAGTGCGGTGAAAATATCGAGGGAATTGACGAAAGGCAGTTCGATGTCCGGATTGAGGGGCCCGCCGCTCCGGCCTGCAACGAGAACTTCATGACCGCGTTTGCGAAGCGCTTCCACGAGATCGAGAACATGGGTTTCGCCACCGCCAAGGTTGCGCGCCGAACTAACCTGCAGAATGCGCATTGCGGGATTCGAAATCGGACAGAAGTTCAGATCTGCTGACTGTTGCCGTTCCGACTTTGCCCACGACAATGCCCGCGGCGTGGTTCGCCAGGATCGCGGATTCTTCCATCGTCGCGCCGCCGGCGCGGGCAAGCGCCAGTGTCGCAATAACTGTATCGCCGGCGCCTGTTACATCGAAAACTTCACGAGCAAAGGTCGGCAGATGCTGCGATCCTGAACGATTGAACAACGACATGCCTTCTTCACCGCGGGTGATCAGCGCATATTCGCAGTCAAATTTTTGAAGGAGCTTGCGGCCGGCTTCTTCGAGCTCCAGCTCATTTTCGATAACGAGTCCGGTCAGCAACTCGGCTTCGTGTTGGTTCGGAGTGATGAGTGTGATGGGCCGATAGTAGTCCGCATGGTGGACCTTTGGATCGAGAAGCACCGGGACTCCCGCCTCCTTTGCTTTCGGAAGAATTGCGGCAAGCAACTCGCGGTTAACGACGCCTTTGTCGTAGTCCGAAATAACCACTGCACTTGCTTGCGGAAGACTTCGCTGAAAGGCGGCCGCCAGGTCCGCGGTAACTTTTGAGGAGAGAGCCTGCCGGCTTTCTCTGTCGGTGCGAACCACTTGCTGGCTGTGGGCGAGTATACGAGTCTTGAGCGTGGTAGGCCGATCGTCCCGAAAGAGGCCTGAAACGTCAATTTCGGATTGTTTCAATAAATCGTGCACCCGGTCGGATGCGACGTCGCGCCCGAGAACGCCGATGGGAATCGGCGTCCCATCCAATGCCCGAATATTTGCTGCGACGTTGCCCGACCCGCCCAGCCTGTATGTTTCTTCAAGGACCTCGACAACCGGAACCGGCGCTTCCGGCGAGATCCGGTGAACCTTACCCCAGATGAATTCGTCGAGCATCACATCGCCTACAATGACGATCTTCTTGCCGGCGAATTGATTCAGGATCTGTTCGACGCGATTACGATTGAGAGTCATCATTGAACGGGGAGGAAACCACAAGAAGCACAAAACGCACAAGAATTTTTGTGCTTCTTGTGCTTTTTGTGGTTACATTCCCCTCTCATTTCCGATATGTCGCCCCCGAATACCCTCACAGTAGTTCCTTTGCTGCGGCGGTCACCTGCTCAACTGTTACCGATTCGATGCAGAGCGGTGAATCCGCAACCAGGCAACGATAGCCCGGACATGGGTTGCACTCAAACGGATTCTGGACTACCCGGTGTTCTACCTTCCAGGGTCGCCACCGGCGAGAGTCGGAAGAACCCCAAACCGCAACTGTTGGCGTGTCGACGGCGGCGGCCAAATGCATTGGGCCCGAATCGTTTCCAATATACAGGCGAGCTCCGCGAATCAGCTCTGCAAGCTCAGGAATGGTCAGGCCGAGCATGATGACCGTTCCGTCTATGTCCTTTGCGACCTGGCTCGCGAACGATTCCTCGCCGGGGCCGGCCGTCACGACGATGGTGAGCGGCCGGTATTTTTTGAGGTGAAGGGCGACCTGAGCGAAACGGGCGGGATCCCATCTCTTAGTGGCCATTACGGATGCGGGATGGATCACGACGTAAGGCCGGCCTTTGAGTCTCTTCTGTATCCGCGCCGCCTCCTTCGGATGAAATTTGTACTGGAGAGGAGGTGGATCACTCGTTTCCACACCCAGCCATCGAAGCAGGTCCATGGTCGATCGTACCGTGTGCACGGTGGAATCCGGCTGCGGCAACAAGCCGTTATAGAGCTTTGCGTACTGATAATGCTCGACACCGATCCTGTTTCCTATCGCCAGGCAGGCGTATACGAAACTGGTCGGGCCGCCGTGCAGGTTGATGATGGCATCGAAGCGGCGTAGCAGCAGACGAAGCCCGGTTGAATATTTATTCCCGGCGACCAGGATTTCGTTGATGTCCGGATTGCCGTCGAAGCAGCCCGCAAACCGCGGTTCCACCAGCACGCTCACGCGGAAGCGGCGAAAGTCTTCCTTGAGCGCACGGATGGGACTGGTCAAGAGCAGGCAATCTCCCATTGAGCGAAGCCTAATGAACAAGATACGAGCTTTCGGAGAGATGCGGTGAAAAAGGTCTTTAGTCTTCAACTTTCGCTTCGCTGATGAGCATCACGGGGATGTCGTCGCGAATCGGGTACACGCGGCGGCACTGGCTGCACTTCAGGCCCTGTCCGCTGTCGATGACAATGACTGGCTCTTTGCAGAGGGGGCAAACGAGGATTTTCAGGAGTTCAGGACTGACTGCCATGACATTCAAGATCTTAGCATTAACTGTACCGGCGGTCTATGGCCCCAGGCGGCCAATGGACCTCGTCCCTAGTTGTGCTACACTGCCCGCCGCCAAGGTAGTTGCTCCGCCTGGTTTTACTCACGCCGCTCAGCAGCAGTAAACGAAAGCCCGGCGCATCAATCTAAGTTCAACTCGTATGACCAAAAGACTGTCTATCCTCTCACTCGTTCTCATTTTCCTGATAGCCGCGCCTTCCCATGCAACAACTGTGGAGCGCCTGAACCTTGAGGATCTCGTCAAGAAGGCGAGCAAGATCGTTGTCGGCAGGATCAGTGACTCTCGAACATTCTGGAGCGACAACGGGAAACTGATCCTGACCTCCTACACGATTGAAGTTCAGGAGACCATAAAAGGTCAGGCTTCGCGCACGGTGGAACTTACTACGGTCGGCGGCAGAATGGGGGATCTCATCCTGCACGTATCGGGCGTACCTTCTTTTGCTCAGGGAGAAGACGCCGTTGTCTTCATCGAAAATTCCGGCTCATATTCCACTGTCGTAGGCATGGGTCAGGGCAAATTCACGGTTACGAATGGCGAAGTGTCCAACAACGTCAACGGACTCGCATTTCCTGATGGCCATCCCGGCAAATCGCTCAAAATGCCCCTCAACAACTTCAAATCTGAAATCAAACGCCTGGTCGGCCTGTAAGCGCTTGAAGAAATACTCGATCATTCTCCTGATACTCGTCTGTTCGGCAACTGCCGCGGCCTACACGCGCATCACGTTACCCGCCGGCCAGACTCCGAAATGGACGTCGATGCCGATTTCCTATTGGATCAATGACCGCGGCTCGTCTCAGATTTCCAACGGAAGCGAATTCGCCGCGATTCATGCCGCCTTTCAAACATGGCAAAACGTCCAGACGGCCGACGTGCGTTTTACTTACAAAGGCACGACTCCCGTGCGGTCCGTAGGCCGCGATGGAATGAATGTCGTTTCCTTCGCAGACGATTCGACTCCGCTCGGATCATCGGTAGTTGCGGCGACGTTCTCTTTCTTCCGTGCGGATTCCGCAGGTGGAGTGGTCTTTGATGAATCCGACATCATCTTCAATCCCGTTCAGCAATTTTCGACGAGTGTAGAGGACAGCAAGTTCGATGTCCAGGGTGTGCTGACGCATGAGATCGGTCATCTGCTTGGGCTGGACCACGCGGGACTCGTTTCATCCGTGATGGTCCCCTTTGCGGCGCTTTCGCAGCTGGATCAGCGCACGCTGGCCTACGACGATGCGGCGGCGATAACGGAGATCTACCCGAAGGCGTCAACAGTCCCGCCCGTCGGCCAGATCAGCGGAGTGGTTCAATCGGGAGGCGTGGGCGCTTTCGGCGCGCATGTTGTTGCCGTCGATCGGGACGGAACGGCGCTCGTCAGCACTCTTTCTCAGCGGGATGGCAGCTATCTTCTGCGGTTCCTGCCGGCCGGGCCGTACCGAGTGTTTGCGGAGCCGCTCGACCAGCCCGTTACCGAGCAGAATATCGGAGGAGGCGGGACGGCATTTTATCGGAATCTGAAAGTCGATTTCGGAACGACATATTTCGGGAATGTAGCCAACCTCACCGAAGCGCCCACGGTTGATGTAACAGCGGGCGACAGAGCGATTGCCGACATCCAAACGTTGCCGCAGAGCTCGACCGGACTGAATCTCACACGGCCTTCGTTTGCTCCGCGCATTTCGCGTGGAGCAGGCGGAACCCTGCGGCTCGGCGGAGAGGATCTGACGGACGGTGCTGCCTTCTTTACATCGAACAACGGAATCGTATTGGGCTCGCCGACATTTGGAGGAAGGATTTCACCCAGCGCCTCGACAAGCGCGACGATGGGTATAACGGTTTCTCCCTTGATGCCCCTCGGACCAAAGAGTATCGCCGTCACTCGCGGAGGCAGTTCATCCATTGTCGGCGGTGCGCTGGTGATCACGGATGTTTCGCCATCCGGCATTGCGGTTGGTCCCGCATGGGGTCCCGCAGAAGGTGGCACACCGGTCACGGTGACGGGAGCGAACTTCCGGCCCGGCGCGCAGGTTTTCTTCGGGGGACTTCCGGCAACCGATACTCGTGTGGTTGATTCTGGAAACATACAGGCAACGGCTCCCGCGAGTATTCCCGGGGCCTCGAACCTGGTGGTTGTCAATGCGGATGGAACGTGGGGTGTGGCAACCGGCGGTTTCACTTATCTGTCCGAGCGACCCACGATTACACAGGTAACACCGCTCAGCGGGCCCCCCGCGACGACGGTTACGATCCAGGGTGTCCACTTTGACACGCGCACCCAAAACATCGATGTCCGTTTCAACGGTGTGTCGGCGCGGGTTGTCAGCGCAACGGCCAGCGCGATTACTGCAATCGTGCCTTTTGGAGCCGCAAGCGGACCGATTACGATTTCGATTTTCGGCCAGTTGGTGACAGGTCCGACGTTCACGATCACGTCGGCCACGTCCAGCACCAACCTTGCGGGCAGCGGATACAACTTTGTTGATGCCAGCGTTGCCGCTGGAGGCGCCGGTCTGAGCTTCAACAATACCGATGATTCCGTCGCCGCGGCCACTCTCCCATTCAATTTCAGTCTCTTCCGAGACATCTATCTTGCCGGCTCCCAGATTTCCATTGCCACAAACGGCTGGCTGAGTCTTGAGGCTCTGTCGAATGCGGAGTTTCAGAATGCTTCGCTTCCCGCCCAGACGGTAACGCGAACCGGAGGAAGCATCGGCACTGTTCCTCCTTCTTTGGTAGCTCCGTTTTGGGACGACCTTGCCCTGAAATCGAACAGCGCGGTCACCACGCGGACCATCGGCTCTGCTCCCAATCGCCGTTTCGTCATCGAATGGGCCAATCTGAGCATCCTTGACGAAAACGGCACGGATGTTGACGCCAGTCTTACTTTCGAAGCGATCCTCTTCGAGGGCAGCAATGACATTCAATTCGTTTATCAGAACCTGAGTGGTCCACGTTCCGATGGATCCAACGCCACTGTAGGCGGGCAGGACCTGAAACGCGCAACCGCGTTCCAGGCAGGATTCAATCAGGCAATCCTGCGAAGCGGCTCCTTCATCACGTACCACTTCCTTGGCGGAACCTATACTGCAGCGGCGCCGGACTCCACACCACCCACCAAACCTGTCATCAGCGACGGCGGCGCTCTCACACAGAGCCGAACGGAATTGTTGGCGTCCTGGACTTCGGAAGATCCGGAATCCGGCATCCGCGAATTTCAGTACGCCATCGGCAAGACGCCCGGGGGAACGGACGTGCGGCCGTTTACTTCAACGACGCAGAGTTCGGTGCTCGTCACAGGTCTGAATCTGGATATCGCTGCAACCTACTATTTCGTTGTAAGAGCCATCAATACGGCGAATCTGACAAGCGAGGTTGGGATGTCGGATGGCATTCGCATCGATCCCACATTTCAGCCGCAGGTAAGAGTGATCCCTGCGGTTCCCCATGGTGGCAACCAATTTAGCGGCCTCGCACTGTATGCTCCGACCGCGATGTCGGTTGTCCTGAAAGCCATGGACTCGAGCGGCGCGTTGATTTCAGGTGTGGGTGTTCGCAATCCCACTGCGGTCACTCTGGCGGCTGGCCAGCAATACGCTCGGCTGATCTCGGAAATCTTCGCTGTGACGGCGTTTGATGGATGGATCGAAGTCGAGGCCTCGGCAAACGGCCTTGGGATCTACACCGCCACCGGTTCGGCGGACATGACTCAGCTCGACGGGAATGTTGTCCGAGACCTGTCCACCGATTTTGTTCTGCTCCATACCGGCGCCACAACGATTCTCGTGAATCCTTCAACTCGAACCGCAAACGTCACAGTCACCACCGTGGGAACCGCGAATATCCAATCGCTGACTATTGCGCCGCGAAGCCGGATGGTGATGACGTCCCCAGGCGTTGTTCGTGTTCAATCTTCGGAAGCCCTTGCCGCTGAAGAGCGCTTTTCATCCGCAGGCAAACTGGGCATCAGTGCCGCAGTTCCCGTTACCTCGGCGCAGCTCACATTGGTTTTCCCGCAAGGTGCGACGGGACTCGGATACACGTCGATGCTCACGATCGCGAATACGTCGAACACTGCTCAAGCCGCATTGGTCACGTTTGGAGGCGTTGCAGTCTATGTGAGAATCGAGTCCAACTCCGCAACCCGAGTTTCCCTTGCGAGCTTTCTGCAGTTGTCCCCCGAAACGCTGCGAACGGGCGCTGTTGTTGTGACCGCTTTTCCTCTACCGTTCGGCATGGGTGCCGGACTGCTTGGTGTTCTCGACATCGAAAGCCCGACGAGCCTCGTGTCGATCGGAGCGCGTCCCCCTGTGACCGAGGCCGTCTTCGCTCAAGTGGCTCAAGGAAACGGGCTGTTTACCGGTTTGTGCTTTGCCACGGGCAGCCAGGCGGCCAATATCACGATTGAGGTGTACGAAGCTGGAGGAGGAACTCCCAGGAGCGCTACGATCCCTCTCGCGGCGAATTCACAGATTGCGCGGCAAGTCAGCGAACTGGTTCCGGCAGTCACCACACAAGTCGGCGGCTATATTCGAATTCGTTCCGATCAGCCCGTCTGGACGTGGGAAGTTTACGGGTCGGCAGAGGTGATGGCTTCGGGCCCCCCGCTATAAACCACAAAGGCACGAAGGCACAAAGAAAGGCCGCAAATCAGATTCTTGATGCGGCCTCCTTTGTGCCTTCGTGCCTTTGTGGTTTACCGGCTAAAACTATTCTTCCTCTTCCTCTTCGCCCGTAACACCGGCCTTTGCATGTGCAATTACCTTGTCGGCAAGGTGTCCCGGCACTTCGTCGTAGTGGCTGAACTCCATCGTGTAGCTCCCGCGGGCGCCTGTCTTGGACGTGAGGTCCGAAGCATAACTAAGCATTTCAGCCAGTGGAACCTGGGCCTTGATGATCGTACTGTGACCTCGCACTTCCATTCCCTGAACGCGGCCGCGCCTGCTGTTCAAGTCGCCCATGAGGTCGCCGGCGAATTCCTCCGGCCCCTGAACTTCGACGTTCATGACCGGTTCCAGGAGAATCGGCCTGGCTTCGCGGATACCTTTCTTGAAGGCCAGCGAGCCGGCGATCTTGAACGCCATTTCCGAAGAATCGACGTCGTGGTAAGAGCCGTCGTACAGGATCACGCGGAAATCGACTGTCGGGAATCCTGCAAGAACCCCCTTCTGCCTCGCTTCCTGAATTCCTTTTTCGACCGCTGGAATAAAATTCCTCGGAATCGAACCGCCGAAGATTTCGTTTACGAATTCAAAGTCGCTACCGCGCGGCAATGGCTCCATGCGGATTTTGCAATCACCATACTGGCCGTGACCGCCGCTCTGCTTCTTGTGCTTACCCTGAACATCGGCCCGTCCCTTGATCGTTTCACGATATGGGACCTTCGGGGGGTGCAGAAGCACTTCCACGCCGTATCGCTTCTTCAGTCGCGCGACTGCCATTTCCACGTGCATCTGGCCCTGGCCCGAAATGAGAAACTCTTTGGTCTGGGGTTCGCGCGTGTATCGCAGCCCGAGGTCTTCATCCATGAGCTTGTGGATCGCCGTACTGATCTTTTCTTCGTCGCCGCGTGATTTCGGCTCGATTGCAAACGAAATTACCGGTTCGATCCATTTCACAGCAGGATAAAGAATCGGATGAGTCTTGTCCGCGAGCGTATCGCCGGTTTGCGTTTCCTTGAGCTTTGCCACCGCCGCAATATCGCCGGCATGAACTTTTGGAACAGGAACCTGAGTTTTTCCCTGTAACAGAACAATGGAACCGAGCCGCTCGGTCACACTTTTATTGACATTATATGGCTGCAGTTCGGTGGTCAGCGTTCCGGAGTAAACGCGAAACAGCGAGATGCGGCCGGTGAAAGGATCGGAAAACGTCTTGAAGACGAACGCGGAGAAAGGTTCGCTGTCGGCCGTCTTCCTCTGCGCGTCTTTGCCCTGGGCATCTTTTCCGGCCACGGACCCACGAGCCACAGCATCGGGCAGCAGATTCAGGATCGTGTTCAGCAGCGGCTGAATACCCATGTTGCCGATTGCGGACGTGTACAGCACGGGATAGATCTTCCCTTCTCCAACCTGCTTCTTGAGTCCTGCGATCATCTCTTCGTCGGTGAGCGAGCCGCTGTCGAAGAACTTTTCCATTAGTTTCTCGTCGCTCTCAGCAACAGCTTCCACGAGCTTGTCGCGATACTCCTGCGCGCGGCCCTTCACGTCTGCGGGAATATCGGACTCGGTGAACTTGCCCGATCCGTCGGTCTGGTACACATATGCTTTCATTTGAATGAGATCGACAACACCTTTGAACGCCTTCTCTTCACCGAGAGGAACCTGGATCGGCACGCACATCCGGCCGAAACTCTTTTGAATGGACTCGAGCGATCTCTCGAAACTCGCAGTGTCGCGATCCATGCGATTGACGACGACCAGCCTCGGCAATTCGAATCCTTCGGCGTACCCCCAGGCCTTTTCGGTCTGGACCATGACGCCCGATACCGCATCGATCACAACTATTGCAGCGTCGCTCACACGCAGTGCTCCGCGGGCTTCCTGAATGAAGTTTCCGAAGCCCGGCGTATCAAGCATGTTGATTTTGTTCTTGTTCCACTCGCAGAAAGCGAGCTTCGCCGCGATTGTAATCTTTCGTTCGATTTCGTCCTCGTCGTAGTCCGTCGGGGCATTCCCGTCGTCCACACGGCCGAGGCGATTGGTCGCGCCCGTATCGAAAAGAATTGCGGAAACTAATGAGGTTTTGCCGCTTCCTCCGTGTCCTACAATGCCGACATTACGAATATTCTTGCCTTCGTAGACGTTCACAGCACACTCCCTGCAGATGACGATAGGTACCGCAATCTAGCACATTCATCCTTGAAAACACTACCCCGCAAACGGTAGTCTCAACGGGTGTTTGCGCCTATTTTCTTCATTTCGGCCCTTCTCTTTCTCTCTGCGTCTCTTCCGAACGGCATTCGATTGGCGGAGATTCCTGCAGACGGTGCCGCTGCTCAGATTGTTGTTGGATACGCGGCTGGCGGCCTCACCGGGCTCTCCTCGGCAAAAGCTGAACGCCCTCTCGAACTGACGGCTTACGCCGCCGGAGGAAATATCGAGTTCTTCGAAGAGCTTGGCAGAACGGGCTTTCGGATCACCGTGCCACAATGGGCGGGGCCGATGTTTGCCGATCCACTTGGCGCGTTCTTCAGGGAAGTTCCCGAAGAAAAAGGAAACGCAAAGCGCAGCTCCGACGATTTTCGCGCGCGAGTCGAAGACGAGATTCGAGACACGCTGCTTGGGTACGCTCGGCAGATTCCGGACTACAGCACGGATAAAGCATTCCTGTTGATGACAGGACCGATTCCTGAAAACCTCCAGCGCCGCCTCGAAGAGATTCCCAAACGCACCTCGAAAAGCCCCGGGGAAACACGCGCCACCCACCTGTCCGCCGACCGAAGTCTTCGCTTCATGTCGGATTTGCCCACCGGCGCGGTGATCCTGGCGACGCCTGTCACGACTGTTTATTACAAGGAGTGGTATTCGTTTCTTTTTCTCGACCGTTTGATCCGGAGAGTCGTGAAGCTTTCGACGACCACGGCGCTGCCGTTGACGATAAATCCTTACTACTATCGGCTTGAAGTGCCCGTCCCCGCCGGACAGTTTCCTGAGTCCGTTGAGGACAACCTGCTTCAGGAAATTCAGCGGTTGCAATTCGCGCGCGCCAGCGCGACGGATCTTGAAGCCGCGCGCAGGGAAGCGCGCGCCTATCTCGAGAGCAGATACGTGCGGGAATGGTTTACGAGCCAGGATATCCCGACCCGGCGCGAAGAAGGCATCCAGTGGATTAATGAGATGACGGCCGACGATCTGCGCGCTGCCGCCCGGGATCTACTCGGTCCCACGAACCGCGTCATCGCGACATGGCCGCCAAAGGCGAAGGTGACATCCGTCGATGTAGAGCCTCTCGAGCGTTCTGTTCCGCCTTCAAAAGATACCGAGAGAGCAGGCGCCACTCCGAATGAGGGTCTTCAATCACAACCCCTCACTCCTGTACCGTTCCCACCGCATAACCACAGCCCTCAGGCCAGGTCTGTCCCCGAACGCCTCGCTTCCGGAGTGTCTCTTGTCGCGAGCAACGTCAACGCGGCCTTCGTCTCCGGCGGTTCGCTGACCCGCTTCGACCGCGAACCGGACGCCGACACGCTGAAAGGCTTCCAACGATATTCCGCAGACCGCATCCTCGTGTTCTCCACAAGCTCTTCAATGGACCGCGCGCGCCGGTTCTGGAATAGCTTTAAAGGCGCGAACACCCGAGAAGGCGGCGGTCTTAAGGGAGCAGTCTCGTCCGGAGACCTCCCGGCGTTGTTTCTGCTCAAAGTCATGCTTGATCGAAAAATCATCGAATCCGGTTGGTCTCACGACACGGAACTTCGTATCAGCGCCGCCGACGGAGCAACCCTTAATATCCAGGCCGACGCCGCAAAGCGGTCTCAGATCCTTGCATGGATCAAAAGAATCGCTGCCGAAAAGCCATCGGATGCGGAAATGGCCTGGGCGCGCGAAGTCGCGATCCATCGCCTCGACACAGTTCAAGTCGATCTTCAATCATTGATCTGGGAACGTGATCCACAAGGCGTGCTCCAGGATCTCGACACTGTCGGCGCCGGGCATGTCCAGGATGTAGCCCGAACCTATTTCTAGCCGCGATGGAAAACTTCCGCATAGGCGTCGACACAGGGGGGACGTTCACCGACTTCGTGTTGATTCGCGGCGGCAGGATCGAGATCTTCAAAGAGCTTTCCACACCTCAACATCCCGAAGAAGCCATCATGAAGGGATTGGCACGCGTCAGACAAGACGCTTTAAAGGAAGTGATCCACGGATCGACAGTTGCGACCAATGCCCTGCTCGAACGGAAGGGCGCGCGAACCGCACTGTTGACGACCGAGGGGTTCGAGGATGTTATCGTCATCGGCCGGCAAACACGCCGCGAACTCTACAACATTTTTGTCACGCGTCCGGAACCCCTGGTTCCGGACGGTCTACGGCTGGGCGTTCGTGAACGGATACTGTACGACGGCTCGGTCGAGCTTCCACTGGACCGCGAGCATCTTCGCCGTCTTGTCCACGACATCCGCGGGAAAGATGTAGAGTCGGTTGCAGTGTCCCTGTTGCATTCCTTTGCCAATAGCGCCCACGAGGAACAGATCCTCGATGAATTGCAATCTCTCGGCATTCCCGTGTCGCTCTCTTCGCGAGTCATGCCGGAGTATCGAGAATACGAACGCACTTCAACCACGGTGATCAACGCGTACCTTGGTCCGCTTATGGGCCGGTATCTTCACCAGCTTCAGGATCGCCTTCGAACCTGCCCGCTGCGCGTCATGCAATCCAATGGGGGTGCGATCCACGCGGAGACAGCGGCCGACGCTCCGGTAAGAACGATCGTTTCAGGTCCGGCCGGTGGAGTTGTCGGCGCATTCCACGTGGCCCAGGTTTGCGGTTATTCCAACATCATCACGTTGGATATGGGAGGCACATCAACTGACGTGTCACTGTGCCAGGACAGCATCAAGGTGACGCACGAGAGCCATGTAGACGGCATGCCCGTAGGGATTCCGATGATCGATATTCATACGGTCGGCGCCGGAGGCGGATCCATTGCGCAACTCGATCCGGGCGGCGCACTAAAAGTCGGTCCCGAGAGCGCTGGAGCCGACCCCGGACCCATCTGTTATGGAAAGGGCACGCAGCTAACCGTAACCGATGCGAATGTGATTCTGGGCCGCTTGCTGCCGCAGTTCTTTCTTGGCGGCGCGATGCCGTTGATGGTCGATCGCATTGAGCCGGTGGTTCGCCAGTTGGACTGGGCCCGGCACTGGAAGAGTCGCGAGGATCTGGCACAGGGTGCCATCGATGTGGTGAACAACAACATGGAACAGGCAGTCCGGCTGATTTCCGTCGAGCGTGGGTATGATCCGCGGGACTTCACATTGTTTTGCTTCGGCGGCGCAGGCGGACTTCATGCAGCCGCCCTCGCCAAAGGACTGGGCATACCGCGAGTGGTCGTACCCAGGTTTCCGGGCGCGCTTTCTGCGCTGGGTTTGATCCTGGCTGATGCGAGAAAAGACTATTCCCGAACGCTCCTGATTAATGCGGAAGGTTCTCAACCGAAGCTGAGGAGAGCTTTGGAAGAGTTGCACCGGCTCGGGATTGCGGAATTGCAAACGGAAGGTTTCAGAAAGAGCGAGATTCAGGCTGCAGACTTCGTCGACCTGCGCTATCGTGGCCAGTCATATGAACTCACAATTCCGCTGGTTTCTAACTTTGTGGAACAATTTCACAAGGTACACGACCGGCGGTATGGGTACTCGAACCCCGATAGCCCTGTTGAACTGGTCAATGTGCGTACAACGTTTTTCGGGCGCACTCCAAAACCGAAGTTTGTGAAATCGCCGAAGCAGCGCAGGCAGCCGCAACCCCTGGAAACGCAATCCGTATGGATTGACCGGAAGCGGGTTAAAACCGCCATCTACGATCGCGAAACGCTGGGCCATGGCCACACGATCAAGGGTCCCGCAATCATCGGCGAATACAGTTCGACGACTCTCGTACCGCCGGAGTTTCGGTGTCGGGTCGATGCGTATTTGAACCTGGTGTTGGAGATAATGTGACGGGCGCGGGTTAAAGCCCGCGTTTATACCCATGAAAACGAATCCTGTCCGCCTCGAGATCTTCAAAAGCCTGTTCCATGCGATCGCGGAGGAGATGGGCGCGACCCTGAAGCGCACGGCGTTTTCACCCAACATCAAGGAACGGCGGGACTACTCGTGCGCGATTTTCGATCACCGTAGCGACATGCTCGCGCAAGGGGATCACATGCCGGTCCACCTCGGGTCGATGCCGCTATCCGTAAAAGCTGCGATCGAGAACCACAGGATCGGGCCCGGCGACATCGTGATCCTCAATGACCCGTACAAGGGAGGAACTCACCTCCCCGATATCACACTGGTCTCCGGTGTGTTCTCCCGGAAAAAGCTCATCTTTTACGTCGCCTGCCGCGCGCATCATTCCGACGTGGGTGGGATGTCTCCGGGTTCCATGCCTCTCGCCGAGGAGATCTACCAGGAAGGTCTTCGAATTCCGCCGATCAAGCTGATGTCCGGCGGCAAACTCAACAGGGACGTGTGGGACCTCATCCTTTCGAATGTCCGCACACCTCAGGAACGTGAAGGCGACCTGGCCGCCATGCTCGGCGCAAATCGCACAGGCGAGCGTCGCCTGATGGAAGTGGTCGAGAAATATGGATGGAATGAAGTCAGCCGCTATGTAACCGAGATTCTCAACTACAGCGAGCGCATGACGCGGCACGCCATTTCCAGTATTCCCGACGGAACGTATGAAGCCGAAGATTTTCTCGACAACGATGGCATCACCGACAGGCCCATTGCAATCCGTGTCCGGATACAGATCAAAGGCGATCGGGCGGAAATCGATTTCTCCAGGTCCGATCCCCAGGTGCAGGGCAGCGTCAATGCGGTCTACGCGATCACGGCATCGGCTGTCTTCTATGTCTTCAGGACCCTGGTCGGTCTCTTGATTCCGTCCAACGCGGGCGGAATGCGTCCGCTTCGAATAATCGCCCCGGAAGGGACTATTGTGAATGCTCGCCCGCCTGCCGCGGTCTGTGGTGGAAATGTCGAGACGTCGCAGCGTATCGTAGATGTCCTTTATAAATGTCTGGCGGCCGCGCTGCCCGCGCGGATTCCCGCGGCGAGTCAGGGGACGATGAACAACTTCACATTTGGGGGTATCGATCCCAGGACACAGAAACCTGTGGCCTACTACGAAACCGTTTCGGGAGGAATGGGTGCGCGTCCAACGATGGATGGGCTTTCCGGCGTCCACACTCACATGACGAATTCCATGAACACTCCGGTTGAAGCGCTGGAACATGCTTATCCGGTTCGTATGATCCGATATTCGCTGCGTCCCGAATCCGGCGGACGGGGCAAGTGCCGCGGCGGCGACGGCGTGATTCGCGAATTGCGTTTTCTTACGAAAGCGCAGATCACCGTTCTTTCCGATCGCCGAAAGTTTCCGCCCTATGGACTGAACGGCGGCGAGCCTGGACAGCCGGGAATGAACGTGCTGATTCGGAAGGACGGCCGGCAGGAACAGCTTCCATCGAAGTTCTCGGCATGGGTGGAAGCCGGTGACATTCTCTCGATTCAATCGCCTGGAGGTGGCGGTTGGGGAAGGAAGTGAAAAAGCAGCCGCAAGGCACCGGACGGCGATTCAAGCGCAGGACCCTGTTGCTTGTGAATTTTGTCCTGTTCATGATTCCAGTGGCGTACTTCGGCTACCAGCCGTTGCTTCGCTATGCCGCCGGCCTGATCATCGAGGATTCGGAACCGAGGAGGAGCGACGCGATTCTTCTCCTTGCCGGTGGCGATCCCGGACGAGCATGGGGCGCCGCAGACTTGTACAAGGAACAATTGGGTTCCTACGTGATCCTCACAGCGGAGCCGTTGGGTTCAGACGTCATCGCCTTGAGGCAGGCCGGCATCCCGATTGGCACCGGAGTCGATCAGAATGAACGCGTTTTGCGCGCCCTTGGCGTTCCTCAGGAAAACATCGTCCGCGTAAAGCCTTACGTTCAAGATACATTTGACGAACTAACACGCGTGCGAGAGCTGTGCGAGGAGAGACAATGGAAGTCCCTTCTTATCGTCACGTCGAACTACCACACGCGGCGTACGCGGTTGACTGCAAAATATGTTCTGGGTCCTTACATGGACTTCACGGTTGTCGCCTCCAGGCACGGCGGAATCAATCCTGAGGCCTGGTGGAAAATGCGGAACGATGTAAGAACCTTCCTGATTGAATTTGAGAAGCTGGTTGCGTATATCTTTTATGTCGGACCTCGATTGTTATGGACGAGCCAAAGAAATACGAATCGATCAAATACTTCGTCGGCATCGCCGGATTCGTTCTCGACGTTCTTCTCCTGATCCTTCTGCTGACGACCGGCTGGAGTATCCGTATCCGGCAGTTCGCTGAAACCGTGGTCCACCGGCAATGGGCGATCGTGCTCATCTACGTTCTGATCGTCGGCGTGATCTTCAAAGTCGTTCAATTCCCCCTGGACTTCTACTCGAGCTATCACGTCGAGCACCGGTTTGGGCTTTCGCGCCAGACGCTGGGGGACTGGATCAAGGACGAACTCAAGAGTCTCGCGGTTGGTGTTCCGCTGATAGTCGCGGCGATTGAAGTCATTTACCTTCTGCTTGGCGCTCACCCGGTTTCCTGGTGGATCTACGCCAGTCTTGCCTTCATCACATTCGTCGTGGCCATGACGAATCTGGCGCCGGTATTGCTGCTGCCGTTGTTCTTCAAGTTCAAGCCTGTGGAAAACGAGGATCTCCAGAAGCGTGTCGACCGCCTGGCCCGGCGTATCCAGATTCCAGTATGCGGAATTTTCGAATGGTCGCTGGGTGACAAGACACGGAAGGCAAATGCCGCTGTTGTGGGCTGGGGAAACACGCGTCGCATCATCGTGTCGGATACGTTGCTCGAACACTTTTCCGGCGAGGAAATCGAAGTCATCATGGCCCATGAGCTATGCCACCATGTGAAGAACCACATCTGGCAGGGCATGGCGCTTCAATCTGTTCTTACGGTCATTGCCTTTTACATAGCCCATCGCCTTCTTCCGCCGCTCTCGGCGGCATGGGGTTTCAGCGGCATTTCCGACATTGCGAGCTTTCCCCTGTTCGCGCTTCTCGTCACGATTCTGTCGCTCCTTGTCCTTCCGGGCGTGAATTATTTGTCCAGGCGCCTCGAACGAGCCGCAGACTTGTACGCGCTGGATATAACTGGAGATTCGCTTGCTTTCGTTTCAAGCATGGAAAAGCTGGCGGACCTGAACCTGGCGAACAAGAGTCCGAACAAGATCATCGAATTCATTTTCTACAGCCATCCGTCGGTGGAAGAGCGGATCAAGCTGGCGGCGGACCGTGTAGGACAAATTGTGTAAAGAGAAGGAAATCTGACCAATGCTCAATTCCCAATTCTCAGCCGATTAATTCGGGGGACAGACTCCGAATTAATCGGCTGAATTGGGATTTGAGCATTGGGAATTGAACATTGGTCAGATTTGGTTCCTTTCCTTTTACCCGCCCGCCCCGTCTGCCGTGAAGTAGGCTTCGAGCGAGTCGAGCTGGTCGGTGAGTTCTGCGACTTTTTCGTGCAAAAGGTTTCGGATGGAAATCATGCCCGCCAGGTTGCCATCGATATCGACGACCGGCAGATGCCGGATATGCCTCTCGAGCATGAGCTTCAACGCATCATCGGCAGTGGATTTCCTCGATATGGTTATGAGCGGGGCAGTCATGACGTCGCTGATCAGAGTCTTTTCCGGATCGCGCCTTTCGACAACGACCCGAAACATGATGTCACGCTCGCTGCATATCCCGACGGCAACACTGCCTTCCATGACGACGACTGCACCGATTTTTCTTTGAGCCATTCTTTGGACGGCTTCAAATACGGAAATTCTTGATTCGACCGTGATCAACGGCGCCGAAGTGAGTCTCAGAAGACCCATAACCCCTCCTCTGTTCCGCGTTTTGTGATCAGGAGAAAATACCAGACCTTCACGGATTTGCACGCTTTTAATTAGTCCGGTGCCAACAACCTGCTTCATCCCAAAATTTCACGTATCATCGGCAGCATGATTACGATTCCAGAAGGAGCGTTCTGGATGGGATCCACCAATGGTTACGCCTGGGAACGCCCGCGCCATCGCGTGTGGCTCAACGCCTTCACAATTGCGCGCAACGCTGTGATTCGACGCGAATACGCTCGCTTCCTATCCGAAACGAAACATCCTGAACCCGCCGGGTGGCACGAAGCCGCTTTCAACAATTCCGATCAGCCGGTGGTCGGTGTGAGCTGGTTTGAGGCCATATCCTACTGCGAATGGCTTTCGAAAGCACAGGGCGAAACTTACCGGCTTCCAACGGAAGCGGAATGGGAGAAAGCTTGTCGCGGAGGCGTGGAAGACATGGACTATGCCTGGGGAAATGAACCGCCTTCGACCATCGAGTATTTCGGGGGCCTTTGGGTAGGTCCCAAGCCGATCGGCCTTTGGCGGCCAAACGGGTACGGTCTGTTGAACATCGGCGACAACGTCCACGAATGGTGCCTGGACTGGTATGCCGAAGACTATTACTCGTCATCCCCGGAACATAATCCCACCGGGCCTCAGGAGGGAACGCGCCGCGTTTCCCGCGGAGGGTCCTGGCGGCACCAGATCAAAGCCTCTCGTGCAGCGCATCGCAGCAGCCTGCCGCCGCAGTTCCGGTACACCGACTACGGTTTCCGCATCGTGAAAGAAAGACAATAGCGGTCAAGGCGCCGGAGCGAGCGCGCCGAATCTTCAAGGAATGTCGACGCTGGTTGAGGGCAGAGAGCCGCTCGCGGTATAACCTCGCCGCGCGCGCACATCGTAACCGGCTCGCGCGCGCACGCGGATCCTGTGGTATCGGCCGTCATCCGCCCGCTCCGGGTAATAGCCGAGCGTATACTGGCTGCGAAGCTCATTCGCGATTGTATCCAGTACCCTGTTGAGCTGAGTATTCGGTCCCATCGGACCCTGCGAGACGAGAAACGCGCTGCCTCCGCTCGATTCGGCCAACGTTCGCAGCACCTTCAAATCGACCTCGTCGCGCCTGGTCGAATTGCGTTGAGTGTAGACGGGCGGTGAAATTCCCAGGCTGTACACGAGAAGCTCGGATTCGCGAATCGTCTGCACGACGTCGTCCAGTTTCCTGAAACTTCCTGTGTCCTGCCCATCGGTAACAACGAGGATGGCGCGTTTGACGTGGGTTCCGTCACGAACCTTCCGGAGGCCTTCATCCAGCGCATCGTAAAGCGCCGTGCCGCCGGTCGCGAGAAGCCTGCGCAAGGATTGGTGGAGTCTGGTCCGATCGGTCGTGAAATCCTGACGCAGGACAGGCCGGCTGGAAAACGTTATTACGAAGATCTCGTCGTCCTTGCGAAGCTGTTCTGCGAAGCGCTCGACCGCGTCGATTGCGGTCCGGAGTTTCCGTTCCATGCTTCCGCTGGTATCCAGCACGATGCCGATGCTAACGGGCGTGTCCTGGTCCTGGCTGAAATGCACAATCTTTTGCGACCTGCCGTCTTCTTCCACAAGGAAATCGTCTGCGGCGAGGTGGCTGATGTACCGCCCGCGGTCGTCCATAACTGTCGCGATGACATTTACCAGCCGAACGTCCACGCGGACCTGCGCGCCAAGAACAGTGCCGGTCAAAACGACGATGACTGCAAAACTCCAGAACCGATGTGCCATCTGGGCCGCGGATTATATCGCGCTTTGGGCTATGATAGACCTCGATATGGTTACTTCCGATAAGTTCCGCGAAGTCATGAGCAACTTTGCCACAGGCATCACGGTAGTTACGACTGTCGATAAGCACGGCAAACCTTACGGTTTGACCGTGAATTCGTTCACGTCGGTTTCGCTGAATCCTGTTCTTGTCCTTGTTTGTCTCGACAACAGGCTGAGTGGACTTCGGGCATTTCAGGATTCCAAAAAGTTCGGCGTCAGTATGCTCTCCGAACACCAGGAAGATCTTTCGCGAATGTTCGCGCAGAAAGACGCCGAGCGGCCGTCGAGCATCTATGTCGAAGGCAAACTCGGTATGCCGTTGCTCCGGAATGCGCTAGCCGTTATGGAGTGTGAAACCGTCGAAATCTACGCCGGCGGCGATCACACGATATTCCTTGGAGAAGTGAAAACGGCAGACGTGTTTGAAGTGGGGATGAATCCACTGTTGTACTTCCGGGGGAAATACCGGGGAGTAAGGAACGTGTAAGTATTCGCGCAATTCGCGGCTACTTCAAAATTCTCGGGATCAGCGGATTCAGCCTCGCCAGAACTTCGTAAGGAATACTGCCGATCTTCTCCGCCAGGTCTTCGGCACGGATTTCTGCGTCGCCCTGCCGGCCCAGGAGGACGACCTCGTCGTCGAGCTGAGCTCCGACATCCGTCACATCCAGCATCGTCATGTTCATGGCCACTCGTCCGATGACGGGCACGGCGCGGCCCCGGATCAACGCACGGCCGGCATTCGACAACTTCCGATCGTAACCGTCGTAATAGCCGACAGGAAGAACAACCAACTGCATGGGTCGGGTAGCCTGGTATGTGAGGCCATAACCGACGTAGTCGCCCGTGTCCACCTGTTTAACCTGAACGACCCGGGTTTTCCACGTGAGTACAGGAGACAGCGTCACGTTTCGCCCGCGCTCTCGCGCCGCGAGCCGTGTTTCCCGGGACGGCCAGATGCCGTAGGTGCCGATACCGATACGCGACATCGTGAAGCTCAGTTCGGGATATAGGACCGCGCCGGCGGTGGCAGATGCGTGGACATGTTGCGGACGGACACCTGCGCGATCGAGCGCGGAGAGAGCCTCTTGAAATTTACGAGACTGCGACCGCGCAAACGAGGGATCGAGCGTGTCTTCAATATTTGCAAAGTGCGTGTAGACGCCCTCGATTTCAAGGCCCGGCATCTTCTGAACCGCCCGAACGAAACCTTCGATATCGGATGCGCCGACTCCCTGGCGATTTGTTCCGGTTTCTATCTTGAGATGAACTTTGGCGGATGCCTTCAGCTTTGCGGCCCATTCGGACAGGTCTTTCGCCACATCCAATCGATAGAGCCCCTGGCGATATCCATTGCGAACCACATCCTCGATTTGGTCGGAAGACGTATGCCCGAGAATCGCAATGGGTTTTTCCACGCCGAGGCGGGTGATGGCCAGCGCCTCGTCGACACAATTCACTCCGAGCCAGTCCGCTCCTTCGGCAATGACAGGTGTTACCACCTCCAGGCCATGGCCGTACGCGTTCGCCTTCACTACGACCATCATGTCGGACCCAATCAACTTTTTGAATGTGCTGATATTGGCGCGCAACCGCGCCCCGTCAATCTCAATCCAGGACAACATGCTTAGAATTATTCCATAAAGGCGCGTGGTACACTCCACCGGATGAGCGCAATCGTTGAGTTTCGCAACGTGGCTTATGCGATTAACGGCCGGGCGCTCGTCGAAAACGTGTCGTTCAATATTGAATCCGGCGACACTGTGGTGTTTCTCGGGCGAAGCGGTTCGGGAAAGACCACGACACTGAAATTGATCAATCGCCTGATCGAGCCGACGTCCGGCGATGTCCTCGTCGAAGGAAAACGAACGACGGATTGGGATCCGATTCGCCTTCGCCGCCGGATCGGCTACGTCATTCAGGACATCGGCCTCTTTCCCCATTACACTGTCGAGCGCAACGTGGCGCTCGTTCCGTCCCTGGAATCCTGGCCCGAGGCCAGGATTCATTCCAGAGTCAACGAGTTGCTGTCGCTCGTGGGCCTCGACCCGGAACATTTCGCGAAACGGTTACCGCGTCAACTCTCCGGAGGACAAAGACAACGTGTGGGTGTCGCAAGAGCGCTTGCCGCGGATCCGTCCATTCTCCTTCTGGATGAGCCTTTCGGTGCTTTGGACGCCATCACGCGCTCCGAAATCCAGAAGGAATTTCGAGATCTTCAGAAGAGGCTTGGAAAGACGATGGTGTTCGTTACTCACGACCTGCGAGAGGCGTTCATTCTTGGCAACAGGATCGGTCTGATGAAGGACGGGCATCTCATCGCGCTTGCGCCCGCTGCGGAGTTTCGCAAGCTAAACCATCCGGAGGCGAGGGCCTTCCTGGAGAGCTACGAATGAGGATTCTGGATTTCATGTGGACCAACCGGATCGAGATACTGCAGGTCACAATGGAGCACCTTGTCATGGTAGCTATCTCGATACTCATTGCCGCAGCCATTGGACTGCCGCTCGGAATTCTGATGACTCGCAAGCAGAGCATGACCCGTCCGATTCTGGCATTTGCGAACATTGTGCAGACTGTGCCCAGCCTGGCCCTCTTCGGATTTCTGATTCCGATTCCTTTCATCGGCGGTATTGGCGCGCGTACTGCGATCGTTGCGCTGGTTTTGTATTCGTTGCTTCCGATCATCCGGAATACGTTTACGGGAATCTCCGGCGTGGACCCGGCCATTCGCGAGGCGGGCCGAGGGATGGGCATGACCGACGGACAGCTTCTGTGGAAAGTAGAAATTCCGCTGGCTCTTGGCGTGATTTTTGCCGGAATCCGGGTGGCGACAGTCATCGCCGTGGGCGTGGCGACCATTGCCGCTGCCGTGGGCGCGGGAGGTCTTGGGATGTTTATCTTCAGGGGTGTGTCGATGGTGGACAGCCGTCTGATACTTGCCGGCGCCATTCCTGCGGCCACCCTTGCGCTCCTCGCAGACTTCGGCCTGGGCGCCGTTCAGAAGCGGTTCTCAAAGCTTTTGTGCCTGGTTTGCGCTGTCGTTGCCCTTTCCTCTTGTTCAGGTCCGGAACGAATCGTGGTGGGTTCCAAGAATTTCAGCGAGCAGATCATCCTCGGCGAGATGCTCGCACAGCAGATCGAACGCAAGACGAACCTCCAGGTCGATCGCCGGCTGAACCTCGGCGGCACTCTCGTTTGTCACGAGGCTCTCAGGTCGGGCCAGCTCGATTTGTATGTGGAATACACGGGCACCGGGTTGACGGCGATTCTCAAGGAACCCCCTTCAAACGATCCGGCCCGTGTGTACGACACAGTCAAGGCCGCGTATGACTCCCGCTTTGGTATCGAGTGGACCGAGCCGCTCGGTTTCAACAACACCTTCGCGATCATCGTACGCAAAGCCGACGCGGACACCATGAACGTCAAAACTATTTCGGATGCGGCCCCGCACACACGCAAGTGGACCGCCGGGTTCGGTTACGAGTTCATCGAGAGGGAAGATGGTTATCCGGGACTGGCGAAAACGTACAATCTTCAGTTTCCCAGTCCTCCGCGAGTAATGGATCTCGGGCTCTCGTACAAGGCCGTCGCAGAACGCCAGGTGGACTTCATCGCGGGCAATTCGACGGATGGTTTGATCAGTGCGCTCGGCCTGGTTGTCCTTATTGACGACAAGCACTACTTTCCTCCCTATGACGCTGTGCCGCTTGTCCGGCGCGCGACCGTCGAAAAGCATCCGGAGATCCGGGAGGCGTTGAGGGCACTGGGCGGAAAAATATCTGAAGACCAGATGCGCCGGATGAACTACGCGGTAGATGGTGAGCACAAGGACGTGAAACAGGTGGTGAGAGAGTTTCTGGCCGAAGTAAAAGAATAGAGGTTGGGAACATCGTATTCCCCTCCTGTATCGAGAATGTTGCAAAACCTGGAGTAAGAACGGGAACGAGCCACAAGAGGCACAAAAGGCACAAGAATTTTGTGCTTCTTGTGCTTTTTGTGGCTAGATCCCCTCACATACGAGGGTTTTGCAACACCCTCGTATCAGGAGGGGAATACGCTGGATTGTATGAGTAGGACAGACATTGTCATCATCGGTGGCGGGATTGTCGGATCCAGCATTGCGTTCAACCTGATCCAGGACGGATTCAAGGGGCGCGTTCTTGTCATCGAACGGGATCCAAGCTACCAGTTTGCATCGAGCGCGCTCGCAATGGGTGGCGTGAGGCAGCAATTCATGTCGAACGTCAACATCCGGATGGTGCAGTACAGCATCGGCGTGTTCGAACAGTTCCCGGATTGCCAGTTTCGGCAGCGCGGATACCTGTTCCTCGGCAATGAGTCCAATTGGAAGAAACTTCAAAAGCGATATGAAATCCAAAAATCACTTGGCGCCGAATGCGAACTGTTGACCGTGGCGGACATTCGCCGATTGGTGCCGGAACTTCGATGCGACGACCTTGTCGGCGGATTGTTTGGACCGAAGGACGGCTACGTTGACCCGCGAGCCGCTCTTCGCCTTCTTCGCAAGAAGGCGGAAGAAGTTGGCGCTGCGTACATCTCTGACGAAGTTCAGAAGGTCGAGAGGGGAGCCGTTTACGGAACGAAATCCGGGCGCATCGCCGCAGATCGTGTGGTTATCGCTTCGGGCGCGTTTTCCGCGACGGTCGCGGAATTGGCCCGTGTTGAGCTGCCGATTACACCGGTGCGCCAGCAACTCTTTCGATGTGCATTGCCACGGCCCTGGAGTTACGAATTTCCTGTCGTGATCGATCCCGGCGGCGTTCACTGGCGCAGCGACTGGAACAATGAGATCGTCATCGCCAAAACGAAACCGGATGAACTGCCGGGCGCCCGGTTCGGCTGCGATATCGAACGGTTCTATGAGGATTTTCTCCCGGACCTTGTGGGGCGGCTTCCGGAGTTTCGCGATTTGAAGCTGGTGTTCGGCTGGGGAGGCCTGTATGAAATGACCCCCGATCATAACGGGATCATCGACAGGCATCCCGAGTTGGACTGGCTTTACGTGGCCGCCGGCTTCAGCGGTCACGGCCTGATGATGTCTCCCGCGACGGGCAAACTCATGTCCGAATTGATCCGGACCGGCCGCTTTGAAACCGTGGATGCCTCGCCCTTGTCCTTTTCGCGTTTCCGGCGCAACGAGCTATTTTGGGACGAGGCGATGATTTGAGCAAAGGTGGGGTCGTAGCCGCGTAATCCGCGGCTACGATCCCATTTTCAGCTCCATAAAGAGCGCGCAGTAGTCACCCGGCAACTCCTGCAGTTCCTTATCGAAATTCTGGAAGCACAAACTGAAATTGAGCGACCGGGCATACTCCAGGAACAACGCCCGGATCTCGTCAATTTCAGGACCGGACTCGATGTGCAGAAATTCCATTTCTACTCCCGAAACATGAAAAACACTGCGCCGACGATCAGGCCGAAGGCGACGAGGTAATTCCATCGAAACTGCTCACGCAGGTACGTCACTGAAAACACCGAAAACACGACGAGAGTGATCACTTCCTGAATCGTCTTTAACTGAGCCGTCGAAAACTGGTACGAGCCGATGCGATTGGCCGGGACCTGAAAGCAATACTCGAGAAATGCGATACCCCAGCTTACGACAATCGCAATCCACAGTGGCGACTCGCGGAATTTCAGGTGTCCGTACCAGGCGAAGGTCATAAAAATGTTGGATATGGTCAGCAATAATATGGTTTTCACAAGGAGAATATAACTTAGGGCGACCGGGTCCAAGTAGCCTGCCGGCTTGGAGCCCGGCTTAAGCCGGCACGATCTGCGTTATGCTACCCCTATGAGATTTCTGACCGAAGTTTCGGGACCGCCGTTGACTGAGACTCCCTCTTCCAACTGGATTTTCGAACGCATCGAAGAATGGGCGAAGCGGTATCCGGATCGATTTGCCTTTGCTGTCGATCATCAGGACGGCGTCACGGAGTTTGGCTATGCGGATGTGCTCGCGGAGGCTTCCGGCATTGCAGCAGACCTGGAGGCGAGGGGCATCAAGCGGGGTGACCGGGTCGGCATTCTGATGGAGAATATCCCGCAGTGGGTATTCGTCCTTCTCGGGGCAATGCGCGTCGGCGCAGTGACTGTTCCTCTCGCCACGACCCTTCCCGAATCCTCGGTTCATCTGTTCGCCGAACACGCCGGCTGTCGAATCCTCTTTGCGGATGAGCCGAATTTGGAAAAGGCTACGGCAGTCGCCAGGACACTTGGCTGCGAGATTGCCCGCTGCACCCAGAGCCGAAATCCGAAATCTGCCGCGAGCCGCGAAGGCGCGACGAACAAAGTTCGAAGTTTCCCGGTTCCTTCCCCCCAGGACACGGTCCTGATCATCTATACATCCGGCACCACGGGCGATCCAAAGGGCGTCGAACTCACGTTGAGCAATCTCATCCACGAAATCCAGGGCGCCATCGAAGCTATCGAAATGTCGCCGGATCACCGCATTCTCTCCGTTCTTCCCTTCTCTCACATTCTTCCGCTGATCGCCGCGGCTCTTGGTCCGTTGTGCCAGGGCGCCGGCGTCGTATTTCTTTCATCGATTTCGCCGCAACGTATCATCGAGGCTTTTCATCGCCATCGAATCACGTTCTTCATATGCGTCCCGCAGTTCTTTTACGTGCTGCACAAACGGATCTTCTCCCAGGTGGCCGCCCAGCCGTTTCCGATGCGCCTCGTCTTCCGATGGATGATGGCCGCCTCGCGCCGTCTCAACAATGCGGGAGTCCGTCGAAGGCTGTTCGCAAAAGTCCACAAGAGGATCGGGCCCGATCTCCAGCTTCTGGCCAGTGGCGGATCCCGCTTTGATCCGCGCGTTGCGCAGGATTTGAACGATCTCGGCTACACCATGCTTCAAGCCTATGGCCTCACCGAAACCGCGGCCGCAGCGACTGCAACACCGGCGCGCGCCAATTCTATTGGCACCGTGGGGAAGCCACTTCGCGGCGTGACCGTCCGCATCGCTTCTCCCGACGTAGAAGGAGTCGGCGAGGTCTGGATTCGTGGTCCGGTTTTGATGAAGGGCTATTACCGTGACGGTGTGCAAACGGCCGAGGCGATTCAGGACGGCTGGTTGCACACCGGCGACCTCGGGTTCATCGGCGCGGACGGGAACCTCACAATTACGGGCCGAAGCAAGGACGTAATCGTGCTCGCGAATGGGAAGAATATCTATCCGGAAGAGATCGAGACCCACTACTCTCAGTCCCCTTACATTAAGGAGATGTGTGTTCTTGGAGTGACGGAAGACGGCAACGGGCCCTCGGGCGAGTCGCTGCATGCCGTCATCGTGCCGGACATGGATGAATTTCGCAGCCGTGGCCAGACGTCCATCATGGAAATGATCCGATTCGAGATCGAAAATCTTTCGAAGCAGGTTCCGTCTTACCACCGCATCCATTCGCTCTCGGTTCGCAACGAAGCGTTGCCCCGAACCGTCACACGGAAGTTGAAGCGCTTCGAAATCCAGAAAGACGAGGCCGCGCGCCGCGAGACCCAACAGGAGCCGCCAAAGGGTGAGGATCATCCACGATTCCGCGAGAAGATAGGCTCCGTGATTGCAGAACTCGTGCGCGAAATCAAACCGGAGGCCGGGGCGCTGAATCCTTCGATGAATCTCGAGCTCGACCTTGGATTCGACTCGCTTACTCGTGTCGAACTACTCGGCCTGGTCGAGGCCCGGCTCGGAACACATATCGAAGAGCAACACGCGACGCGGATTTTTACTCTGGGCGAGATGATCGACGCATTCGAAACCTCGACCGCTTCAGACGCGTCCGCCGGCCGGAGCTGGAAAGAGATCCTTGAAGTGGGATACGGCGACGAGCTCTATCGTCATTACATCCTGGGCGCGAGAACGATCGTGAATCCGATTGCTCTGCTTGCCATGCGTCTTTTCAGATTGTCGGCTCGCGTGCTTTTCAGAATGCGATTCTACGGATTGGAGAAGATTCCCCAAACGCTTCCCTTCATTCTTTGTCCCAATCATGAGTCTTTTCTGGATGGGCCCCTGCTGATTTCCACGTTGCCGCGCCGGGTCATCTATAAGATCTTCATTCTCGGCTACAGCGACTACTGGGCGAGCGCGGTTTCCAGGCGCATCGCTCAGCTTTGCAATATTGTCGCAATCGACCCGAATGTGAACCTTATCCGGGCCATGCAGGTCGGAGCCATCGGGCTCAAGCACGGCCGCGTGCTTCTCGTGTTTCCCGAAGGGACTCGCTCGATTGACGGACGTCTGACGGAATTCAAAAAAGGCGCCGCGATTTTGGGTTATGAGATGGGAGTCCCGATCGTCCCTGTCGGAATCCGGGGTAGTTTCGAGTCCTGGCCGCGAGGCGGAAGTTTCCGATTCCATCCCGTGGAGATCCACTTCGGCGATCCTATCAATCCACTCGCCTTCAGCCAGGCTCCCGACCCCTATGCTGCGGTCACGGAAGTACTTCAAGACAGGGTACGAATCCTGTCGGATGACGGCAAAATGGGGTCGTAGCGGGATTTTCCGCCACGACCCCATTTTGACTGTAACCTTTTCGACTGTTCCGCCGTAAATAGCCTTAGAATAGTGGTTTAGAGAAAACCCAATCCCCACCGGAAAATATGGACAGAAAATACGGTCAGCGCGGCTATCAAGATAACGACCGCCAGCGTGAACGACGCGACCCGGAAAAACCGCGCGAACAGCCAAAAGGAGGTCCCCGGGGCTCCAAGGCCAAAGAAGGTCCGCGCTTGATGAAAATGCCGGGCTTCCAGGAAGTCTTGCGCTGTGCCCTATGCGGGGCTATCGTTCCGCCGCCAGTCGAAATCAAGTACGAAAGCCAGTGTCCCAAATGCAAGGCCGACCTCCGATCCTGCAAGAACTGCCGCCACTTCGACACCGCCGCCCAGTTTGAGTGCACACAGCCCATCGCCGAACGCATCACCAAGAAAGATTTACGCAATAATTGTGAGTTCTTCATGGCCCGAGCATCAATTGAGCGGGAAACCCGGGATTCCGGCGGAGGCAGCAGTAGCGGTGTCACAACCAAGCCCTCGGATGCCCGCAGCGCTTTCGACAACCTGTTCAAAAAATAGGTCCACCAGGAGGCTCTCGCATGTTGCGCAGAAGTACTGTGTCGCTATCCCTCTTGCTGCTTCTCGCGGCCGGCAGCGGAGTGAATAAGGTCGGTATCGTCGATATCTCCCAGAAATAACTGGCAGCCAGGCCGGGGTAATTCGGGGACAGACGCATAAATCACCTAATTACGATTAAACACCGTTGATTGTAATTAGGTGATTTATGCGTCTGTCCCCGAATTACCCCGGCTTCGTGGCTTCCGCCTTCCTTTTTTTGGTATCCTGAATAGTTATGGTAGAGGATCGCTTAAAGATTGCTGTTTTCATCGACTTCGACAACATCGAAATCGGAGTCAAGAGCACGCTAAACAGGCACTTTGATATCGGCGCAGTCCTGGAGGCCATCAAGGAGCGCGGCGAAGTCGTCACAAAAATCGCGTATGGCGATTGGAAGCGAGCCGGTGAACACAGCCGGAGCATGACGCAGCATGCCATCCAGATGGTGCAGCGAAACCTGACTCCGGGCGGCGACAAGAATGGCGCCGACATCAATCTGGCGCTCGATGCGCTGGAGATGGCATTCACACGCAACCACATCAACGCGTTTGTCATCGTCGGCGGCGACAGTGACTTTATAGCGCTTGTCGAGAAGCTTAAACAGTACGACAAGAAGGTGCTGGTTGTCGGCGGACGCGCGTTCACCAGCATCATTCTTCAGAAGAACTGCCACGAATTCATCTCGTACGAAAACCTGATTACACCCCAGAGCACATCCCAGGGCGGACAACGCAGGCAGGCCGAGAAGACGCGCACGGTCAGTGATGGAAATCTTGAGAGAGCATTGCCGCTGGTCCGCCGTGCTTTGAAAGTGCTGGCCGATCGCGAGGTCTCGCCGCAGTTAGGCCTGCTGAAGAGCACATTGCTGCAACTCGATTCGACGTTCTCCGAGCGCGACTACGGCGCCAGCACGTTCCGCGACTTCATCGAGAAGATGGCAGCGGCCGGGTTCGTGAAACTAAAGCAGGTCGATCGCAGTCTGCTCGTGGAATTGAAGGATCAAAAGGATCAGGAGGAAGGGGAACGGGAAGCCTCGCCCACCAATGGGCAGGCACAGGAACCGGCACAACCTCAGCAGCCATCTCCTGCTGCCAGCCCAACCGGCACGACCGGTCCGGTCGGCCCGACTCCCACACAAATGGAAGAGGGCGTTCGCGCCATGCAGGAAGTGTTTCAAAACGCCAGGATCACGCCGCATTGGCCAATGTATCTGCGGAACGTGAAGCAGTTCATCAAGAACGCTTCACCGTCCTTCGATGAACGGCGTTACGGTTTCCACAGTTTTCTTGATGCTGTTCGATCCGGACAACGTGCCGGCTTATTTCGTCTCGAGCGTAATCGCCAGGGCATACTGCGGGTCTTTCCGGGAAGTCAGATCTCTCAGGCTCCACGCGCGGTTGAAACACCCGCTGAAGAAGCGTCGTTTAACGTCATGGAGCGGTCCGGGACACACATGACGATTGAAGAACAAGCGCCCGTCGAAGAAGTCCAGCCCGAGTCCATTCCGGAGGCGGTAGCGTCGGGGGAAGTTAGTGAGCCGACCTTGCGGCCCGTGGATTCTCCGGTCCTCTCGAGTGAGACCGCGCACGAAGAGAAACCGGTTCGCAAGCGCCGGGCTTCAAGTGGCATCAAACGCAAGATGGTCGCGCCGCGGATCAAGCCCGCTGCCGCGACCATCAAACGGACGAGGAAGAAACCCTCGCCACCACCCGAAGATGGGAGCGCGGGCTAAACCCCTAACCCGCGCTTCTGGGATTTTATGGTTCATCCCAGACGATTGTGAGACCTGCGGTTTCATCCCAGACGATCGTGAATCCGGCGATATCGGGTGTGGTGCTCATCGCTTCATCCCATACGATGGTTTCAGCCACATCCCAAACGATCGTTGAACCCCAGATCATCGTTCCACTCCACGCCGCCGTGTTGTAGAAGATATCCCTTCCGGAGTACATCGCTTTATGCCAGACAATGGACTGTCCCCAGATCACAGGCGATCCACCAATGATGTTGCTATAGTGGAGTCCGAATCCGTTGTTCAGTATCCGATACTGTCCCGCAGCAACGCTGGTATTGATATTGGCGGCCAGGTTCACCGCGCCGGCGATATTGACGTAGCCGGCACCGACGGCGATAGGATTTGCCGCGCGGTGTTCAGCCGTAAACATCAGTGCCGCCTTCACGGTGTTCGGAGTCATTGACGGGTTCTTCTGGAGCATCAGTGCGACCGCGCCGGCAACTACCGGGGAAGCCATACTGGTGCCGCTCATCTTGATATACGAACTTCCCACCCGCAATTGCGGAAAGTTCTTCGCCAGAGTTGAACTCGAGCTCACCGGTGCCACGACGCGCGATCCAGGAGCAGCGATATCCGGCTTGAGCAGATGTTCCACCGCCGTCGGCCCGCGCGAACTGTAGGTCGCGACGGTGTCGTCCGAACGGTCGTCCGTGCCCCAGGTAGTCATGGCGCCAACCGTAATTACAGCAGGCTCGTTAGCCGGGCTCGTGATGCCGCCATAGATTGTCGCACCGTTCGCATTTTTGCCGTAGTTGCCGGCCGCCGCCACAACGACGATACCGTTCTGCACAGCAAAACGGGCCGCGGCTGCGAGCGGATCGGTCGCAGTGGACTCGAAGGGCCGATGTCCCAGCGAGAGATTGATCACGCGAATGTTCATGCTCTGGCCATCGTTACCCTTCGCGTTCCTGTTCTGGACTGCCCATTCGATAGCGTCGATCACATCGCTGGTATAGCCGCCACCGGTGGCATCCAGGACTCGCAGATCGATCAGCTTCGCTCCAGGGGCCACGCCCTTGTACGCACCACCGGAAGCACTGCCTGATCCCGCAACAATGCCGGCCACGTGTGTCCCGTGCCCGTAGCCATCGACGCGGCCTGTCCCGTTCGGATCGACGAAGTCCACCGACTTTACGACGTTCTGCAGGTCGGGATGCGCCGCGATACCGCTATCGATCACTGCCACGCCGATGCCCGCTCCTGTAACTCCGTAGGTCTGGGTAGCCAGCGCAGCGCCGGACGCCACGCGTGGTTCGCCGGAAAAACTGTGGACCCGTTCGTCGAGAGAAACGTATTTGACGTTCTTGCTGTCCGCGAGCTTTTCCACTTTGTCCGCAGTCACTTCAACCGCACGCATCTTCAAGTTGCTGTATTTATGGGTAGTGGTCCCGCCTTTTTTGACTACGTCATCGTCATCGTTGGCGTTGGACGGCGAAATGTGCTGGATGATGACGCGGATCTTTTCATCCTTATAGCCATTGTCTTTGTCCCATTGGACCCAGTGGTTCAGGTGGTTGTCGATTTTTGGATTGTCTCGCGTCCCAGACCTGTCCCACGCGTTGTAGTTTCGGTCTCGATCTGCGTACTGACTTTGGCCGCTGGCTCGGTCTCGGTTCTGACCGCTCTGCGCAAAAGCAGAGCCGCCGAACATCAAGCAGAAGATGGTGAAGTACAGCCTACGTTGCATGCTCTCCCTCTCAGGTTGCTCCGTGGCCATCTGCCATCCTGGCCTGATGGTGGTTTCCACGGGTTCAAACGTCTTATCGACTGTCTGCAGGGGGACCTTTAACTTAATTTGTATTTTTCTGGACGGCTCTTCCTCTCGACCGGCTCAAAAGGCTAAGCCTCGGTAAGGAATATGCCGATAAAGGAGAGGACGAGGTTTGATTTTGAGTAAAAAGGGACATTTTAAAGGACTTCCGCGGTCAGCCCAGATCGCCGTGATCCTGTTTGGGATTGTGGGATTCTGCGCGTTGACGCGATCGGCCCTGTACCTCGGCCCTATCGAGTATTACTGGTTCGGGCTGATGGTCTTCGTGGCGGTCGTGACGGCTCACACCAAAGTGCAGCTGATTGGCGGATCCTCGCTGTCCCTGCTCACCGCGGTTGCGCTCAGTTCCGTGATGGTCCTGGGGACGAAACCGGCTGTCCTTGTCGCTATTTGCGGTGTTTTTGTCCAGTTTACGTTCCCCCGGAAAAAGTTTGTTCCGCACTTTTTAGTTTTCAACCTCGGGATGATCGGGCTGACCGTCACCATGGCGGGAACGGCCTATCATTGGATCGTCCAGGATTCACAATCTGTGTCCGACCGGCTTGTCGGATCCATGATCGCCTCGCTCCTTTACTATTTCGGTAATTCGCTGTGCGTGTCGCTCATGGTCGGCCTGTCGCACCGGAAATCCATCTTCCGGGTGTGGCACGACGACTTTCTTTACACCGCACCAACATTCTTTCTCGCCGGCCTCCTGGCTTTCGGGGTTTTGCTGCTCCTGCAGTCTTTTCCGGCTCCGGTGCTTCTGGTGGTCGTGCCGATCCTTTATTTGAGCTATCACTCCTATCGGGTCTACCTGCTTAGTCTTGAAAACGAGAAGAAGCACGCGGCAGAAATGGCCGAGCTGTTCAATTCGACGCTCTCGACGCTGGTGCTCGCCATCGACGCGAAGGACAAAAACACTCACGGTCACGTTCAACGCGTTCAGAAATACTCCCGGGCGATTGCGGAAGCCATGCGCCTGGACCAGGAACACATCGATGCCATTGCGGCCGCTGCTCTGCTGCACGATATTGGCAAGCTGGCCGTGCCGGAGTACATCCTGAGCAAACAGGGGCCTTTGACCCCGGAAGAGATGCGGAAAATGCGTCTCCATCCCCAGCTCGGCGCTGAGATCATTTCCAACATCAAGTTCCCGTATCCGGTTGCGGACTCGATTCACGCCCATCATGAAAGGTTTGATGGGTTGGGATATCCCAAAGGACTCAAAGGGGAAGACATTCCTCTGGGTGCGCGGGTCCTGACAGTAGCGGATGTTTTTGACGCGTACGTTTCAGAACATGTGGAGTGTGAACGGACGATCGCCGAGGCAATCAAAGTCCTAAAAGATGGGGCCGGTACCTACTTTGATCCGGAGATCGTTGCTGTCTGGGCATCTATATATGAACGTGTGGTGAGCTTCTCTCAGGCGGCATCTTCGACCGGCTATTCGGGCATTCAACGGGCGACCTCGGAGATTAAGATCCTCGAGTCTCTAGCCGAATCCATCACGGGGCTCAGCACCATAAAAGAGATCATCGGCGCTGCGTGCACCATGCTGACGAATTCCGTTCCGGAGTCCACCGTGGCCGTTCAGGTCGGTGAGCATGAGGATGGAATTCCCGTGATGTTTGGAGGGGCTGTCATCGCCACGATTTTCGTCCATCGTCCCGGCAAACCGCTGACGGACGACGAACTGTGGCTGATTTCGGCCGTAGCTGAAAAAATTTCCGCCAGCCTGGCTAACGCCATGGCCCTCGAGTCCGCGATACGTGATGCCTCGGTGGATCAGCTCACTGGCCTGGCAAACCGCCGCGCTTTCGAGACAGCCTGCGAATCGCTCGCCGGCCTGGATTTCTCGATCATTCTCGTTGATGTCAACTCGTTCAAAGGCGTAAATGACAACTTCGGGCACAAAGCCGGCGATGCGGCTCTCGTCCGAATCGGAGCGCATCTTCGCGCCGCCTTCAATCACGCTCAGTTGATTTGCCGTCTCGGCGGCGACGAATTCGTGGTGTTGACCTTCGTCCAGAAACGCGAACTTCGCGCGCAAATCCGGAAATTCCGCAATATGGTTGTTTGGGATCCGGCGCACGAAGCTTACAGGAAGATGCTCTTCGGGGTCAGTTGCGGATTGGCGAGTGTTCCGACCGATGCCGCAAACGTCAAGGATGCCATGCAGTTTGCCGACGAACGAATGTATGCCGTCAAAGCGCGGTTTAAGCAGTGGGCCAGTCGCGCGGTTACGGTTTAGATTTGACGAGAAGCCGCTAAACCCATACCTCGCGCGGGTGGTAAAACACAAAGGCACGAAGGCACAAAGAAAGGCCGCATCAAGAACTTCTATTTGCGGCCTTTCTTTGTGCCTTCGTGCCTTTGTGTTTTACCACCCGCCTGTGCCCGCCATCGAATTGCTACGCGGTCGCTTGCTGAACTGCGTAGTAGGCTGCGAGGGCGGCGGTGATCCGAAGTTTGTTGTGAGTGCGCTCGGCATCCAGGCCATCGAGAGAGATGGTGGATGGCAAGTCGATCACGTTCATGATCTGAAGCCCGTCCTCGTTGGGATCAGACGAGAGAACCAGTTGCGTCGATCCCGCATACAGAGAGAGGTTGGGGAGTTCGATTTCGGGCAGAGTCACCTCGATAATCAGATCGTCTGCGCTGTAACGGAATTCTGCTGCTGCCGCCACAACCAATGCGCGTTCGGCGTTGAGCCAGTCTGCAAAGTCATAGCCGTGAAGGCAGCCGCGTTGTACGAAGTTGTCGCAGGCAAGCCGTGCGATTCTCTCTCGCAGCGGCTCGATCAAGGCCGATACGGACTCCAAACGTTCAAGTCGAACAGGAATACTCGTCACTATGTCCATGCTTATCCTCCTGGCGTCAGCCTCTTCCAGATGGTTTTCATTTCTGTGAATGCAGCATGAACAGTTCGAGAAAGCTTACGTCCAAAGCGCCCTTAATCCGAAGTAGGCAATGTCTTTGAAACGCCGCTCGAGCGTCTGTAGCTTGCCGGCCGCCGGCTCCGTGCAGAAGGTCATGCTGAGGATCACACGGCATTCTCCTTCTCCGAGGGCCGTCACGCCGTGGTAAACACAGGCGCCCTCGAAGAGAACGAAGGTGTTGGGCGGTGTCGGAATCTCGATATCGACTGACTTGCGCCGAACCATCAACTTCGCTGAAGAAAGTCCTGTGCCTTCTTTATTCCGGTTCACCAGCGAAAGAAGAGCTGTGAAATGGCGTCCGCGGTAGAAATTGATGTCGTAGTGCCAACGGATATGGTCGCGCGGCTTGTCGTAAATGAGAATCGAGCAGGAGCTGAGGTCATTTGGCGGTGTCGGAACAACTGGATCGCCGACGACGAGCGAGCACCAGTCGTGAAGGTGCGGCGAGCGGTAGAACGAGATGATCTCGGGTGCACTGTGTTGGAGGTCGTGATAAGAAAGCGCCGCCCCCCGTTTGTGAACTGGGATGTGCACGCGTTGTGATTGGCGTTGCCGCTGAAAAGTATTGAGGAGGCCTCGGAATGTTTCCTCAGCCAGGAATCCGGGCACCGCCACAATCTTTTCGCCGAACATCAGGCAGCTTCCGACATCCCCGAGGGTATTTTTTCCGCCGGCCGCGCAATGAGATCAAACAAAAGCGAGCGATTGAATCTGTCGTCCAGGATGAAGTGCACCAGGGCCCCGACGAGTGGAAACACTGTCAGCGGAAGTCCAAGAGTGGCGACCAAAACCATGGCCTGGCGTCGCCATTCGAGCGGTGATTTTGCGAAATCCACAACGCCTTGCCGGTAGAAACAGCACGTGATTCTCACGATGTCTGACGCAAGCGTGAAGTAGTGTCCCTGTTTTCCCTCCACGCGGATCCGGCCGTTTCGCAGCGCAGCCATGAATTCCGACTTGTTGGACGCATGATCGGCAACCATGTAGGTCTTGCCCAGGCCTCGGAAAGTATGCGAGTCGCTTCCCGCCACACCGACCTTGCTGTATGCCTCCGCGAGCGCTGCAGCAGTGCGGTTCTGGCTGGGCAGACGCGAACCGTTCAACACTTCAAGGCCATCCACCCAGGGTATGAGAGTGCCGATATGCGCCGCAGTTAACCGGCCGGCAGTCTGCGACGCGAGATGATTCAGTGTCGCGAATATTCCCTGAGATTTCAGGTAGGGCATAAGCTCGTGAATGTTGCGCCGAAGCCTCTGAATCTCCCGGTGTTGTTGTTCGTTGATGTCCAGAACTCCGATGTGGACGGTCACCTTGTCCTCGGGAAAGATGGCGGTTATTTCTTCTCCGATGATCAGGTCTGGACGATCGGCGAGCGTGAGCGCGCCATCAATCGTGTCGTGATCCGTGATTGCAACCAGATCCATTCCGCGGGCCTTGGCCCGGCTGTAAACGAGTTCAGGAGGGTTGTAGGATTCGTTCAGAATGTTGTGGATGGGATAAATCGTGGTCTTGCCGGAAAACAAAGTATGGACATGTGCATCAAGCTTCACGCAGCCTCCAGTTATGCAGCCGCATTCATTGTTGAAAACGCGGGACGCACGCCGATGAACAGGTAGAAGGACCACAGACCTGCCCAGGCGTCGGACCGCATATACACAGATTTCCGGAAAAACTGTCGCAGTCTTTCCTCGTATGGCCGCTCCACGTTGACGTGGTTGACGGCAAGCCATTCTTCAAACCACCTGGAACCGTTCGCCGATTTGTAGAAATCGACAACACCGATCCTGCCGCCCGGCCACAATTCGGATTGGGCACAGGCAAGAGCAAGCTCCCAATCCGGAATCATGGACAACGAGTACGAAAAGACAATCACGTCTGCTTTGCCGCGCGTAACCGGTTCTTTGCCATACTCCATGTCTACCAGGCGCACATTCTTCCAACCTTTTTCCCGAACGCGTTCCGCAGCCTTCCGAAGCATTGGCTTGGAGCAATCCACACCGATGACTTCTCCCGTACCTTGCAGCCTTTGCTGGATCGCATCGAAGTTCTTTCCGGTGCCGCATCCGACCTCGAGCACGCGTTCTCCGGGTCGGATGTCCAGTTGCTGGATCAGCCGCTCGCGTCCATATAGAAAGATCCAGCGAGTGGAATCGTACAGGCCGGCTTGAGGGTGGTAGTAGTTGGTCATTGTCTGGCGATGATCGGGCTGTTTGCGAAGGTATCGAGGCTTCATGTTGTCACCCTTGCGAAATGAAAAGATCCATAGGTTCCCGCGCGGTCCCGGTTGTTCAACTCGGCTGTCCGGTCGGGTTGGAATTCAAGACGGCGCGCTGCAAACTCGGGGATGTAGCCGCAGTTCATGTTACCGGAGCGGTAAATGATCCGTGCGCGGGGAAGAGCGCAGTTCATGATCACGCGCCACTCCTCTTCCAGCATCTGCGGCGTTGCCGAAAGCCAGTCCATGTGATCGAGCAGCACAAAAACGCTGTAGCGCTTGAACGACGAACTCAGAAATTCCGTCAGGGTTGATGTTTGAATTCGAATCCGTGAGATTCGCGCGCGGAGTGTTTCGAAGTATTCATGCTTGAGATAGTTCGGGCAGCATCCCGCCGGGTAATAACCGTTCATGTAGACGCGCCAGAAATAGTTTTCGGCAATCGGGATTCTGGTCAACGTCTTTTCCACCTTCTCTTCCACGAAGGCGCTGATTCCATCGTTCGAGCTCTGCTTGATCTGCTGTATTTGTTGTGCAGGCACTCCGAGCATCGAGAGAACGGTCTTGCGATTGATTAGAAAGCGAACCGTTGGCGACCACAGCCTGGGCGCGATTTGCCGGCGGTAGAACTCGGCCTGCTCGCGCAGGTTGTAGATCTGCTGGAATTCTTTGAGGGCGTCCCCGAGCCCGCAGCAGCGGCGCGAATACCAGCGCGTCGTGCGGGCGAAAACGCCCGCCGTGCCGTGAAAGTAGAGTCCGGGTCCATCAGGATCGAAGTAATGAATCCGCCGGTCCCATATCTCTCTGGAGTGTTCAGTCAGCCGGTCCCGAAGCAATTCCCTATAGACCCCGACATGGTTCCGTATGCGGCCTCTGCCGAACATCTGAGAGAACCGTTCGTATGGAAGTCGTTCCAGTGCCGCGAGCTTCAACTCCAGCAGGGCATTCTGATGCGGATTGACGTCTACACAGGTGATTTCGGCCGGATCTCGAAGCAAGTAGTCGAGCGCATTGCAGCCCGCGCTCGTGATCATCACGATCCGGTCCGAGGGTCCGATGTTGAGAACTTCGTGGTCGAGAGCAGGATCTTCCCAGCATTGGTTGTAGATCAGATTTCGTGAATGGATCTGATCGAAGAGCCAGCGTGAAAACGCTAGTTTCATTCTTCTATCGTCGGCTGCAAAGATTGCGCGGATATGAACAAGGCATGAAATCTTCGGGACTTTTATCCCAGCGAGAGCGAAGGGCGGCTGGGGGAAGCCGCCCTTCCTGGCGGGATATTTAATCAGGTGAGTTTCAGGACTTGCTTCTTAGTCATTAACTCGAATCAATCCGTTAGATATCTCAGGGTCGTTACAAGGACTTGAAGTTCTTGTTATGATATGGCGCTTCATGACACAAACAAACGCTCTCTTACCCTCAGTCGATAAGTCCTGGAAACAGTTTTCCTCGGCATGGAAAAAGGCGCGCGCCAAAGGTTCGGAAAAGGCAGTTCACGATCTGCGCGTCAGCACGCGGCGGTTGATTGCGACTCTGGAGCTTGCCGGCGCCATTTCCAAAGGTAAGGAAATCGCAGGAGTGCAAAAGCAGTTCAAGAAAGTACTCAAGCGGATGGGGCCTTTGCGCGATATTCAGGTACAGCTTGAAAATCTTTCGCAGATCCGCGCGATCGATCCGATCAACGATTTCAAGCGGAGTCTCGAGCGCCGTGAGCGCCGCGAAATCGGGAGCATCACAAAGGATCTAAAACGGCGGCGGATGCGGCGGCTGTCGGAGGGGCTGAGGCTTGTTCACGCAGCTTACGAGAAACCCCCAAAGCCGCTCGACAATGCAACCGTGCGCCGCTCGATTGACAGCCTTGTCGCCATTCGTCATCGCGCATTTTGGAGGGCGCGCAGCCGCTTTAAACCGGAAAACCAGGAAACGCTGCACAGCATGCGAATTGCGCTAAAAAAACTCCGGTATGTCGTTGAGGCCGCGCAACCCATCCTCGGCCGCTGGGCGGGTAAACGTTCGCGTGAAATGCATGCTTGCCAGCAGCTCATGGGAGATACACGCGATCTTGATATTTTGAAGACTCGGCTCGAAAAATGGGCGCATAAAAAGGGAAGGAAAGTCGCGGATGCAGTGACACCGGAATTGGCTCAACTCGGGCGAAAGCGCCAGCGACTTGTGACCAGGATCAGAAAATCGTCGGCTCACTTTGAGGAGCTTATTCCGGTTCGAAAGCCAAAACTAAAACCGGCCGGGGAAGCGACTCAGGCCATTCCATTGCTTGAAGAAACCTCGCCCGTCTGGGTGAGGACCATCCATTAACAGAAATTTTCCGAGCCGACGTCAGGACATCTGGTTCCCGTGCCGGATATCCTCGCCCCGAACAAGGAAAACCACCATTTCTGCGATATTGGCCGCATGGTCGCCGACGCGTTCGAGATTCCGGGCAACGAACATCAATCGCAGGGCGCGCGAAACCGTGGATGGGTCTTCGAGCATATACGTCAATAGTTCCCGAAACATCTGCTCGGAGACGGCATTGATATACCTGTCGCTTTCAATCGCGCGTTCGGCCAGTTCGACGTCTTCGTTGACAAAAGCGTCCAGGCTCTCCTTCAGTATGCGCTGAGCGGCGCCAGCCATGACGGGCACGTCGATGATGGGATCGAGCTCAGGCTCGTTCATTATCTCGAGGGCGCGACGGGCGATATTGACGCCGTTGTCTCCGATGCGTTCGATATCGCCAACAATCTTGATGGCCGTCGCAATAAATCGAAGATCGGATGCCACAGGCTGTTCGCGGGCAAGAATCTCAAAGCACATGTCATCGACTTCGAGTTCCAGGCGATCCAACTCGTCGTCGTCACTGATAACACGCTCCGCCAGTGAAGGCCGGCGCTCGACAAGCGCTCGCGTAGCATCCGAAATCGCCATCTCCGCCCTGTGACTCATCAGGAGAAGCTTCTCTTTAACAGTGCGCAGCTGGTGTTCGTATTGCTTGCTCGTGTGCTCGCGTTCCGACATTTCTTTAAGCAAACGACCATGAGAGCAAAGACACATTTCAAAATTGTTAATGTCCGGTGAAGTTTCAGTGTCCAGCGGCGCCGGAAAAGAAAGGTAGAACGATCGAGATCGCAATCAGGACGATGATGATCCACTCCAGGACCTCCATACGCCAGCTTACGATCTGATCCGAGATCTTCTGGTAGATGCTCTGGAGTGTTTCAAGCTTGCGGAAAATACTCGCATCCCAATCCGTCAGATGAAAGCGCTGGGCCGCAAGACGATACAGGCGCGCCAGATACTGGTCGCCCAGCAGTTTCAGGACATTGTTCACACCTTCAAACAGGACGGCGCTGTCCACCTGCCATTGGGAAATATCGCGAAGATCCGATGGATCCGATCTGAAGGGAAACCACTTCCGTGAGCGCTTGGACTGGCGTTCGTAGGCCTGAGCAAGCGCATCATCAAGCCGGTAATCTAGGAATCGCATTTCGAGAAGCTCGACATTGGCAAATTCCAAAACCGTCAGAACATCCTCAGCTTCCTTTTCGATGACCAGAGCCGCGTTCCAATCCAGGATCGCCAGATCGTCCTTTCCATATGAGATCTGGTGCGACAGCGCATCGGTTACTTCATCATCCGATAATTCCACGACTTCGGACCTCAGGATTTGAGCGACATGCTGGGCGTGGTCAGTCTTGATTTTCTTTAGCGTGATCGATTCGGCGAAGGCTTCGATCTGGAAGATAAGATAGTCCTCGACGAAGCTCGAAATATTTGGCTTGGAGACCGCAGACTCTATCAGTTTGAGCAAATCTTCGACTCTCCGGCGCGAGTCCTTCAAGAGCAGCTCGTTTTCATAGAGGGCTACACTCAGGGCGAGCAGATTTGGACTCTCGCCACCGAGCGGTATTCGATAAATAACGCTTACCGCTCCGAAATCATAGACAACAAGCTCGACTTGCGTGCTTGCGTCAAATTTGTCGCTGATTGAGATTCTCACCGCATCCTGGCTTATGCGAAGGGGCGCCGGCTGGTAGGCAAAGTAACGGGGCGCGCGCCGTTTGTGCTTGATCGTCTCTCGTTGCGTAAAAGACGTTATCCGGCGTTCGGTCTCATTGAGATCGATTGAGAACGCAATGTCGTAAACGAAGAGGCTGTGGCAGATGCCGCGAGCGACAGAGAGCATGAATAAAAATAGCTGCGAATCACCACAAATGCAGCTAAGTAAATTCTTTTCCCGCGCCGCGGCAAAAGATGTCCATGCCTGGACAAAAGATGTCGAAGGCTGTTCGCAGCCGTTTCTTAGAAGTTGAGTCTCAAAGCAAATTGAATCTGCCGGTTCGTGCCCAAACCGACAACGCGTTCGACGGTACTGTTCATGATTCCAAACGTGCCGGCCGCCGCTGCAGTGAACGGATCTCCCGGTTGAAGCTGATTTGTGCCGGTGCCGAGCGCGTTCGGCAGTGTTGCCGGCGGATTCCTGAAGTTAGTCATGTTGAACAGGTTAAAGACCTCCGCGCGGAAATCGAAGTTGGTTGTTTCCGTCAGGCGGAATCGCTTGTCCAGCATAAGATCGAGTTGCCGGAAGTTCGGTCCGTGCAGTTGATTCCGCACGAGGTTGCCGTAAGTCCCCGCCTTCGGGATCGCAAAAGCCGCAGGGTTGACAAACGCGCGGTCGGTATCGAGATACGGATTCACGCCCGGAATCAGGTCGGGCCTTCGAACGTTACGCGACGAGCCACCGCCCGGAGTGTTGATGACTGCGCTCCGCCCCGCGGCGGGCGAACTGAATACCTTACCTGTCGCATCCAGGTAGACGACGTCCGGTCGAGTGATTCGCATATCGACAGGGAGTCCGCTGCGCGCGTTCACGATCGTTCCGATTTCCCAGCCGCCGAGAATGCGGTTGTTTTTCGCGAAAGGCAACGCATACACGGCACTGGCATTGAACGTGTGGCGGACATCGAAGTTGTTGTAGCCGTTGTCGTATTCGTAGTCGAAGGGATTGCCAACAGTCAGCGCTTCATTCGATCCGGCCGTATTGCCCCAGCTCTTTCCAAACGTGTATTGCGAGTTCAGCGTGAGACCGTTGGCCGATCGCCGCACGACCGACATCTGAAGCGCGTTATAGCTGTCGTGCCCGCCGCTTGTCTTGTAGTCGATTTCAGCGTAGGGCCGCAGAATTGTGCTGCCCTGAACGATATCGAATTGACGGATCACGTTTGCGTTCTGCGTCGGATCCGCATTGGTCTGCACGGAAACGATCCGATTGGTGACGTTACGCAAAAACAGGTTGCGACCCTGGCTTCCCACATAAGCGCTCGTTGCCACGAGGTTTCCAGGAAGCTGCTGCTGCAGTGAAAAACTGTATTGATAAATGCGCTCCGGAACTCTGTAGTCGGGCGAATAGGATCGTGGCTGAAATTGGCGGTTATTTGGATTGTTGATGAAATTCGCCCTAAGACTGGCCGGATCGACCGGGAATGCACCGTTGCTTATGGTGGTACTGATACGATCACTCTCGATCGGCTGCAGCAGGTCCTCTGTCTGGCCCGGCCCGTAGTACATGCCGAAACCGCCGCGGACGACGGTACTGCTTTTCGGCGACCAGCTCAGGGACACTCGCGGGCCGAAGTTGGTTTTCAGAGCCTGGAAAAAAGGATGGGTTGTCGGAAGAATAAGTCCCGTATTCGCGTCGAACTGAACGTTCAGGTTGCGGTCTTCACGAACCGGAGAGTAGTACTCATACCGCAAACCGTAGTTCAGCGTCAGTTTTTGTGAAAGCTTCCATTCATCCTGGCCATACAGGATGTAGTACTCCTGTTTGCCCAGTCGCTGGCCTGTAGCGGCACCGTTAAAGACGCTGGGCTCGCTCAGGTCGCCGCCATACTGGACGGACTGGGCGCGGTTCGCAAGAAAATCGTTCAGGTTGGAGTAAGTGTAGGTGGTTCCACCCTGGCGGTCTGTATAGAACCGGACCATCCGGAGCTCCCCTCCAAACTTCGCGTTATGATTGCCCCGGATCCAGGAGAAATTGTCGATGAACGACAGCGAGTAAGGCGTGTACGGTGAAGCCCGGCCGTTGAACGCGCTGTTCTGGCGCAGCAAGCCCCCGGGAATCGATATACCGGTGGACGCGCCCTGACCTGAAATGCCGTTATTGGCGATGCTTCCCGTGACATTGATGGTGATCGCCGAGAAATCGATACCATTTACGGTCGGCGCCAGGCCGTACACGCGCGTCAATGCTTCGTTGAAACCAACCTTCACTTCGTTGATCAATGAGGATGTCAGTGTGGACTGCAACGCTACGACGCCGTTCTGGGGAGTCGCACGAAGGATGGCGCGCCGTCCACTGACGCCTTCCGGAGCGTCGTTGTAGCCCTGATCGCGAAAGAAGCGCGTATATAGCGAGTGCTTGTCATTCAGTTTGAAATCGAGGCGCAGGCCGGCCGCATTTTCGTTGACCGTATTCCTCGCCAGCAGCTGAGCAATGTCAAAATCCGGATTTGTGGATGCGCCCGGAAGAATAAAAGCCTGAGGAGAGCGGAAACCATCGATCAGTGGAGCCACTGCAGGTACGGCGCGAAGTTTTGCCGCCGCACTCGGCACGGCCTCGACGATGTTGAGACCGGAGCGCAGGCGGTAACCTTCGTAGCTGCCGAAGAAAAATATTCTGTCCTTCTTGATCGGCCCTCCGATCGACCCTCCGAACTGATTCAGGCGGAGTGACGACTTTTGATTGAGGTCGAAGAAATTGCGGGCGTCCACCGCGTCGTTTCGGAGATATTCAAACAGGGCTCCGTGGATCTGATTGCTCCCGGACTTCGTGACCACGCTCACCTGTCCGCCTGTACCCGTGCCATACTCCGCGGGGTAGTTGTTCGAGTCCACGCGGAACTCCTGAACATTCTCCAGGCTGCTCTGGAGGCGAAAGGGCGATGCCAGTTCTCCATTGAGGTTTCCAGGGGAAGCGTCCACAATCGCCGAACCTTCGATGCCGTCGAAGCGGACTGCATTCTGTTCGACGGCTCGCCCGCTGAATCGAATATCGCCAAACGTTCCGGAACCCGTGTTCACCGATCCTGGAGCCTGAAGGTAGAGCTGGGAAAGCTGGCGGCCGTTGATCGGTAGCTGGCCGACTTCCCGCAGGTCCACGTTGGCGCCGATACGCGCGGAGCTCGTATCGACGGTGGCTTCGGGCGCAACAAGGACGGTGACCTCCTGTGAGACGCTTGCGGGCTGCAGTATGAGATCCAGCGTCAGCTTCTGGCCCACGACCAACTGGATTCCAGATACTTCGGCCGGGGCAAATGCCTCCAGTGTGGCGCGAACGGTGTAAATCGAGGGTTTCAACGCCGGCAGCGTATAGTTTCCTTGATCGCTGGTTATGGTAGTCCTCTCTTCGCCTGTCCGCTCATTCTTTACGATAACCGCGGCACCGGACACGACTGCAGCGCTTGCATCACGAACGGTACCCACTATCCGGCCCTGATCCACTTGCGAGAACGCTGTGTGCGAGAGCAGCAAAGCAGCAAACAGGAAGCAGACGTATCCTCTCAATTGTTCGGAAATCAAGGAGTCCTCCTTTGCGAAAAGCAGCTTTTACTTTGTATTTGTTGAGGCGGGCAATCGCAATCAAATGCGGATCGTAAGTGTTTGGTCTCAACGATTCATGAATGAATTGTTAAAATGTTGTTACAGCTAATCATCGCCGTTGATGGCGAAACGGTAGCCAACTCCATGAACGGTCTGAACGTAGTTAGGCTGCTGGGGTTGTGTCTCGATTTTTTCCCGCACGCGGCGGATATACACGTCGACGCTGCGGGGTGTGACAGTCCGGTCATTGCCCCAGACGCTGTCGAGCAGTTGATCACGAGAAAAAACCATGCCCGGGTGCGAAGCCAGGTAATGCAGAAGACGAAATTCGAGGGCACTCAGTTCAACCGCCCTTCCGGACACCACAACGCTGTGGGCCATTGGATCAATCATGATATCGCCGCGTTGCAGCTTTAGCCGCTGTGGTCCGGCCGGTTCATTCCGCCGAAGTAGAGCACGAACCCGTGCAACGACCTCGCGCATGCTGAAGGGTTTTGTAACGTAGTCGTCGGCGCCGAGCTCGAGGCCGACGATACGATCGGCTTCCTCGCTCCTTGCGGAGAGCATGAGGACTGGAATGCGCGCAAATTTGTCGCTGCGGCGCAGTTGGCGGCAGACTTCCAGTCCGTCCAGTCCGGGAAGCATCAAGTCCAAAATTAGCAGGTCGGGAGGATCGCGTCGAACTTCTGCTAAAGCAACGCTGCCGTCCGTGGCATAGCTGACCCTGAATCCTTCTTTCTCGAGGTTGTACTTCAGAAGCTTGATCAGATCGCTCTCGTCCTCAACGATCAAAATCTTCCGTAGCATTACGCTCTATCGAATGCCACAGATTCGGCAGAAAAGTGCGTGACAACTCGGTGAAATCTCTTTCATGGAAAAGTTTCGAATTGTTTGCGGACAGTTCACCGTTCCGTAACATTTGGTAAGATATTCTGACCGCATGAAGACAAAACATTTGTACGCAGTGGCTTTGTCCACTTTGCTTTTTCTACTGGTGTCCGGTTGCGGCGTTCCGCCCGAGGCAATCACCGTAAAGGGTTCGGACACCATGGTCCCGCTTGGCCAAAGGTGGGCGGAGATTTACATGAAAGAGCATCCGAGCATCACCATTCAGGTCACCGGTGGCGGGAGCGGTACAGGTATTGCCGCGCTGATCAATGGAACCACGCAGATCTGCGAATCGTCGCGTCCGATGAAACCCGAAGAGAAGAATTCGGTGAAAGAACAGCGCAAGGCCGACGTTTCGGAAATTCCCGTAGCCCTGGACGCGCTGGCGGTCTATCTCAACAACCAAAATCCAATTGAGCGTCTCACGATGGAACAGGTCGCAAAGATCTTCAAAGGCGAGATCACAAATTGGAAGGATGTCGGTGGGAAGGACACAGCCGTCGTTCTCTATGGCCGGGAGAACAACTCCGGAACGTACGTATTTTTCAAGGAACACGTGCTGGAGAACAAGGATTTTGCCGAGAAATATCAGCCTCTGCCCGGCACCGCAGCGGTGATCAACGCGGTCACCAAGGATGCAGCGGGCATTGGTTATGGCGGTATCGGCTACGCGAAGGACGTGAAAACGATTTCGATTGCAAAAACTGCGAACGCCGAACCGATCGCTCCGAAAATGGAGAACGTGCTCAACAATTCCTATCCGCTGAGCCGGCAATTGTTCTGGTATCTTGCGGGTCCGCCCTCCGGTGAGATCAAGAATTTCGTGGATTGGGTTCTGAGCCCGGCCGGTCAAAAGATTGTCAATGAAGTTGGATACTATCCGTTGAAGCCAGACCCGGCGGCGAGCCAATGACGCGGAAATTTCGGAATTCGGATGGCGGATTAGAGGTCAAACCGCTCCCGCCCACGGAAACTCCGTTGAATTCACGGAAATCTCGCAACGAGAGGGGTCTGGCACCCAACTTCCTGGCCGAATTCCGAAATGGAATCGATCGCATTGCCGAAGTACTCATATCGGCCGTCGCTCTTCTCGCGATCGCGGTCATCTTTCTTATCTTCATTTACGTTGGTAAGGAAGCTCTGCCTCTGGTTTGGGGCACATCGGATGGTGCCACGATCCTCTCGCCCTTTGCGACTCCGTTCACCTGGCAGCCGGTCTCCACGGAACCGAAGTACAACGTTTTCCCTTTGATTCTGGGCACACTGAAAGTAACGCTGATCGCGATGCTGCTAGGCACACCTCTCGCGCTGGCGGCGGCACTTTACACCGCGGAGTTTGCGCCGCCGCGGCTTCGCGAGTGGATCAAACCGGCAATCGAGCTGCTTGCTGGGATTCCGTCGGTGGTGTTGGGGTCTTTCGCGCTCATGGTGCTTGCGACGTGGGTGCAGGACGCGTTCGGTTTGGTTTACCGGTTGAACGCTTTTACGGCCGGCATCGCTCTCGCATTTGCGATCATTCCCATCATCTACACGATCAGCGAAGACGCTTTGACGGCGGTTCCCCGTTTGTATCGGGAAGCCTCTCTCGCGCTCGGCGCTTCCAAAGCCCAGACCGCCGTACGGGTTGTAATGCCCGCCGCAATCCCCGGTATCGCAGCGGCCATTATTCTGGGATTCGGCCGAGCGATCGGCGAAACGATGATCGTTCTGATGGTGTCGGGAAATTCGTCGATATTGTCACTCGACCCCGGGCTCCCCGTTCGGACTATGTCCGCTACGATTGCCGCAGAAATGGCGGAGGTTGTGGTAGGCAGCGGACACTATCGTATTCTGTTCTTCATTGGCGCCCTGCTTTTCCTCATCACAGCCATTCTCAACTGGGCCGGCGACCGGTTCAACCGGCGACTTCGAGAGAAACTATTTGGTTCCGCATGAGAAAGTTCGTTGACCGCACGTTTGTCGTGCTATCACTCTCCGCGACAGTGATCATCCTGTCGATGCTGTTCCTCATCATTGGAAACATTGCCTACCACGGAACGGAACGGTTGTCCTGGGAGTTCATCACTTCGAATCCGGAAAACGGTATGACCGCCGGAGGTATCTTTCCGGCGATCTACGGAACCGTGCTGCTGGTCTTGCTCATGTCGCTCGCGGCCGTCCCATTTGGCGTGCTCGTGGCAATTTATTTCGCGGAGTACGCGAGCGCGGAGTCCAGGCTTTATCGCTGGACCAGAATGGCCGTCAACAACCTTGCAGGTGTACCTTCGATTGTGTTTGGTTTGTTTGGTCTCGGCTTTTTCATTCAATCGATCGGAAAGGCCATCGATCAAACTTTTTATCCCGGCCGCTTACTGTACGCGCAGCCATCTATTCTGTGGGCTGCGATGACCATGGCCGTTTTGACGCTTCCGGTCGTCATCATCACCGTGGAAGAAACACTTCGAGCCGTGCCCCGGGAATACCGCGAGGCCAGCCTCGCGCTTGGAGCCACACGATTGCAGACGGTTTTCCGAGTTGTTCTCCCGCAGGCATGGTCAGGCGTGATGACGGGCGCAATCCTTGCAATAAGCCGTGGCGCAGGCGAGGTAGCGCCTGTTCTGTTTACGGGGGCCGCTTATTTCCTGCCGCGCTATCCGTCGCATCCTGTCGATCAGTTCATGCATCTCGGGTATCATATATGGGTATTGACAACACAGTCCACCAACGTCGAGGCGACCAAGCCGCTGCTGTATTCCACCGTGTTCGTGTTGCTGGTTCTGACGTTCCTGCTGAACATCACGGCGATTCTCATCAGAAACCGGATGCGGAAATGGGCAACTCGATAAAGATTAGCGTCAGCAACGCCAACTTCTTTTACGGTACCAATCAGGCGCTGCATGCGGTTTCGGTCAAGATTCGGCCTCAATTTGTAACTGCTTTGATAGGGCCGTCAGGTTGTGGAAAGTCCACTTTTTTGCGCGCCTTGAATCGGATGAACGATCTTATTCCAGGCGCGCGGCTGGAAGGCAAGATCGAACTGGACGGCGAAAACGTTTATTCCGACAGCATGGACGTCATTCAACTGAGGCGTCGCGTCGGCATGATCTTTCAACGATCGAATCCGTTTCCCATGTCGATCTATGACAATGTGGCTTATGGCGTGCGAGTCAATGGGCTGACGAAGAAGCGAATCGAGCTTGATGAAATTGTGGAGAAGAGCTTGCGGGCTGCGGCGCTGTGGGATGAAATCAAAGACCGGCTTCATCGGTCCGCCATGTCGCTGTCCGGCGGACAGCAGCAGCGGGTGTGTATCGCGCGGGCGCTGGCGGTCGAACCTGAAGTTCTGTTGATGGACGAGCCGGCTTCCGCCCTCGACCCAATCTCCACGGCCAAGATTGAAGAGTTGATCTACGATCTCAAACGGGCGTATACCATCGTTATCGTCACACACAACATGCAGCAGGCTGCCCGTGTGTCGGATGAGACGGGGTTCTTTTTAACCGGCCGTCTTGTGGAGTTCAACGAGACGAAGAGGTTGTTCACGGCACCAACCAACCGTGAGACGGAGGACTACATTACAGGGAGGTTCGGTTAACGAGTCATGCCGGATCGCGAACATACAAGTAAACACTACGAGCAGCAACTCCGGATACTCAAAGACAAGCTGCTGCTTATGAGTCATCAAGCGGAACAGATGATCTCCGACTCTATTCGCGCGCTCGTTGATCGCCGTCCTACCCTTGCCGAGGAAGTGATCAAGCGGGACGACGACCTGGACCAGCTTGAGATCGAGATAGATAACCTGTGTTACCAAATCCTTGCGCTCGAGCAGCCCGTTGCGCGTGACTTGAGATTCATCGCGACGGCCCTTAAGATTGTGAAGGACATCGAACGCATCGGCGATATTGGCGTGAACATTGCGGAGCGCGCAATCGAGCTGATCCAGGAACCGGAGCTGAAGCGGCTGGTAGATCTTCCGATCATGGCCGACGCGGCTCAACGCATCCTCAAGGAGGGCCTCGACGCGTTTGTAAACTCCGACGCCGATCTCGCGGAAACGGTCATTCACAACGATCGGATGGTCGATGGCTTGTACGAGCAGATATTTCGCGAACTGCTTACTTATATGTTGGAAGACACGCGCACGATTTCGCGTGCCATAAAGCTGATCTTCATTGCGAAGCATCTCGAGCGAGTGGGCGACCACTCGGCCAACATTGCCGAAATGGTCATTTTTTTGGTGAGAGGCCAGGACATCCGGCATGGAACGCGTCTTGATCGTGGATGACGATCCCGATATCCAGCGTCTGGTCAGCTACAATCTGGGCCAGGCTGGTTTTGAAGTAGCCACCGCAGGAACCGGCCGCAACGCCCTCGAAGCCGTTCAAAAGCACCCTCCCGACTTGATTATCCTCGACCTCATGCTGCCGGACGTCGACGGTATGGAAGTCTGCCGGACTCTCCGCCAGGGGGATAGTTCGCGCCGCATTCCCATCATCATGCTTACCGCGCGAGGCGAAGAAATAGATCGTGTCATCGGTTTTGAACTGGGCGCCGACGATTACGTAATGAAGCCGTTCAGCCCTCGCGAGCTCGTTCTTCGCGTGAAATCCATTTTCCGAAGGACAAAAGAAGAACGAATCGACATGCTGCGTGTTGGCCGGATCCAGCTCTACCCCCAGCGCCGCCAGTGTTTCGTCGGCGACCATTCGATTACACTGACTGCAAAAGAATTCGACCTCTTGCAGGAGCTGATGCGTGCGAGGGGCAATGTGCTCACACGGGATGGCTTAATGGACAAGGTCTGGGGCTATCATGGTGAAGCAACCTCGCGAACACTGGACACTCACGTGCGACGCCTTCGCGAGAAGCTCGGGGAAGAAGGATTACACGTAGAAACCGTCAGAGGCGTCGGCTACCGCATTGGAAATACGAAGGAAGAATGACGTTGCGCGTGCACTCACGCCTGATTCTTTCAAACCTGTTCGTTATCGGATTTCTTTCAGTCCTCTTCGGCTACTTCCTTAATTTCTCTCGTCTGGCTTTGGCAGTTTTCATCGCTGTCGCCACGACGTTTCTTTCCGGTTATGTCGTGCGAGTCCTGGTTTCCCGGCCGCTCCGTCGAATCTCCGATGCCTCTTCGAAACTGGCGGAGGGCGACCTGCCACAGCGGCTTCCAGTCACGGGAGACGCGGAAATTGCCGCGATTTGGACATCGCTGAACCGGATGACCCGCAATCTGAGCCAAAAAATGCGCGAGCTGTCCGACGGAAAACAACGCCTCGAACTGATTCTCGAAGCAATGGGCCAGGGCGTCATGGTGCTCGATCGCACCGGCCGAATTTCGTTTACGAATAGCTCGATGGTCGGTGTCCTCGGCATCGACCGTGACCTCATCGGCAAGACTCCACTCGAAATCTTTCGCAGACCTGAGCTCGAAAACGCCGTTCGCGCAGTCTTCGCCGGCGACCCTGGCCGGATACTCGAAATCGCTGCCGGGAACTCGCGAATTCTTCAGGCCTACGTAGCACCCGTGGCGAAGGTTTCCGGACAAGTTGACTCTGTCGTGGTGGTCTTCCATGACCTCACCGATATTCGCCGCACCGAGAGAATGCGAAGAGACTTCATCGCAAACGTGTCTCACGAATTCAAGACTCCACTGACTTCCATTCGAGGATATGCAGAAACTTTGCTGTCGGGCGCGAAGGACGATCCGAAAATTGCTTCGGATTTCCTGAGAACCATCGAAAGAAACGCAGACCACCTGGAAGCCCTTGTCAGCGACTTGCTCACTCTCGCCCGACTGGAGGCCGAAGTGCCGGCGACCCGCGAGCAGGTCGATGTGAAGTCCGTGATTGACGAACAGATTTCTGCACGAACGAGTGCCATCACGGAACGCAACATTCGGGTCACGGTAGAATGTCCCTTGATTCAAGTTCAGGCCGATCGCTCGCGGCTTTCCACGGCGCTTTCGAATCTCATCGACAATGCGATTCATTACAACAAGGCAGGAGGAGAGATTCGCATTTCGGCCGAAATGCAAAACGGCACATTCAATCTTTCGGTAGCCGATACCGGTTACGGAATTCCATCCGAAGAGCTGCCGCGCATTTTCGAGAGGTTCTATCGAGTGGACAAAGCCCGCGCGCGAGAATCCGGCGGGACGGGGTTGGGTCTCTCCATTGTGAAACACGCCATTGAAAGCCAGGGCGGGGCGATCAGTGTCACCAGCCGGATTGGCGCCGGATCGACATTCACGATTCGGTTGCCGGTTTGAAAGATGGGGTCGTAAAACACAAAGGCACGAAGGCACAAAGAAAGGCCGCAAATAAAGTTCTTGATGCGGCCTTTCTTTGTGCCTTCGTGCCTTTGTGTTTTACGACCCCATCTTTCTAAGTTGCTTCGGTGTAAGGAGCCAGTTCAACGTCGCACACTTGCCGACTGTCAGCGTCTCCGCTGTCAGTTTGGCCAGCCCGCCTTTTTTCAATTCGATGTCCGCATTTCTTTTCCCGCAAATCAACATGGAGATCACGGCGCTGAGATCGGGCTCATGGCCGACTAACAACACTAGCTCTGGCTTTTCTTCATTGATTTCATCGATGAGTTCGGCGGGATCGGCTTCAGGCAGCAACGAATCGGTAAGAGTAACGTCTTCTTCCAGGACGTCGGCGACGATGTCGGCCGTGGCTTTTGCCCGCACATATGGGCTCGAAAGGATGACATCGAACTTCAGACCCATTGCGCGCATCGCCTCAGCGATCTGCCGCATTTTTTCAACGCCTTCCTTCGTCAGGGGGCGGTCGCCGTCTCTCTTGTAGCCCGGTGTTCCCCTCTCGACTGCGATTCCGTGCCGCAGAATATAGATTTCCATCAAGTCGTTTTTCGGTTGGCGATAATCTTTGTCATCGATCGGACTGCCTCTTCGATTCTTCTCAAATCCTTACGCCGCCCTTTTTCAGGCTTCAGGTTGATCCCGTCCAGTTCTTCTTTCATCTCGACGAGCATCGGACCCAGGTTCCGCGCCTCCCGGGACCGGCCGTCCTGCTTTTCATTAAGGAAGTCGATCAACTCCACGATGTCACGCTGGAGATTTGCGACGTATATGCGGCTGATTTCTTTCGTTTCGGATCGCAAATGTTGCAGTTGTGCGAGTAGTTCTTTGCGGATTGTCTGGTTCATTACGTTCCTCATCGTCGTGATCCGTCTTTCCGTCGAGGATCAGATCGATCTTTGCTCGAAGCTCATTTTGAATGGCGCGTGGTGAGCGGTTTCCGTCGACAGTATCGAAACCGTAAAGTTCCTGCATAGATTTGAATTCTTTTTGGATCTCGCGCTGATATTCAATGAAGCTGGCATACATGTTCGGAGATCGGTGGATGTCCATGCCCGATTCCCAGTAGTCCAGTACGGCGTGCTTGCGCAAATTGCGTTCTCCCAGGATTCGGGGACTTACAGCCAGATAGAAGACGGCGTCAGGAACCAGTGCAATGCTGTAGACCTCTCGTATCCAGGCGGGTTCGGCCCCCCGGACGATGGCGCGCGACATCAGCGTATAGATGTAGCGATCGGCCAGAACAATGAAGCCGGATCGAAGCGCGGGAATGATGACGTTTTCCAACTGGTCTGCGAAATCGGTTGCGTAGAAAAGGCTGAGAGTTCGCGTGCCCAGAATGTTGCCGCTCATGGCCTGCTCCAGTTCGCGGCTGACGAGCATGGAACGCTTCAAACCGACGTTGACGGTGGGATAGCCGCGGCGCTCGAGCCAGTCACGCGACAAGTTGATTTGTGTCGAACGTCCCGAGCCGTCCGCGCCCTCGACAACGATGAGCTGACCTTTCAGCTGTTCGAGATTGACGCCGGGTATTCCTTTTCCATAGAACCGTTTTGGTTTCACCATAGTCATGACTGGGGCAGCGGATATACGCGGCCATGCCAGCGGTATCTCGGCAGATCGATTTTGTTCTCGAGTATTTCGCGAACCTTCCCCTGCTGGACATCGGGGGATTCGGTCGCGTCGATTTTGATGAAGGCGTACTCTCGGACCATGCGGCGGTATTCCCGATTTATCTTGCCCTGAAATATCCGAAAGCTTTCGTAGGGATCTGCAGAATAACCCATGTCCATACCTGCTTCGTGATACTTGACCCGTGTCCGGCCGTCCAGAATGCGGCCGAGAGCGGTTTTCAATGGAACATCGAAGTAAAAGGTGACGTCCGGATTGATCGCATAGCTGTACAACTTTCGGATCCAGGTGCGGTCGCAGCCTCTCACCGCATCGCGTGCGAAGGCCGTGAAGACATAGCGATCAGCCAGCACGATGTAACCGGCATTGAGCAGCGGCAGAATCTGGCGTTCGTAGCGGTCCGCAAAATCGGTGCAGTGAATCAGAGAGAACGTCGTTGCCGTAAGCAACTGCCGTTTCTTGCCCTTTCGCGTTGCCTTCTTCACGATCGCCGATGAGTTCCATTCCGTGAAGAAAACCTTGTAGCCTTCAAGCTCGAGCCAGCGCTTCAGGAGATAGATCTGGGTGGACTTGCCGGAGCCGTCCAGACCCTCGACGGCGACCAGTTTGCCCGGAATGTCTTCGTTTTTTGCTGGTTGCATCAACTGGCAAGATCCTCCACAACGACGTCTCCACCGAATACGCTCTCAAACAAGTCGCGCTTGTTTACGAGCGCCCATTTCTCGAGCAACATGTCACCTTTTCCTTTCAGGCGGAAAGTAAATCGGGGCCGCTTGTAGTCCACGATCACGTCCTGCACGGTAGACGCATGCTCATGATCGAGCGCGTCGGCCAGGCGCAGTATTGCGGCCAGTTTAGAAATCGTCAGCCGGTGCTTTGGCGCCATGTCCTCGAAGGGTTTGTGCTGCACCTTCGGCGGCGACTTTCTGTGGTATCGGGCCACATTCGACACGATGTCCATTTGCAGTTGCGTCAGGCCGATAATGGGGCTCGATTGAAGGAGGTACTGGGTATGTTTGTGATGATTGGCAACGTTCACGAAGTGGCCGATGTCGTGGAGCAGAGCCGCAACTTCAAGAAGCAACCTGCTCTCGACGTCCATTTCATGAACTGTCTTTGTCTGATCGAAGATCTGAACGGAAAGCTTCGCGACGGTCGCGGCGTGCGGCGCATCGAAAGCGTACTTCTTTCCGAGCCGGCGCGCCGACTCGAGCACCCGCTCGCGGTGAAGACGCTTTTCGTGATCCTGGACTTCCGAAACGAGTTCCAGCAGAACGCCGTCTTTCAAACCAATGCCTGGAATAACAACTTCGGCGACCCCGGCCTGCTGCACGATCTTTTGCAGAACTATCGCTGCCGGAACGATCACGTCGGCGCGATCCGGGCGAAGCCGCAGTTCCTGGATACGTTGTTCGAACGTCATTCCGCGAAGCTTTTTGACAAGTGACTTCAGCTCATCGACAGTAACTTTCGCATTGCTGTTCTTGTTGTAGAGTTCCTTTCGCAGTTCTCCGATCGATTCGATGCTTCCGCCGGTGCCGATGCAGATGTCTATCTTCTGGTCTCCGATTTCCTGCGCCAGCCTCCGCTGCGTCGCATCAACGTACTCGGTAACGAGTTGATTGAACCGCTCCTCACCCGCCTTCTGATCGAGGATCTTGAGAAGGCGCACGCTGCCCATGGCATAGCTTTCCGTGCATAGAACCGCACTGTTGTCCGCCAGCACTACCTCCACGCTTCCACCGCCGATATCCACCAGCAGAGCGAGCTTGTTGTTGAGGTTTACAGTTTCCTTCGCAGCAAGATGGATCAGCCGGGCTTCCTCCTCCCCGCCGATCACGGAGATTTCTATACCCGTGTTTTTTGCCACCTGCTTGAGCAATACATCACGGTTCGTGGCCTCTCGAAGCGCGCTGGTTGCAACAGCCTTGACGTGCTTGACGGCGTGCTGGTCGAGTTTTTCCTGGAAACCTTGAAACGTCTGCAGCGTCCGCTCGATCGTTTGGGCGGAAATCAGCCCCTTCGTAAAGACATCCTGGCCCAGACGGACGGGTTCGCGAATGCTGAGGATCGTCTCGTATCCGCCGGTAGTATTCGCGTTTGCAATCAGCAGACGGATCGCGTTGCTTCCAACATCAATGGCGGCGACGGTCGGCATGAGAGAGGCTCAAGAATCTGACCCACGGTAGTGACAATTTGATTACTAAATTATTAAAGCTTTGTTACTGACGGATACTGTCCGGCTCCAATATACAATGTTCAAGGAGGTTTTTCATGGCTAACGAAATTCCAGCGAACTTTCGCGACCTTTTTAATAAGCGCGCCTTCGCGCATCTCGCCACCTTGATGAAGGACGGAACTCCGCAGGTCACACCCGTCTGGTGCGATTTCGATGGAACGCACGTGATCGTGAACAGCGCCAAAGGCCGCATCAAGGACAAGAACATGCGGCGGAATCCCAACGTTGCGATCAGCATCCAGGATCCCGATAATCCGTATCGGTATCTCGGGTTTCGCGGCAAAGTGGTCGAAGTGACCGAGAATGGGGCGGACGCCAATATCGATTCGCTTTCCAAGAAGTACACCGGTCAGGACAAATACCCGAATCGGCAGCCTGGGGAAGTGCGGGTAATGTACAAGGTTCGCCCGGAGCGTGTCTGGACCATGGACAGAAACGCTAAGCCGTCAAAATAACGGAACCGTCGCAATATCTGGCTTCGGCCTTATTGACGTCGATTCGCCGCGGAAAATGAAGCGTCCGGAAAGCCTTCTTTGCGGAAGAGGCAAGTTCGGCGCGGATGACCATGGCCTGTGGTGTGACCAGAAGCTGCAGGCCCAACGGCCGCACGCTGCCGACGCAAATCGTGACGATGACCCGGTCGCCTTTTTCCTCGACGCGAACATCCGGTTTCCACAACAGTTCGCGTTCCGCAATGAGCCAGTCCTCCAGGTCCAGCGTGCATACGCCGCCTCGCTCGAGGAAAATCTCATAGGCCCGCCGGGTGATCTGTTCGTACATTTCCTCGATCTCGTCGAATATCGATTCGGCTATGCGCAGTTGGACTCCTGTGATTTCCTGGGATCCCATTCGCTGAGGGTGGCTTTACGTTTTTTCAGCTTTGTGAATTCGAAATGAATCTTCGGAGAATTCAAGGCAGGCGTACGCAATTGCCGCAGTCAAAAACACAGTTACCGCGAAATCCAGGCCAAGCACCTGAAGCAATCGCTGTGCAGCCGCGCCCGGTGCCAGGGGTTGGATGAGAACCAGAACTGTCGAAATATATATAAGGATGCGCAGGCCGGGCTTTGCGATGAGAAATCCGGCTATCAATGCAGGCCACAAGAGTACGGCTAACGCGTACTTCTGGGTGAATGGCTCGAGAAGCGGCAGAAGACAGAACGCCAGCCCATGATCGAGCCATCCGTTCGTATTGCGGCGCCGATATGCGACTGCCAGAAACGCGGCGTACGCTGCTGCCGCTACCACCAGCCATACGGAACGTACCAATCCCGGGTCGAGCGCCGTGATATGGACCTGGGGATAGTTCGAGTCCGGGACCTGCGAATAATCGATCACCGTAAAGTATCTCGTCAGAACGCCGCGCAAGGACTGGTTCGGGAACCAGATCTCGGCATTTCCCAATTGCGTCTGCGATTCCTGCGAGAACCATTGGCCGATCAAATCGAAATTTCCGAGAAAACCGAAGTAGAAGGAAGGCAGGAGCGCAAACACCACAACGAATCCGAGCGCGTAACCGGCAACCTTCCAGTCCCGTCTGGCCACCAGATACGGCACGAAGAATAACGGCCACACCTTGATACTGATCCCAAGCGCCAGGCTCGCGGCCGATAGAACAGGCTTCTCCCGTACCAGCAGGAGACTCGCCGCGGTCAAGGCGACTACGAAAAACTGCGCATTCCCATAACGGAATTCCTCGATGAGGTATGGGGCAATTAGAAGAAACGGCACAATAACGGAACGCGGCCTGAAGCCCGCCGCGACCACATTTCTGGTCCACGATCGTAACAACGCGGCCAGGACCAACACCTTTAAAACCACCCAAATCGCCGCCGCCCAACCTAAGGGCAGCACCGCCAGTGGGGCGAACAGCAGCAGAAAAAGAGGGGGATAGCGGTAGTGCATCGGCCAGCCCAACCCGCTCCCCGGACCATAGACCGGACGGGTTCCTTCAAACACTCCCCGGGCGCCAAAATGGTAAACACGCAAGTCCATGGGGTGTGACCACGCGTAAAATGCAAACCCCGCGGCAAGGACGACAATTCCTGCGGTCACCCACAACCTCTTATGAAGCACGGCACCAAGTCTAGCAAGGCTAAAGGCTTATGAGACCAAACTAATTGCCCCGGTGCCCTTCTGTTTAAGGTGAGCCAGCCGAACTGACGCTGGTATCATCTTCAGCGATGATCGATCTGACCGAAAAATCGCTGATCGCTGAAGATGATGTTCGCGCGGCGCCGGTCGGCGCAACCGTCCGGATCGGCGAAAAGGCTCTCGTCACTCCGCTGGCTGCCGACGTCGCCCGCGATCGCCACATCGTCCTGGAGCGTGTGGCAGGAGCGGCCGCATCCGACCGCCGCAGGATTGCGATCGGTGCGGATCACGGTGGATTTGAAATGAAGGAAGCTCTGAAAGGCTTCCTCACTGAACTCCGCATCCCGTACCAGGACTTCGGCACGCATTCAACCAACCCCGTCGACTACCCCGACTTCGCTCAGACCGTAGCGCTCGCCGTTTCCCGCCGGAAATACGATCTGGGAATCATGATTGATGGCGCCGGCATCGGCTCCTGCATGGTTGCCAATAAAGTGCCGGGCGTCCGCGCGGCCATGTGTTACGACGAAGCTTCCGCCCGAAACAGCCGCGAACACAATGGCGCGAACATGCTCACCCTGGGGGGCAAAGTAATCTCGAATGATAAGATGCGGGACATCGTACGTGTATGGCTGGCGGCGGACCTCACCGAAGAACGGCATCGCCGCCGCGTCGCCAAAATTGATGCTCTACTTTAGAGGAGAACAACATGCTAGGCACTGCCAGGTACATCACGCTTGAAGCTGCAAAGAAAATGATGAGCGCCGCCGAATCCGAGGCGCGCAAGAACAATTGGAACGTTGCCATCGCAATTGTGGATGCCGGCGGCAACCTGATCCTGTTTCAAAAGATCGACGATACACAACTCGGCAGCGTAAACATCGCTATTGGAAAAGCGAAAACCGCCGTGAATTTTAAGCGGCCGACAAAAGCCATCGAGGATATCGTGGCCGGCGGCCGCACCGTCTTTCTCGCACTGGATGGAATCACCCCGCTGCAAGGTGGGCTGCCAGTCATGTTCGACGGCAAATTGATCGGCGCCGTTGGCGTCAGCGGCGTGACATCGGCTCAGGACGAACAGGTCGCTCAGGCCGGGATCGGCGCTTTGGAGTAATTCGGTGTCAGACACGTCGTAAAACACAAAGGCACAAAGGCACAAAGGCACAAAGAAAGGCCGCATCTAGAATTTTATTTGCGGCCTTTCTTTGTGCCTTTGTGCCTTTGTGCCTTTGTGTTTTACGACCGCGTCTGTACCCGAATTTCTACTCGGCCAGATTCAGGTCTTCGCCGAGCTGGAGCCGAATTTGCTGGCCTTCCTTTAACGTGAGATCGCGAAGCATCGGGCCGCCGGTATTGCCGGCGATGACGAATCCTGTAAGCGTTCCGCCAATCACGCCGGCGACCCGGCCGTTCTTTCCGCCGATGACAGCGCCGGCTGCTGCTCCCAGGCCCATGTAGGCCACATATCGAGCGGCACGTTTCGGGGCCGAGGCCACAAAGGCGTTCGTTATCCAGGTCGAGACGCGCTTTCCATCCGGAAGCTGAATCTCGCGAAAGACCAGCCTCACGCGTCCTTCGTTCGTTCGGGTCGCGTGCTGAATCGTCTCTACACGGCCATGCAGCCGGCTGCCTCCCGGGACCATGATCTTATCCGCTGCCACAACCGGCTTCGTCAGGACCGCAACGACGATGTCGCCGACTTCCGAAGAAGCGGTCTTCACCGCGGTTTCCAGTTTCGCCTGCACCATTGTGCCGGCGGGGACGGAGCCCGGCTGAGCGAAGAGCAGGCCGGACATGGTCAAGTAGATACCAATGAAAAACCGCATACGCGAGGCATGGTATATCACACCTCCCACTGTAGCGGCGCTCTGCGAGCCCCGGCGGTCGCAGGCCGCCGGGACAGTCGTCCCTGTGCTAGACTCCCGCTATGAACCCAATTAATGTGCTCCGCCTTGCCCTGATTGCCGTCACGGCGGTTTATGGTGTGGTGTGGGGGCGTGCCATGAAGGCCATGCAGGATCTGCGTTTTCCTTCACCGTTTCAGCTGTTTGTCGGCTATGCCACGAACTTCCTGGATACGCTCGGTATAGGCTCTTTCGCAACCACGACGACGACATACCGGTTGACGAGGAATGTGGACGACCGGGTCATTCCAGGCACACTCAACGTGGGTCATACCCTGCCGACAACCGTACAGGCTTTGATCTATACGACTCTGATCGAAGTGGATGTCACCACTCTGTTCTCGATGATCGCGGCCTCGATTTTGGGATCATGGCTTGGCGCGGGCGTAGTCGCCCGGTGGTCAAAACTGAACGTCCAGATCGGAATGGGTGTGGCGCTTCTGGTTGCCGCCACTATCTTCTTCATGCAGCAACTCGCATTGTTTCCGAGCGGAGGCGCAGACATCGGGGTCACCGGTGTTCGGCTCGTCATCGCCGTTGTGGTGAATTTCGTTCTTGGCGCTTTGATGACGCTGGGAATCGGTCTTTATGCGCCGTGCATGATTCTGGTCAGCCTGCTTGGGATGAATCCGACGGCCGCTTTCCCCATCATGATGGGCTCATGCGCATTCCTCATGCCGGTCGGAAGCCTGAGGTTCATACAGGAAAACAGCTACAGCCCGCGGGCCGCGCTGGGATTGGCTATCGGTGGAATCCCTGCTGTGCTTCTCGCCGCATACATTGTGAAATCGTTGCCGCTCTACTACGTTCGCTGGCTCGTCATCGTGGTGGTCGTTTACACGTCCGTCTCGATGCTCTGGTCGGCCTACCGAAGTGTCTCGGCAGGATCGATCCTGGAGCCTCGCCGCGCGGGAATGTAACTGGCCACGATCGCGACTCCCGATACAAAAACGGCCACTAATACGAACGTTGTTAGATCGCGTGGCCCGATTCCAAACAGCATCCCGCTCATGATCCCGGTCATCGCCAGTGCCATGATCAAGCCAACGCTCGTCCCGATCAACGCCGACACGAATGCTTGTCCCACAACGGATTAGTCCTGTGTTTTCTTCAAGTTTAAGAAATCGAGAACCTGTTGCGTCTCGTTTTCGTAAAAGCCTTGCGGAAACGAACACTGTAACTTTTGCCTGTGGCCACGGTTTTTTACCGAAACGGAGGTGTCCATGAAGAGGCGGTCTCGATTTGTGATAGCCGCAAGTATGCTGCTGCTTGTTATTGGTTGCGACGGCGCGCGTGTAGCGAGGGCCCAGAATTCGGCCGAGGGTACCTTCCAAAGGACGTTGAATGTTTCCGGCCCTGTCGATCTTGACGTCTCGACCAACTCCGGCCGAATCGAGATCCGTGCCGGAACCTCCAGCCGTGTTGAAGTGCGCGGGAGAATTCGCGCCTATGACCGATTTTTCGGCAGCCGCGACGTCGGCCGGATTATTCGAGACATCGAGTCGAATCCTCCGATTGAGCAGAACGGTAATGTGATTCGAATTGGTCGAATAAACAATTCCGATTACCGGGACCATGTTTCCATCAGTTATGAGATTAACGTGCCGGTAAACACGCAGGCCCGGTCGCGTACCGGTTCGGGCAGCCAGGAGATCGCAGGCATCGAAGGACCGATCGACGCCAACACCGGTTCGGGCAGCATTCGACTAAGGGACGTCAGAAACGGCGTGGCGGCCAGCACCGGGAGCGGCCAAATCGTCGCCGAGGCCGTCAAAGGCGCTTTCCGGGCTCGAACGGGAAGCGGGGGAATCCGGGTCGATGGCGACCCCGGGGAACGATGGGACTTGAGTACGGGTTCGGGCTCGGTGGTTGTCCGGTTGCCGCAACAGGCCGCTTTCGATCTGGATGCGCGCACCTCTTCCGGCAATGTGACTGTCGATCACCCCATCACCGTCAGCGGAAGACTTCGCCGAAATGAGGTCAGCGGGAGAGTCCGTGGCGGAGGAGTTGTACTCGACGTCAGAACCGGTTCGGGAAGTATTCGAATCGAATAAACCTAGAGATTTCGCAGGTCTTCGAGAATTTCCGCAATCGCTTTCCGAAGATCGTAAGCCGTGGTCAGATTGAAGGTGCGGGGCCGAAGCGGCTTCATGAAGTTCGCAAGCTGGTCGAACACGTCGTTCAGATTGAGGCGGAATCGGAGGTGGTAGATGCGGCAGCGGCAGTCGCCGGCCAGTTGCAGCGGCTCGAGGTCCGACCCCTTTTCAAACAGCAGCGAACTGGTTACGACGATAATCACGCGCACGGGCCGTTCCTTCGATGAACCATCCTCGGCAAGCCGCTGTGCCAAAACCTCCCGGAAAAATGCGCCGTTGCTTTTGCGCCCTTCAAGCGCCTTCGTGCTGATAAGTGTGCTGTTGGCTTTCGTGAGTGCCTCGGCCAGAGCCTTCCAGTCGATCTTTTGAAAGTCTTTCTGCTCGAAAAGCACTTCGTGCCGGGAGAGATCCAGGCCGGTAGCGGAAATGGAACCCGAGCCTAATTCCAATTGGGACAGTGCAGCCAGTGCGCCAATCGTGTTCAGGTTGTGATTGCGAATCATTCGCCCACGGTTGGCCCATTGTTCGGGAGGACTGAGTGTCGAGATCAGTTGGACCTCCAGAGGACCCTTGTTTTTGACGGGAAGGAAGAGTTCGCTCGATAAGAAGCCGAGCCCGCCGTCCTCCGTTTGCTGTGGGAACTCCACCAGGGGAAGATGTTCAAAAGCAGTGGGCAGGGGATCATTTCGGATTTCATCAACTTTAACGCGGCGCTTTGCCACATTGTGCTTGCCGGTCTTCCGGTCATAGAGCACAAGCCACAAAACATAGTCTCCCGGCTGAACGGACACGCGCATGATGAACTGCGCCGACACGTTTTTCGGCAACTCCTTTTCGATCGTGTTGCGTATTACGATTGGTTCATTGAGCCATTCGGCATCGGGACTGCTGATGCGGCTGACCAGGTACAAATCATGTTGGTTTCCCGACCGGTTAAGGTCCTTAGCGCTGATGTTTGCGAAATAGGTCACCTCCAGCCGTTGATCCATCCGGAGTTGCGCTTCCCGGACTGTGACCCGCCATGGAATTTCGGCACCCTCACCAGCATTGAGCCATTCGGAAATAGGGATCGATCTGAGACTGAATTCGGCGTCTTCGGACGCGAAAGCGGCGGCTGGGGCTCCAATGATGAGGAAAAGCAGTACAAGTGGTCGAATCATTTTGCCAACTCTAACAAAAAGACCAGCTCAAGAAAAATAGCGACAAGAGCGTAATTCGGAGACAAACGTATACAAAACACAAAGGCACGAAGGCACAAAGAAAGAAATCGTTTGCGATGGAATTGGCGTAACAGATCGGAACAGTAACGAGACACAACGGCAGGATCCGAATCGGGAATTTGCTATCGGCTCCCATTGACTTCCTCGAGGTACTCCGCGTCAATATTGACGAGCCAGGGATCAAACTTTCCTAGCCCCAGCGCTCGTCTCGCAGCCAGCAAACCCGTTGCTATCGCGTGGTCCTGGTTGTTGTACTTGAACATGCCGGAGCGGCCGATCGGCAGCAGGTTTTCAAAATCACTGAGCCAGGATTTCACCAGGCCAATGTGTTTTTCGTATCCGATTTCCATGACCGGATACGCCTTGGCGCTGCGCACAACGAATCCGGAGAGAACCTGCTTATCGGAGCGGAGCAGCTTCATCTGTTTCATTTCGTGCAATGCCATCGCGATCAGCGCTTCATCTGATGAACTCCACACCGAGTCGCCGCGAGATGCGAAGTACTCGGCCGTGACAGGACTGATTTCATCGACACCACCCGCCATAACCGGCGAGAAATTCCGATAATTCGCCAGTCGCGCCATCTTCACTTCTTTCGAGTGAATGTAAATCCAATTATCAGAAAAAGGCACACCTTGAAGCTTGAGATGAATTCCGAGATGGTCGCGGAACTGGAGAGCCCGGCACGCCGCCAGCAAAGGTTCAGGAGGTGGCGGATCCATCATCTCGACCATGTCCGTGATCGGGGCGCTGGACAGGAGAAAATCAACAGGCAGCTCCTCCTGCACGCCGTCAACTCCTTCCATCAGAAGCGATCGAACTCGTTTGCCTTCTCGACGTATTCGGTTCACGCGGGAGTTCATTCGCACGATGCCGCCGCGGCTCTGAATGATGGATCTCATCTTTTCATAGAGCTGACCGGAGCCCATTCTCGGGAACAGGAACTCGCTGATCAAACTCTTCACGCGGCCATTGTTCCGAAACACCGCGTTTCGAGCGGCCTCCGGAAGACTGAGGCCCTTGATTCGCTGCGCAGCCCAATCGGCTCCCAGGTGGGAGCAGGGAATTCCCCAGACTTTTTCTGTGTAGTTCTTGAAAAAGGTTTCGTAAAGGCGAGCGCCGAACCGGTTCGTGACCCAGTCTTCGAACGTCCGCTCTTCGCGTGGTCTCATGTACTGCCGGATCTGCGAAAGGCCATAAGCGCCTATAACCAGGCCGCATTCCGCCAGACCAAGCCCGCCAACCACGTTGAGCGGTGTGAGCGGGTAATCGAAGAACCGGTTGTTATAGAGGATGCGCGTCAGCCTTTTAACGACTACGACGTCTTCGGCCAGGATGTCGAGATAGAGTTGTTGAACCTCGCGGTTTTTCGTGTAGAAACGATGTGGGCCGATATCGAACAGGCAGCCATCATGTTCCAGCGTGCGGGCCAGACCGCCAACCTTGTTCGAAGTTTCAAGAACCGTGGCCGGTGCTCCGTGTTTCGTTAATTCGTAAGCCGCAGCCAAACCGGACGGGCCGGCCCCGATGATCACCATGTCAGACATTGAATTGATAAAGGGGTTTATCGTGTCTTCCGCTCGACAAACTCGACCCTCAGCGGTTCGCCCAGGAAACGGGTATCTTCGGTCCGCCTGTATACGATTGCAACCGGAATGTCCGGTTTAACCGGACCACAACCCACGGAATCCGAAACCGTGGCCAGATAACTGACAAATTCGATTTTTGACGGCATATCTGTGTGCAGTTCGACACTTTGGTTGTTGACTCGGACCCGCAATGTCAAACCGCGTGAGCAATCCATTTGCAGAGGTAGCAGGCTTGTACGGCCAAGCGTGAGGGCATGCTCAGCCATTGGACGCCCGAGAAGCAACTCTTTGCCGTTGGACGCCATCTCCATCACCCCGTAGAACTCGGCAAATCCTTCGCCCACCCAAAGCGGCATCGCCGTGGCGTCTCTCGTGAAGGAATGAACAAGTTCATGATAGATCACGTGGGGCGTCCGCGTATCCGCCGTGAGAGCGATGAAGTTGACGTCGGTACCGCCCTGGAAATAACCGTCAACGTTTGCGGGCTTGCCTCCATACAACGGCTTGTATGGCCGAAAGGACGAGTCGTCTTTGAATACGACAACAGTTGTTCCCACAGACGCTTGTTCACGTATCGACGGGAACAAGCTCCCGAAGGCGGCTCGAAACTCCTCCAGATTTCGGCCGGCGCGGCGCATTTGAGATTCACTTGCATTTCCAACGAGCAGAAAATTTCTGGATCGGACGCTCAGCCACTTGTCGGCTCCCTGGCTGAGCCGGCATGACATTAGAATCATCACGATGCAGCACAACAATCGTTTCAAAATGATTTACCCTCGGGATAGAAGTCTAATTTAACCCAGGGGCACGAGCATGCGGAAGGCTTTCGACGTAATTGTCCTTGGTTTGGGCGCCATGGGGAGCGCTTCAGTCTTTCAGCTTGCAAGGAAGACAAAGCGAGTCCTCGGTCTCGACCAGTTCTCACCACCCCACAGCTTCGGATCGTCCCATGGCGACACTCGCATCATTCGCCAGGCGATCGGCGAGGGTGAAGAATACGTGCCTTTAGCGCTCCGATCTTATGAATTGTGGCCTGAAATAGAAGCTGCCACCGGAAAAAGAATTCTGGAGATTACCGGCGGGTTGATCCTATCCGGCGCCACGACGGGAGCCATCCATGGCTCGAACGGATTTCTGCACCAGACAATCCGGTGTGCAAACAAATTCGGGATTCGCCATTCCGTTCTGGATGCCGATCAGATTAGAACTCGATTTCCTCAATTCAATTTGACGGGTGATGAGCAAGGCTACTACGAGCCCATGATGGGTTTCCTGCGCCCGGAATTGTGCATTGAGTCCCAGCTTTTACTGGCGGAGAAGCACGGAGCGGAGATCAGAAGGAACGAGAAAGTGTTGGAACTGGTACTTGATTCGGATGAAGTCCTGATCAAGACGTCCCAGGGACAATACACCGCTGAGAAAGTTGTCTTGTCGGCCGGCTCCTGGATAACTCAATTACTCGAAGAGAAACTTGCGCGCTACTTCAAGGTCTATCGGCAGGTGCTCTATTGGTTTGACGTAAAGGATTCTGTGGAGCCGTTTCTTCCGGGCGCCTTTCCAATTTTCATTTGGGAGTTCGGCAGACATCAGGATGATTTCATTTATGGGTTCCCTGCGATCGATGGTGCCCGTGGCGGAGTCAAAGTCGCCTCCGAACAGCATGCAGTCCAAACCACTCCGGAAACTGTTAATCGGGAGGTCCGACAGGAAGAAATAGATTCGATTTATGGCCGGTACGTCCGAGACAAGCTGCCTGGACTAAGCAACAGGTGCCTCAAGACCACTGCCTGTCTATATACCAGTACTCCGGATTCCGGATTCGTTATCGATTTTCACCCATTGCATCCGGGTGTTCTTATCGTTTCCCCTTGCTCGGGCCATGGGTTCAAGCACTCGGCGGCCATCGGCGAGGTAGTGGCCGACCTCGCCATCACCGGTCAGAGCCGCATGGACATCAGCAAGTTCAAGATGGGAAAGGGATAGGTGCCAGTAAAATTAGTAACCACAAAGGCACGAAGGCACAAAGAAAGGCCGAATCAAGGACTTTATTTGCGGCCTTTCTTTGTGCCTTCGTGCCTTTGTGGTTTATTTCGAGGGAGACAGCGAACCCACGTACGCCGCTATCGCCACGATATCTTCCTCGCTCAACTGGGCCACGGGTTTTTTCATCAACTGCGCATCACCGCCGTTTCGTGTGCCGTCCTTGAAGAGAAAGAGTTGGCGAGCAACATAAATCGGGTGAAGTCCCGCGAGCCTTGGCACGTTACCCAGGCCCTCCAGCGAATCCCCATGACAAATGGTACAGGCGATCGTTTTGCCGGAGCCGCCCTTGATTAATGCTGCGCCCTTCGCGATGCTGCCGGGAGGCACATAGGCGATGAACCCGGAGTGTGGATCACGCTTGGTCGCTCTCGATTGATCCTGCGGCAGCGTAATGATGCGATTTCCTATCGGCTCGGTCCCGCCTGCAGCCAGCGCAAAACGCATGCGTCCCTGACCAACGAAGGTCTTGGGGACAGTGCCGGCTTCCATCACTTTGGTCCAGACGCCCGGCTTCAAAGCGGCAAACCATTCGCTGGCTTGTCGTATTTCCTCGTCCGATAGTTCCTTTGCAATCCCGTTCATGCGTGCGGCGTCCTTTCTCACACCGCTCTTGAAGTCCGCCATCTGACGGATGATGTATTCCGCAGTAAAACCTGTGAGACCGGCAGACTCCGGGTGACCCTCTCCGGACATCAGATGGCAGGCGCCGCATGCAAGTGCAGCTCCGTGGCCGTGCTGAACGATCTGCGGAGCCGCTGCGTGCTCGTTGGGGTACCAGTCCGGTGGATTGGACAGGTCATCGATCTGCTGCGGAGCATATGTCTTCGTGCTGCCAGGCAACGTCTTGGGTCCCCCCTCTTCAGCCGGAAGAGCGCCGTTTATCACAGGGAACGCCCATGTCATGTCCTTGCCGGTTTGTTGCTGCCGTGCTGCGGCTGAAAAAATGAAAGCGAAACCAAGCAGCACAACACATACAGTCTTCTTCATGGAAGCCTCCTCGTTGCATTTCAGTTTTTGCAGTCCGGGGTTGCGACAGTGTACACCTACCAAGGGGCAAAAGTTCAAGTGCATCTCCGGGCCGGTAGTGACTCAGTTTGAATAAACGCGGGCTAAAGCCCGCGACTACATTCAGACCGAACGTTGATCCCAAATGTAGTCGCGGGCTTTAGCCCGCGTTAATCCCAGGACATATTTTTCAAATTGAGTCACCGCCTCCGGGCCAGAGCCATCTTTGCAGGCTCGGGCTTTGCCGGCGTTTCTTTGTAGTAGCTATCGACACTGCTTGCATGCATAGTTTTGGCAAAAGAATCGCGTTACCGCTGGAGGTTCGGTCGTGAGGATCATCAATCGCCGTCATGTTCTTCGTGTCCGGTTGGTTTTCGTTGTTCTCGCCAGCACGATATTCATCGGCTCGCCATCTTCCTTTGCAGCCGATACTCTTCCATCGCAACTGAGTGATGAAGCGTTCTGGCGCATGGTTTCGGATTTTTCCGAGGGAAGTGGCTCCTTTCGTTTCGAGTTCATGTCGAACGAAAGGGAGTTTCAAACCGTGATACCCGACCTGATAGCCACAACAAAACCCGGAGGTGTTTATTTTGGCGTGGGGCCGGAGCAAAACTTCACATACATCGCGGCGACTCAGCCCAGGATGGCGTTTATCACCGATATCCGCCGCGAGAACATGCTGGAGCATTTGATCTACAAAGCAATCTTCGAGATGTCTTCGAATCGAATCGATTTCATCTCACGATTATTCTCGCGAAAGCCGCCCGCCGGCTTGGCCGCCAGGTCCACGGCGAGGGCTTTGTTCCAGGCCTTTCGAGCGACCGAGGCGGATCGCGACATGTTTAGCCGTAATCTGGAGGCAATCAGGGATCGCCTGAAGAAACTGCACCATTTCGAATTCACCCCTGAGGATGACGCGTCCATTGAATACATCTATAAGACGATCTTCAATGCGGGCGATGCATTCAGTTATTCCACCGGAGGTTTCGGCGGCTTCAGAGGAGCGACTTACTCCGACTTGATGATCGCCACAGACCGGCGAGGAGAAGCCAGAAGCTACCTCGCTACGGAGGAAAACTTTCGATTCGTTCGCGAGATGGAGCAGAAGAATCTTGTTGTGCCCCTGGTTGGTGACTTCGCAGGACCGAAGGCGCTCAGACGGATTGCGCAGTACTTGAAAGACCACAATGCAACGGTGGCTGCCTTCTACACATCGAACGTCGAACAATACCTCTTTCAGCAAGGCTCGGACTGGCGGCGCTTTCTCTCGAACGTCGCGACATTTCCGATGGACGCATCCAGCACGTTCATCCGCAGCTCACACTTTGCTTACACTAACGGTTCCGTGCAACCGACAAGGCAACTCAGCGGTGGGAATTTTGTGCAGTTGCTCTGCCCAATGGCCGACCTCATCAAGGCTTTCAGTCAGGGCCGAATACTGGACTACGACGACGTTATTCGAAAGTCCAGACCGTGACCGTGCTGTATGGAATAGATGGATGCCGGGGCGGATGGCTTGTGGCGCGGGTTCCAGAGGCCAGTGAGCGTGAGTTCCATCCTGAATTTTTCGTTCGCACCAATCTTCAATCGATATTTGCCCAGGCCAGGAAGGGAGTTGCCGTCGTAGCCATCGACATCCCGATCGGGATTCCTGAAACGGGCGAGCGCCGCTGCGATATCCGTGCTCGTGAAGAGCTGCCTAACGGCCGTAAGAGTTGCGTTTTTCCAGTGCCTACGCGATCCGCGCTACCGGCGACCAACTACATCGAAGCCTGTCTCCTGAATCACAAAGCATCCGGCCGGCGCATTTCCGTACAGTCATTCGGAATTCTTCCCAAAATTCGCGAGATCGATCGGCTGATGACGCCCGGGCTGCAGCAATTCGTCCGGGAGGCACATCCGGAAGTGACGTTTGCCGTTCTTGCCGACCAGACCGATCTGGGTAAGAAGACGTGTGCAGCAGGTCGTGCAAAACGATTGGCTGTGTTGGCCGATCAGGGTCTAAGGCTTTCGCTGGAAGAGATCCGGCAACAGCGGATGCTGCTTGGTCGTCACCTGGTCAAAATCGATGACCTGATCGATGCTGCGGCCTGCGTCCTGACAGCAAAAAGGATCGGAGATAAGCAACACATCACCTTCCCGTCAACTGTATGCAAAGACTCACGAAAATTGAGGATGGAGATCGTGAGTTGATGTAATCGTTTGTCAGCACTAACCTGATGTCCGACCAATCCCCTCCTATTTTTCCCAGTGGTAATCCGTGACCATCGATAAGCCGCTAAAAATGCGTTCTTGCATACAGTGGTATATGTCAGCCAGAGTACATAGCTGTAGAATACGTAAAGAATGTCGGCAACTGGCAACACTTTGCCCGGCAGTCCAAATAGAGGGAGGCCGTCTTCTAACGCACCCGTGTGAGGAGTCACGCGGCACGAAGGCGGCGGAATCGAATCCATGCCAAGTAATGGCGAAATGACGGGAGTTCGGGGTAAACATGAGTTTCGGCCGGACTCACAAAACCAGAAACCGCTGAAAACCGACCAGAGTGCCAGACAAGGAAGTTGGGGCCGGCCGTATGGCAGGTCCCGGCACATGGCGGGCAGGTATGGTCCAGTGCCCAGGAACGGTGAAATCAATAAGATATTCGGGGTCTACAAGAGCCTTTGTTGTGACTATGAAATAGTCGTTCGCGAAGGCGCGACCCTTCCCACGTGTCCCAAGCATCCAAACATTCCGACCATCTGGAACGTGTTGGAGGTCGAAATCCGCCCGATGCGAGTTATCAAGAAAACCGAGTCCGATTCTCCAAGCTGAATAAATTCGGGGACAGACGAGAGATCTGACCAATGCTCAATTCCCAATGCTCAATTCTCATCCGATGGGAATTGAGCATTGGGAATTGAGCATTGGTCAGATCTCTCGTCTGTCCCCGAATTTATTCCCCCGCATTTGTGTGTGCTATTCTGGGTTTTACTGAGCAATTCTGACTTTGTTGCCATTCACTGTCTATCGTTGGGGGTGAACGCCAGATGACGTGGTCATTGGAGCAAATCACGTCCGAGGCACTACTGGCTCGTTTCAATGAGCTGTGTAATCAACGCCCGGACATGCGCGTCCTCTCAACCCTGCTCGAGAGACCTCTGTCGCTTGCCTGGATCCACTCGATCGGTGCGGTTCATGACGAAGTGATGCGGACTCTGGTCCCACCGTTTCCGCCTCTCGAGCTACGGGAGAGAACAGCCGCACCAGAGCTGGAGATGTTCCTTTGGACAGGTTTGAAGGACATCGAGATTATCGGTGGGCTTTACGAGAAGCATCGATCTACGGCCACTCGAGGACAGACCACTGTCCTGGACTTCGGTTGTGGGTGTGGACGGATGACTCGATTCTTGAGCGCCGTCGACGGTTACGTCGTGCATGGTTGCGACGTGAATCCGGCCCTGGCCGGCTGGTGCCAGAAGAATCTTGCGCGTGTTCAGACAGCCCAGACAAGCCCATTGCCGCCCACGCCATATCCAGACGGCATTTTCGACCTGGTTTACAGTATCTCGATACTGACCCATATTCCTGAGCCGAACATTCGGAAGTGGCTGACTGAAATGGCACGGATCATGGCGCCCGGTGCCCTGTTGGTTGTCACGACACACTCATATCCCGCACTGCGGATCACCCTCGACTCCCCCGCGCATCAGCAGATGCTACAAATGACGTCGGCTGAGGTCGCCACGACTATCGATAATCTCGCGACTCAAAAAGTTGTGTTCCGACGCTACGCAGCAGACGAACTCGAAATCACCTCGGCCGGAGCGGAGTACGGTATCAGCTTTATTGACCCCAGCTATTTCGAAGGCGTCTCCGCAGGCAGCGAATTCACGCTGCTCGAGTATGTCCCTGGCGGTCTGAGAGGCTGGCAGGATATTGTCGTTCTGCGCAAACGCGGCTGAACAAACGCATGATTGCTCTGCAAACAGCCATTCCCGAAGTGTTGATAGTTGAACCGCGAGTCTTTGGAGACGAAAGGGGTTTTTTTTTCGAAAGCTACAATCGGACGGAGATGGCCCGGCTTGGGATAACCGATGTGTTCGTGCAGGACAACCATTCGCGTTCGGTCAAAAATGTTGTGCGAGGACTGCATTACCAGATTCAGAAACCACAGGGAAAACTGGTGAGGGTCACCGCAGGTGTGGTATTCGATGTGGTAGTCGATCTTCGAAGGGCTTCGCCGACCCTGGGCAAATGGGTCGGAGTGGAGATTTCAGCGGACAACAAACGCATGATGTGGATACCGCCAGGCTTTGCGCACGGGTTCGCAGTGCTTTCGGAATTTGCCGAGTTTCAGTACAAGACAACCGACTTCTATGCACCGCAGTTCGAGCGCTGCATCCGCTGGGATGATCCTGTAATTGGAATCGTCTGGCCGCTCGAAGGCGAGCCGATAGTCTCGCCCAAGGACCGCGCCGGTGCGTCCTTTGCTCAGGCCGAGATGTTCAACTGATCTTGCAATCAATCTCACTCCGATGAAAGATCGAAGCACATGCGCTCAACGCAAGGGGATCATACTCGCCGGAGGATCGGGCACCCGCTTGTATCCCGTCACGCAAGTGGTATCCAAGCAGCTATTGCCCGTGTACGACAAGCCGATGGTGTATTACCCGTTGTCCACGCTGATGCTGGCCGGCATCCGGGATATTCTGGTGATTTCAACCCCGCAGGATATACCGCGCTTCCAGCAGTTATTGGACGACGGACGGCGCTGGGGTATTGATCTCACCTATGCCGTCCAACCGGCTCCCGAGGGCCTTGCACAGGCCTTCATCATTGGCGAACGTTTTATCGAAAACTACAGTTCCGCGCTGGTGCTGGGAGATAACATCTTCTATGGAGCCGACCTTCCGACTCAACTCCGCGCCGCAAATGAGACGGATTCAGGCGCCACCGTTTTTGCTTACCCGGTGCACGATCCCGAACGCTATGGAGTGATCGAATTCGATCCGCAGGGCCGTGCTATCGGCTTGGAGGAGAAACCGAAGGTCCCAAAGTCGAGGTATGCCGTCACTGGACTCTACTTCTATGACGAGCGCGCTGTCGCCATTGCCAGGTCGTTGAAGCCGAGCCCGCGCGGTGAACTCGAGATCACTGACCTGAACCGGCGCTACCTGGAGTTGGACGCGCTGAAGGTGACGGTGATGGGGCGCGGGCATGCATGGCTGGACACGGGCACGCATGAATCGCTGGTTGAGGCATCGCTGTTCGTGCAAACCATCGAAAAGCGGCAGGGCCTCAAGATTGCCTGTCCGGAGGAGATCGCTTACCGGATGGGCTACATCGATCGAACACAGCTCGAAACATTGGCCGCCCCGATCGCGAAAAGCAGCTACGGACAATACCTTCTGGACTTGCTTCAGGACACGATTTTTTGAATCGATACGTGCTCACAGTGCTTCGCTGGATCTCAACGACTCGTTACCCGTACGGCTTGGCCAGTCTCACTTCTGTGGGCACGCGCCGGGCCTGAACGCGAGCGTGAGATCCGAAACGGACGTGTCACCCCCCTGAACCGTCACACCGTCAGTCTCTGCGAGTCCTATCGGTCCGCTTCGGCAGAACGCTCGGACATGCACGCGATACGTGGCGTCCAGGAGGAGATTCAGTGAATAGGTGTTTTCCGCTGTTTCCTCAGGGTGGGGCCGTTGACCTTCCGTCTCCACAATTACATTCGGCGTGTAGTAATCTGCCGGTCTCCGGCCGTTCCACAGCAGATGGACGAACAGCTTACGCGTGGGGAGGGCGGCGGGCAGATGGATGTCGGCATTCAGAATCTGTTGTCCATCCGAAAGGTGAATCACGTGAGCCGCAGGGATGTCTGGTGCACTCGGGTAAAACGTTCGCGGGAACGGATTATCCGGATCGATCCGATTTCGCACGCTGCCGAATACCAGAACGTAATCGCCGGGCGGTAGCCGCAGGAACTCGAATGGTTTCGAGCCGCCCTGATACCCAAATGCGCCGCTAGCTACGTCTGTGTACTGTTCGGCACGGAACAAGCTTACGCTCGTGCTTACACGTGGTGTGCTGTCGGGTCCGATGACTTGTCCACTGATTCGGCCAGTCGGCAGGACGTCGATCTCTTGCTCGTAGCAGGATCCGGATTTCACTTGGACTGGAGGAAGTGGATCATCGAGAATCCTTTGTGCCACCTCGAGATTGCGGGGCAGGTCCGCCGAGATTCGATAACTTCCCGTCGGCAACTGGTCAAAAGCGTACGCGCCATACGCATTGGTCGTTGTTTCAAAGGTCCTGTCGAGCGACTGAAACCTGACAACAATACCCGGAAGTGGACGCGTATAGTTTTCATCCCAAATTCCAATGTCGGGAGCCATCGTACGCACGAGCATCCCGTAAACTGACGCGATGCGTTTGCCCCCCTTCTCACGCCGGAGTTGATCGAGAAGGGCACGCGCGTACGTTAGCTCAATCAGGTTTCTTCCGCATCCGCTCACGAAAAGGTGATTGCCGTCGTTGAGCTTTTGGGTGTTGGCAAATACCAGGTATTGTTTGTTAAGTCCGGAAAAGCCCGTTGAACCCTCGACTACTAGAGTTTCGACGTCGATGTAGTCCCGTTTCACGCCCCTAAACTTCTCATCAACGCGGAAATGATAGCCTGTCTCCGTATGCGCAACCACCGTCCCTACAAAAATTACTGACGCGTACCGCAGTAGTGAGCATGTAGGCGGAGGAGGGACGCATTGGGCGTAACCCGGCGCCGAGATAGCGCCGCATATCAGCAATCCGAGAAGGAAGGAACGACGGCTTAGCACTTTACCCATTTTATATCGGTACAAGGGTCAGCCCGCGCCATCGCCACTGGCGCCAACTTCACGGTACTGTACTTGCCTATAATGATGTTCCGCCGGAGCCTGCTCGTTGGATCAAAGACGGATCGAACAGCGTATTGGGAAATCAGCAACGGCCGGAACTGCAAGGGGTTACAGTGATCTCACGGACTCGAGAGACCGCCCCGAAGCACGAAGCAAGGAGCGACTATGTCCAATACTCTGACCAAAGATCTCGCTGGAAGCGCCATCGTGCCGTCACACAGCGTCAAAGAACCGGATCAAGCAAGATATCGAAGTAAGTTTGGTGGGCTCTGGCCCGACCTCATCAACGGCCGGGAGATCGTCAAAGCGAAGCTTGATCAGGGCGTAATTTCACCTGTCGAAGCTCAGCGGTTGCATCACTGGATTACGAAAGGCTACGTGATCATCGAGAACGCGGTTCCGCACGATGTGATCGATCGAGTCCTCAACGATACGGAACTCGCCTGGAAGGGCCATTATCCGTCGATGTTCGTGGAACACTTTGTGAACGGCCAAATGATGTTTTCACCTGCCCGTCCCGAACTCAGGATGGCCTTAGGCAAGCTGCTGGATATCTACTCGGTGTCGCAGGCTGCGCGCGAGGCCGTTTTTGCGCAACCAATCCGCAGGTTCCTGGAGCTTATCTTTCAAGAGCCGTCCCTGGCATTCCAGAGCCTTTCGTTCATGGCCGGAAGCGGCCAGCCGATCCACCAGGACACAGCTTACGTCGTTGTGAGTTCGCCCATGCAATTCGCAGCTTCATGGATCGCCCTCGAAGACATTCAGCCCAATACCGGAGAGCTGGAGTATTACGAAGGGAGCCATGAGCTCGAGGAGTATTTGTTCGAGGGGAAATACAAGAGCATGCCGCCGGGCTACCCCAACCACGCGCGCTATCTGGGATCCCTGCATGAAAAAGCGGCGCGCATGGGTCTTGAACGGAAGAAATTCAGGCCGAAAAAAGGAGACGCCCTGATCTGGTCGGCAGATTTGGCTCATGGCGGCTCGAAGGACCGAGATCCCGACACGTCGCGTTTAAGTCTCGTGACCCACTATTGCCCGTCAAGGCTGGAACCCGGTTACTTCCGGTCAGGCCGGCACAGCGCCAAGCTGTCTCACGACAAAGACTCGTTTTACGCTTACGCCATTCACCAGTAATTCCGGCATGCGCGGCGGTCATAGACCGCCGCTACAGGCGCACCTCATTCGCAATCTCTTCAAACAGTGATGCGTATTGATCGATAGTGTGGGGCCAGGAGAAGGTGTTTTGGATGAGGGCAGCCGATGCTGACGTCAGCGTTGACGCCAGATCCGGCTCGTTTTCGAGGTACAGGATCTTTTCCGCCAGCGCGCCGGGTTCAGCTGTAGCCAGAAGCCCCGTTTTGCCGTTTTGAATGAAATCCACAATTCCACGTGCAGGCGTTGAAACCACTGGCACCCTGAGCGCCATGGCTTCCAGGGCGGAGAGGCCTAATCCTTCATCCGCAGAAGCCGACACGAAACAACGCGATTGCCGCAGCAATGGGTACGGATTCTCCACTTGCCCAGTGGATATCAGGCGCTCGGACACACCGATTTCCGCCGCCCGCTCGCGGACTTTGTTTGCATAGCCTGGCTCACCCTCACCCCCGATGAGCATCAGGCACCAGTCTTCAGGAAGCGCCGCCAACGTCTCCACGAGCAACAGTTGACGCTTACGCGATTCCAGACGGCCCAGGTAACAAAAATACTTTTTGTCAACGAGCCGATTCTCCCCAGGCAAATGCGCCAGAGTCCGAATCTCGTTGGCGTCGATGCCAAGGTAGATCGTTATGCTTGTCTCCTCCCGCAGGCCCTGCCCAAGGAGATAATCGCGATAGCTCGAAGACACGCATACCACACGGTTGCACCGGTTCAGCGCCCAGAGGTCCATGGTGTTCATCCATGAGGGCCGCTCAGGATTCCAACTATGCAGAGTTGCCAGGATCGGGAGATTGGAACCGGCAATGGCGCCGAACGCGGCCACGCCGGAATGAGCGTGGATGACATCAGGTCCGAAGTCCTTCACCTCATGTCGCAAGCGCTCGATGCTCGGCCACAAAACCTCCGGTGCACGGTCAAAGAAATCGATCTGTGCGTAAGGGATTTTGAGAGCCGTCAGCTGATCCACGTAAACGGGCCAATCGGCGAAGCCCTTGCTTCGGCCGCTGGACACGACGCGCAGGCTATGACCCAATGACTGCAAACCGCCCGCCAGGCGGACAATCGCTTTTCCTGCGCCACTCCACATGAATGGGGTGACAACCAGAATTCTCATAGATTTCAGGGCCGCCGCTACAGGGCATCCCAACTTGCAATTGTAACCGCGGTACTTCATTTGCTCTACAGTGGTGCCTGATGCCTATCGAACGACTGCAGATCATGCCTACCCGGTCCGGCCTACCCTCTGTCCAAGTGGATGGAGTGGTGTATCACAGCCTGTATAACCCTTTAGGGGAGGCTGAAAAGCTCTATTCGAGTTTGCAGGTCGAAGAAGCCGATGTGCTTTTACAGTTCGGCTGGGGCCTTGGTTATTGTGGCGAAATCCTGCAAAAACGGGCCAAACCTGGCGCCCATATCGTTGTTTTTGAGCCGGACGAAGAACTTTTCAAGTTATCGCTCACGCAACCGGCAAGCCGAAAAGCCCACGAAGACCCGCGTTTTCAATTCGTGATTGGCCCGAATGTCTGTCATTTTTTCGACAATTGGGGCCTGTCGGTCCGTCAAGAAACCGACCAAATCCTATGGATGGATTGGCCTGCCGCTCTCGAGCGACATCGGTCCCTGGCGGATTCGATGCGGAGCCAACTCAAGAAACACCTGAGGGACCGGGCAGCCAACCTTCTCACGCATTTCCGCAATGGCGAGACTTACTTCCTGAACGCGATGGCCAATTTCGAATATCAGAACGCCGCGGATGCGGGCCGCCTGTTCAAGCGTTTTCGCAATGTCCCATTGCTGATTGTTTCGGCCGGGCCTTCTCTGGACCGCAATATTCGCGAAATTAGCGGCTACAAGGATCGCTGCTTCATTCTCGCTGTCGACACCGCGCTGCGGCCCTTACTGGCTGCTGGAATCAAGCCTCATGCGGTCGTCCTGGCTGATCCCAGTGAATTGAATTCGAGGCACGTAGTCGGCGCGATGCCGGAATCCTGCTATCTGATCGCGGAGCAGGCGGCGCATCCCGCCGCCCTCGCAGCAGCGAAGCGGCGGTTTCTTTTTGGGCTGGGCTTGTTTCCCGATTCCCTCTTCACAAAATTCGGATTCGGGAAGACCCGTCTCGAGGCCTGGGGCTCCGTATCGACAACCGCCCTGGACCTGGGCTGCCGCATGGGTGCGAACCCAATCATCTTCGCCGGCCAGGATTTTGCGTACACCGGTAATCGCAACTACGCCAGCAATACGATCTTTCACGGCATTGGTTTCGCCATCGAGCTGGCAAAAAAGGTGACGAGCTCAGACATCTGGGGCAACGAGACGTACACCACAGAAAACCTCGTCGCATATCGCGACTACTTTGTTCGCCGGCTGAAGCGGGCGCCAGGCGTTCGTTTCATCAATGCTACTGAGGGCGGCATCCTCGGCGATGGTGTGGAGATTCTCTCGCTTCATGACGCCCTCAAACAGTCCACCGGCCAGAAGATTGACGTGAGCGGCATGCTTCAGAGTTGCTATCGGCCCTCGGAAGTTTCAATCGATGCTCTTCGACATCTCCAGCATGTTCTGGACTCCGGTCAGAAGGACTGTGACTGTCTCGCCGAATTTCTTGAACTCACTGCAAAGGAACATCTGCTCAGAGGAAATGATTCCGAGATGGAAAACACGATCCTCCGCGGAGCTAAAGCCATTAAGGACATCCTGGATGGCAACAATCATGCACGGGTGACGTTGCACTAGCAGCGGTCCGTGACCATCGTTACAAATATTTTGGAAAGGTTCTGAGTCAATGTCTAATCCGAAGAAGAAGGTCCTGTACATCGCCCACGGCCATCCCAACTTCTCCCGCGGCGGCGGCGAGTTGGCAGCTTACTACATGTATCAGTCGATGAAAGATCACCCGGAATACGAGCCATACCTGCTCGCACGGCTGGACGATCCAAATCATCAGCTCAGCCATCCCGGCACGCGCTTGATGGCCAGCGAGAAGGATGACCACACGCATTTCCTCATCAGCAACGGCGCATACAACGACTACTTCTTTCATTCCAAAATCAACTCCGGGCTTCAGGAGGCGGACATGTATCAGGCAGTCCGCGAGTTTGTACTTGCGTTACGGCCCGACGTCATCCACTTCCACCACTATTTCCACATGGGTGTCGATCTCATCTCGTTCGTGAAGTCGCTTCTGCCCAATGTTCGAATACTGATGACGCTTCATGAATACGCAGCCATCTGCGCTCACGACGGTTCGATGATCAAAACGGACAAGAAGCAACTGTGCCATGAAGCCTCAATTGCCGATTGCAGCCGATGCTTTCCGACACTCTCGCCGGCGCACTTCTTTCTTCGCGAAAAATTGTTCAAGTCGAATTTTGCGGTTGTGGATCGCTTCCTCGCTCCGAGCCACTTCCTGCAGTCGCGTTACATGGAATGGGGAATCGAGCCGGAGCGCATCTCTTTTATGGATTACGGAAGGCCGATATGGACGCGGCGAGCGCGGCCTGCCAAAAGGAAAAATCAGCCGTTCCGAGTGGCGTTCTTCGGACAGATTGTCTATCACAAGGGTTGGGATGTGTACCTGAAATCCGCGATCGAGTATCTCCGGCTCAGAAAGCAGGCTGCCTCACGCGAAACGGCATTTCCTGAGATTCAATTCAGCATTCATGGAACTCGCAACTTTCTTTCACCGGAACTCAGCGACCAGCTGGATTCGCTCATCGGCCAGGCGGGAGAAGCTCTATACGTTCACGGCGCTTACGATCCAAAACACATGCAGGATCTGATGGCCGGAATCGATTGCATCGTCGTTCCCTCCATCTGGTGGGAGAACGCGCCACTCGTAATTCAGGAAGCGTTCATGGCCGGGCTGCCGGTAATCTGCTCCAACATCGGCGGAATGGCCGAGAAGGTCACCGATCGTGTCAATGGACTGCATTTCAGGGTCGGCGATCATTTCGATCTGCTCGATCGCATTATGGAGCTGGCCGATTCGCCCGAACTGTACTCGAGTCTTCTCGAGGGTATTCCATCCATCTATTCTGACCGCCAGATGGCTGCCGATCTGCATGACATCTACGATCAGCTGATCGCAAAGAACGAAAATCAATTTCATGCTGCTGCGACTTCGTCGCATGCATAGTACAGGAGAGTCAATGCCTAACCCATTCGTCTTCGTGCCCCGTTGTGTGCCCATACATGTCTTCGAGCCGTATCTCAAAGTGATCTCTTCGAAGTTTCCGGGCCGCCGGATTGTCGTATTCGAGTCGAATCCTGCAAATTTAAAACGTTACGAGTCGGGCGTCAGCGCGCTGCCATACGAGGGAAAACGTTTCCTGTCGGACCAGATGCTTGCACAGGTTGCAGGTAAAGTGGACTGGAGCGCCTGCGTTGCAATTCTCATCCCGCTCACCGGCAATACCACGCGGGGATTCGAGCACCTCGTTCGTTTTGCGGATCAGGTCGGCAGTGCCCCGATTTACCTGCTGACTCCGGACTTTTCGTTCACCCAGCTGGTTCGGAGTAACCAGCAGTCTCAGGCGGGACATGCTGATTCCACGATCGCCGGAACACCGAAAGTGACGCTGGACGGTCTCTCCGATTCGGCTCTCTTCGGCAAAATCAGCGGAAGACTGGACAGGTCATATGTGTACACCGACAACTCCGTCTATGCTTTCGGATGGTTGGATGATGGTGGACAGTTTGCGCCCAGCGACCTGTCTGTTTTTGCGGACGAGGACGAGGAACACCCCTTGCCGGCCGTCGTTTTGCGTTGCGCTCACCCGGATCCTGCGGTCTCCATTCGCGGCGAAAATCTCGGAGTCGCGATCTTTATCAAACCGGGAAAGAAGGTAGTCTCCGGGTTGCGAGTCCGTTACCCGGGCGGCGGAGAAACACTTTTTGTCCTTCAGCCCAAAACGCAAAAGCTGGAAACACTGCTGGCGGACGTTGCTGCGGACGCGAGCTCCTGCCGGACTCGAAATGAGCTGTCGGCTGCCGGTCGTGACGAGATAGACGGTCTTTATTCCGGCATGATGGAAGACATCAACGCCAGGTTAATCGAAGGCATCACGATTGCCGAGGAACTGCAGCTCGGTCCGGTTCCGAAGGATCCGTCCGTCAGTCTTGTGATTCCGATTCATAAATCCTACGACTTGATTCGCCACCAGTTCTCGCATTTCGCTGCCGATGATTTTCTCAAGCGACAGGAAATCATTCTCGTCCTGACTTCGGTGAACGAGGGCGCCGAAGAGGTCGCGAAGTTCAAACATCTCCTGCGCCGCATTTACGAACTGTATGCCATCCCATGCAGAGTGCTGATCGCGAACAAGAACGCCAGCTTCAGTGTTGCGTGCAACCTGGGAGCGACTGCCTCGCGGGGCCGCTACCTGATGCTGCTCAACTCCGATGTTTTCCCGCAATCGCCGGGATGGCTTCAAAAGATGATTGCCACCTTGCAATCCGATCCAACGATCGGAATTGTCGGCGCGCGGCTACTCTATCCGGACGGTTCTATTCAGCATGTCTCCATGGACTGGCGGCGTGAGCCGGCCTTCGACAATATTTTGGTCAATATCCATCCGTACAAAGGCATGCACCCGTCCCTCGCGCCTGATAACGGCGTGGCCGAAGTGAAGGCTGTAACCGGCGCATGCATGTTGATCCGGCTGGAAGAATACATGCGGTTGGGAATGCTCGATACCGGCTTCATTCGCGGAGACTATGAAGATTCCGATTTCTGCCTGCGTGCGAGCGCAGCCGGGTACCGCATTGTTTGCGACAACACGGCAGTGCTGTATCACCTCGAAGGCTACTCCTACAAGGGCGAGGCCCGCCGCCTGCTCTGGCACTACAACACAACACGCCAGGAGAAGCGGTGGGGAGCGTTCATCTCAAAGATTGAAGGATCACAAGCCGAAGTCAACGTGTGAATTGATGAGCCACGAATACACAAAGTATCAATACATTTCCGATTCTCCGGACTATCGACATCTCGACGATAAGGACCGTTACAAGGCTCTTTACGAAGAGGTCGGGACCGTAGACGCAAATCGGATGATTCGCTGGCGCGAGGAGTGGATGAAATACTTCCGGCCTCGCCCTGGAGCGACTGTCCTCGAATTGGGCGCGCACAATGGACCGAATCTCCTGCACTATGCCCGTCGAGGACACACCATCAGCGGTGTGGAGCTTTCGACGAGTCTGATTGATACTTTCGAGACAGCATTGCGCCAGGAGCCCAGGGAAGTACAAGAGCGCATCACTCTCCACCGGGGCTGGATTGAGGATTTTGTCCCCCCGATGCTCTTCGACGAGGTGCTATGCACCGAGATTCTCGAACACGTCATCGATCCCGTGGCCATCCTCAAAGTTGCGCGTACGGCGCTGAAACCGGGGGGCCGCATCTACATTTCGAGTCCGGCAACGCACTGGGGAAACAATACGCATGTACGAGGCGTACCTGTAGCGGATTTACGGAACTGGCTCGAGACGGCAGGCCTACGCCCTGTCGAAATCTGGTGCGAGGATGATCGCACGTTTTGCGTCGCTCACCAGTCGGACGTTCGCGTCGTCGGGATGATTCGCGTCAGGAACGAGTCGGCCATCATCAAAGATACCCTGGATCACATGGCACGGTTCTGCAGCGGCGGAATCTATGTCTACGATGACGTTTCGACCGATGACACTGCAGCTCTTTGTGCTTCCCATCCCCTGGTTCGCCAGGTCGTCCACGGCGCGTACTGGGATTCCAATCGCGGCCGCGCCAACTATGAGAATCGCGCGGCTGTATTGGCCGCAGCGCAGAAAGAAGCCGATCCCCAGGACTGGTTCGTCTATCTCGACGCGGACGAACGGGTCGAATTCAACTGGTCCGATCTCTTTGATCTTCCCGAGGACGTAATCGCAGTACGGATGAGGTTGTTCGATTTCTACATCACTGCCGACGACGCGCATCAGGATTATCGCGCACGTCAGTGGATGGGGCCCGAATACCGCCCGATTATCATGGCGTATCGTAATCTGCCTACCTTGCGATTCCGCACTCTTTGCCAGCGGGAAGTGGAGCTGGGCACGGAAGGCCGAATCATCGAGAGCGGATTCGTGAAGCATTATGGCAAAGCTGTCTCGATCGAGCAGTGGGAGCAGACGTGCAATTATTACAGCACCTATTTTCCTGTCTGGGCGGCAAAGTGGAATGCCCGCAGGGGAAAAGCCATACACACTCGTTCCGATTTCGGATATGACCTGATCCGCTGGGAAGACAAAGAGGAAAAAGGAATACTACTCACCGCGGAGATCGAGGCACCCGCGCATCGCGAGAGTGGCGAACGGGCTCAAAAGCTGAGAATCCTCCTGGCCAACCATCACCTTCTGGACTTTACCGGATCCGAGCTTTTCACCTTCACGCTTGCGGACTTTTTGCAACGGCTGGGCCATGAGGTGACGGTCTACTCACCTTACGTCGATAAACTTCGGCAACGCTTCGACTCGATCCGCGTGCGTGTGGTCGAGGATCTGGATGAGATTCGCGATCACAACTTCGACCTGGCGCATGTGCATCACAACATTACCGCCACGGAAGTGCGTCACTGTTTTCCAAACCTGCCGATGGTATATCTGTCGCACGGCGTTCTTCCTTACCTCGAGCAGCCGCCCGCCGTCGACTTGCAGATCCATCGTTTTCTCGCTGTCAGCGAGGAAGTCCGGGGCTCGTTGATCGCGCAGGGCATTTCCGGGGACCGCATAAGCATCTTCCGGAATATCGTCGATTCGCACCGCTTTTCCCCATCCTCGAATATCGCGGCCACGCCGGCGAATGCTCTTGTGATTAGTGCCCGCATTGACGAACGGCGGGAAAAGATCATCAGTGAAGCTTGCGCGAAACTCGGCATTACGGCCAGATTCCTGGGCGGACGCTTCGGCGCAGTGGCACCTACCGAATTGCCTCTTCATATCAACAATGCCGATATTGTTTTTTCGCTGGGGCGCGGCGCGATTGAAGCAATGATGTGCGGCCGCATTCCCATCATTTTCGACTATCTCGGCGGCGACGGAATGGTCACTCCGGAAAATGTACGCGAATTGATGTCCTGCAACTTCTCCGGAAGGCGGTACGGCCGGGACTATACGGTTGATGACCTGGTATCGGAGATTCAAAAATACAGAAGCGGGAACGGACCCTCCCTGCGAGCTCTCTCGCTGGAACTCTTCGACGCACAGATCAACACCCCCAACCTGGTCGACATCTACCGCGATGCCGCCAAAACTCCAGTTGCGCCACCGCAACCGCGGGACGAAAAGCTGCTGCGGGCTATCGTCGAGACAATTTGCGAGACACGTGCCTACACCGAAAATCGCCTGGCGCGATCGAACGGCAGGGCTCCTCAGGAGAGCCAGTCTACCGATTGCATACCTTTCCCGGCCACCGGAAACGGGCCTGAGAACTGGCCGGACTCCATCCGTCATCTTGAAAGCCTGCTGTGGCTCAATGAAGAAGATCCGGCGGCGCACAATGAACTCGGCCGCCTGCATTACCACTCTGGAGATAAGGTACGGGCGCTCGGACATTTTCAACGCGCTGCCGCGCTGCTTCCGGCCGATGAAGGGATGGCGAGCAATCTCAGGATTCTCTATCCGGAACTCGTGACTCCGCTTGTGGCGGACCTGGGTGGAAAGACCGCACACATCCGAAATCTTGAGAACCTCGTGGAAGACCGTGAGACACATGTGAGAAACCTCGAGACGCATGCGCGAAACCTCGAGGCGGACGTGGAACGCCACAAAGTCCATGCGGGAAATGTTGAGAAACGTGCGCAAAATCTCGAGGCCGATTTGAGAAACCTCGAGACGCATGCGCGAAACCTCGAGACGCATGCGAGAAATCTCGAGACGCATGCGAGAAATCTCGAGACGCATGCTCGAAACCTCGAGGCGGATGTGGAACGGCACAAAAACCACGCCGGGAATGTTGAGAAACATGCGCAAAATCTCGAGGCACGTGTCGGAAACCTGGAAGCTCATACGAAACATGTCGAAGAGGAATCGCGGAGACTTCGCGATTCGTTCGAGGCTCAAGCTCGTCAGCTGGCACACTATCGTGTGCAAACTTTTGCGAGCAGGCTGACAAGTGTGATTTCGGAAATTCGGCGCGACGGAATCCGGGAAATCGTCGTGTACGGGGCGGGCGAAGCCGGTCAGGTTTTGATTGCTCTTTGCCGGGTCGGAAACATCCGTGTCCGGTGCGCCGTTGATAAAAAAGAATCTCTGTGGGGAACTGAAATCGAAGGCGTCCGCGTTGCTTCCCTTACGGAAGCACTGAAGGAAGGGGTCGATACTTTTGTGATCGCGTCCTTTAGTTTCGCAAGAGAAATCAGCCGCGAGATACGGGCGCGCTACCCCGAAACCGCAGGAACACTGCGAATCTACGCTCCGGTTCAGGAGTCACGGAACGCCACACCTACAGGCGCCCTGCTGCCGGCAGGGTCGGCAGGCTAGAATGATCAGCATCATTATTCTGGTTCACAACAAGCTGGAGCTTACGCAGCGTTGTTTATCGGCGCTGGCCGGCGCCGTCGGGAATATCGAACACGAAGTGCTGTGTATCGACCAGGCTTCAACTGAGAACGTAGCCGCCCTGCAGGATGCTGCAAGCAAATTCCGCAGGTTTCGCTTCATTCGGAATCAACAGAATCTGAGCTTCTCCGCTGCCAACAACCGCGCTGCGGCCGCGAGCATCGGCGACAAGCTGCTCTTTCTCAATAACGATGTCATGGCCGCACGGGGAAGCGTTGAGGCCTTGCTGGCAACGCTCGCCGAAGATCCCCTCAATGGAATTGCCGGACCAAAACTCGTGTATCCATCCGGAAGAGTGCAGCATGCGGGCATCGCACAAATGCTGTGGGGATACGTCTCCAACTACGGCGTCGGCGGCGATGCTGCGGATAGCCGATTCCAGCAGACATGTGAGCGATTCGCAGTCACGGGAGCCATGGCATGCCTGCCACGGAATGTGTTCGAAAGAGTCGGCGGCTTTGACGAACGATACTCATGGGGATATGAGGACGTGGACCTTTCGCTTAAAGTACGGGCCGCCGGTTTTCGAGTGCTGTATGTTCCAAAGGCCGAAAGCATCCATGAGGAATCGGCCACTCTCAGCTCGCTTCGGAATCCAGGCGCCCTCGCACATAACTATCAGACATACCGCACCAGCTGGGATCACGAACTCACACAGCATGAGAATGCATACATCGACCGGCTTCAGGAAAGTGGCGTACGCCGCGTGGTAATGCTGGGAATGGGACAGGCGGCATTCGGTCTGGCGGGGATCCTGTCGAAGAACGGCATAGAAACCCAGGCTTTCACTTCCTGCCTCTCCGGAGGTCCCGACACCTACTGTGGCCGGCCGGCCGTACCCCTGGAATCCCTACGCGATATCCAATTCGACCGCCTGGTTGTTGCTTCTCAGTTTTTCTTTGAATTCGAGAAATCCATCCAACGGTATGATCCCGCCGGCGCTCCGATCTTCCCAGCAGTGGCCTGATCAGATAAAAATAAGGTATTACACACAGATCCTTGCGCGTTCGCAGGGGACCAAAGACGTTCTGAGTCCGAGTTTCAGCTATGCGGTCGTCAGTTCTCTCTGGGGCCTCGCGAGTGACACGTCGATGACACGACCATCATAAGTGTCGCCGTTAAACCGCAAGATGGCCTCAGCCGCTTCCTTTGAAGTTCCCATTTCGACGAAACCGAAACCCTTACTACGCCCCGTCTCGCAGTCTGTAATAATTTTGGCGGAACGGACGATGCCAACCTGCTCGAAGATATGTCGTAGCAAGTCAGACGTTGCAGAGAATGGAAGATTGCCTACGTAAAGTCTGGTCATGTAATCTGCGAAAAGCCTTTCTATTATTCGATTCCAATTCGAAGATGGTGCAATTACAGGTCCAATACAGCGGCCAATTTTTCGTTATCGTTTTGGGATGACTTCGTAGCAAGCTTTCAAGACCAAGTATTCTTCAGCCGGCAGAATTGGAAATGATGCTAAAACAACAACAGCATGTTAGCGTTTGCATTACTTTATCGGCCGATACTATAGCGGCAATTCACCGTCAGGTCCATGCGTGCGAGATCTGTTCGGATCAGGCGAGCCTGCCATTGGCCGAATTAGTTGTACGACTCACAGGCTACCACCAACCGTCCAGGGATTACGTCATTGCCGATGAGATCTATTGTCCGTCCTGCATAAGTCCGTTGGACACCGATACTCTCGTTGAGGTCCAACACGGAATCGGGCGCGCCGCCGCCATGCGCCTCTCTGCTTGAACGTGCCGGCCGTGACCAATAAGAATTAACCACAAAGGCACGAAGGCACAAAGCAAGACCGCAAAAGAAATCATTTGATGCGGCCTTCCTTTGTGCCTTCGTGCCTTTGTGGTTAATTCTTATCGGTCAGATCTCCAAGGTTCAAGGCTGAAGCTTAAAGGTTCAACGTCGAAGCTCCAAGGTTCAAGGCTGAAGCTTAAACGTTCGACATCGAAGCTCCAAGGTTCAAGGCTGAGGCTTAAAGGTTCAGCGACGCAGCTCAAAGGTGCAACGCTCGAGCTCAGAGGTTCGCGCTTGAAACTTTGTCCCAGAACTCGGCGAGTCCACTTCACGACTTCTGCAGCCGTTTCCAAGACTCACCCGGTGTGAGCACGGTCAAATCCCTTTCGCCCCGATACCGCAACAGGTGCTGGTCATTGGAAATCAGGGTGGCACCGGCAGCATGGGCGAGGGCTGCAAACTTGCGATCATCCGGGTCGGGAATAGAGGAGAACCATTCGGGATGGACTGCGGCCGTGAATCGATTAGCGGGGTGAAAGAGGTCCGCAACGGCCATGGCTCGCAGCGGTGGGATCTGGTGAAGGATGTGCTCGATCTCCCGGCGGGTCGCGTCATTCCATACCATCCGCAGCTTTCCTTGCTTCACCGCATCCACAATCCTGGCGGATGCGCTCCGGGGATTGAAGCCGGCAGCCACAAAAACATTCGTATCCAGGACGACTGCGGTCAACTTGGGTTCCCCAGTCCGATGAATCCTACTTTCATGCGTGTCTTCTTTCCGTCAAACTCAAAAGCGGACTTCGACTGATACTAGGTCAGGCCCTACATCTGTAAGGGAAGCACGCGCTGTGCCTTTGCGGGGCGTAGCGCGAAGCGCCAGGACCAGCAGGTTGGAGACTGAATGAGGTTCACCCCACCGACCAGCCAACAGGTCACGCAAGCCATCGGGCCATTGGACGAACTGCCCGAACCCATCCGCGCGGCATTCCAACCCGACGAAGACTTCGAACGCATTCCAACTCCCGGCCCGAACGACTGGCTCGCGAATCACCAGGAACCGGGCCAAACGTTTGAGGAATTCGTGAAGTCGCGGCCCAACAAACCCGACGCCGTTAGGAACAAGATTTATCTGCAGCAGCTTCTGACTCTCGCTGCAGTCCGCTTCGATGATGAGGCCGAATGGTTGGAAAGGCGCCCTCGCAGGATGGCCCCAAATGGAAAGTAGGGAAAATCGCGCCCACCGGGAAGTGCGCAAGTTGACTCTCTGACTACGTTGCGCCTAACATTCACTCAATTTTCAATTCACAACAGGAGAAACAAATGAAAGCGAGAATCATGGCGCTCGTTCTGACAATGCTTGTCGTTTCCATCGGCCTGCGGGCTGACGATAATCCGCTTATCGGAAAATGGAAAATCAACCTGGCAAAAACGAAATACAATGCAGGCACACCCCCCAAGAATCAGGTCATTACGTACGAGGTGGTGGGAGACGCATTAAAGTTGACTGCAGAGATTGACAATGTCCAGGGGCACCAGACGAACTCTTACACTGCCAAGTACGACGGAAAGGACTATCCGTTCAATTCAACGGCTCGCGACGCGGTTGCGGGGCAGACGGTTCGGCTAAAGCGCATCGACGCCAGCACAACGCAGCGCACCACCTACTTTAAAGGGAAACAGATCGGCACCGTGACCGAAGTGGTCTCGAAAGACGGCAAGACCCTGACGCGAACCCAAAAAGGCGTCAACGTGCAAGGCCAGCCTATTGATAACGTACAAGTCCTCGATAAGCAGTAACGTTGTCGCGCTGACTTCCGTTACCAGCGAATTGGTCAGCCTTTTTTGAGAGACATCGTATCGACTTCGTCGCCGCTTCAAGCGAACGGACTTCCCTGCTTGCTTCAGGACAGCAACCGCCGGCAGTTTTTCTTTCTCTGCCTCCCACACCCCGCTCAAACTGCTTATCCGACCTACGGGAGGCGGAATCCAAACTGCAACATTGGTAAATAAGAACTCAACAATTACCGAGAAACATTATGGCTTCCGATCTTTCCGGAATGAAGGTCGCGATACGACGTCGAAAGAGCGGACTCGAAGGTCGGACTACCAGCGAGACACTAATATCAGCGATACCCGCGGCATGTTTTGATTGGAAGCTCCGAAGTAACATAAGGTGCAATGCCGAATCCCGCGATATCGGCATGAGCTAAATAGTACGATGTCTTAAATGACGTGAATGTTACTCGGCCATCGGATCGTCTGTTTTGTCCCTGCAACGGAAGCAAACCCGAATGCACGGTACGGTGCACCTCAATTCCGGCTGAGAGTCTGGGCACCACAAAGATTGCCGCACTAACAGCCGTATCGGTTCCGTTTCCGAGCGTTCCCTGACCATCACTCAGCCAACCAAGGCCAACACCCGCGGAAAGCTCCACTCTTCTGAACTCTTCGGCTTGCGCACAGAGTAGCCCCGGAAAGCAGAGGAGAGCCACAAACAACAACAAGAACCCTTCACGGCGAATCCGAAGTGTCATGATCGTGTTTTCCTTGGTTTGGCTGTATTCAGCAAGCGACCCGCACTATTATTTCGCGACCCGCCAAGTTGGCCTTTCGTCACGTCTCTGCGTCGGGTAGCTCCCCTGCTTGCAGCAGTAGCCGTGCTTCTTCCGCCATACTGGCGGGAACGAGGAAAGCCACTGCTCGGTCACGGGAACTGAATACCGTCCCACGAAGAGCTCCCCGAAATGCGTCGTACTGGTCCTCACCCCGCGTGAGGTACGGTATGCCGGCGCTTTCAAGCAGGGACTTGATAATGGCGACCTCAGTCGGGTCTGCGGTCTCAAGGACAATTTCTAAGGATTCTTCATTCTGCATTGACGGTGAATATCATCTGACCAATTGCGTTGATGCATCGATTGCGGGCTAATAGACGCCCATCGGCTGAAACGTCCCATCCGGATTTCTCACACCATGGAACTTCTGGCCGCAAACGTTACATTGCCAGCGCTCTCTCCCTGGGAAGGTCTCAATTAGTCGGGTGTCGAAGGACTCGCATTTTGGAACTACGCATTGTAATGATTTGAGGGGCTCACGCTTTCTTTTCATCCCCCGATCATACATCTCAAACAGGGCCACCGGGGGTATGATGCTCCTTTTATGACTCCTGAACGCTGGCAGCACATCAAAGCACTGTTTCAAGCCGCTTTGGAAATAGAAGAAAGCCAGCGCAAAGCCTTCATTGATCGAGCGTGTAACGGCGATTCTTCTTTGCAGCAAGAAATAGAATCTCTGCTTCGTTCCTACAATCAAACTTCGCAATTTATGGAACCGCCATCGGCGGATGAAGAATATGGCCTGGCAGGTCAATCCATCGGTCGCAGGTCAATCCATCGGTCATTATGAGGTTCTCCGCCAGATCGGCCGTGGCGGTATGGGTGAGGTATATCTTGCGAAAGACAAGCGTCTGGGCCGTCACGTTGCATTGAAATTCCTGCCGGCTGCGCTCGAAAATGATTCCGATCGCCGCGCCCGACTATTGACCGAAGCACAGGCAGCGTCGTTGCTGCACTCCCCCGTACATTGCCGGTATCTACGATATCGGTGAGGACAATGGGCACTCCTACATCGTGATGGAGTACGTCGAGGGCGAACTGCTGTCGGTGAAGTTAAAAGCGGGGCCACTCGCTATAAACAGCGCCATCGAGTTCGCTATGCAAACGGCAGAGGCGCTCGATGAAGCGCACGTGAAGGGAATCGTCCATAGAGACATCAAGAGTCCCAACCTGATGATCACCCCGCGTGGTCATGTGAAAGTACTGGATTTCGGACTCGCCAAGATTGCGCAACCTCAGGGTGACGACGGTTCGGAGACCTTGAAACCCGGGAAAACGGCACCGGGAATAGTGATGGGGACGGTACATTACATGTCCCCCGAACAAGCGCGAGGTTTGGCCGTCGACAGCCGATCCGACCTGTTCAGCCTGGGTGTGGTTCTCTACGAAATGCTAACCGGGAGGCGTCCCTTCGAAGGGCCAACGAACAGCGACGTTCTCGCCGCAATTCTCGCCCGTGAGCCGGAGCCTGCGTCTCATCGAAGACCTGAAATCCCGGCTGGGCTGGAGGACATTCTTCGCCGCTGCCTGGCAAAGGATCGGGAGCGTCGCTACGGCGTCGCATCGCAATTGGTGGCCGATCTGAAGCGAGTACAAAACGGAGACTTCGTCGAAGCCGCCTTCGACAAAGTTCAACCTCAGCGCCGGAAGAGCGCGCTGCGTGCGTTGGCCGACGCGATTTACCTCCACATTGCGAAGCGACGGATAATCCGTTCGCTTGCAGTGCTGCCGTTCGCCAACGCGACTGCGGATCCGAATTTGGAATACCTCAGCGACGGCATAACCGAGAGTCTCATCAACATTTTTTCACAGTTGCCCGGATTACGGGTCACCGCGCGCACCACCGTCGTCCGGTACCGCTACAAGCGAGGTGAAATCGACCTGCAACAGATCCGGCGGGATCTGGCCGTGCGAGCAGTTCTGACAGGAAGGGTTACTCAACGTGAGGCTGAGCTCGTGATCCAGGCCGATTTGATTGACGTCCTGGACGGCTCGCAAATATGGGGGGAGCAGTTCAGCCGAAAGTCGTCAGAACCGCTCGTGGTGCAGGATGAAATCGTGCAGAACATCTCGCAAAAATTACGGTCGCGCCTGACCGGAGAGGAACAGCGTCGGATATCGAAGCCCACCACGAAAAACGTTGTCGCTTATCAGTTCTATCTGAAAGGCAGATATTACTGGGATAAACGTACCGCCGACAGTTTGCTGAAGGGCATCGAGCACTTTGACCAGGCCTGCCAAATCGATCCCGGCTACGCCCTCGCTCATGCCGGCCTGGCCGATTGCTACGCTTTGTTGGGCAGCTTTAGTGTTTTGTCGCCTCGGGACTCCTACCCAAAAGCAAAAATTGCGGCACAAAGAGCTCTCGAGTTGGACGACAAGCTCGCCGAGGCCCACACTTCCCTGGCATGGGTCAAAACCCAATATGACTGGGATTGGTCTGCGGCTGAAAGAGAATACAGGACAGCCATCGATCTCAATCCAAATTATGCAACGGCTCACTATTGGTACGCTCTGTTCCTCACGAGCCAAAGCCGGAATAGTGAAGCAATCCGTTCTGTGAGACGCGCTCAGGAGATGGAGCCTCTCTCGCTTGTCATTAACACCGTCGTTGGATTTGTATATTACTGGTCGGGCGAATACGACCGGGCCATCGAGCAAAGCAAAAAGACGATCGACCTCGACGCAAATTACTTTTTCTCGTATTGGGTCCTGGGATTAGCCCTCGAGCAACAGTCAAAATATGAAGATGCTATTGCCGCGTTTCGAAAGGGATCTGAGCTTTCCGGACAAGACACATTAGCCTTGTCCTCACTCGGACACGCCCTGGCCGTTTCGGGACGAGAAGAAGAAGCACGGAGCATACTCCATGATCTAAAGGAGTCCCGGAAGAGAAAGTACATTGCATCGTACTTTCTTTCACTCATCTGTGCCGGTCTTGGACTAAAGGATGAGGCTCTGGAATGGCTTCATCAGGCCCACCAGGAGCGTTCATGGGGACTGATATGGATCGGAGTCGACCCGACGTTGCGGGAGCTGCGCACAGACGCTCGCTGTCAGAAGCTAATTAGCGGAGCAAGCCTACGAAGAACGGTCTCGATCAAGAGTCTGTAAATTGTCATGCCGAAAAGAGGACTCGAACCTCCACCCCCTTGCGAGGACTAGAACCTGAATCTGACCGAAGAAAACGTGATTTGTTTAGTAACGTTTGGCGTATCGAAACGTACTAACTGAAGAACGGTGGTCGACCGGAATTTAGAGAACTCTTATCCGTCTTTGATCGGCCACACGAACGCTTAAATAAAGGAAAGTGGCCCCGGCTGGAGTCGAACCAGTACACCCTTGCGGGCACATGGACCTGAACCATGCGCGTCTGCCAATTCCGCCACGGGGCCTCGATAGTTACAATTTAGCTACAATCCAGTTCTGACCGATTTCATTCTACTGCGCAGGCGCTACTACCTGAATCTAGCGCGTCTGCCAATTCCGCCATTTCGGCTAAAGAAGTCAAATCTATGTTCTTCCGCTAGTGAAGTCAATAGACTGGAATCATGGGGGCGAAGAACTCTCGGGTGAGATCCGGGCGAAGGAAAGGTCGCCCGGAGCCGGACTTCAACAAAGAGGACCTCGTCCGATACATTCAGAAATCCGCCGACCGGGGAATGAATCTCCAGCGAATCCTCGAAGACTTTGAAGCGACGCCCGTCGCCCGAAAACAGATCAAAGACACCCTGAATCAGCTCGTTAAAGAAGGAAAGCTGGCCAAGCATCGGGGCAACCGGTACGAAGCGGCGGCGCGGAACCTGGTGGAAGGGACGATCATGGTCCATCGGGACGGCTATGGGTTTGTCATACCGAAGGAGAAGATTCCGGGAATCGACAGCGACATCTTTATACCTGCAGCCCTTACCGATTCAGCGATGAACGGCGACAAGGTCAAAGTCGAGATCACGATGCGCAAGCCCGGCGGCAGAGCCGAAGGACGTGTGGTCGCGGTCGAGAAGCGCGCGCGAAATACCATCGTCGGGCAACTGCGATATGACGGCCAGACGTTCTTCGTCGCACCGACCGACGAAAAGTTGCCTGCCAAAATCCTGATCACGAACGATGTGTCCGAACACAAAGACAAAATCGTCGAAGTGGAGATTACGAGGTTTCCCGGCGAGGGCCGCTGGCCTGCCGGAAAAGTGGTCTCCGTGATCGGCTTCATCGATGACCCGAATGTCGAGACGAATGTCATCATCAGGAAATTCGCACTGCCCACCGCCTTCCCGCCGGAAGTCGAAGAAGAAGCCGCGCACCTGCCGGATGCGCTTACGGAAAAAGACTTCGTTGGCCGCGACGATTTCAGGAAGCGCAACACAATCACAATCGATCCGCAGACCGCTCGCGATTTCGACGACGCCATCGACCTCGAGATCCTTGCGAACGGCACCTATCAACTCGGTGTGCACATCGCTGACGTCTCGCATTTTGTTCCGATAGACGCTGCGATGGACCTTGAAGCGCGATACCGCGGCACGTCCGTTTATTTTCCCGATCGCGTTCTGCCGATGCTGCCCGAAAAGGTCTCAAATCATCTCTGTTCTCTGAATCCCAAGGTCGATCGTCTCGCACTGAGCGTTATCATGCACCTCTCCCGCACGGGCGAAGTGCTCGACTACTCATTTCACAAGAGCGTCATTCACTCGAAAGAACGGATGGTCTATGAAGACGTGCAGACGCTCCTGGATGGCAACCTTGCGCTCGAGCGGCGCTACGAGGAAGTCCTCCCGCACATCCGGAACATTGCCCGGCTTGCACAGATCGTTCAGAAGCGACGCCGGCAGCGGGGCGCCATCGACTTCGATTTGCCCGAGCCATTGCTTACCTACAATGAAGCGGGACTCGTTTCCGGAATTACAAAATCGGTCCGGCTGTTCTCGCACCGCATCATCGAGGAGTTCATGATCCTCGCCAACGAGGTCGTGGCGGGACACCTGGAAGAGAACGATATTCCGGCCATCTACCGGGTTCACGAAGAACCCGACCCCATGAAAGTCGAGGAGTTTTCCGAGATCGTCAAAGGTTTCGGACTGAAGTTTGAACCGCGAGCGGTGGAGCCGGTCGAGTTTCAAAAATTCATCGCATCCATTGAAGGGCGGCCTGAGGAGCGGATGTTGTCCTATCTGATGCTGCGATCGTTCAAGCAGGCGAAGTATTCCGCGGAGAACATCGGACATTTCGGTCTGGCTTCGGATTCTTACACGCATTTCACGTCTCCCATCCGCCGATATCCGGATCTGGTCGTGCATCGAATCCTCAAAGGGGCGATGGCACGAAGAAGTCAGCCTGCCCTTTCCCTGGCGCAGCTGGAAGCCATCGCAAGTGAGTCCAGCGAACGGGAACGCCTTGCAGACCAGGCCGAGCGCGAACTGTTCGATTGGAAGAAGATGCTTCTGATGGAACAACATCTGGGCGACACGTTTGAAGCGATCATCATCGCGGTTTGGCGCGACGGGTTCGTGGTCGAGTTGATCGATTACTTCATTGAAGGTTTTGTCCCCGTTGCCGACATTCCGGACGACTATTACCAACTCGACCAGTCATCGCACGCTCTGGTCGGGCGCCGCTCGAAACAGCGCTTCCGTCTCGGTGATCGTCTAACTGTTCAGATAGCCCGTGTGGACAAGCTACTCCGCCGCGCCTATTTTGTCCCCGTGCTGGCACGCAAACGGAGTTCGCGCTAAAATCGGGGGTTTCCGCTGCGGAAAGGGCCGGAGTAGCTCAGGTGGTTAGAGCGAAGGTCTCATAATCCTTAGGTCGGCGGTTCGAGTCCGCCCTCCGGCATCATCGAAGACATTGAGGCAAATCCAGCACACTATCGAGAAGTACGGCATGCTCGATCGACAGGATCGTGTCCTGGCCGGAGTGTCGGGAGGCGCGGACTCGGTTTGTCTGCTTTTAGCCCTGCAAGAACTAGGGTACCAGCTGGCTATCGCGCACCTGAATCACGGATTGCGTGGCGCCGCCGCAGACGAAGACGAGGCATTTACAAAAAGTTTGTCCGAAAGGCTGGGGCTGGAATTTTTCGTCAGGCGTGTTTCGCTCTCGGGAAGTATCGAGGCCGCAGGCCGGGAGGCGCGGAAAGAGTTCTTTGCCGAGTTGACACACGGATATGGATTCACAAAGATTGCGCTGGCGCACACCCGGGACGACCGCGTTGAGACGTTTCTAATGAATCTGCTGCGGGGATCCGGTCCCGAAGGACTGGTTTCCATGGCTCCGGTTTCCGGAAACACAATCAGGCCGTTGATCGAGACCAGCCGCGCTGACATCGAAGCCTACCTGAAGGACCGAAATCAGATCTGGCGCACGGACGCCTCAAATTTCGATCTCAACTTTGCGCGGAATCGGCTGCGGCATGTTGTGATCCCGGGACTCGCTTCCGACTTCAATCCTCGGTTGATCGACGGCCTGTCCAGGACTGTCGAAATCCTGGAAGGCGAAGACGCCTGGGTCCGTTCGGCCACTGATCAGTGGCTGACTGAAAATGGAACAAAGAAGGACGACGATTTCGTAATCCGGATTGAATCGCTCGAATCCGCCCCGGTAGGCCTGGTTCGCCGAGTCCTTCGAGGCGCGCTTCGGCTAGCGGGTTCGGACCTTCGGGATGTCTCCTTCGATCATATCGAGGCGGCGAGAGGTCTTCTGGAGCCAGGAAAGAGCGGCAAGATGGTGGAGATCCCGGGTGGCCTGATTGTGGTCAGGGAATTCGGCCGGCTGGTTTTCAGGCGCCCCATCGCGGTGCTTCCCGACTACGAGTACGAACTGAAAATTCCCGGGCAGGTCCGTGTACCGGAATCAGGGCAGCTTTTCCGGGCGGAAATTACTGAAAAAGAAGGTAGCCAAGTCGACCTGCCGCGCGTATATCTAGATGCAGAATCGATCGGCCCGTATGTTAGAATCAGGAACTGGAGACCCGGGGATTATTACAGGCCGGTGGGTTGGCCCGCCGGTAAACTTAAGAAACTGTTCCAAAGAGCCCGGATTCCGAGAAGCCATCGAATGAGTTGGCCTGTTGTTGTCGCAGATTCGACCATTGTCTGGGTAACCTCCTTTCCCGTCTCCCGCGAATTCGTTCCAGGCGGACGTTCCCAGAGAATAGTGGCTATAGAAGCTGTGCCTGTCTAGCGGACTGGCATCGGCGACGGATACATGGCAAGATATTTGCATGGCGTAAGCGTCTAAGGGTTAGGTGACCTTGGACAGGGGGTTTTAATTGAATTCGACTGCAAAAACGATTTTGTTTTGGGTTGCACTGTTGCTGACGGCCGTGCTGCTCTACCAGGTGGTACAGCAGACCTCAAAAGGCCGGGAGCAGGTTTTCCCATTTAGCCGATTCCTGCAGGAAATCGAGCGCGGAAACGTCAAGGAAGTGACGATTTCCGATTCAGATATTAAGGGGAAACTCACATCCGGGGATTCCTTCAGGACCGTTCTGCCCATGGAGTATCCGCAATTGATCGAGATGCTCCGGGACAAGCAGGTCCAGATTACAGGTGAAAAGCCGACACAAAGCCCCTGGCTCACGGCACTGGTTTCGTGGGCGCCCTTCCTTTTCATTATTGGTTTTTGGATTTTCTTCATGCGCCAGATGCAAAGCGGCGGCAACAAAGCCCTGTCATTCGGCAAGAGTCGGGCCCGGCTGCTGACGGCACATCAGAAGAAAGTCACCTTTAAGGATGTCGCCGGCGTTGAGGAAGCGAAGGAAGAGCTGCAGGAAATCATCGACTTCCTGAAAGAGCCACAGAAGTTTCAGAAGCTTGGCGGACGAATTCCAAAGGGCGTTCTGCTCGTCGGCCCCCCGGGAACCGGAAAGACGCTGCTTGCCCGCGCGATCGCCGGCGAGGCGAATGTACCGTTCTTCTCAATAAGCGGATCGGATTTCGTCGAGATGTTCGTCGGCGTGGGCGCGTCGCGCGTTCGCGACCTGTTCGAACAAGGTAAGAAGAACGCGCCTTGCATCATCTTTATCGATGAAATAGATGCCGTGGGACGTCACCGTGGCGCCGGCCTCGGAGGCGGACATGATGAGCGCGAACAGACACTGAATCAGCTGCTTGTCGAGATGGACGGCTTCGAATCCAACGAAGGCGTCATCCTGATTGCTGCCACCAACCGGCCCGATGTTCTCGATCCGGCGCTGCTCAGGCCTGGACGCTTCGACCGGCGCGTGGTTGTTGCCCGGCCCGATGTCAAAGGTCGCGAAGGCATCCTGGCGGTTCACGTCCGCAAGATCCCCCTGGCAGAAGATGTCGATATTTCCGTGGTCGCTCGAAGCACGCCGGGATTCTCCGGTGCCGACCTGGCCAACCTGGTGAACGAAGCGGCCCTGAATGCGGCCCGGATGAATCAAAAGACAGTTACGCATGAAGATTTCGAAAGCGCAAAGGACAAGGTTTTGATGGGCGTTGCGCGAAAGTCGCTGATCATCAGCGAGCACGAGAAGCGGGTTACGGCGTTCCATGAGGCGGGCCATGCCATGGTTGCGACGATGGTCGAAGGCGCGGATCCGTTGCACAAAGTGACAATCATTCCGCGG